>Ga0209474_10004682_pt1 | contig 11766 bp, 11 predicted proteins | sample GraSoiAngelo_145_FD_185902 | JGI IMG/M metagenome (GOLD analysis project Ga0209474, IMG submission 185902) | Grasslands soil microbial communities from the Angelo Coastal Reserve, California, USA - 14_1009_05_20cm (SPAdes) (version 2) | ecosystem: Environmental > Terrestrial > Soil > Grasslands...
TCGACGCGTTCATCCACGCGCTGTCCACTGTGGACATCTCGGTACGCGTGCTTGACTACGCCGAGCACGCGCTTTCCGCGGGCGGCGACGCGCAGGCCGCCGCATACGTGGAGTGCGAGGTCGACGGCGAGGTCCGCTGGGGCGTGGGGGTGGACCCGAACATCGTCACCGCGTCCCTGCGGGCGGTCGCGAGCGCGGTCAACCGGGCGTGACGTGTCAGGCGGCCCGGCTGTCGGCCGGGCCGCCTAAGCTGTGCGCGTGCGCCCCCTCCGGTTGTTCGCGGTCCTCTTGTTCGCGGTCCTCGCCCCAACGCTCGGTGGATGCACCGGTCTCAATGTGCCGGCCGGCGGCGCGAGCGCGCCGGCCGCCAGCGATCCGGCCGGGGCGCGCGGCGAGCTCGCCACGCTCACCGTCCGCGCGCCGCAGCCGATGAGCGGGTACAGCCGGGCACGGTTCCCGCTCTGGATCGAGCAGGGCGCCGGGTGCAACACCCGGGACCTTGTGCTGCAACGCCAGGGGCAGGACGTCACCGTCACGGCCCACTGCAAGATCACACATGGTACCTGGCTGAGCCCCTACGACAACCAGACCTTCACCGAGCCGCAGAAGGTCGAGATCGATCACCTGGTACCGCTGGCTGACGCGTGGCGGTCCGGCGCGAACAGCTGGACCGACGCCAAGCGGCAGGACTTCGCCAACGACCTGACCCGGCCGCAGTTGCTCGCCGTGTCGTCGACGACGAACCGCGCCAAGGGCGACCAGGACCCGTCCCAGTGGAAGCCGCCGAACCACGATTTCTGGTGCCGGTACGCGGAGGACTGGATTGCGGTCAAGCAGTACTGGGCACTGACCGTGACAGCGGCCGAGAAGGCCGCCCTGACCGACATGCTGGGGACGTGCCCATGACTGGTAGGACGACTGACATCACCGCCGGGCCCGGCGGGGTGATGACCGTCGAGGTCGGCGTCATCACCGGAGACCTGACGTTGCGCACCGACCTGTCCGACGGCGCGGTGACGGTCAAGGTGCAGTACAAGGGCGCGGACGAGTGGTACACGGTGCAGGGCGCCAAGGCGCAGCTGGCCGACAAGACCGACGTGGACGCGGTGCACGCGATCGCCGTCGCGCTGCTCGACCGCCCGTCCGGCTAGTAGGGGTAGTAGGGATAGCCGCCCGGCGCGGCCAGCCGAGCCGGTACCGGCCGCCACACGCGGGCGATCAGGGCCGGCGTGGCAGCGATCGTGTGGCTGGCGACGATGTACGCCACCGAGATCGCCACGAGGGCGAGCGTCTTGAGCCCGAAGTCCTGCACGTACGGCTCGTGGTCGTGGCTGATCGACTGCATGACGTAGAGGATTCCGGCCAGCGCCGCACCGAGCCCGCAGATTCCGCCGATGAACATCAACGGGATCGTGAGTACCGTGACCGCCCGGTCCGCCCGGTCCTGCCAGTGCGGGCGGTACGCGGCGGCGTATGCGAGGGCGAGCACGATCAGCGCCGCCACCACATAGATCTGGGTGATTGCGTCCCAGCGCAGCGTCGCGACAAAGGCTTTCCAGTCCGGGCCGTTGCGCATTCCCGGGCGGCCGACGAAGAACCAGGACAGCCCGTTTCCGATGAGGTACGACAGGCCGAGCCAGAGTGCCTGAAGGCAGAGCACGACGACGGTGAGCACGAACCCGAGAAGGACGCCGAACGGTCCCAGCGCGAACAGCCGTCCGGGCACCTGCTTGAGTCTGGCGGCCCCTATCTGGCCGGCTTTGACGCCGGTCTTCAACACGCCGTACCAGGACCAGAGCGAGTTCCCGACGATGTACAGGACGACGATCACGCTGCCCGAGCCGAACACGGTCACCAGGAACCAGTGGATCACGTCGTCCGGTACGGGGATATGCGGTTCCGGCACGGAATCCACATTCGCCGCCGGGTGCGGAGGTGGTCAATCGACCGTCGATCCGCCGTCCCCGGCCCGATCGGCGCCCGGTTCCGGATCAGGGCCTGTCGTCTCGTCGATCTTGGACGCCGGTACCCCCTACAGGGGGCATAAGCGTCCAAGATCGGCGCAGCGCGGCGGGGTCGCAAGGCCGTGCGGCCCGGCACCGGTCAGTCGTCCGCCTCGCCGACCGCCGCCGCGGCTTCCCGGGCCTGCTGCGCGCCGCGACCGGTGCGCTCCTCCGGGGTGATCGGGAAGTGGCAGGCGACCCGGTGTCCGGCCGTGACCTCGTCAAGTGCCGGCGTCTCCAGCGGCGGTTCTCCTGCGCCTTCCAGCAACGGGTACGGAAGCGGCAGCCGGACGGCGGGTCGATCGGGCTCGGTACGTCGCCGACGAGCAGGATGCGTTCCCGTTGCGCGGCGTCGCGGCGGGCCGGATCCGGTACCGGCACGGCCGACAGCAGTGCCAGCGTGTACGGGTGCAGCGGCCGGCTGTACAGGTCGTCGCGCGGGGCGACCTCCACGATCTTGCCGAGGTACATGACGGCGACCCGGTCGGAGATGTGCCGTACCACCGACAGGTCGTGCGCGATGACCAGGTAGGTCAGCCCGAGCTCCTTCTGCAGGTCGTCGAGCAGGTTGACGACCTGCGCCTGGATCGACACGTCCAGCGCGGACACCGGCTCGTCGGCCACGACCATCTTCGGTCGCAGGGCCAGGGCGCGGGCGATGCCGATGCGCTGGCGTTGACCGCCGGAGAACTCGTGCGGGTACCGGTTGTAGTGCTCCGGACTGAGCCCGACCAGTTCGAGCAGCTCCTGTACCGCCTTCTTGCGCCCCTGCGGCGTCTTGATGTTCTGCACCCGGAACGGCGCCCCCACGATCGCGCCGACGGTGTGCCGCGGGTTGAGCGACGAGTACGGGTCCTGGAAGATCATCTGGATCTCCCGCCGCATCGGCCGCATCCGCCCCGCGGACACGTGGGTGATGTCGCGGCCGTCGAAGACCACCCTGCCGGCGGTGGGCTCGATCAGCCGGGTGACCAGGCGCCCGGTGGTGGTCTTGCCGCACCCGGACTCGCCGACCAGGCCCAGCGTCTCGCCCGGCTGGACCGCGAGGTCGATGCCGTCGACCGCGCGGACCGCGCCGATCTTGCGCCGGAAGATGATCCCGCGGGTGATCGGGAAGTGCTTCTCCAGGCCGGTCACCTCAAGGAGGTTTTCAGTCATGCTCTCTCCCCCTACAGGTGCGGTGCGACGTCTTCGGCGAAGATCCGGGAGCGGGTCGCCACCGGCAGGTGGCAGGCCACCAGGTGCCCGTCGCCTTCCAGCTGCGGTACCTCAGTCAGGGACGGGATCCCCTCCCGGCCGGCGTACGGGCAGCGGGGGTGGAAGGCACACCCCGACGGCAGGTTGATCAGGCTCGGCGGGCTGCCCTTGATGGAGATCAGCCGCTCCCGTACGTCGCGGTCCAGCCGCGGCATCGAGCCGAGCAGCCCCCAGGTGTACGGGTGCTCGGGCCGGCGGAACACCTGGTCGGCGCTGCCGTACTCGACGCATTTGCCGCCGTACATCACCAGCAGGTTCTCGGCCAGCTCGGCCACCACGCCCAGGTCGTGGGTGATGATGATGACCGCCGAGCCGAACTCGGCCTGCAGGTTGCGGATCAGGTCCAGGATCTGCGCCTGTACCGTCACGTCCAGCGCGGTCGTCGGCTCGTCGGCGATGAGCAGCTCGGGGTTGTTGACCAGCGCCATCGCGATCATCGCGCGCTGCCGCATACCGCCGGAGAACTGGTGCGGGTAGTCGTCGATGCGGCGGTTCGGCTGGGGAATGCCGACCCGGCCGAGCATGTCGATGGCGTGCCGCCGGGCGGCCGGCTTGGACACCCGGTGGTGCACCCGGTACGCCTCCATGATCTGGCGACCGACCGAGTAGAACGGGTGCATCGCGGCCAGCGGGTCCTGGAAGATCATCGCCATCTTCCGCCCGCGCAGCCTGCGTACCTCCTCGCGCGGCGCGGAGATCAGCTCCTCGCCGTCGAGCCACACCTCGCCCCTGACCCGCGCGCTGCCACCCCGGTGCAGGCCGAGGATGCCCAGGCTGGTCACGCTCTTACCGGAGCCGGACTCGCCGACGATACCGAGCGTGTGGCCGCGTTCCAGGCCGAACGTCAGGCCGTCGACGGCCTTGACCAGACCGTCGTCGGTCGCGAAGTGGATGCGCAGGTCGTTGACCTCAAGGAAGTTGCTCATGTCGCCGCCTCGCTGCGCTCGCCGACGCCATGAGGCACGACCGCGCTGAACCCATGACTCACTCGCTGACGCTCGCTCATGTCGCCGCCTCGCTGCGCTCGCCGACGCCATGAGGCACGACCGCGCTGAACCCATGACTCACTCGCTGACGCTCGCTCATGCGAGCCGTACCCGGGGGTCGATCACCGCGTACAGCAGGTCCACGACCAGGTTCGCGAAGATGATGAAGAAGGCGCCGACGAGCGTGACGCCCAGCACCTTCGGCAGGTCGTTGCTGACGATCGCGTCCACCGCATACTTTCCGATGCCGGGTAGGGAGTAGGTGCTCTCGGTGAGGATCGCGCCGCCGAGGAGCAGGCCGAGGTCCAGGCCGAAGATGGTCAGGATCGGGGTCACCGCCGCCCGCAGCCCGTGTCTGAACACCACCGTGCGCTCCGGAAGTCCCTTGGCCCGTGCGGTGCGGATGTAATCCTCGCCCATGGTCTCCAGCATGCCGGCCCGGGTCAGCCGGGCATATGCGGCGGAGAAGAGGAACGCCAGGGTGACCCACGGCAGGAGCAGGTCGTGTGCCCACTGCATCGGGTTCTGGGTGAACGGCGTGTAGGCGCCACCGGGCGCGGTCCAGTGCAGCTTGTACGAGAAGATCGCGAGCGAGAGCAGCCCGGTGAAGAAGATCGGCAGGGAGACGCCGGCCAGCGCGATGGCCATCGCCGAACGGTCGAAGATGCTGCCCTTGCGCAGCGCCGACAGCAGGCCGACGGCCACCCCGGACACCGCCCACAGGATCGCCGCGCCGATCGCCAGCGACACCGTCACGGCCAGCCGGTCGGTCAGGTCCGGCCAGACCGGGTTCTGGGTCAGGAAGGAGTACCCGAAGCAGGGCGCCGGACAGTGCACGGTGACCGGCCCGGTGTTGTAGTCGGCGCCGAGGAGGATGGCCTTGGCGAACCGCCCGTACTGCGCGTAGATCGGGTCGAGGAAGCCCAGCTTCTGGGCCAGCTCGTGCAGCTGGGCGGCATTGGCGGTCTTGCCGGCGTACCGCGACGCCATGTCGTCGGCCGTCGCACCGGCCAGGCGGGGTACCAGGAAGAAGATCGCGAACGTCACCACGCTCACGACGAAGAGCATCAGAACGGCGGCGAGCAACCGCCGGATGACGTATCTGATCACAGTATTCGGCCGGTGGTGGCCGGCGAGGTCGACCCTCGCCGGCCACCGGTGGCCTTCACCTTCCTCCAGGTGTCAGGGAACTACTTCACGCCCATCCAGGCGTAGTCGTAGAACCCACCGAGCCCATCATTGACGTAGACGTTGGTCAACGTCGTCGGGCGGTACAGCAGCACCTTGGCCCAGACGCCGGGCAGCGCCTCGGCGTTCTCCATGACCGTCTTGTCGATCTCGCCCCAGATGGGGTTACGCGCACTGGCGTCGGTCGTGGTGAGGGCCTTGTCGATGAGCTGGTCGACCGCGGGGAGCTTGATGCCGAGGTTGGTGTTGCCACCCGCGGCCCGGATCACCCGGCTGTCCACGATCTGCTGGAGGAAGCCGAAGCCGTCCGGCCAGTCGGCGCCCCACCCGTAGATGATGATGCCGAGCTTGTTGTTCTTGGCGTAGTCCGGCTTGCCGGCGTACAGCTTGGCGTAGTCGCCCTGCGGGAACGCCTTGAGGTTCAGCTTGATGCCGACCCGCTGCAGCGCCTGCTGCATGGACTCGGCGGTGGCCTTCTCCTTGGGGCGCTCGGCACGGTACGAGACGTTGGTCTCGAAGCCGTTGGGCTGGCCGCACTGCTGCAACTCCTGCTTGGCCGAGTCGACGTCGCCGTTCGGCTTGGACCCGAAGTTGTACAGGTCGATCTTCTGCGCACCCGGGATCTGCGGCGGCAGCAGGTTGGTGGCGATGTCACCGCCGCCGACCGGACCGCCGTACGCCCGCTGGTAACCCTCGTGGTCCACCGCGTACTCGATCGCCTTACGGCAGTGGATGTTGTCCAGCGGCGCCACGTCGGCGTTGATGACCGAGAACCACAGCCGGGCGAGGGACGCCGAGTCGGCGTTCTTCTTCTGGTCCGGGTTGGACAGGATCTTGCCCTGGGTGGCCGCCTGCACGCCGGTACCCTCGACCGCCACGTCAAGGTCGTTGGCCAGCAGCCGGTTGTCCACGTCGTCGGCGTTGGTGTTCAGCGCCACCTCGATCTTGTCCGGCAGCGCGGCCCGGTTCGGGTCGCTGGCCGCGTCCCAGTTCGGGTTGCGCACCATCGTGAAGTTCTTGCCCAGGTTGTTGGTCTGGAACATGTACGGCCCGCTGGAGACCACGTGCTCCTTGTACTTGGTACCGGTGTCCTTCGCCGCCGGTACCGGAATGGTCGACGGGAGCATCGCGAAGTAGTCGAAGCCACCGAACGCCGACTTCAGGTGGAAGACGATCGTCTGGTCGTCCGGCGTGTCGATCGCCTTGAGACCCAGCTTGTTCGGGTCGCTGTCCTTGTACGGGCTGGTGTAGCCCTGCAGGTCGAGGAAGTCGTTGAAGTAGGTCGGGCCGTTGACGAACGTGTCCTTGTCCAGCGACCGCTCGACGGCGTACTTCACGTCCTTGGACGTGATGGCCGAACCGTCCTCGAACTTCACGCCCTTGCGGATCTTGTAGGTCCAGGTCTTGCCGCCGTCGCTCGGTACCCCCAGCGACTCGGCCAGGTCCGGTACCAGCTTCAGCCCATCCGCCCCCGGCTTGGGTGCGAACATCGTGAGCGACCGGCCGTACAGCCGGATGAAGTCCCAGGAGAAGCCGTAGTACGTGTCGGCCGGGTCCAGGGAGTCCCAGTCACCGGTCGACGCGAACCGCAGTGTGCCACCCTTCTTTGTCGACGGGTTGTACACGTGGCCGACGGCCGCGTTGAACGCGGCCACCGAGGCCGATCCTCCTGAACTGCTCGACGTAGGCGTGTTGCTGCCGCAGGCGGTCAAGCCAAGGGCGATCACCGTACCCACGGCGATCGCTGCGACAGCAGTTCTTCTCCTCATCTGCTGACACACCCCTTCATGTGGTAGTGCCCGGCCCTCGCGTGGCCAGGGTTCTTAGCGCGCACGTGGATCCAGCGCATCGCGGAGGCCGTCACCGAAAAGGTTGAACGCGAGCACGGTGACGAAAATGGCCAAGCCGGGGAAGATCATGTAGAACGGGTCGACCTGGTACAGGCCGTGTGAGGCTTCGGTGAGCATCGCGCCCCAGCTCGCCGTCGGCGCGGGTACACCGACGCCGAGGAAGGACAGCGCCGCTTCGAAGAGGATGTTGGTCGGGATGAGCAGCGTCGTGTAGATGAGGATCGGCGCGACCAGGTTCGGCAGCAGCTCACGCACCACGATGTAGGGACCGCGGGCACCCAGGCTGCGCGCCGCGTCGACGAACTCCCGTTCGCGCAGCGACAGCGTCTGCCCGCGGATGATCCGGCCGATGTACGGCCAGCTGAAGAACCCGATGATGAAGACCAGCATGGCGATCCGCAGGCTCACCCCGGACAGGCCGAACGCCCGGTCCGGAATGACGCCGACCAGCGCGAGCGAGAAGAGCAGCAGCGGGAAGGCCAGGAAGACGTCCATGAGCCGGCCGATGAAAGCGTCGATCCAGCCGCCGAAGTACCCGGAGATGACGCCCATGACGGTGCCGATGACCATCGACATGGCGGTCGCCAGGAACGCGATGAGCAGCGAGATCCGGGAGCCGTAGACGATCCGGCTGAACAGGTCGCGCCCACTGCCCGGTTCCAGGCCGAACAGGAAGTCCTTGCTGATCCCGCCGAACTTCCCGATCGGGGTACCGAGGTTGATGTCAATCAGGTTCTGGTGGAACTCGTTCGGCGGGTGACCGAGAAGCGCCACGATGAACGGCGCGAAAACCGCGCCCAGGATCAGGAAGATCACGACGACGCCGCCGGCCAGGGCGATTTTGTCCCGCTTGAGCCGGATCCACGCGATCCGCCAGAGGGAGCGGCCCTCGATCGCCTTCGCCGCTCCGGGCGGAGCGGTGGTCTCCTCGGCGACCAGCGTCGTCGTGTCGCCGGCAACCGGCTCAGGTCCTATGACCATGAACGGTCCCGCCCTTCTCCGGCCGCCGCACGGCACGCCGCAGCAGACCGGTACAGCTTCGCCGCTGCCAGCCTGGCCCCGGGCCCGTGGCAGTCAGCAACCGATCGGTTGTCTTCCACGTCGACGCCCGCGCGCCTGCCGCCGGGTTCGACCGTCAGCACGTACGCGCCACCAGCGGTGAGCCTTCACCGCTCGGTGAAGTGAAGCCTTCGTGGTCCGCGCCAGCAACGTCAAGGGCACGACGGCCCCGTAACCAACTTCAGGCCACCTTGTGACACAGGCGTGACCTGCTGTTCGTGTGACGTCACATTGTACGTAGTCACACCGCACGCCGGCCCTCGAACGCCCGGCCGAGCGTGATCTCGTCGGCGTACTCCAGATCCCCGCCCACCGGCAGCCCGCTGGCCAGCCGGGTCACCGCGATGCCCATCGGCTTGACCAGCAGCGCGAGGTAGGTCGCGGTCGCCTCACCCTCCGTGTTCGGGTCCGTGGCGAGGATCAGTTCCTTGACGGTACCGTCGGCGAGCCGCGCCATCAGTTCCCGGATGCGCAGGTTGTCCGGCCCGATGCCCTCCAGCGGGTTGATCGCCCCGCCGAGCACGTGGTACCGGCCGCGGAACTCGCCGGTGCGCTCGATCGCCACCACGTCCTTGGGCTCCTCGACCACGCACAGCACGTCGCCGGTACGCCGCGGGTCGCGGCAGATCCGGCACTGCTCCGACTCGGCCACGTTGAAGCAGGTCGTGCAGAACCGGACCAGCTCCTTGACCCGCTGCAACGCGGCCGCGAGCCGCTTGACGTCGGCCGGGTCGGCGGACAGCACGTGGAACGCGATGCGCTGCGCGCTCTTCGGTCCGACCCCGGGCAACCGGCCCAGCTCGTCGATCAGGTCCTGGATGGCGCCTTCGTACATCTAGAACCCGGGGATCCCCAGACCCCCGCCGAGCCCGCCCAGCCCGGAGGCGAGCGGACCCATCTTCTCCTCGGTCAGGTCGCGCACCGCCTCCATGGCGTTGTGGATGGCCGCCAGTACCAGGTCTTCCAGCGTCTCGACGTCGTCGGGGTCGACCGCTTTCGGGTCGATCTTGATGGCGGTCACGTCGCCGGTGCCCTTCGCGGTGACCGTGACGAGGCCGCCGCCGGCGGTGCCGGTCACCTCGGCCTCGGCCAGCTCCGCCTGCGCCTCGGCCATCTGCTGCTGCATCTTCTGCGCCTGCTGCATGAGCTGCTGAAGATTCGGCTGCACGGTGCGCTCCTCTGCCTCGACCTGACTGTCCGTCAGCCTACCGGTTGTCCAGTTCGCCGATCTTCTCCGCGCCGAGCGCCTGCGCGAGCAGATGTAGAGCCTGCTGCTCGCTGGTCTGCCGCGCGGTCGGCTCGTCGACCACCTCGTCGCCGTCGGGGTCGAACTCGTCGTCCTGTTCTTTCCCCGACGCCTCCGGTTCTTTCCCCGACGCCTCCGGCGCCGGGCTGCCGGGAGTCGCCGTGGTCGGCCAGGCTCCCTCGTCGCGCGGGGTTGCGGTCCGCGGCGCCGGGGGTACCGGTGGAGGAGGCGTAGCAGCCGGGGTACCCCCGCCCGGTCCCGGACCGCCGACCTCGCAGCGCACCTGCCATTTCCCGCCCGACGGCGGCGGGCCGAGCACCTCGTGCACCGACTCCAGCAGCAGGTCCGGCGCGTTGCTGAGCATGTTGGCGTGAACGAGGTGCTTGAACAGCAGGACGAGCGTGTCGCCCCGCACCTCGCGTACCGTCGCCTCCCGCGCCACGGCGGCGGCCGCGCGACGCTTGCGTCCGACGTACCCGAGGATCTCGTCCCACACCCGGCGTACCGCGGCGGCGTCCAGCGCCCCGGGCGCTGCGGGCGTCGGCGCGGGAACCGGCGACGACGGCGCGGACGGCGGCGGCGCGGACGGCGGCGCCGCCGCCTGCGGGGGCGGCTCCGTCTGCGGCGGTGCGGGAGCCGACGGCGCGGGTGCCGTTGGCTCGGGCTCGTTTATCGGCGCCGGCTCCTTCGGTGGCTCGGGTGGCGCTTCGGATCTTGGACGCGTGGCCCCCCTGGCGGGGGTACCGGCGTCCAAGATCTCGGGCTGGCCCGGGTCCGCGGTCACCGTGAGCCGCCGCTCCATGCGCTCCAGCCGCTGCAACAGCGCCCCGGCCGAGTCGTCGGCACCGGGCAGCAGCATCCGGGCGCAGATCAGCTCCAGCAGCAGCCGTGGCGCCGTGGTACCCCGCATCTCGGTCAACCCGTCGTGTACCAGATCCGCCATCCGGGACAGCGTCGCCGGCCCGAACCGCTGCGCCTGTACCGCCATCCGCGCCAGCTCGTCGGCCGGCGCGTCAAGCAGCCCCTTGCCGCCCGCGTCGGGTACCTGCTGCAACACGATCAGGTCGCGCAGCCGCCCGAGCAGGTCGGTGGCGAACCGGCGCGGGTCGTGCCCGGCCTCGGCCACCTGGTCGACGGTCGCGAACACCGCCGCACCGTCACCCGCCGCGAACGCGTCGACCATGTCGTCGATCAGCGCGACGTCGGTCACCCCGAGCAGCGCCACCGCCCGGCCGTACGTCACGCCCTCCGGCCCGGCCCCGGCGATCAGCTGGTCGAGCACCGACAAGCTGTCCCGCACCGAACCGCCACCCGCGCGTACCACCAGCGGAAACACCGCCGGCTCCACCTGCGCGCCCTCGCGCTCGCACAGCTGCTCCAGATATGGCCGCAGCGTGCCTGGCGGGATCAGCCGGAACGGATAGTGGTGGGTGCGCGACTTGATCGTGCCGAGTACCTTCTCCGGCTCGGTCGTCGCGAACACGAACTTGACGTAGTCCGGCGGCTCCTCCACCAGCTTGAGCAGCGCGTTGAAGCCGGCCGACGAGACCATGTGCGCCTCGTCGATCACATAGACCTTGAACCTGCTCGCCACCGGCGCGAAGATCGCCCGCTCCCGCAGGTCACGCGCGTCGTCCACACCGCCGTGCGAGGCCGCGTCGATCTCGATCACGTCGATCGACCCCGGCCCGTCCGGCGCCAGCGCGACACACGAGTCACACTCGCCGCACGGCTCCGGGGTCGGCCCCTTCACGCAGTTGAGCGAGCGGGCCAGGATCCGGGCGCTGCTCGTCTTACCGCAGCCACGCGGCCCGGAGAACAGGTAGGCATGGTTGAACCGGCCGCTGCGCAGGGCCTGCATCAACGGCTCGGTGACGTGCTCCTGCCCGATGACCTCGGCGAACGTGCGCGGCCGGTACTTGCGGTACAGCGCCAGTGCCACGCGTACAAGCTACCCTTCGGGTCCGACAGGCAAAGGGCCCCCCGTGCACCCGTCAGAGCCCGCTTATCCTTGCTGCCTTCCGGCCCTGGGGAGGTTCACAGGGTGTACGCCGCACGAGGGGCTCCGGCAACTGTACCCGCTCGTGCCGGCGGCCGGGGCTTCGGTATCCTCGTCGGCGGAGGATTCGCCTAGAGGCCTAGGGCGCACGCTTGGAAAGCGTGTTGGGTTAACACCC
>Ga0209474_10004684_pt1 | contig 11763 bp, 11 predicted proteins | sample GraSoiAngelo_145_FD_185902 | JGI IMG/M metagenome (GOLD analysis project Ga0209474, IMG submission 185902) | Grasslands soil microbial communities from the Angelo Coastal Reserve, California, USA - 14_1009_05_20cm (SPAdes) (version 2) | ecosystem: Environmental > Terrestrial > Soil > Grasslands...
TAATTGGGGTGGTGGCTGCATTGCTTATTACTGGAAAGCCGCTCGGCTTTGTTGCCATCCTCGGTGTTCTTGCCCTCGTTGGCATGATTGTTCGCAATTCGGTGATTCTGGTGGACCAGATCGATACCGAGATCGCGCACGGGCGAGCCCCTTGGGACGCGGTTATTGAAGCAACCCTGCATCGATTTCGGCCGATCCTTCTTACAGCGGCGGCCGCCATTCTCGGCATGATCCCGATCGCTCCAACTGTGTTTTGGGGGCCAATGGCCTATTCCATCATGGGCGGCCTGGCGGTGGCCACGATGCTGACGCTTGTATTTCTGCCGGCGCTATATGTGGCCTGGTTCCGTATCAACGAGCCTTTGCCGCAAGAGGTGGATCGTGCCGATCCTTCTGACCAGCTTCTGCAAACTTCCTAGAATCGAGTTTGCTTAAACGGTCGCCGCCGACGGGGAAAACGCTGCTGCGATCCTCTCGATCAAGAGACGCACACGTTTCGGCTGGGCTTGTGTGGCCGGATAGACGATCTGCAGCCCCGTTTGGCCAGACGAGAAGTCCCGCAGAAGTTCGACGAGGGCACCCTCCCGCAAGTCCGCCTCGATGTCCAAGCGCGATTTTCGGGCAATACCGAATCCGCTCCGACACCAGACCCGGACCAATTCGCCGTCGTTCGCTATCCTATGCCCCTGCACCGTGACCCGCCGCTCCTTACCGTCAGTCAGGAAGGGCCAATCTCGATCGGTCGTCAGGCCATAACGCATGACGAGGCATTCGTGTTGGACAAGATCATCGGGGTATTGCGGAGTTCCCCGAGCCGCTAAATAGGCTGGAGACGCACACACGATGCGCCGGTTCTCGGCGAGGCGCTTCACGCGCAAGGTGCTGTCAGCCAGTTCGCCATACCGGATGGCGAAGTCTTGTCCCTGACCGACCAGGTCGACGTAGCCGTCCGTCAGGTTGAGATCGATGGTCACTTCCGGGTGCTCGGCCAGGAATGCATCGAGGATGGGAACGAGGTAGCTCCGGCCGAGATCGATCGGCGCGCTAAGCCTGATCGGCCCAGAAATCTTCTCCACTCCCAGCCGAATGAGAGCTTCCAGTTCGTCGGCCTCGGCCAGAAGACGCCGCGCACCCTGAACCAGCAGTCGCCCTTCGTCGGTCAGGTTGATGGCGCGTGTCGTGCGGTGCAGCAGCGCCGCTCCATAGTATTTTTCCAGCGCGACCAGCCGCTCGGAGACGGAAGCGGCCGAGAGCCCGAGTTCCCTTCCGGCAGCCGCCAGACCGCCTTTCTCAACGATTCGAAGGAACAGGGTCAGGTTGTCAAGGATCATCATTCGGAGGACCCGAAGGGTATTTTCAGAATTTAGCTGATTATACGGAAGATGTGAATGCTCTACTTTCCGGTGTGAAAGGAGCCTTCACATGAAACTCGATCACGTCACCATTCGCACCCGGGACTTGCAGGCGGCACGGAGCTTCTTCCTCAAGGTTTTCGACCTGGAAGAAGGCGAGCGGCCCCTCGCCATTCACCGCATTCCTGGCCACTGGCTCTATTCCGAAGGCCATCCGCTCGTCCACATCATCGGCTCGCAAGGGTCTGGTTTCGATCGCGCAGCTGAGGCGATCGATCACGTTGGCTTGCGAATGGAAGGCTATGCGGAGTTTCGCAGCAAGCTCGACCAACTCGGCATCCGCTACTCAACGATGGACCTCGCCGACATCGGGGAGCGGCGACTGTTCTTTCGCACACCCGGCGGCCCACTGCTGGAAGCCGTCTTTTCCGAACCCGTTTCTCAAAACAACTGATCCTTGGAAGGAATCCTGATCATGTCTCTCAAGTCGAAGATGCCGCTTGAGGTGTGGATACTAACACTTGCCGCCTTTGCCATCGGCACCGCCGAATTCGTTATCGCTGGCTTGCTGCCTCAGGTCGCGGCCTCGCTCCGCATTACTGAGGGCCAGGCAGGCAATCTGATCACAGCCTACGCCTTGGCCATTGTGGTCGGCGGCCCGATCCTGACACTGTGGCTTGCCCGTTTTGAAAAGCGCAAAGTCCTTCTCGGCCTGATGGCGCTATTCATCGCCGGCAACCTGATCGGCGCCGTTACGACGAGTTACACCCTGCTTCTCATCAGCCGCGTTGTCGCAGGCCTGATGCAGGGTCCGTTTTACGGCATCGGCGCCGTGGTGGCGACGAAACTCGTTGCCGACAAGCTGGCAGGGCAAGCCGTCGGGCAGATGTTCGCCGGACTGACCCTTGCAAACGTCCTCGGCGTTCCCGCGGGAACGTGGATCGGGAATGCGCTCGGCTGGAATATGACCTTCTTCGTCATCAGCGCGCTGGGTCTGATTGCGACTTTGGCGATTGCAGTTTTCGTTCCCGCCCAGGGACGGCATGGCTCGGCAGCAAGCATCCGCGGGCAACTCGTTGCATTCGAAGACCGTAACCTCCTTGCGAGTCTTGCCATTACCGCCCTCGGCTGGGTCGGTTTCATGACCTTCTATGGCTACATCGCGCCGGTCGCGCGGGTCGCGGGGTTCAGCGCCACGGACCTGACCTGGGTACTGGTCATTGTCGGTATTGGCCTTGTTATCGGTAATATGCTTGGCGGTCGCACGGCCGACGCGAACCTGCATCTGTCACTTATCCTGTGGCCTGCTGCGATGATCGCGTCTCTGATCGTCGTCGGATTCGTCGCGCCGTTCAAATGGCCGTTCCTCGTCGCCGCCTTCGTCTTCGGCATCGCGTCCTTCGCCAACGTCCCCTCGATGCAGATGCGTGTTATGAAATACGGAAAGGCCGCGCCCGAGCTTGCCGCGACCGCAAATATCTCGGCCTTCAATATTGCAAATGCACTCGGCGGATTGATCGGCGGGGCCGTTGTCGACAGCTCATCCGGAGCCGGCGCGATCCCGTTTGCCGCGGCGATCGTACCCGTGGTCGCGCTCCTCTTGATCCTGTCGCAAGAGCGCGGCAGCAGCGTCGCTCCGGCCTTGTCGCAACCTGCTCTGAAGGAAGCGATGCTATGACAACGATTTCCGCGAAGGGCGATGTGATAACCCTAATCAATGTGTTCGCGGTCGAGCCGGCAAACTAGCGGCGGCTCAACGAACTTCCAACAGAACATGCTGGACGCGGGCCACCGAATGGTCCCAACCCACGCCACCAAAGCCGGAATGCGCTACCGTTATTACGCCTCACTGCCGCATCTAAAGGGTGAGTCCAAGACGACATCGGTCGGTTCGATTTCCCGTATTCCCGCAACCGACATCGAAGCCATTGTCGTCAAATCCGCGAAGGAACATCTTGGGGTCCAGCACGGCCAATCCAGTGCCAGCAGCACGCGTCAAACATGCAGCATGCGTCAGGTCAACATGACCATGTCGCTCGCATTCCTTGCACCGGGACTCGTGCAAGCCGCGGTCCAAGGTCAGTTGCCTCGTGGGATTGGTGTCGAGCGGCTCCGAGACGCGCCGCCGGAATGGAATGAACAGTTCGAAATGCTCGGATTGAATCCAGAATGGGTCGGGCACGCTCCTCGAATTTGCACGCGACTGGTGCTCGGGCTGCCAGGTCCGAAAATCAGTCGCGGGGAACGGAACTTTCCGGTGCAGAGACCGGAGGCGAAAATCCACCGGAGAGACCCCTATTGTCCGGCAGAGACAGGGAACGTGAAAAAGAGGCGGCAAGATCCCCCGCCGAAACGGCCTCTTTTCGATTGATCATGGTTTCGGAGGTTCGGGAAGGCTGGGTGGTGGGCGCGACAGGGATCGAACCTGTGACCCCCTCGATGTCAACGAGGTGCTCTCCCGCTGAGCTACGCGCCCTCAAACCTTAACGGGTCGGGTCCGTATATCGGCTCCAAAGCGGGCAGGCAAGGATGCTCGGCCGACGCTTTAGAGCTGTCGGGCGGCTAAATCAGGCCGCCAGCATCTTGTTCACTTCGCTGACCAATTCGCGAAGGTGGACCGGCTTCGACAGCACCTTTGCATTCTTCGGCGCTTCGGAATCCGGATTGAGCGCCACGGCGGCAAAGCCGGTGATGAACATGATCTTGATGTCGGGGTCCAGTTCCGAGGCCCGCCGCGCCAGCTCGATCCCGTCCATCTCCGGCATCACAATGTCGGTGAGCAGCATCTCAAACGGCTCCTCGCGCAGCCTTTGGTAGGCCGACATGCCGTTGTCGTGAGATGAAACCTTGAACCCGGCGTTTTCGAGCGCCTTGACCAGGAAGCGCCGCATGTCGTTGTCGTCTTCGGCGAGGAGAATTTTTTGCATGGCGGTTGGTCGTCGAATCCGGCTGAGAGGATCATTCCGCCTACTTAGCCCGATAGAGAGTAAATTTCGGGTGAAGGCTTCCGTGCGCGGCGATTGCGGCGTTATTCCTGTACCGGAACAGGCCTCGATGCAATGAGGTAACGACAGTTTCCGTCACCTCAGATACATTCCAGCCGCTCGGAGTTTTTTTAGCTTGGCAGAATGGTTGGGATTACAGAGAATACGCGCACATAAAACCTCCGTTTTTCTGGCCGAAATGATTGGCTCCAGAGCAGCGGATTGCAGGGACGGCGCCTACCGATGAACCAGCCAATTGGCGAGCTGTCGCCTCCGTTTGAGATCGCGGAGCCGGCTTCGTGGCGCGCGCCGATCATCTTCAATTCCCCACATTCCGGCTCGGTCTATCCACCCGAATTCGTCAAGGCGTCCCGGATCGATATGGCCGCGCTACGTCGGTCCGAAGATTCATTCATGGACGAGCTGATCGGCGGTATGAGCGAACTCGGCTTTGCAACGGTGGCGGTCAATTTCCCGCGCTCCTATGTCGACGTGAACCGCGAGCCCTACGAACTCGATCCGCGCATGTTCTCAGGAAGGCTGCCGAGTTTCGCCAATACGCGATCGATGCGGGTGGCCGGCGGCCTGGGCACCATTCCGCGCGTGGTCGGCGACGGCCAGGAGATATATCGCGAGCGCCTTTCCGTTGACGCGGCGCTGGCGAGGATCGAGGCGCTGTACAAGCCCTACCACCGCGCGCTGCGGCGGTTGATCAACAAGGCGCATCAGGCATTCGGCACGGTCGTGTTAGTGGATTGCCATTCGATGCCTTCGATCGGTGTGTCGAGGGACGAGCCGCGGCGGCCGGACGTGGTGATCGGGGACCGCTATGGCACCAGTTGCGCGGCGCTGCTGCCCGACATGGTGGAGGAGACCATGAGGCGGCTCGGTTATTCCGTCGGACGCAACAAGCCCTACGCCGGCGGTTTCATCACCGAGCATTACGGCAACCCGGCCTCCGGACTGCATACCATTCAGCTCGAACTCAACCGCGCGATCTACATGGACGAACGGCGGCGTGAACGTGGGCAGCGATTCGCGCAAGTGGCTATGGATTTCGCAGCGCTGGCCGAAGCACTCGCGGGCATTCGCTTCGGCGATCTCGGTCCTTTCCAGGCAGCGGCCGAGTAATTTTCGTTGGGCAATCGAGGCGCTTGATCGGTCGAATAGTCGCGGTTGGGAACGCAGCACTACAAAGAAAAAAGGGCCGCTTGAATGAACAAGCGGCCCAAGTCTAGGGAGGAAACGCCCAAGGAGGGCAGCGATAGCGCGAGGCGCTACCGCACCGCAACAATATGCGGCCGCGCTGCACAAAGTGCAAGTGCTTTTAAATCATTTTCAGTGCAAAAAGCTACAAATCCGAGCGCCGAAGCAAAAAAGTCACATAGCTTGTTTGTGCTGGAATTTCAACAACTTAGATAGCAATCCGCAGCGGCCGCGCCACTCGCAATAGCCCTTGTTGTCGATCTCGCCAATTCGTGATCCCGCTGTTCTTGGAAAATACACGAATGCACGAGCTGATTCGGTCAGTCGAAAAACTGCGGATGCCGATCGGATAGGCGCCGTGGCCGGTGCGCTCTCGGCGAGATTGAGTTAGGCAAGGGCGCGCGATGCGCGCATTCCGCTGCCCCTGGGAATAACCGTGACGGTCATCGATTTCACAGCCTTCATCGGCCGCCTTGCGACCGCTTCCGGCGAAACCATCCTGCCGTTCTTCAGGACGTCGCTCTCGATCGAGAATAAAAGCAACAGCCACGATTTCGATCCGGTCACCGAAGCCGACCGCGCGGCGGAAGCGGTGATGCGGCGGCTCATCAAGGACAATTTTCCGCAGCATGGCATAGTCGGCGAGGAGTTCGGCAGCGAGCAAGAGAATGCCGAATACGTCTGGGTACTGGATCCTATCGACGGCACGAAGTCCTTTATCGCCGGCTTTCCACTCTGGGGCACGCTGATCGCGCTGCTTCACAAGGGCACGCCGGTGTTCGGCATGATGCATCAACCCTATATCGGCGAGCGCTTCTCAGGCGACAGCGGCTCGGCGCATTACCAGGGGCCCTCGGGCGAACGGAAGCTGGCAGTGCGGCGCTGCGCCTCACTGAAGGAGGCGACCTCGTTCACCACCAGTCCTCTGTTGATGAACGCGGCGGACCGCGCCGCCTTCGACCGTGTCGAACAAACGGTGCGGCTGTCGCGCTATGGCGGCGATTGCTATTCCTACTGCATGCTCGCCGCCGGCCATCTCGATCTCGTGGTGGAAACCGAACTGAAAGCCTACGATATCGCAGCGCTGATTCCGATTATCACCGGCGCTGGCGGCATCGTCACCACCTGGGAAGGCAAGCCCGCTCAAAGCGGCGGCCGCATTATCGCTGCGGGCGATCAGCGCGTGCATGAAGCGGCGATCAAGCTCTTGAACAGCTAATTCACTCATAGCAGTAGACCTGCTCTGCATAGCGGTGATTGTGCGGCCGGTGCCGATCCGTCAATGTGTTCGGCATGTTTGAACCTCTGATGATTCTGATTGCCGCGGCATTCCTGTTTGCCGGTTTCGTCAAGGGCGTAATCGGTCTTGGCCTGCCGACGGTCGCGATGGGGCTGCTGGCAGTGACGATGCCGCCAGCGCAGGCGATCGCCATCGTTATCGTGCCGGCGATCGTCACCAATATCTGGCAAACCTTTGTGGGCCCTTATCTCGCCGACATCATCCGGCGGCTATGGCCGCTGATGGCGGGGACCGTGATCGGCATCTGGTTGAACGCGGGTATGCTGACCGGCCCCTATGCGCGTTACGGCACCATCGTTCTCGGTGCGCTGCTGGTGATCTATGCGATCGTGGGCTTGAGCAGGTTCAGCTTCAAGGTCGCGCGCAAGCACGAAAAGTGGGTTGGCGGGATCGTCGGCCTGATCACCGGGCTGGTTTCCGCCGCCACCGGCGTACAGGTCATCCCCTCGATGCCGTTTATGCAGGCGATCGGCATGGAGAAGGATGAGCTGGTGCAGGCACTCGGCGTATTCTTCACGGTGGCCACGCTGGCGCTTGCCTTCAGTCTCACCAGCGTTGGGCTGTTGAGCGCGGCGACCGCGCTGCCCGGCGCAATCGCTATGGCCGCCGCCTTTGCGGGCATGTTCATCGGCCAGGCGGTGCGCTCGCGAATGCATCCGGAGGCCTTCCGCCGCTGGTTTCTGATCGCGATGATTTTTCTCGGGCTTTATCTGGTGGGAAGTACGATTGCGAAGCTAGCATAACGCTGCGCTGCCTTTCACTTAAACAGCGGCGTGCCCGGCACGAAGGCGTCGAATGCGGCCCAGAACTGCGCGCGATAACGGTCCTGCTCCTGCAGGATTTCGTGCTTCGATCCGGCGATCACCAGATGCGAACCGGCGCGGAGGTGATAGGCGAATTCCTCGATTGCCGGCGTCGACACCACCGTGTCGTTACTGGCCGCCAGCATCAGGATGGGCTGTCGTATCCGGGAAGGATAGTCGGATGCACGGAAGCCGTTCATTGCCCTGAACGCCGTATCCGCCCAGGCCACGGTAGGCGAGCCGATGCCGAGCGTTGGATCTTCCTCGAGAATCGCGGCGTTACGTGCATAGCGCACGGGGTCGCTGGTGAATGGATTGTTGACGAATGTGTCAGCGCCGGTCAGCGCGTCCCCTCCGCCGGGGATGTAGCGGCCGCCCTGGCCCGCAAGCCGCAGCAGACGCAGAAGCGCGCGCGCCGGAAGCCCGGTGCGGCGTCCCGGAAGATCGATCATTGGCGCCGACAGCACCATGCGGTCGAACCAGCGCTTGCCTGCATGCGCGACGCGCAACATCACCGCCGCGCCCATCGAATGCGCCAGCGCGAAATGCGGCGGCGGGCAATCCGGCAGCACCACTTGTTGCACGAAAGTTTCGACGTCCACCTCGTAATCGGAAAAATCGCGAACATAGCCCTTGCGCGGATCGCGCAGGCGCCGGGACGAATGGCCCTGCCCGCGCCAGTCGATCATCGCCACCGCAAACCCTCGATCGCGCAGGTCGGTCACGGTCTCGAAATATTTTTCGATCTGCTCGCTGCGTCCGGTGAAGACGCAGACCGTGCCCTTGCGGCCCGCCGGCGGCGCCCAGCGCGCGAAGCGCAGTTCGGCACCGTCGGGTGTTTTTATGGTACCCGCGACGACGTTCTCCGGAACGGGATTCGCAGGAATCGAGACAAGCGTCATGGGCGGGACCGGATAGGTGAAAAGTGCTGGAAATCAAGGGCGCGAGCGCAAAAACCACGCGCCGTTCCCGCCCTCTTGAACGCCGTCGGGCCTCTCCCATATCACTTTCGTGCAGGCCGCTACCAGTGTTTCGGAACACCGAGACCAGGCTGCACGAACACGAAAGCCCGGCCCGATGGCGGGCGGGTTAACTCAACAGTCGCTCAATGGAGGACTATTCATGCGTACTTACGATCTCACTCCCTTTTACCGTTCGACCGTCGGCTTCGACCGACTGTTTTCGCTGCTCGACCGCGCAACTTTGGATGGCAGCCCAGGCTACCCGCCCTACAATATCGAGCGCACCGCTGAGAACAGCTACCGAATCACGGTCGCAGTTTCCGGCTTCTCGCAGGGTGAGCTTTCGATCGTTGCGAAAGAAAACACGCTGACGATCAAGGGCGAAAAAACCGCCAATGAAAATGCCAAAGACAAGGCCGAGGTGCTTTATCGCGGCATCGCCGCGCGCGCCTTTGAGCGGGTTTTCCAGCTCGCCGATTACGTGGTGGTGAAAAACGCCTCGCTCGAGAACGGCCTGCTGCATGTCGATCTGGTTCGCGAGATCCCCGAGGCCAAGAAGCCCCGCAGCATCCAGATTTCCACCAGCGCCCAAGCCGCGCAGGTGGTCGACGGCTCGGCCGAGAAAGCTGCCGCCTGACGATAGTTTCGCGCTACATCCCTGAATACGAAAACGCCCCGGCCACCGGGGCGTTTTTTTGTCGGCGTCCTCCGAACGCCGCGTTCGCGGCAACGACCAGCTTAATCCAGCCCCTGCACTTTCGGCAGCTCCTGGGTTGGCATGATTTGCGGCGGGCGCTTGGGCTCGAGCACTGCGGGCGCGCTGGCCTCCGGGGCCGTTGGCGCAGGTGCCGGTTTCGCCGCTTGGACGGCCGCGGATTGCTGGGCTTGGCGTGTTGTTTTCGGCAATGGCACCGAAGGCGTACGGCTTGCGACGGGCGGGATCGAAGCCGGCGGCCGCGGGCGGCTTCCGAGGGGGCCGACCGGCGGCGGCCCGACCGGGCCATATCTCGCGGTCAAGGCGTCAGCGAGATTGTCGCCCATCCGATATGCCGGCATAAAGCGGATAATACGGCCGTTGCGGGCATCGATCACCAGCCGGCCATCCTCACCGCCGCGATCGATAACGGCGATGGTGTAGACCAGACCGCGCTGCTGCGGAACGCCGAGCGGCGAAAACCCGCCGTCGCGGACCACTGCGCAGACCTCCCGGGGTGGCAGCAATATCATCTGGCCACCGTAGCGGGGCAACGCAGGCTCGCCCGCCGGCGGCGCATAGGCGCCCTCGACATCCGACACGTTTGCGTAAGGTGACCCGCCGATCTCATAAGGGGGCAATACTTGCGCATCCGCCGCCGTGGTACCGGCAACCAGCGCGGCCGATATGAATAATCCGTTGAACAGCTTCATTTTCCGAGTGGCTCCTGCAACCTGTCCATGCCAGGAGCGTTTCGCTCCCAAACGGGCGCGAAGATTGTCGCCGAATTGGGCGGTCCTTGGGCCGGATCGCGGCGCGTCTGCCCCAAACGGACCGGGCAGACCGGCCGGCCCTGTGCAGATCGGGCGCAAGCCACGCTAACCGGCGACTTTCACGCGCTTGTGTGGTAGAAAAAAATTTGGCATGGTCGGAGTTAGGACAGTATAGCTGTCTTATTTGCGGCACGGTTCCGGCAGCGGGATCGCCAAAGAGGAATTCGGCGCTTCGGCTGCCGAGAAGTGCAGGCAAGGCCGTTCGTCGGGGACGCTGAACGCCCGGTCTGAATTCTGAAATTGCGGCTCGCGGAGGACGAGCGGTGGCCCGGTGGGTGCCGCGGAACGCCCAAGGTGCGCCGAGAACGCTTGAGGCGCTTGGCCTTATTGAGAGGACTGGAGATGAACGGGTCGGAGTTCGAGCGCGAGAACATCGTGACGGATGCGCTATCGACGGCCCCGGATTCGAAACCGGCCATGGCTCTGGAAGAGGTTCGGCGCGAGCACGATTGGCGTCCGTCCGCTGAGGGTCTCTACGATCCCAGTCTCGAAAAAGATTCCTGCGGAGTAGGCTTCATCGCCAACATCAAAGGCAAGAAGTCGCACCAGATCGTCTCCGACGCGCTGGATATTCTCTGCAACCTCGAACATCGCGGCGCAGTCGGCGCCGATCCGCGCGCCGGTGACGGCGCCGGCATCCTGGTGCAGATCCCGCATGCGTTCTTCGCGCGCAAGGCCGCCGAGATCGGCTTCAAGCTACCTCAGCCCGGCGATTACGCAGTCGGCGCATTGTTCATGCCGAGAGAGACGGCTTGGCGCAAAGTCATCAAGAGCATCATCGCCGACCAGATCAAGGCCGAGGGGCTGGTGCTGCTCGGCTGGCGCGAAGTGCCAACCGACAATTCCTCGCTTGGCCAAACGGTCAAGCCCACCGAGCCCGCGCACATGCAGGTGTTCATCGCGCGCAACGGCGCGGCGAAGACCGACAACGAATTTGAGCGAAAGCTCTACATCCTGCGCAAGTCGATTTCGCAGGCGATTTATCAACGCCGCGACCGCGGCCTTGCCGGCTATTACCCCGTGTCGCTGTCGTGCCGCACCGTCGTCTACAAGGGCATCTTCCTTGCCGACCAACTGGCCAAATACTATCCCGACCTGAGCGAGCCGGATTTCGAGAGCGCGCTGGCGCTGGTGCATCAGCGTTTTTCAACCAACACCTTCCCGACCTGGTCGCTGGCGCACCCGTACCGGATGATCGCGCACAACGGTGAGATCAACACGCTGCGCGGCAACGTCAATTGGATGGCGGCGCGCCAGGCCTCGGTGCACTCGGAATTGTACGGCAAGGACATCAGCCGGCTGTGGCCAATCTCGTATGAGGGCCAGTCCGATACCGCCTGCTTTGACAACGCGCTGGAATTCCTGGTGCAGGGTGGTTACTCGCTCCCGCACGCCGTCATGATGATGATTCCGGAAGCCTGGGCCGGCAATGCATTGATGGATGAAGAGCGTCGCTCCTTTTACGAATATCACGCGGCGATCATGGAGCCCTGGGACGGTCCTGCCGCCATCGCCTTCACTGATGGCCGCCAGATCGGCGCTACCCTCGACCGTAACGGCCTGCGCCCCGCGCGCTATCTCGTGACCAGCGATGACCGCATCGTCATGGCCTCGGAGATGGGCGTGCTA
>Ga0209474_10004686_pt1 | contig 11761 bp, 10 predicted proteins | sample GraSoiAngelo_145_FD_185902 | JGI IMG/M metagenome (GOLD analysis project Ga0209474, IMG submission 185902) | Grasslands soil microbial communities from the Angelo Coastal Reserve, California, USA - 14_1009_05_20cm (SPAdes) (version 2) | ecosystem: Environmental > Terrestrial > Soil > Grasslands...
CCGACGGGCGGCTTTCCTCGGGCGACGCGCCGACCAAGGAAGTACCGCTGCATACCGCGCTCTACCAGACGCGCCGTACCGCGCGCGCGGTCGTGCATCTGCATTCCACGCATTCGGTGGCGCTTTCGATGCTGCCCGAAATCGACCCGCGCGCGGCGCTGCCGCCGATGACGGCATACTACCTGATGAAATGCGGTTTAACCGCCCTGGTGCCGTATTATCGGCCGGGCGATCCGGCGGTTGCGGATGCAATCAAGGGGCTCGCCGGCAAATACTCGTCCGTACTGCTCGCCAATCACGGGCCGGTGGTATCGGGCGAGTCGCTTGAAGCGGCCGTGTTCGCGATCGAAGAATTGGAAGAAACCGCGAAACTCTATCTGTTGCTGCGCGGCGTGAACCCGCGTTATCTGACGCCGACGCAGATCGCGGATCTCTCGAGGAGCTTCGGGTTGGGATTGCCGGAGCATGGGCAGGATTAGAGAAGCTTGCCATGGCGTCATTCCGGGGCGACGCCCAGCGTCGAACCCGGAATCCAGAAGTTATCTGAGGAGATTCCGGGTTCGCGCTGGCCGCGCGCCCCGGAATGACAAGCCACCCGAGATAAATTTACGCTCAGACCACCGCTTTTAAGCTCAAAGCACCGCGAGCTGCTTGTTCTTCAAGTCCGTCACCAGCATCAACCCGGGCGCGTGCGTGATCGCGAACGGCAGCTTCGCTGCGGCTATCACCGATTGCGGCGTCACGCCGCACGCCCAGAACACCGGTATCTCGTCGGCTTCCACCGGCACCGGATCGCCGTAATCAGGCTTTGAGATATCCTTGATCCCGATCGAATGCGGATGGCCGAGATGGATCGGCGCGCCGTGCACCGAGGGAAATCGCGAGGTGATTTGCACCGCGCGGATCGCGTCCGCCGGCTTGAACGGCCGCATCGATACTACCATGGGACCGGCGAACGGCCCGGAAGGCGCGCAGGCGATATTGGTGCGATACATTGGTACCCGAACGTTGCGCTCGATGTGGCGGATCGGCAAATCGTCCGCCATCAGCGCCTCCTCGAACGAGAACGAGCATCCAAGCACAAAGGCAACCAGGTCGTCGCGCCAATGCTCCCTGATATCGGTCGGTTCTTCCACCACCTCGCCGTCGCGCCAGACACGATAGCGCGGCAGATCGGTACGAATGTCGAGATCGGCCCCGAGCGAAGGGATGTGCGGGTTTCCGACGTCGGACATGCCGATCACCGGACACGGCTTCGGGTTGAGCTGACAAAACCTGTGAAACGACGCTGCGAGCTTCTCCGGCAAGATCGCAAGATTGCCCTGAACAAAACCATTGGCGATGCCAGCCGTGCTGCTGGCCATTCCGGCGCGGCAAGCCAGCCGCGCCTGCAGGCTCGGCAACATCTCCCGTTCCGCGCTTTTGTCTTTCTTCGCCAGACCGAAAATCATCGATAGCTCCGTGCCTCGACAGAATGTGCAGGGTAGTTCTACCATGCAGGACCATGTTATGCACCTTCAGCTTCTTCCGGCAGGCCAAATGAGAAAACCCGCATCCAATCTGCAAATCGATTCCGGCCGCCTCTGGGACACTATTCACGAAACCGCAAAATTCGGCGCCACTGCGAAGGGGGGCGTGCGACGCCTGACGCTCGGCCCCGAGGACAAGCAGGTGCGCGACTGGTTCCGAAGTGCGTGCGAGGCCGCAGGCCTCGAGGTCCATATCGATGCTCTGGGATCGATGTTCGGGCTGCGCAAGGGCCGCGATATGTCGAAGCCCCCGGTCGGACTCGGCTCCCACCTCGATACCCAGCCGACCGGCGGCAAGTATGACGGCGTGCTCGGCACGCTGGCCGCGCTCGAGGTCGTCCGGACGCTCAACGACGCCGGAATCGAAACCGAAACCCCGATCTGCATCGTCAACTGGACCAATGAGGAAGGTTCTCGTTTCGCACCGGCGACCATGGCTTCCGCCGCTTACGCCGGCGATTACACCACCGAAAACATCCTCGCTCGAACCGATGCAGCGGGCGTCAGCGTCGGCGAAGCGCTCGACAGCATCGGCTATCGCGGCGCAGAGTCGGTTGGGGCGCGAAAGCTCGGCGCCTTTGTCGAACTGCATATCGAGCAGGGGCCGCTGCTGGAAGCCGAGAACAAGACCATCGGCGTGGTCGATCGCGGCCAAGGCATCGTCTGGTATGACGGCAAGATCACCGGCTTCGAAAGTCACGCCGGCACCACCCCGATGCCGCTTCGCCGCGACGCGCTGGCGGCGTTATCTGAATTCGTGCTGGCGGTCGAACGTGTCGCCAAGGCCCACCCGAACGCGGTCGGCACAGTGGGCGAAGCGGTGATTGCGGCACCGTCTCGCAACGTCATTCCCGGCGAGATCGCCTTCACCGCCGATATCCGCAGCCCGGAGTCCGAGACGCTCGATGCGATCGACAAGGATCTGCGTGGCGCGATCTCGGAGATAGCAGTCCGGCGCAAGGTCGAGATTGCGTTCGAGGCGATCTGGCGCAAACCGCCAACGATCTTCAACGCCAAACTCGTCGACGCAGTCGAGAACGCCACCAAGGCACTCGGCTATAGCCACCGCCGCATCACCTCCGGCGCCGGGCATGATGCCTGCAACCTTGCCAATGTCGTGCCATCGGCAATGATCTTTGTTCCCTGCAAGGATGGTGTCAGCCACAACGAGCTGGAGGACGCGACCCAAGCCGACTGCACCGCCGGCGCCAACGCGCTGATGCATACCGTGCTCGCGCTCGCCGGGGTGGCTTCTTAGCAAACGGAGAAATTGGGGTGCGCGGAGTTTTTGTCGATGCCAACGAAGCGTTGGCGGTCATTTTCGAACGGCTGGCAAAACCTGATGATCCGGAGATCCGCATTCATCGCGACCCAGACGTCACCCCGGATCAGTTGCCCCGCGTGCTCGACGGCGCCGGTATCGCCGTAGTCGATCACACCGCACTCCCGACCGAGATCGCGCGCAAGTGCGCCGGTCTCAAGCACGTGGTGTTTCTGGGCACCGGCGCGCGTAGCTACATGAACCCCGAAGAACTCGATCAGCTCGGGATCGCCGTTCACCTGATCCGCGGATATGGCGACACGGCTGTCGCCGAATCCGCGATCGCGCTGATGTGGGCTGCCGCGCGCGGTATCGCGCGAATGGACCGCGAGATGCGGGCGGGCAACTGGCTGCGGGAGGATGGCATGCAGTTGACCGGTAAGACGCTGGGCCTGATCGGTTTCGGCGGCATCGCCGCGGAAGTCGCGCGCATCGCGCTTGGCAGCGGCATGCGCGTGCTCGCCTGGAACCGGACGCCGAAGAGTTTCGCTGGGGTCAGTTTCGTCGAGATAGACAAGCTGCTCGCGCAAAGCGATGTCGTCTCGCTGCATCTGCTGTTGAACGAGGAGACCCGCGGCTTTCTCTCACGTCAACGCATCGCGGCGATGAGGCCAGCGGCGATCCTCGTCAACACCGCGCGCGGCGCGCTGGTGGACGAAGCCGCCATGATCGACGCGCTGAATTCGGGCCACATCCGCCACGCCGGGCTGGATGTTTTCAACATCGAGCCGCTGCCGATAGATCATCCGTTGATCAAACTGCCAAACGTGACGCTCTCGGCGCATTCGGCTTTCCGCACTCCCGAGGCAAGCGAGAATTTGATGAGCGCGGCGTGGGAGCATTGCCGCAGGATTGCGAGGGGGTGAGTAGCGCGCTTTCCTTCGTCATGCCCGGCCTTGTGCCGGGCATCCACGTCTTAGGCGGCGCAAGGGCAAGAAAAAGTCGTGGATGGCCGGGACAAGCCCGGCCATGACGGCGAAGATGTCAACTGCAAGGGACAACGTACATCAGTTACTCCACCATCTCGGCCACGGCTTTGCCGCAGGCGGACGTATCGGCATTGCCGCCGAGATCCTTGGTGCGTAGCGTGCGTTCACCGAGCGTGCGTTCGATCGCGGACACGATCGCCGCTCCTGCGGTTTTTTCGCCGAGATGTTCCAGCATCATCGCGCCGGACCAGATCATGCCGATCGGGTTGGCAATGCCCTGCCCCGCGATGTCGGGCGCCGAGCCGTGCACCGGCTCGAACACCGAAGGGAAGCGACCTTCCGGGTTGATGTTGCCCGACGGTGCGATGCCGATGGTGCCGGTGCAGGCCGGACCGAGATCGGACAAGATGTCGCCGAACAGGTTGGAGCCGACGACCACGTCGAACCAGTCCGGATGCAATACGAAGTTCGCGGTGAGAATGTCGATGTGGTACTTGTCCCACTTCACAGCGGGATATTTTTTGGCCATCGCCTCCACGCGCTCATCCCAATACGGCATCGTTATCGAAATTCCGTTGGATTTCGTCGCCGAGGTCAGATGCTTCTTCGGCCGCGACTGCGCCAGTTCGAACGCGAATTTCAGGATGCGATCGACCCCGATCCGGGTCATCACGGTTTGCTGTGTGACGAATTCGCGCTCGGTATCGGGAAACATGCGGCCGCCGACGGACGAGTACTCGCCTTCGGTGTTTTCGCGCACCACCCAGAAGTCGATATCGCCGGGCTTGCGGTTGGCGAGCGGCGACGGCACGCCGGGCATCAGCCGCACCGGGCGAAGATTGACGTATTGATCGAACTCGCGACGGAACTTGATCAGCGACCCCCACAGCGAAACGTGATCGGGGATTTTCGCGGGCCAGCCGACCGCGCCGAAATAGATCGCATCATGCTTGCCGATTTTTTCTTTCCAGTCCTCCGGCATCATCTCGCCGTGTTTTTCGTAGTACTCCCGGGAAGCGAAATCGAAGTGGTCGAAATGCACGCTGACGCCGTGTTTTCTCGCCGCCTGCTCCAACACCCGCAACCCTTCGGGCGCCACTTCCTTGCCGATCCCATCGCCGGGAATAACCGCAATCCGGTAGGTCTTTTTCTGATTGCTCATGGAGAGATTCCTTCTGCGTTGCCCGCGGCGGGACAGCGGTCGTTCAAACGGATGCAATGGACCAAACTTGGTTCCGGCGCAACGCTGCACTGCAATGTTGACCGGCTCTGTGGCGACGGCCTAACAGTTCCAGCTCACCTCTCCAGGTATTTTCCAAACCAGCGAGAAATTTCATGGATCTTTATTTGCGCGGCAAACGTGTCCTGATCACAGGCGCATCGAAAGGCATCGGCGCGGCCGCGGCCGAAGCATTCGCCGAAGAAGGCGCTCACGTCAGGCTTGCCGCCCGCAGCGGCGATCAATTGAAGGCCCTCGCCGAGCGGCTCCGCTCGGCGCATCAAATCGATGCGACCGCCCACGTGGTCGACCTGCGTAAGGCCGAGGATATCTCCCGGCTTGTCAGGGACGCATCCGATATCGACATTCTCGTCAACAACGCGGGCGATATTCCGGGCGGCTCCATCGAGAAGATCGACGAGGCGACCTGGCGTCACGCCTGGGAGCTCAAGGTGTTCGGCTACATCAATCTGACCCGCGCCATCTATGCGCAGATGAAAGCGCGCGGGCACGGCGTCATCGTCAACGACATCGGCGCCGCCGGCGAAAAGTTCGACGCCAATTACATCTGCGGCAGCGCCGGCAATGCCGCGCTGATGGCGTTCACCCGCGCGCTCGGCGGCAAGAGCCTGGCCGACAATATCCGCGTGGTGGGCATCAATCCCGGTCCGGTCGGTACTGACCGCCACATCACGCTGCTCAAGACCCGTGCGAAGCAGCAGTTCGGCGACGAGAACCGCTACAAGGAGTTTCAAAAAGGCTTTCCGCTCGGCCGGCCCGCCCAGGCGCGGGAAATCGGCGACCTGATGGCGTTTCTGGCTTCCGACCGCTCCGGCTATACCTCCGGCGTGATCTACACGGTCGACGGCGGCATCAGCGCCGGTTGGGGGTAGGTTTCTCGTCTGCTGTCATTGCGCCTAGGCACTCGCGTTCGAACAACTGCCGTATCAGCGTCGTGATGCGCCCCGTTGGCGAAGCCATCTCGTTCATGATCGTGAAGTGATCGGCCTCGGGGATCTCCTCATAGGTCACAGGCAGACCGAACCGGACGCGATGTGCCGCAAAGTCCGCGGTCTGCTTTCGCAGCAGCGGCAGTTCCGCGCTGCCAACCACCAGCGATAGCGGCTTCATCGCGCCGTCCGATTGCATGATCGGCGAATTGCGCCGAGACATTGCCTCATCCAGACCGAGCTTGACGTTGAGATAGCTCTGGCGGATCGGCTCCAGATCGTAGATGCCGCTGATCGCCATCCCGGCTTTGACGTGCGGATGCGACAGCGCCATTGCGGTCAGATGCCCGCCGGCCGACCATCCGGAGACCACGATCCCCTCGCCGCCAGCTCCCAGCGCTGGAAGTTGTCTGGCGAGAGAATCGATTCCTCGCAGAATTTCGGCCACGATCTCATCGAGCGTCGCATCCGGCGCCAACGTGTAGCCGATCAGCGCGACATTGATGCCATGCGCCATCGCGCCGCCGGCAAACAGCGCAAAGATTTCCTTGGCGCGATGCTGCCAATAGCCGCCATGGATGAACAACAGCGTTGGCGCCCCCTCCCGCGCCTTGAAAAAATCGACGCGATTGCGCTCGCGCGGTCCGTATCGGAGATCGAGATGATCCGGATAGCGAGCGCGCAGTACTGTGGACCGTTGCTCCCAGCCGGCAATGATGTCGGCGCTTCCGGCCACGGCAAGGCCATTGTTGAGCCCGAGGTCAAGCTGCTCCTGGCTCATTGTGCGCCAGTCCGGCGCGTCAAACGGCGTGGCCATGCTCAATTCTCCTCATAGCGCTGCGTTGCAGCGCCTTTCCATCTTGCCGGAAAACGTCCTACACGACTACAGTCACGAGTATCGGGAAACGGCAACGGAGAAACAAGTGACGTCTGATCAAGCGCTGGTCCGAGCGAGCGCATGCGCCATCGTCGACAAACTCAATTCAGGCGAAGTCACGCCACTTGATCTGCTCGACGTGCTGGAACAGCGTGTCGCCGAGGTCGAGAGCCAAGTGAATGCGCTGCCGACGCTGTGCTTCGATCGGGCCCGGACGTGCGCAAAAGCATTGATGAAAAAGCCGGCTGCCGAGCGTGGGCTGCTCGCCGGCATGCCGATCCCGATGAAGGACCTGACCAATGTCGAGGGCGTGCTGACAACGCAGGGCTCACCGATCTACCGGGATAACATCCCCGCGCGTTCCGACATTCTGGTCGAACATCTCGAACATAACGGCGGGTTGATCTACGCCAAGTCGAACACGCCGGAATTCGGCGCTGGCGCCAATACTTTCAACGAAGTCTTCGGGGCGACGCGAAACCCGTGGAATACTTCGCTCTCCGCCGCCGGCTCTTCTGGCGGTGCAGCGGTCGCGCTCGCGACCGGTATGGCCTGGCTCGCGCATGGCTCGGACATGGGCGGATCGCTGCGTAATCCCGCGAGCTTCTGCGGCGTGGTCGGCATGCGACCGAGCATCGGCCGCGTTGCGCATACGCCGGTCGCCAAGATTGACCGTACTCTCGGCGTGCAGGGCCCGATGGCGCGCAACGTCGAGGACCTTGCCCTGCTGCTGGATGCGATGAGCGGCGAGCATCCGGCCGATCCATTGTCGCTGCCCGCGCTGCCGGTTTCGTTCCTCTCGGCCGCGCGCTCGGGCGGGACACCGAAACGCGTTGCCTATTCGTCCGATCTCGGCATCACCCCGGTTGATCCCGAAGTCGCCGACATCACCCGGAAGGCGGCGGCGCGGTTTGCCGAAGCCGGAGCGATCGTCGAGGAAGCCCATCCGGATCTTCGCGAGGCCCACGAATGCTTCCACGTACTGCGCGCGTTTGATTTCGCCATCAGCAAGGCGGCATTGTTGCGCAGCAAGCGCGATCTGCTCAAGCCCGAGGTGATCTGGAACATCGAGGAAGGGCTTAAGCTGAGCCTCGAACAGCTCGCGCGCGCTGAAGCGCAGCGCGTTGAGATGAGCGCCCGCACGCTCGAGTTTTTCAGGAATTATGACCTGCTGTTGACGCCGGCGACCATCGTAACGCCATTTCCGGTCGAGAACCGCTATGTCACCGAATGCGCCGGCAGGAAATTCGACAACTACGTCGAGTGGCTGGGCATCGTATACGCGATCACGCTGGTTTGCTGCCCGGCGCTGTCGCTGCCTTGCGGGTTCACCGCCTCTGGCCTGCCGGTAGGACTTCAGATGGTGGCGCCGCCTCGCGCCGAGGCGGATCTTCTTGCCGGTGCCAAGCTGCTCGAGGACATTCTGGGCATCCGCGGCACTACCCCCATCGATCCGCGCAAGAGCCCGAGGCTGGCCAACTAAGCCGGCTTGATGACATTGCGCAAGGCATCAGGCGATTGGCCGATGGCGCGCCGCTACCGCATGGTATAATCACTTCAGGAAAACACAAACCCGCCGACTACAGAACGCGGGTGAAAGAGGAACGCTGCAATGGCCGGAAGACTAAAAGTACGTGTCGATCAGGATAAGTGTCAGGGACACGCCCGCTGCAAATCGCTGGCGCCCGAGCTGTTCAATCTCGACGAGTTCGGCAACGCCCACGAAATCGGCGACGGCAGCGTTCCCCCGGGGCTCGAAGACAAGGCTTGGCTGGCGCAGGCCAATTGCCCTGAAATCGCGATCGAAGTGATCGAGGAATGAGCTGCCCAGGCGACCATTTACGGCACGCACTTACGAACGAACCAAAGGAATTCTGATGTCTGACACTGCCCGTGCAATCCCTAGTCCCGCCCCTGAAATGCCCGATCACCCGGGTGCGCGACGTCCGGCCAGAAATCACCAATACCGCACCGCCGATCACGTCGGACCCGCCGGACCACAAACCGGCAAAGTGCGGGCCGAATCTCCGGTGGTCCACACCGACCGCTTTCTGGGCTGCTATTTGCCTGTCACCTATGAAGCCGTAAAGCAGATCGCGCACGACACTGAACATTTCTCCTCGCGCCGCGTCATCGTGCGCGACGTCCGGCCAGAAATCACCAATACCGCACCGCCGATCACGTCGGACCCGCCGGACCACAAGCCGGCAAAGCAGTTGCTGCTGCCACCGTTCACGCCCGACGCCATGAAGAAGCTGGAGCCCAGGGTCCGCGCGATCTGCAACGAGCTGATCGACGAATTCATCAGTCAAGGAAAATGCGACGCGGCGGCGCGCTACACCAAGCACATCCCGGTTCGGGCCATCGCGCATATGCTCGGCATCCCCGAAAAGGACAGCGATCTCTTCATCAAATGGATCCACGAAATCCTTGAGCTCGGCATCAAGGACGATGCCTCCCTGATGCGCGCCGTCCATGAGATGTCCGGATATTTCGCCGTTCACATCGAGCAGCGCAAGAAGCACCGGACGGACGATCTGATCTCGACGCTGATGGATGCCCGAGACAAGAACGGGCAGCCGTTCTCCGACATGCATGTGGTGGGTACGTTGCGGCTGTTGCTGATCGCCGGCATCGACACCACTTGGAGCGCGATCGGCTCTTCGCTGTGGCATCTGGCGAAAACGCCAGCGGATCGCGAGCGTCTGGTCGCGGAGCCGGAACTGGTTCCTACCGCCGTGGAGGAATTGCTGCGCGCCTACTCGCCGGTAACGTGATGAAGGACACTGTCGTCAGCGGTTGCCCGGTAAAGGCCGGCAACATGGTGCTGCTGTCGTTTCCCGCCGCCAATCGTGACCCCGCGATGTTCCCTGATGCGGACAAGATCGTGATCGATCGCAAGGAGAACCGCCATGCCGCATTTGGCCTGGGCATTCACCGTTGCGTCGGCTCCAATCTCGCTCGCATGGAAATGACCGTGGCAATCGAGGAATGGCTGAAGCGCATCCCGGATTTCAGGTTGGACCCAGCCGGTCAGGTCAGGTGGTCGGAAGGAACGGTGCGTGGGCCGCGCCAGCTTCCGATGCTGTTTGGAAAGGCTGGCTGAGACTATAAAAGGGATTGCATTGTTCGTTCGTGGAGACCGGACGTGACAGATCAAGCCGCAAGCCCGGCAAACGATCAACTCGATCTCGCCGATGTGGAACGCCGTATCAAGGCGATCTTCATCGGCTCGATCGGCAACCTCGTCGAATGGTATGATTTCTACGCCTACACGGCGTTCGCGCTTTACTTCGCGCCGGCGTTCTTTCCCCAAAGCGATCCCGTCGTACAGCAGCTCAACGCGGCGGTTCTGTTCGCCGCCACGTTCCTCATGCGCCCGCTCGGCGGCTGGCTGTTTGGCTACCTCGCCGATCACTACGGGCGGAAGCTCTCGCTGACGGTGTCGGTGGTCTGCATGTGCTTCGGCTCATTGATCATCGCGGTTACGCCGACCTATGCCTCTATTGGCCTTGCCGCGCCTGCGATTCTGGCGCTGGCACGCATCATCGAAGGATTGAGCCTCGGCGGCGAGTACGGCGCCAGCGCGACCTACCTGAGCGAGGTGGCCGACGCCCGCCACCGCGGTTTCTATTCGAGCTTTCAATACGTCACCTTGATCGGCGGGCAACTCACCGCGATCATCGTGCTGCTGTTGCTGCAAAAAGTCTTTCTGACGCCGGAGGAGCTGAAGGAATGGGGCTGGCGGATTCCATTCGTGATCGGCGCCGGGCTCGCGATTTTTGCCGCGGTGATGCGACGGCAACTGCATGAGACCGAGGCTTTCGTCGACGCAAAACGAGTTGCCGCGCCGAGCGGCTCGATGCGCGGCCTCCTGAAATATCCGCGCGAGCTACTGCTCGTGGTGGGGCTCACAGCCGGCGGCACCGCCGCGTTCTATACTTTCACGACGTATATGCAGACATTCGTCAAACTGTCGTCCGGCCTTACCGAAGACCAGACCACGTTTGTGATTTTCGGATCGCTGGTTTTTGCAACCTTGCTGCAGCCGATTTACGGAGCACTGTCCGATCGCATCGGTCGCAAGCCGCTGCTGATATTTTTCGGCGTGGCCGGCACGCTTTCGACAATACCGATCCTGACCACGCTTAAGGAAACAAGATCGCCATTCACGGCATTCTTGCTGATTTGCGCGGCCTGGATCTTTGTGGCCGGCTACACCTCAATCAACGCGGTCGTAAAAGCCGAATTGTTCCCCACCAACGTCCGCGCGCTTGGGGTCGGCCTGCCCTATGCCATTACGGTTTCCGTGTTCGGCGGCACTGCGCCGGCGGTCGCGCTTTATTTCAAGAGTCTCGGGCACGAGGATTGGTTTTATTACTATCTCACCGGCATCATCTTTGTATCGCTGATCATCTATTCGATGATGCGCGACACCAAGCATGCATCGGCGATGCACCGCCACCAGTGAGGCTGGTGTATGCTGCTGGCTGGAGCCCGGAGCCGAAACGGTGGAGTAACTGATGCCGACCGAACGTTTCCAATTCAGGGGTGAAGGCGGCCATCAACTCGCGGCATCGCTGGATCTGCCAGAGCGGGAGCCGCTCGCTTACGCCCTGTTCGCGCATTGTTTCACCTGTGGCAAGGACGTGCTGGCCGCCAGGCGCATAGCGACGACACTGGCTACGCGGGGTATCGCGGTGTTGCGGTTCGACTTCACGGGCCTGGGCTCCAGTGAAGGCGATTTCGCCAACTCCACGTTCTCCTCGAACGTCGCCGATCTGGTGCGGGCCGCCGACCATCTGCGCGCGGTACGGAAAGCACCAGCGATCCTGATCGGCCATAGTCTCGGTGGCGCCGCCATTCTCGCTGCAGCCGGCCAAATTCCCGAAGCCAAAGCGGTCGTGACGATCGCCGCGCCTTCTGATCCGGCCCA
>Ga0209474_10004689_pt1 | contig 11757 bp, 7 predicted proteins | sample GraSoiAngelo_145_FD_185902 | JGI IMG/M metagenome (GOLD analysis project Ga0209474, IMG submission 185902) | Grasslands soil microbial communities from the Angelo Coastal Reserve, California, USA - 14_1009_05_20cm (SPAdes) (version 2) | ecosystem: Environmental > Terrestrial > Soil > Grasslands ...
CCGCCGGCTTCTTCCGCGATCCTGTCACAGATGACATCGTCGTTTCGCTCACCGACATGCGGGATGCTGCAGGTGTGACGACCTTGCTGCGGTCTTCGCTCGCCGAACACCTTGCGAGGGCTCGCCACCGGAATCCCCGAGCTGATATCGTTGCTCGACAGGCTACCTATACGTTCCTTCAGCTCGAGGAGTGGCGTGACCGGATGGGCGAGGCTTTCGCGACTCCAGGCGTCGATTGGCTGGATCTTGATGAGGCCAGGAACCGTGTCGTGCTCGGCATCGACCCTGGAACTGATGTGCAGCCCATTCGCCGGCTCGCGCGGGACCTCGGGGTTCCAGAGAAGGCAATCGACTTCGAGGTTGATGGGCCGATCGTGCCCCGTCTGGCGTTGAATGACTCGGTCCGACCCATCGCAGGGGGCACCCAGATCCAGAGTGACAACGCCGCACACACTATCAGGAGAACCTGCACCCTTGGGTTCCCGGCCCTCTGGAATGGGACGAGGGCGTTTGTCACGGCCTCGCATTGCAGCAGAACCCAGTTCAGTGTCGACAGCACGCCACAGTATCAGCCGAACCTCCCGCTCACGCACACCGATTCGGTGAATCACTCGCCCATTGGCTTCGAAGTAGCTGATTACGCACTGCAGCCATGTCCACCTCACGTGAACGGAACGGGGTGCGCCTACGCCGACGCCTCAGTCTATCAGTACACCAGCGACACTACTCAATGGTATCTTGGTCACATTGCGCACCCGACGTTCGGCTGCTATCCGAGTACCTGTAATCCCCCAAACTTGCAGATTGGTGGGTACTACTCGATTGCGAGGATTCGTTCGAACATCATGCAGAACGACTTGGTGAGCGTCATCGGGGATTCGAGTGGTTGGATCCAGTCCACGGTTGTGACGTCAACATGCGTCGCGGACAAAGTCAAGGGAGCCACCTTCGTTCTTCTGTGCCAGCAGCACGCAGGTTTCGTAATCGGAGAAGGAGATAGCGGGGGACCTGCGCTCTTCGATATCAACCTGCAGCCCGACACCACGGTTTCTCTTGGCGGGATCTTCTGGGGCGCAAGTCCTAAGTCCTCGTCATTTACTCCGTGGTCGGGGATAGATCAGGAATACCCCAGTTTGGTGGTGTTTTAGAGTTAACATGCGACGACGCGGCAACGTAAGCGCGAGAAGCCGCGCCTGTGCCTCGCGTTCGGACAGCGTCGGTTACCGGGCGAGACACATGCCGGACCCGAAGACATCCCTTGTGTCATCCCGGTGGGGCGGTGCATGACGGTGAGGGCAGGGCTCGGGCTCGCCTGTGCGCGCCCCCCTGCCTTCCGGTACCTTGGTCGGCCATTGAAGCGAAGCGGGCCAACGCAGGGAAAGGTCCGGGTGGGTTTGGCGGGTCGCGCCCGGCCTGCTGTCGAGGGCGGAGGCGGGGAAAGCCATGTGCAACCAGTAGCACCGCGTACAAGGCTGATCGAGGCTCATGCGTTTCGAGTCACGCGGCCGGGTCCAAGCGGCTCCTGCCTCACAATGCGGTCAAAGAGCCCTAGTCTGAAAAGAGCGCTCGTCTGATGCGCCGCCTCTCTCTCGTCTGTGCCTCCGTGGCCGCGTGCGCCATCTTCCAGTCGGACTGGCGGCTCGAGCCGTCGCCCATAGGCACGGATCGAGCAACCCTGCCCGCCGTCCAGTTACCGGACACCGTCACCGCTGGAGTGCCCGAGACGGTGGTTGTGTGGACGAAAGGCGGCGGTTGCACACGTCGGGCAGCACCCCAGGTCGCGTCCGACGACCTCCTCGTGACTATCCGCCTCTTCGATTCAATTGTTGTTCGGATGCGGGACAACGAAGCCTGCCCAGCCGTCGCGTGGATGGCTCGCCGAACGGCGGTAATTCACTTCTCGCAGCCCGGCGTTGGGACTGTCCGAGTCGTTGGCAGGGATACCGTCGTCGAGCGGCGCGTTGTTGTGAGGTATCCGCAGGCGCGCTAATGGGGAGCAAGTGGGGCGCTGCGCTTTGGTGCACAGGCGGCGCACGTTGGTGGTGGTGTCGTCTCCTTGGAGCGTGATGAGGTCGAGGCAGCTGGTGGCGCGGAGCAGCTACGCCGGCTGCCTCACTGTTTTCTGACCGTTCGGCGGGTGGTGAGCGTCCCGGCGCGGCGTCATACCTGCACTGACTTTTGTTGCGCTCCTGGTTGTGCAAGCTAGTGGGGGAGATATCGGTGCACGCGCCGGTGCGCGTGTCCCGATTCTCCCCCAACTGCGCCCATTCGCGCCTCCGGCGCTCAAGGGCCAGGCCCTTCCCGCAACCCTCCCCCCTTCGCCACCGCCACCCGCCGTAGCGCAGCCCAGCCGGGCACGCTCGGCCTCATGCGGGCCTCTTTCTTAGTGAAGGGGTCTGCATGCCACCGCCTCACCGTTCGGGAGCTCGATGCCCGCCACTCGCCGCCGCACCGCCGAGCTGATCGACTTCCGGCACACCGTTCCCTGTTCCGAGGGCCAGCCGAGAGGCCCGAGGGCCACGTGACGAGCGTCGCCGACCGCCTCCGCGAGCTCGCCGATCGCCTGCCGACCGGGGGCTCGCTGACGCTTACACGGGATGCCCTCCTGGAGCTCGCCACCGTCGAGAACGGCCAGGTGGAGGCGGTAGCAGCGGCCGATCTCAATGTGGCTGAATTGGCCGCGCGCTCCGCCGTAGCCCGAGCACCGTCCGCGACTGGTGTGAGCGGGGGCACTTCGATGGCGCCTACAAGCTCAACGGTCGCGATTGGCGGATCCCGGAGGCGGCGGTGGACGCCTTCGTTGCTCGGCAGCGTCGACAACCTCAGGAGCCGCTCGTTAGACTCAGCGCGTGGCGCGCGGTCCGGACCGCCAAGTGATTGCGCGCTATGGCTCGCGTAATAAACTTGCAGCGTCCACGCATAGGCACCCGAGGAGGAGACACATGAAACGATCACGCAGTCCCATAATCTGGCGCGAGCAGGGTGGAGCCTCCCGCGCGTACGGAGACTTCAGGTTCCTCGGCGGCAGTCGCGAAGCGCTGTGCTTGCCGGGCACCAAGCGCGGCGTCACGGATCCCGAACTGGCAGACGTATTGTTCGAGAAGCGTGCAGCGGCGCTCCGAGAGGCTCGCCTGCGCGGCGCTGCCGGACTGCCCCAGCCCGTGGCGTTAGCGGCCTTCGCGGCAGAGCACTTGATGGCGAAAGCGAAGGGCGGAAAGTCGACCGAGGCTTGGCTGGTGCAGTGCGAACGTCACTTGAAACGTGCGGTTTCGGAGTTCGGCGGTGAGCGCGAGCTCTCCACGATCACCACGGCGGACGTTCGCCAGTGGGTTGGTCGCCTCGCGGCCGAGGGCTTGAGCGGGAGCAGTCAGCGCCACGTCATCTTCACGCTGTCAAACCTGTTCCGGCGCGCGCAGAGCGAGGGTAGGGTCGTCCCAGGATACAACCCCGTCGCGGCGTTGCTTGAGAAACCGAGCGCGCGCCGCGAGGAGGCGCGCTGGCTCGAGGTGCACCACGGCGCGCTGCTACTTGAGGCTGCACGGCGCTACCGGCCGACGCGCGCCGACCTCGGGATGCCGTTCGCGTATCCCCTCATCGCGGCCTTCCTGCTCACGGGCGGCCGACGGGCGGAAGTGCTGGGGCTGGAGATGGACGATGTCAGCTTCGACCGTAAGACGGTCACGTTCCGGGAGAACCAGTGGCGGCGGTTGAAGACCACGGGCTCGCACCGCGTGGTGCCGCTGTGGCCGCAGCTCGAGCAGATCCTCCGACCCTATGTCTTCGGCGACCGGCCGCCGGCCCGCCTCCTATTCCCGTCGTTCAGGACCGGTGCGGAGACGATGCTGACAGATTTTCGGAAGCTGCTCGACGCCGTCGCGGTGCGAGCGGGTTGGAAGGCGGGTGAGCTCACGCCCAAGATCTTCCGGCACACGTATGCGAGCGCGCGGCTGCAGACGATGGACCATGGGGCACCTGTGTCCATCTTCACGGTGAGTCGGGAGCTTGGCCATGGAAGCGAAGCGCTGGTCAAGCGGATATACGGGCACTTGGGCACGGTGCGGCATCGCGCGAAAGTGGTGGAGTATCGCGTGCAGCAGCACAAGAAGGTCTTGAAGGAGCAGCTCGCAGCCCTGCGCCCCGGGGCAGGGAAGCGTTAAGTTTGGCACTGTTTGTGGCACTGTTTGGAAGCGCGATGAAGCACTGCGCCGTAAGTTGTTGCCGCAGAAGCGCGCGCCCGTAGCTCAGGTGGATAGAGCAGCAGCCTTCTAAGCTGTTGGTCGGAGGTTCGAATCCTCCCGGGCGCACTCGCCACGACCCAAGAGGGTAGCCCACCATGTCGGTCTTGCCGGGACACCGTCTCGTTCACGCGCTCCTCACGGCCTCCCTGGGGATGCCGATGCACCTATCCGGTCAAGCGCCCCCGCCCCCGCCCCCGCCCCCCCGCACCGAGCTGCTCGTGCGCATCGACGACATCGGCATGAGCCACGCGGTGAACCAGGCGCTCCAGGAGCTCGCCGACACCCGGATGCCGCTCTCCGCCTCCGTGCTGTTCGTGTGCCCGTGGTATCAGGAGGCCGTCGAAATCCTGAAGCAGAATCCCCACATCTCGGTGGGTGTGCACTTGGCACTCAATTCGGAGTGGAAAGGCTACCGCTGGGGACCCATCCTCGGAAAGGAAGCCGTGCCGACGTTGGTCGACAGCGTCGGGTACTTCACCTCCTCCACCGAGCAGTTCCTCGCGCGCAAGTACGACCTCGGCGAGGTGGAGCGCGAGCTGACCGCCCAGGTCGAGCGCGCTCGCCGCTCCGGTCTCAAGATCGACTACGTCGATTACCACATGGGGACGGCCGTCGCGACCCCGCAGTTACGGGCGGTCGTCGAACGCATCGCGGCCAAGTACGGCCTCGGCATCTCCCGCTACTTCGGCGAGACCGACCACACCATGTTCGATACGCCGATTGCGGACAAGCAGTCGGCGTTTCTCACCTATCTCGAGAGCCTCACCCCAAAGAGCGTGAACCTCGTCGTGGCGCACGTCGGCCGCGCCACGCCGGAGCTCGCGGCCCTGGTCGACATGAATGACCCGACGCAGAACACCACGGCCGGTGAGCCCCTCATGGCCAAACACCGGCAGGCCGAGCTCGACATGCTGCTGTCGCCCGAGTTCGCACGCCTGCGCGCCGCGCGCAGCATCACGCTGCTCACTTACGCCGACCTGATGCAGCGCGTGGGCCGCGCCGGCCGGGCAGCTAGAACTCGAGCGTCTTCAAGAACTCGCAGTCCTTCCGCGCGCTCCCCAGCGGGTCGTCCTGTCCCTCCTGCTCCACGTAGCAGAACTTGCGGTCGATGTCGGGAACGGCCGCCAGCAGACGCTTGAAGTCCACCGTCCCGGTACCCAGCACGGTGTCATGCGAGCGGTCCGGAATCACGTCCTTAAGATGAAAGCTCCAATACCGGTCGCGGTAGCGCTGTAAGTAGGCGAGCGGGTCGCCGCCCCCCATCACCATGTTGCCGACGTCGAGCTGCAGGCGCACGACCTTCGGGTCGGTGCGCTCCACGAACACGTCGTACGGCACCTTGCCGTCGATCAGCGGCATGTGGTCGGGTTCGTTGTGGAAGGCGAGCCAGATCCCGGCGCGACGCGCAGCGGCCCCGGCGGTATTGAAACGATCGGCCCACTCCCGCCAGTCGTCGAGCGTGCCGGAGGTCTCCCCCGTGAAGCTCGGCACGATCAGGTACTCGTGGCCCAGCCGGTGGGCGATCTCGAGGCTCCGGTTCCACCCGACGAACAGCGAGATCGGCGAAATGTGCGCCGAGGGCGCGTGCAGGCCTTCGTGATCGAGTGCCGCCCGAACCTGCTCCGTAGTGCGGCCGAAGTTCCCGAACGACCACAGCAGCTCGACGTCCGTATAGCCCATGGCACGCACCGCCGCGAGCGTTCGCTCCGGATCCTTGTGCATCGCGTCCCGCACCGAGTACAGCTCGAGCCCGATGCGGCCGAGCGTGCGCGGCGCTCGGGGCCTGGGGGTCGGGGCTCGAGCTGGCAGGGCAGAGCCCAGCGCTGCAGCACCCAACGTCTTCACGAAGTCGCGCCGCCTGGTCATCGTTCGTTCCTCCTTGGTCACGAAGCGTGAGTCTACTCTCGTCGAAGCCTTGACTGACACCGGGCGCAAGCCCGGGGTAAAGGAGAAGGCGCTAGCCGGTATTCCGCAGCCCCTGGGCGACGCCGTTCAGCGTGGACGCGAGGCCCGCGACGACCGACGCCAGCGCGGGGTCATCGGCCACGGCGCTCCGCTTGCGCTCGAGCAGCGTCACCTGCAGCAGCGACAACGGGTCCACGTACGGGTTCCGCAGGCCGATGGCCGTCTGCAGCATGGGATTGTCCCGCATCAAGTATTCGCTTTCCCGGATGCGCAGCAGGGCCGACACCGTGCGGCGGAACTCGTCTTCCAGCTGGTCGAACAACGCCAGGTCGGCGTCTGCCCCCAGCTCACGCACATACATCCGCGCGATGGCCAGATCCGCTTTGGCGCACACCATCTCGATTTTCGCGAGCAGGTCGTCGAAGAACGGCCACGCCTGCGCCATGCGGCGCAACAGGGCCAGCCCCCCCGGCTCGCCGCCCACGGCCTCCAGCGCCGTCCCCACGCCCAACCATCCCGGCAGCATCAGCCGCGTCTGGGTCCAGCCGAACACCCAGGGGATCGCCCGGATCCCTTCCATTGTTTCACCTGCCAGCGCCCGGTAGGCGGGCCGCGACCCGAACCGCACGTCCGCCAGCTCTCGCACCGGCGTCGTCTCGAGGAACAACCGGAAGAGGTCTCCCGCCCCGCTGCCCGACACCACCGAGCGGTAGCGGGGCAACGCCTCCCCGGCCAGCCGATCCATGATGTCCCGGAACTGCGCTTCCTCGCCCGGCCCCAGCCCGTCGCGCCAGTCTTCGAAGCGATGCAGCAGCACGCCACTCAACATCAGCTCGAGGCTGCGCTCGGCGAGCGAGGGGAGGCCGAAGTTCTGGGACACGATCTCCCCCTGCTCGGTGATCTTGATCCCGCCATGCACGGTGCCCGGGGGCAGGGCGGTGAGCGCCCGTGCCACCGGCGACCCGCCGCCGCGGCCCACGGTGCCGCCGCGGCCGTGGAACAGCGTCCACGACACGCCGGCGCCGGCGCACGCCCGCGCCACTTCCTCCTGCACGCGGTACAACGCCCACGCCGACGGCAGCAGGCCGGCATCCTTGGCGGAGTCGGAGTAGCCGAGCATCACTTCCTGGTGGCGCCCGCGGGCGGCGAGGTGGCGCTGCCACACAGGGTCATCGAGCAGCGAGCGGACCACGAGCGGCGCGCGCTCCAGATCCTCGAGCGTCTCGAACAGCGGCACGATGTCGATACGCGAGAGCGCCGGCTCGCGCGCCAGGTCCACCAGCCCCGCCTCGCGCGCCAGCAGCAGCACGCGCATCAGGTCGTCGGCGGAGCGCGTGCGTGAGACGATGTAGGTCGAGGCGGCCGCCGCGCCGACCTCGTCCTGGATCGCGCGCATCACCTGAAACACGCGCAGGACCTCGTCGGTCGGCCCCTCTCCGAGCCTCACGTGCGGCGCGTGCAGCGGCCGCCGGCCGGCCAGCTCGCGACGCAGCGCCGCGCCGTCCAGCTCGCCCAGACCGAGCGTCGCCGTGAGGTCGCGCAACGCGCGGGTATGAGCCCCGGCGTCTTCCCGCACGTCGAGACGGTAGCCGTGCAGGCCATGGGCCCGTACCTGGGCCAGGAGCGGCTCCACCAGCGTACGCCGGGCATGCGCCGCGCCCACGGCGTCCAACGCGTCCGCCACGAGCGTGAGATCGCGCTCCAGCTCCCCGGCCGACCCGTATCCGGGTGGATCGGTGGCCAGCCGAGCCAGCATGAAGCTGACTTTCATGCGCAGCGGCTCGTCGGCGTTGCGACGGCGATTCTGCTCCCACACGGCTGGCAGGGCCGCGCGGTCGCGCTCGAGCGAGGCCCGCAGCTCCGGGGTGATCGGCGCGAGTCGCTCGGACACCGACAGGCGCGCGGCCAGCTCGGCCAGCGCTTTGGCGTAGTGGTCCAGCACCGCCCGGCGCGCGCTGCGCGCGGCCGCGAGCGTGATCTCCGCCGTGACGAACGGGTTGCCGTCCCGGTCCCCGCCAACCCAGCTCCCCAGTGTGATCGGCGTCATGGGGTCGGGGCCAAGGCCGCTGCCGAACTCGTCCTCGAACGCCTGGAGCAGGCGTTCGCGCGTGCGCGAGGCGGCGTCGAGCAGACGGTCTTCCAGGTACCATAGGGCGTTCGCCACCTCGTCCACCACCGAGGGGCGGTCGCGCCGCACCTCCTCGGTGAGCCACAGCAGCTCCACCTCACCCTCGAGACGCCCTTCGATGGCGCGGCGCTGCGGCTCCGGCGCGGTGTCGCGCGCCAGCAGACCCTCCGCCACACGCGCCTGGAGATCGAGGATGGTGCGCCGGGCCGACTCGGTGGGATGGGCGGTGAGGACCGGCCGGACGTCGAGCGTTCGCAGCGCGTCCGCCACCGCATCGGCCGCATGGCCCGCCTCGCGCAGGCGCCGCAGCGACCAGCGTACGGAGCCGCGCTGCGCCGCCGCCAGGTCGTCCTGCCGTGCCCGCCGCACCCGATGGGCCTGTTCCGCGGCGTTGATCAGAATGAAGAAGACGGTGAAGGCGCGGGCGGTGAGGCGCGCCGTCTCCGGGGGGAGCGCCCGCGTGCGCGCGAGCAGCGCCTCCAGGTCCGGCGCCCCGGGCACCCCCAAGCGTCGGGCACGGCAGGCCCGGCGCAGCTCCTCCACCGCGTGCAGGACGTCTTCACCGGCCAGACGACCGACCACCCGGCCCAGCGTTCCCGCCAGCCAGCGCACGTCCTGGCGTAGCGGCGCGTCCTGCGGGCGGGCGACCGGGGGCGGCAGCGGAACGGTGGCGGTGGCGCGGGGGGAGGCGGCGGTCATGGCAGTGATTGTGCCCGCATGATCGCGGTCGGCGGGGTATGGCGCAAGCCGCGCCCGACTGGCGCCGGTGCGGGTTTGATGGTTGATTTTTATCGCCGACTCATGACCCTCTCGTTGACCCGTCGTGACTTCGTCTCCGCCGGCGCGGCGCTCGTCGCCGCGGGCGTCGTGCGCGCGCCGCGACGTCGCACCCCGTCGGCCGACGGCCTCGCGGTGCTGTTCCAGGGCGACTCGATCACCGACGCGGGACGCGATCGTCAGGTGAGCGAGCCCAATCTGGCGCGCGGCCTCGGGAGCGGATATCCGCTGCTCATCACCGCCGCGGCCCTGGCGGCCCATCCCGATCGCGCGCTGCGGTTCTACAACCGCGGCGTGAGCGGCGATAAGGTCCCCGACCTCGCGAGCCGCTGGGCGACCGATACGCTCGCGCTCCAGCCGGACGTGCTGAGTATTCTCGTCGGGGTGAACGACTTCTGGCACAAGCTGTCGAAGGGCTACAGCGGCACCGTGCAGCAGTACGAGGATCAGTACGTGGCACTGCTCGACGAAACGCGGCGCGCGCTGCCCCGGGTGCGCCTGCTCGTGCTCGAGCCGTTCGTGCTGCGCTGCGGTGCCGTGGACGAGCGCTGGTTTCCGGAGTTCGACGAGCGGCGCAGCGCGGCGCGACGGGTGGCGCAGCACGCCGGTGCGAGCTTCGTACCGCTGCAGGCCGCGTTCGACGAGCTGGCGAAAAAGGGGGCTCCGCAGTACTGGGCGGCGGACGGTGTGCATCCCACGCCCGCCGGGCACGCCGTCATCGCGGAACAGTGGCGCCGCGCCGCGCAGCTCTAGCGCGGCAGGCTACTTCGTCCGCTCGAAGCGATCGAGCACAAACCGCAACCGGAACACCGCCGCATCCAGGTCCCGCAGGCCCGCGTCGTCGAGCGTGCCCGACTCGGCGACGTTGGTGAGCAGCTCGAGGGCGTTGCGGATCTGGTCGCCCAGGCTCTCGGGTGCGCGTCGCTCGTCGCCCGAGCGGCGGTCGGTTCCGGAGCGTTGCTCGACCGGGACGCGCACGACGACCTGACGCCGCTCTTGGGGCGTGCGGCGGTCGGTCATGGCGCGGCGGTCGGCGAGGGGCTCCATCGGAACTGAATGTGGCACGGGCGTCGGGGTTTGGCCAGCAAACCCATGAATTGCCGCGCCGCCGCTCGCGCGGCTCGGACTCCTACTCCTACCTGAGCAATTCCGCACCAACGGCCGTCGCACGAGCGCCACGACGCTTGTTGCGCGGGCGCGGGCGCCGTTCAGCGGGGCGAACGCGTTCGCGGCGGGCTCAAGCGCTGCGCAAAATGCACAGGGTTTGCAGCGTGGCCGCCATGCTCAGCGGAGCACGCATCACCTCGGCTTCGCCCCACGCCCGAGCGAGCGAGCGTTTTACGTCACGGCGTCGGGTCGGGCGTGCTCCCAACCAGACGGGGGAGATACCATGCAACCTTCGACTCGACGTCCACGATCCTCGTGGCGAACCGTGCGGACGCTGATCGGCTTGGCTGGGCTGGCGGCAGTTCCCTGGCTGACCGGCTGCGATCGCGCGCACCACGAGTCACAACCAGAAGCGCCCACCTTTGGCCGCGCCGGGGCCCTCGCCATTCAGGATCTGGGCACGCTTCCGGACGGCCGCGCCAGCGGCGCTACGGGCGTGAACGCTCGAGGCCAGGTCGTGGGCACCAGCGCCACCGCCTCCGGCGTGCATGCATTTCTCTGGGATGGTGCGATGCACGACCTCGGCACGCTCGGCGGCACCAACAGCTTCGGCACCGCGCTCAACGCGCAAGGCCAAGTCGGCGGCTGGAGCGAGACGCCGTCCTCGGGGTGCCGTCCGTTTCTCTGGGATCGCGGGGCGATGCAGGACCTGGGCGGGCTGGGCGGGGACCTCGTCACGCCGGGCGCATGCCCCGGCGCGTTCGGCAGCATCGTTCTCAACGCGCGCGGTCAGGCTGCGGGGATCGGCGCCACCGCCTCGGGTGCTCAGCACGCGTTCCTGTGGGACGGTAGGGCGATGCTGGACCTCGGCTCCGGCTATTCCGGCGACCCCTACGGTCGCGACTTCTCCCTCGCCGTCGCCATCAATAACGCGGGGACGGTAGCCGGATTCTGCTGCTTCCGGATGGAGGGCGGCCACGCGTCGATCTGGGACGGCGGCACGCTGCGGGACCTCGGCACATTGGGCGGCGTCGCGAGCGGAGCGCGTGCCATCAACGACGCCGGCCACGTCGCGGGCTTCAGCGCCACCGGCGTCGCCAACACCCACGCGTTCTTGTGGGACGGCACGACGATGCACGACCTCGGTGCGCTGGGGGGCCCTCGCGCGTACAGTGAGGCCGTTGCCATCAACGCCCGGGACCAGGCCGCGGGCCAGAGCTTTACGGCCTCAGGAAACACGCACGCGTTCTTCTGGGACGGCGCCGAGTTGCGCGACCTCGGCACGCTGCCCGGTGGCGACTACAGCCAAGCCACCGCCATGAACGATGCGGGCCAGGTGGTGGGGTTTAGTTACACCGTCCCCGAGGATTATTCGAGCCGCCACGCCTTTCGGTGGGACGGCACGACGATGTACGACCTCGGTACGCTCGGGGGCAAGGCGAGCGAGGCGGTGGCCATCAACAATGCCGGGGACATCGTGGGGTTCGCGGAGAATGCGGCAGGCGAGCAACATGCGGCGCTGTGGAGGGTTCCGTGAAATCACCCCGGGGGGGGCTCGTATGTGCAAGCGCGGAAGCCCCTTGACTGGGGTCGGGGCGCCCG
>Ga0209474_10004690_pt1 | contig 11757 bp, 11 predicted proteins | sample GraSoiAngelo_145_FD_185902 | JGI IMG/M metagenome (GOLD analysis project Ga0209474, IMG submission 185902) | Grasslands soil microbial communities from the Angelo Coastal Reserve, California, USA - 14_1009_05_20cm (SPAdes) (version 2) | ecosystem: Environmental > Terrestrial > Soil > Grasslands...
CCGCGATCTCGCGGCGCAAAAGCGCCCGAGTTGTTCCGCAAATCCTTCGCGCCCGAGGGCGTGGGGAATGCCGGGCGCACGATGCACCCGCAGCCTCGCGTGCAAAAAATAGAAAGCACACGAGCGTCGTCACCACAGGTTTACCGAAAACACCCGGCATTCCCACACGCAATGGTTTTAACGGCTTACTTCGCGATCTCCCCGGTGATCGGGCTTTTTTGTCACCGTCATCAGCGGATTAATGGCGTTGTCCGCACCCGGTCGGGCCGACATGCCTCCGCTGACTTGACGCCGGCGTCGAGGCGTCAGGACCACACGACTTCGCCGTCCGCGTCAGCCTCGTTCGTCAGCGTGCTCGGTCATCGCTCACGGGGAAACCGCCCTGCGTCACCTCGCGCGCCCGATGCTGCCGCGTCCACCGCATCCCGTGCCCAACGTCCGTGACGATCGCGATACGCCCCTCTGTGCGGGACGGGATGGCGTGGGGTATAGAATTGATTTGGGTGAATCGAGAACGGATATCTTTTTTGAAATGGGACTGGACAGCCCAAATCACATTGAACCGCTTCAACAAATTCGTCCCTGCGCGCAGACGCTGGCGTAGCAAAAAAGTGGCGGACTACGCTTGGCTAATCCGCCCTGCGCCATCTCATCCGTCTTTGCCTGCGACAAACGCGAAGCGTTTGCGCACGGGAGCGACTTGTCCGCGGTAGCTCAACGAGCGTAGGCGGAAGCGACGAAGCAATCCAACTTTGCTTCCGTGATGCCGGGCCATGGATTGCTTCGCGGAGCCTGTCGTCGGGCGCGCATTCGCGCGACCCGTTGGCTCGCAACAACGGTATTAATCACACCGGCCGTTCCCCCTTCACAGTCACGCGCGTGCCGGCGCGGGTATGCGGCCAGTAGTCCCACATCGCGCGGTGCTGGGTGCAACGGTTGTCCCAAAAGGCGATGGCGTTTTCGGTCCAGCGGAATCGGCACTGGAACAGCGGGTTCTCGGCGTGCTGGTAGAGATAGGCCAGAACAGCCTCGCTCTCGTCTCTGGGAATACCGACAATGTGGCGCGTGAAGCCGCGATTGACGTAGAGCGCCTTCTTTCCGGTCACCGGATGGGTGCGCACCACCGGGTGTTCGGCGTGCGGATAGGACGGCCGGTCGGCGACGCCATAGTTTGCATAGAGCCCGCGATAGGTCGACTCGCCGTCATGGACAGCGGTCAGTCCAGCGAGATAGGTCTTCATCCGCTCGGACAGCGATTCGTAAGCCGCATACATGCTGGCGAACAGGGTGTCGCCGCCGCGCGGCGGACATTGCCGGATATGCAGGATCGAGCCCATCGGCGGCTCGAGGTCGCAGGACACGTCCGAATGCCAGCCTTCGCCATTGGCGCGCGGTGAATCCTTATCGGCATAGATCTTCATCAGCGCCGGATCGTCGCCCTCATGCGGCGCGGCTGGATGAATATGCAACTCGCCGAATTTGCGCCCGAACGCGAGATGCTGCTCCGGGGTGATGTGCTGATCGCGAAAGAAGATCACGAGATTGTCGGCGAGCGCGCGATGGATCTCGTCCATTTGAGGGTTCGAGCGTGAATCATCCGACATCAGCCTGCCAATATCGACGCCGGAGATCTCCGCGCCGATTATCGGCGTCAGCTTCTCGACCGCTATGACCGAGGATAAACTCTGCGTAGTCGTCGTCCCGGCCTTGAGCCGGGACCCATAACCACACGCGATCGTATGGAAGCAAACTGTGGCTCCATCGGAGCTGAGCGCAGCAGCGTTTGGTTATGGGTCCCTGCTTTCGCAGGAACGAGGATTTTATTCCGCCGCCGTCGGCTTCGCGCCCGCGCCGTAGCGCTGGTCGATATAGTCGATCACCAGCGCCTTGAATTCGGCGGCGATGGTCGGCCCTCGCAGCGTGCGGAACTTCTTGCCATCGACGAACACCGGCGCGGCCGGCGCTTCGCCGGTGCCGGGCAGTGAGATGCCGATATTGGCGTGCTTGGACTCGCCGGGGCCGTTGACGATGCAGCCCATCACAGCGACGTTCAGCTCCTCGACGCCGGGATAGCGCGTCTTCCAGCCGGGCATTTCGTCGCGAATGAAATCCTGGATCGAGCGCGCCAGTTCCTGGAAGGTGGTGGAAGTGGTGCGGCCGCAGCCAGGGCATGCCGCGACCAGCGGAACGAAAGTTCGAAAGCCCATGGTCTGCAGCAATTCCTGCGCGACCTGCACCTCGATGGTGCGATCGCCACCGGGCTCCGGCGTCAAGGAAATCCGGATGGTGTCGCCGATGCCGTCCTGCAAGAGGATGCCGAGCGCGGCGGCCGAAGCCACAATGCCCTTTGACCCCATCCCGGCTTCCGTCAGGCCAAGATGGATGGCGTAGTCCGAACGCGCCGCCAGATCCTTGTACACCGCGATCAGATCCTGCACCGCCGAGACCTTTGCCGAAAGGATCATGCGGTTCTTCGGCATCCCGATCTCTTCGGCGCGCGCCGCCGACAGCAGCGCCGATTGCACCATGGCCTCCCGCGTCACCGCGCGCGCATCGAGCGGCTCGGGTGACTTGGCGTTATCCTCCATCAGCTTGGTCAGCAGTTCCTGATCGAGCGAACCCCAATTGGCGCCAATCCGCACCGGCTTGTCGTTCCTGATGGCAATTTCGATGATGTCGGTGAATTGGCTGTCGCGCTTGTTCTTGAATCCGACATTGCCGGGATTGATGCGATATTTGTCCAGCGCCTCCGCGCAGGCCGGATAATCGGCCAGCAGCTTGTGGCCGATGTAATGGAAGTCGCCGATCAACGGCGTGGTGATGCCGCGCTTGCGCAACGCGTCACGGATATGCGGCACGGCCGCGGCGGCTTCGTCGCGATCGACCGTGATCCGCACCAGCTCGGAGCCGGCGCTTGAAAGCGCTGCGATCTGTTCCACGGTGCCCGCCACATCGGCGGTGTCGGTGTTGGTCATCGACTGCACCACGATCGGGGCGCCGCCGCCGACCGCGACGTTGCCGACCATGACCGGGGTGGTTTTATGCCGGGAGTTGGGACCGGCGATGTCGTTCTGCGGCGGTTTCACGGGCTTGTTCATGGGGTCTCGAATATCAGGTTTTCGTGACGTTCAGCAATGGATCAGTGGCAGCCGGAACAGCCGGGCCGGGCCGGTTAACCAGGTAAAGTCCGGCAATTACCAGCAGCGCGGCGGCGCCAAACGCCGGGGTCAGGTTGTCATGCAGGATGAGATAGCTAGCCACGACGCCAAACAAAGGGGTGATGAAGGTAAATGCTGACAATTTGCTCGCTGAATAGGTTTTCACCAGCGCAAACCATATCAGGAACGTCAATCCGACCACCCAAATCGACTGATAAACCATCAACGTGAGCGCCAGCGGGCCGGGAACCCGGGTCAGGGTTTCACCAAAAATCCAGGCGGCGAAGCCGAGAATCGGGATCGATACCGCCACCTGATATCCCAGACCCTTTTCCGCTGGCGCTTTGATAAGTGCCATGGTCTGTGACGCCCGCAAGCGCTCATCGAGAAAGATGTAGGAGCCGAACGCGACGAAAAACGGCGCAGTATACAAGAACACCGCCGCGCGCGACGCCGAGGTCAGAAATAGCCCGCGATAGATCAGCACGAATTCGACACCGAAGATTAGGCCGGCGAACAGTCCCGCTACTAACGTGCCGTCGCGCTCGAACATTTTCACCCCTCGCAGCCGCGCGATCAGCATCAGCACGATCAACGCTCCGGCCGAGCGGATCGTGGCCTGCAGTATCGGCGGGATGTCCGGCAGAGCCAGCTTGACCGCGACCTGGTTGAACCCCCAGCTCAGACACAGCATCAGCATCAGTGCCACTGCGCCGGCGCTGAGCGGCCGCCCCGCCGTGGCAATCGTCAATTGTTCTGAAGGCATCGAACCTCGTTGTCCGGCTTATCGCCGTGTCGTTGGGGCATGATCGCGAGAAGCGGTCTTCCGGTCTCCGGAAACATCATGCCCAAATCCGATCAAGCCTTCTGGCAGTGCGCGCAGGTCCCGGTGATTTCGACCACGGAGAGCTTTGGCGCGAAACCAGAGGCCCGGGCTGCGGCATTCAGGCCTTGCGCCACCGGCGCCGCGGGAATTTCGCCGACCGAGCCGCAACCATCGCAGATCAGAAACGCCACCATCGCGGCAGCGTCATGATCATGCGCGCAGGCGAGATAGGCGTTGCGGCTTTCGATGCGGTGGACCAGGCCGTTTTCGATCAGGAAGTCCAGCGCTCGATAAATCGTGATCGGCGCCGGCCGCGGCATCGACGTTGCGAGCTCGTCGATCAATTCATAGGCGCCGAGCGGACGATGACTGGATAACAGCGCCTGTAGCACCCGGCGGCGGATCGGAGTGAAGTTCTGTGCCCGCATCTTGCAAACCCGCTCGGCATGATCGAGCGCGTCGGCGGCACAACGGCCGTGGTCGTGATCTGGCGTGGGGAATGTCGGTCTTGTCGAGCTCATCAGCGTAAGTCATCTGGCGCATTCGGCCAGTCCTATCCGGTTGGAAATTCGCAACCGCAGCATCGTGTAGCATTTTACCCGGACAAACGAAAATTTGGCCGGATCTCCATCACCCGCGACCCAGCCATGCCGGGTAAGCGCATCAGGTCTTCATTAACTTGCCAAATTGATAAGCTTGCTTATTATATCGGAAGCTTATGGAGAACGACCTGTGATGGCACGCGGTTCCGTGGATATGAACTTCCTGTTTACGCTTGCTGAACTGCAGCGGCTGGTCCGCGCTTATGCAGATAAGCAGGCCGCGCGCTATGGCATCACCCGCGCGCAATGGGCGGTGCTGGCAAAGGTGGAACGCACAGAGGGCCTGAAACAGTCGGAACTGGCGGAACAAATGGAAATGCAGCCGATCACGCTGACGCGATTGATCGATCGCCTCTGTGACAATGGTTGGATCGAGCGGCGCGGCGACGAGACTGACCGCCGCGTCAACCGGCTCTATCTGCGCAAGGCCGCGCGGCCGCTGCTCGGCAAATTAGCCGGGCTTCGCTCTGAACTGACCGCCACTGCGCTCGAGGGCATCAATCCCGCGGACGCCCACCGGCTATTGGCGCAACTGGAAGCCATCAAGGAAAACGTGCGCAACGCCATTCAGAATGGGCAAGGGGAACCGCCAAGGAAGGAACAGCGCTATGGCTGATCCGGTACTGAAATTTCCGCCCGAGCAGAAGGGCAGTCCGCCCGCAAAACCAAGAACCAAAATTGCCGCCGAGCCGCGCCGTCGATTGCTGGCCGGCATGCGGCGCTATCGTCGCGTGCTTTTACTGGTCGTGCTGCCGCTGGTCGCAGCGCTCGCGGGATTGATTTTCTATCTCAACGGCGGACGCTACGTGACCACCGATGACGCTTATGTCGGCGCGCAGAAGGTTCTGATCACGCCGGACGTCTTATGTCGGCGCGCAGAAGGTTCTGATCACGCCGGACGTCTCCGGCAAGATCGTCAATGTCGCGGTGAAGGAAGGTCAGTCGGTGTCGAACGGTGACACCTTGTTCCAGATCGATCCGGTTCCGTTCCAGCTCGCGGTAGCGCAGGCGAGCGCCAAGCTCAACGATGCCAGGTCCAGCCACGACAACCTCGTTGCGAACGTCAAGCTCTACGATCAGACCATCGAACTGGTTAACACCGGCATCGCACTCAAACAGCGCGACGTGGATCGCAAGGCCGCACTCGCCAAGAACAATTACGGCTCGCAGCTCGACCTGGACAACAGCGCCACCGCGCTCGTCACCGCGCAGGCCCAATTGCAACTCGTCAAGCAGCAGAAATCAACCGCGCTCAATCAACTGCTCGGCAATCCCGAACTGCCGCTGGAGCAATTTCCGGCTTACGCCCAGGCCAAGGCTGCGCTCGACGATGCCCAGCGCAACCTCGATCTGACAACCGTGCGCGCGCCGCTGGCCGGCGTCGCCACCCAGGTCGATCAGATTCAACTCGGCCGCTTCATCGCCGCGGGCACGCCTGTATTCAGCGTCATCGACATTTCCAACCCCTGGGTCGATGCCAACCCGAAGGAATCCGACTTCACCTATGTCGCGGTCGGTCAGCCCGTCACCATCGATGTCGACGCATTCCCCGATCATGTCTTCAGGGGCACGGTCGGTTCGCTGAGCCCCGGCACCGGCGCGCAATTCGCGATCCTGCCGCCGCAGAACGCCACCGGCAATTTCGTCAAGGTGGTGCAGCGCGTGCCGGTACGGATCTATTTCGATGCCAACGACAGATTTGTGAGAAAGCTGAAGGCCGGCATGAGCGCCTACACCTCGATCGACACCGGCCATCGCCGTTCGCTCACTTCGATGTTCGGGTTCTCGCCGGCAGTGGCAGCCAAGGACTAGCCGAGCATGACAACAACGGCCGCAGCACCTGTTGCCGTTCCCGGCCTGCGCCGGAACATGGTGACGATCTGCGCCATGACCGCCACCATCATGCAGGCGCTGGACACCACCATCGCCAATGTCGCGCTGCCCTATATGCAGGGCACGTTGTCGGCCTCTCAGGACCAGATCAACTGGGTGCTGACCTCCTACATCGTCGCTGCCGCGATCATGACAGCCCCTGTGGGATGGATCGCCAACCGTTTTGGGCGCAAGCGGATCTTCATCCTGTGTTCGGGCGGGTTCACGATCGCCTCCGTGCTATGCGGGCTGGCGCAGGACATCAATCAGATGGTGCTGTTTCGCTTGCTGCAGGGCATGTTCGGAGCCGCACTGGTGCCGCTATCGCAAGCGGTGATGCTGGATTCCTACGCCTTGCACGAACGCGCATGTTCGGAGCCGCGCTGGTGCCGCTGTCGCAGGCGGTGATGCTGGATTCCTACGCATTGCACGAACGCGCCAAAGCAATGGCGATCTGGGGCATGGGCGTGATGATGGGACCGATCATGGGGCCCTCGCTCGGCGCGTGGCTGACCGAGACCTATTCCTGGCACTGGGTGTTCTTTGTCAACCTGCCGTTCGGCGTGTTCACCGTGCTTGGCCTGCTGGTGTTCATGGATGAGACCAAAAAGAATTTCGATCTGCGCTTTGACTGGTTCGGATTTTTTGCGCTCGCGATCGGCATCGGCGCATTGCAGATCGCGCTTGACCGGGGCGAACAGCTCGGCTGGATGGAATCCAATGAAATCATCGCTGAGTTCATCGTCTCGGCGGTCGGTTTCTACTATTTCTTCGCGCATTCGTTCACGACCGCAAAGCCGTTCATCCAGTTTGCGATCTTCAGGGATCGAAACTTCATCGGTGGCTGCGTGTTCATGGCAGTGATGGGCCTGGTGTTGTTCTCGACGATGGCGCTGGCCTCGCCCTATTTGCAGAACGTGATCGGCTATCCCATCATTACCGCCGGTCTGTTGCTGGCGAGCCGCGGCTGCGGCACCTTTGTCGCGATGATGCTGGTCGGCCGGCTGATGCGTCACATCGAGGCCCGCACGCTGATCGTCGCCGGTCTCAGCCTGACCGGCCTTTCGCTGTTCTACATGACCGGTTGGACCGACCAGACAGGCGTTCCCGAGATCGTGACCCTGAGCATCCTGCAGGGCTTCGGATTTGGCCTTGTGTTCGTGCCGCTGAGCACGGTGGCGTTCCTGACATTGCCCAACCACCTGCGCACCGACGGCACCTCGATGCTGACGCTGATGCGCAATGTCGCAAGTTCCATCGGCATCTCAGTCGTGATTGCCCAACTAACAGAAGGCTCGCGCGGCGTTTACGCTGTGTTGTCCGAGCATATCAATCCGTTCAACCATGCGCTGCAAATGCCTGATGTCCGCGGCATCATCGACCTCACCACCGACAAGGGTCGCGCCATGGCCGACGTCATGGTGTCGCTGCAGTCGCAGATCATCGCGTTCTCGCACGACTATCAGATGGTGATGATCTTCACGCTCGGCGCAATTCCGCTGGCCTTGATCATCGGCTCCACCAAGGCCTCGCTGCGCAAGCAGTCGCTTGCGCCGGAACATGGGGTCATCGAGTAAAATATCGGGAGTTGATCAGGATTCTCGCGGGACCAAACGCTCCGAAAACAAAGAGCGCTGCCTCGGTGAGGCAGCGCTCTCTAGACATTCTCGCACCGAATGGGCGGGACAGCGATCAGAAGTGATAGTTGATGCCCACCTGGATGCTGTTCATAGCCAGTGTGCCGCTCGCTATCCCAGGGGGAAGCTGGGTCGTGAAGTAGGTCTGACTATCGAAGCGGCGATACAGGTACTCGGTCTTGAGCGACCAGGCGCGGGTGAACATCCATTCCAGGCCGACACCGGCGGCCCAGCCGGTGTGAATTTTGGTATCGCTTACGGTCACGCCGGGTACGCTGCCGCTGATTTTGTTATCCGCGAAGGCCACGCCACCGGTGCCGTAAAGCAAAATCTGATCGAAAGCCGCGCCGATGCGGCCGCGAACCGTGCTCAAGCTCTGCACTTTATCCGTCAGCGTCACACCACCTTGGCTCGCGGTGCTGCTGAGATCGGCCCATGCACCATCGGCTTCGATGCCGAGGACCATCACGCCGGATTGCCAGTTATAGCCGAGCGTACCGCCAGCGAAGCCGCCCTTGATCCGGAGTGAATCGCTGGTCGCTTCAGAGGCATAGCCTCCCATCGCGCCAATATAGAAGCCGGTCCAGTTGATCGCCGGGCTCATCATCGGCGCTTTTGTATAGGCCGCGCGTGGCGCCGACATGTCAGCCGCGCCCGCCGCGCCCGCGATCGAAGCCAGCAATAGACCCAAAGCAACTCGTTTCATCTTTGATTCCCCAGAAGTTAAAAGCTTGTGAGCACCTCCTAGTTGAGAGTTCAGGAAGAAACAACTGTGTAGCTCAAGCTTTTCCCCACAACCATTGAATGTGTTGCTCGGACAGCACAGTCGCTCGCGGGGCATTGCCCATAACTGAGGCGCGCGTCAGTTCAGCTTCTCGATCGCCATCGCCACGCCCTGCCCTACGCCTACGCACATGGTTGCCAGCGCGCGTTTGCCGCCGCGCTTTTCCATGCCATGTACCGCCGTCATCGCCAGCCGGGCGCCGCTCATGCCCAAGGGATGACCGAGCGCGATGGCGCCGCCATGCGGGTTGACGAAATCGGCATCCTCCTTGACCCCGAGCTGCCGCAGGCAGGCGATGCCCTGGCTGGCGAAAGCCTCGTTGAGCTCGATCAAATCGAAATCGCTGATTTTAAGGCCTAGCCGTTCCATCAGTTTGCGCGTGGCCGGCACCGGGCCGATGCCCATGATGCGCGGCGGCACCGCCGCCGAGGCTAGGCCGAGAATCCGCGCTCGCGGCGTAAGTCCGTGCTTCTTCAGTGCAGCTTCCGACGCCAAAATCATCGCGGCCGCGCCATCATTGACGCCGGACGCATTGCCGGCGGTCACGGTGCCGGGATTGCGTACTATCGGCTTCAATTTCGCGAGGCCCTCCAGCGTCGTCTCCGGGCGCGGATGCTCGTCTTTCTCGACGTTGACCGGACCGGCCTTTCCGCCGGGCACCGAAATCGAGATGATCTCCTCGGCGAAATAGCCCGACGCGATGGCCTGACCGGCGCGCTGCTGCGAGCGGATCGCGAACGCGTCCTGATCGGCGCGGGATACCTGGAATTCCTCGGCAACGTTCTCGCCGGTCTCGGGCATCGCGTCGACGCCGTATTGCGCCTTCATCAGTGGATTGATGAAGCGCCAGCCGATGGTGGTGTCGAAGATTTCGGCCGAACGCGAAAACGCCTCGCTGGCCTTGCCCATCACGAACGGCGCCCGTGTCATCGACTCAACGCCGCCCGCGATCGCAAAATCGATCTCGCCGGACCGGATCGCGCGTCCGGCCGCGCCGACCGCGTCCAGACCCGACGCGCAGAGGCGGTTCAAGGTCGCGCCCGGAACTGTATCGGGCAGACCCGCCAGCAACAGCGCCATTCGCGCAACGTTGCGGTTGTCCTCGCCCGCTTGGTTGGCGCAGCCAAGATAGACTTCATCGACCGCGGACCAGTCGAGTTTGGAATGCCGCGCCATCAAGGCCTTGATCGGAGCCGCCGCCAGATCATCGGCGCGCACCTTGGCGAGCGAACCGCCGAACCGGCCGATCGGCGTCCTGACGGCGTCACAAACAAATACATCGCGCATTGAATCTCTCCCTGAATGCCGCGTTTACGCGTCAGGCGGCTTTAGGCGAAGTTTTAGGAGCGCGCTCGCGGCAGGTCAATTGAACGGTTTCGGCAAGGCGGTGCTTTCGGACGAGGTCCGTTATGCCTTAAAGCATGCGCCGCAACGGGAGATATTCCCGGAAAGTGGAAAACGCGCAACAGCGTGGCAAACCGATAGGATCGGGCGGCGAAATTTTGTAGTTTGCGAAAACCAATGACGATCCAGCAGGGCGTGGCAAACCGATAGGATCGGCCGGCGAAATTTTGTAGTTTGCGAAAACCAATGACGATCCAGCAACCCATTCCCATCGCATCAGATGCCGCGCAGCCTGCGGAGGCGGCGCGCGTCACCCCGATGATGGAACAATACCTCGAGATCAAGGCCGCCAATCCCGGTTTGTTGCTGTTCTATCGGATGGGCGATTTCTACGAGCTTTTTTTCGAGGACGCCGAAATCGCCTCGCGCGCGCTCAATATCATGCTGACCAAGCGCGGCAAGCATAACGGCATAGATATCCCGATGTGCGGCGTCCCGGTGGAACGCTCCGACGATTATCTGCACCGGCTGATCGCGCAGGGTCATCGTGTAGCCGTGTGCGAGCAGATGGAGGATCCTGCGGCGGCGCGGGCGCGTGGCAACAAGAGCGTGGTGCGCCGTGACGTGGTGCGGCTGGTTACGCCGGGCACGCTGACCGAAGACACTTTGCTCGATGCCCGGACCAACAATTATCTGCTTGCGATCGCCCGCGCGCGCGGCTCATCGGCAGGCGACCGCATTGGACTGGCCTGGATCGATATTTCTACCTCCGAATTCATCGTGACCGAATGCTCGACCGGCGAGCTCGCCGCGACATTGGCGCGCATCAATCCCAATGAGGCTGTTGTCACCGATGCGCTCTATGGAGATCCCGAACTGGGACCGCTGCTGCGCGAATTACCGGCAGTGACGCCGCTGACCCGCGACGTCTTCGACAGCGCCAGCGCCGAACGGCGGCTGTGCGATTACTTCGCCGTGGCCACCATGGATGGTCTCAGCGCGATGTCGCGGCTGGAAGCCACGGCGGCAGCCGCCGCGGTCACCTACATCGACCGCACGCAAGTGGGCAAACGGCCGCCATTGTCGCCGCCGTCACGGGAGGCGGCCGGCACCACGATGGCGATCGACCCCGCTACCCGCGCCAACCTCGAGCTGACGCGGACGCTTTCGGGCGAGCGGCGCGGGTCGCTGCTGGATGCGATCGATTGCACTGTTACCGCGGCCGGATCGCGGCTGCTTGCGCAAAGGCTGGCGGCACCGCTCACAGACAATGCAGAGATCGCGCGGCGGTTAGATGCGATCACAGCCTTTGTTGCCGATAGCGAGGCGCGCGACCACATCCGCGTGACGCTGCGCGCGGCTCCGGATATGTCGCGCGCGCTGGCCCGGTTATCGGTCGAACGCGGCGGCCCGCGCGATCTCGCCGGCCTGCGCGACGGCATCCTCGCCGCCGATCAAGTCTCGGCGCGGCTTTCGGAGCTTGAAAATCCGCCGCAGCAAATTGCTGTCATCATGCCGGCGTTAGCCCGCCCTT
>Ga0209474_10004691_pt1 | contig 11756 bp, 12 predicted proteins | sample GraSoiAngelo_145_FD_185902 | JGI IMG/M metagenome (GOLD analysis project Ga0209474, IMG submission 185902) | Grasslands soil microbial communities from the Angelo Coastal Reserve, California, USA - 14_1009_05_20cm (SPAdes) (version 2) | ecosystem: Environmental > Terrestrial > Soil > Grasslands...
ACGGCTGGCCGGGTTGCCGGGCGTGACGCTAGACCTCGGCACGGTGCAGACGAACATCGTGATCTTCGAGCTGGGCGATGTCCTGCCCGACGCAACGGCGGTCGCCGCCCGGGCGAAACAGTCCGGAGTTTTGGTCTCCGCCCTCGGCCCGCGCCTCGTGCGCGCGGTGACGCATCTCGATATCACTGCCGAACAATGCCGTCTGGCCGCCGACCGGCTGGCCGCGATTATCGAGAAGGGCTGACCGACCCTTCCGGGTTGCGCTTCCGCAGCAGGTATTTCTGCTCGCCGCTGAGCACCAGTTCGTTCTTCTGATTGTGCACGGTGACCGCGATGGTCACCACGCCGGTGGTGTGCTGCGGGATCAGTGCGGCGACCGTGAGGCTCGGATACAGCGTGTCGCCGGGATAGACCGGCTTCAGGAATTTCGACGACTGCTCGATAAAGGCGATCAGCGAATCGCCGATCACATGCGCGAGGGTGCCGGCGCCGGCCGCGGTGAAGCACAGCACCTGAAACCCGTGCGCCAGCGGCCCGGGATGGCCGCGCTCGCGGCAATATTCGACATCGTAATGAATCGGGTGGTTGTCGGCCGAGACGGTCTGGAAGGCGGCGAAGTTGGCGTCGGTCACGGTGCGGCTCGGGATGTAGAACCGCTCGCCGACTACGAGGTCCTCGAAATACCGGCTCTCCGGAAACCGGTGCTGCCGCCGCTCGAAGGGTTGATTCATCGTCTCACCTGACGGGGTCACTTGTCCTGAAGCGCGCGACCCAAATCTCGCGCCGTGTGAAGCACTGCGACGATCAGTGGGGGATCGCGTTCGGCGTTGTACACGATCACGTAAGGGAAGCCCGGCAGCGACAGGAAGCGGTAGGCCTCTGGCAACAAGTCGCTCCGTCTAGAGCCAATCGCCGGATGACGTCCGATCCGCTCGGCAGCCTTGGCCACGGCATCGCGTAATCCGCGAGCCGCCGCGCGGTTGTCCTTTCTGATCCATCGGGCCGCAGCCGTCAGGTCCCGTCGCGCGCGGCGTAAATGTCGCGGCCGTCACTCTTTGGCGCTGTCGATTATCGCATCCATTTCCGCGAGCACCTCCTCGACCGTGAAGGTCCCGTCGCGATCCGCCTCTTCCATGGCTGCATCGAGCATAGCGGTGAACTGACGCCTTTGTTGTTCCAGGTCCTGCAGCAGCCGGAGCGCCGACCTGACGACTTCACTGACATTGTTGTAGCGCCCCTCGGCGACGCATTGGCGGGCAAAGCGCTCCAGTTCGGGGGTCAGGTGCACATTGGTCGCCATCGATCCACCTATGTCCATCTTTGACATATAGCTAGGCCGGTCTACTCGAATGCACAAGCCTCAGCCTGCCCGTCCGAGCCAGCGAGCGATCGCCTGCTCGGCGGCCTGCGCGGCGCGGGCGTCGATCTCGGCTTCGCTCAAGGTGCTGAGCGGATGGTCGATCACGACCGGCGCGAGGTCGGGCATGCCGAGTGCGTCGCGCTGCACCTCGGCCTCGTGCAGAAATTCGGTGGTGACGACGACCGCCGTCGGCCGCCCCAAGGCTTCGAAACTGATGCCGTCATGCGTACAGCACGACGTACACGAGCCTCAATCGCCAATCGCGGTCAGAACGATGTCGCTGTCGGCGGCAATAGCGGCGATCAGGGCCGGGTCGGCGTATTTGGAGAAGCTTTCCTTGCGGTAGTAGTTGACCGCTGCGAATTCGAACCGTTCCTCGAGCCGCGCCGCGGTTTTGCGCAATAGCCGATTCGCGTTCCATTTGGTGTTGTCGAGCACAGCGAGCCGCAACCCTTGCAGCGCCGCGACCCGCGGCGCCGGCGCCACCCGCTCGGCCTCGACCCGCCCGCGCGGGTCGAACACGGTTTCGAAATCCTCGTTCATCGCTTGCTCCAGCTCACAGGTAGCACGTCCCGTCGACACAAACCGGGCCGGCATTGGCGCCGACGCCCTCGATGCTGCGCAACACCGGCGACGACATATGTCCCCAGCCGGGGATAAAGGCCGAGAACCGCCCCGCCGCTCCGCCGATCACGAACAGGTGGATGTGGTCGGGGCTCGGCACGATCGGGATGCGCGACTCCGGCTCGCGCTTGTACCAGCGCGGCAAATTGCGGTTGTAGATCCGGCCGTAGCGGTGGTCGAAGGCGAGCTCGCGGAACAGGTTCCAGGAATTCATGTGCAGATAGTTTCGGACGTTGTGCCGGGTCCAGCCCTTTGCTGCAATCGTCTTCGCGTGCTCGGGGCCGATCACGACGGCGCAATGCCCCGAAGATACCGCGTTGTTGTTGGCGATCGTGCTCATCGCCGAGCAGATGCTGTCGAGAATGCCCTCGGGGTCGTCGGCGACATGGTTGGTGACGCTGTGCGGCGGCTCGGCCCCGATCACGAAAACAGTCGAGTCCTCGGCGGCGAAACCCTTCTCGACGTGATACGGCGCCCACGGGCTCTCCGCCGCGTTCTCGGCGACGCAATAGGTGTATTTTCCGGGATGGCCCAGGGTCGCTTTGTCGAGCTCGCCCGGCCAGCCGCCGCCGACATTGAGCAGCACCAGCCGGATGGCGCGGCCGATCGTGGCGTTGGCGCGGTTGCCGGAGCCAAAGGAGTTGGCACCGGCATTCATGCCGATCGCCTGTGCGATCGGGCCGTTCACCACCAGCAGCGGCGCCGCCATGTGCGTCGTCGCTTGCACGCCGTTCAGGTTGAAGGCGGGTTGGGTCAGCGCCAGCAGCGCGGCGCGTACCACCGGAGCGTATTCCGGCTTGCAGCCGGCCATCACCAGATTGACGGCCAGCACCTCGCGCGTGAGGCTGCCGTAGCGCGGCGGCACCCGGCACTCCACCAATTCGGGCTCGCCGCCCAGCGCGACGAGCATTGCCGCTATCTTCTCGGCCGTCGGCGGCACCACCGGCAGCCCGTCGGTCCAGCCCTGCTCGAAGTACCATTCGACCAGATCGGCGCCCCGCGGCACTTGCAAAGGAGTGCCGCTCAGGGCCAGGCTGTTGTTCATTCCTTATCACCGCGGCTGATTAGCGCCGATCGGCGGGAGCATTGACCGGGGCATAGCCCGGCTCGACCCGCACATCGATTACCGCGACGCCGCCGCCCTCGACGCAATCGATGCCGGCGCGCAAGGCGCGGACCAGCTCGTCCGGCCGGCGGATCGGGCCGAAACCCTCGGCGCCCTGACCGCGCGCCAAAGTCGCCAGATCGGGCTCAGGGTCGGCGATGCGCTGCCCGATCCAGCGGTTGGCGACCGGCCGGTTGCGCTGCCGCGCCATGCGGTCCTGATGCAGTTCGTCGTTGAAGAAGGAATTATTGTTGGAGACGATCATCAGCACCGGGATGCGGTAGTGCACCGCCGTCCAGATCGCGGTGCAGCCCATCAGGAAGTCGCCGTCCCCGAGTACCGCTATCGGCAGCCTGCTAGCTCCCTGGGCACTGTCGCGCAACCCCAGTGCGGCGCCGACCGCCATCCCCGGCCCGCCGCCGATGCCGCCGCCGCCGTCGCCGCCCAGCGTATCGAGCGGATGCGCCACATCCCAGGCATTGGCCGACCAGGCAAGCGGCGTGCGGATAAGGCAGGCCGCGCGGCTGCCGAGCGCCTCGCGCAAGCCGGTCGCCAGCATCAACGGAGCGATCGTCTCGCCCGACAACGCCGGGCGCTGCGGCGCCGGATTCGGCGGCCGCTCGGTCCAGGCCGGCCGCGACCGGCGTATTAGCGGCGACAAGGCCTCGACCGCGGCGTCGGGCATCACCGCCAGATGCAGATCGACCGGCGCCAGGCCCTGGTAATCCATGCTCCAGCCGTTATGGACCAGATGGTCGAGCGAGGCCGAGATCACCTTGTTGTCGACCGGCTCCACGCCCCAGGCGTTTTTCAGCAGGCCGGCGAGATCGACCCAATCGAGGCTCAAGATGACATCGGCGGCGCGGATCAGCTCGCAGGCCGCATCGCTCGGCTGATTACCGGCTGGCGGCCCGTGCAGCTTATGCGCCGAGGGAAAGGCGGCGCCGGCCTTCGGGTCGGTCAGCACCACCGCGCCGAGCGCCTCGGCGAATTGCACACGGCGCCGCCATTCCTCGTCACCGCGGGCGACCCGGCCGGCCAGGATCAGCGGCCGCTCGGCATTCGACAGCAGCGCGGCGGCTTCCTGCGCCGCGGCGGCATCGCAGGCGGCCGGGCGCGGCGGCCGGAACCGCTCGGCGCTCGGCAGCGGCGGCAGTTCGCCGATCCGGCTCTCCTGCAACGCGGCGTCGAGGCAGACATAGACCGGGCCGCAGGGCGGGGTCGTCGCCATCCGGTGCGCGCGTAGGATCGACTCGTAGATGGCCGGCACCGAGCTCGGCTGGTCGTCCCATTTCGTGTAGTTGCGAATGAGCGCGCCCTGGTCCTGCGCGGTGTGGATCCAATCGATCCAGGGCCGGCGCTTGGCGGCATCGACCGGCCCGGTGGCGCCGAGCACGACCACCGGCACCCGGTCGCACCAGGCGTTGAAGATCGCCATCGTGGCGTGCATCAATCCGACATTGCTGTGCACGATCGCGCCCATCGGCCGGCCGGCGACCTTGGCATAGCCATGCGCCATCGCCACCGCGTGCTCCTCGTGCAGGCACAAGAGCATCTGCGGCTCGCGGTTGCCGAGCAGGTTGACGAGGCTGTCATGCAGCCCGCGATAGGACGCGCCGGGGTTCAGCGCGACATAGGGCAGGCCGATCTCGCGCAGCATCAGCGCTGCGGCGTCGCTGCCCCAGTGCTCGCCCGGCTCGTTGCCGAGCGCCGGACGCTCCATCGCCCCCGGCCCGCCCGCAGGGCCGCTCGTGATGTCGCTCATGGTCTCCCTCCCGCTGCACGTTGGCTGCGTCCCGAATTACAGCAGATTACGGCGGTCCTGGCTCGGCTGTGAATTGATCGCCGAAGCGGGCGGTCGGCTTCACTTCCGGGTAGCCGGTCGCAAGGATAAGCTGCCGCCCGACGGATGACCCGGGCCAGCCAAGGAGGGGGATGTGGCGATCCAATACGAGAAGCGCGACGGCGTCGCCTACATCACGCTGAACAACCCGGCCAAGGCCAACATCCTCGACAAGGAGACCTCGGACGAGATCTCGGCCGCCTGGATCGATTTGTGGGAGGACCGGCAGATCCGCTGCGCGATCCTGACCGGCGCCGGCGAGCGCCATTTCTGCGGCGGCCACAATCTGGCGCCGCGCGAGAACATCAGCGAGGAGGAGCGCGAATACCTGCGCACCCAGCGGATCTTCTGGCCGCTCGCCGGCACCGTGCACGGCCAGAAGACCGGGGCCGACGGGCGGATGGGCGACCATTACCCGCGGGTCTGGAAGCCAGTCATTGCCGCGGTCAACGGCTGGGCCGCAGGCGCCGGGCTCTACATGCTGCTGGCCTCGACCGATATCCGCATCGCCAGCGCCGAGCACGCCCGCTTCAAATTCGCCCTGACGACGCAGGGCTGGGTCGGGCACGGGCCGGGGGCGAGCCTGTTGATCAAGCAGCTCCGCTACATCGACGCGATGAAGATGCTGCTGACCGACGACCCGGTCGATGCCGCCGAGGCATTGCGCATCGGCCTGATCAACGAGGTGGTGCCGCATGCGCAGCTGATGGAGCGGGCGGAACAGATGGCCCGCCATATCGTCAAGATGCCGCCGGTCGCGGTGCGGATGATGAAGGAATTCGTGATCCGCTTCGGCGATTTGCCGACTGACCAGGCCTGGCATGTTCAGAACCTGATCAACAACCTTTTGATCCAGGTCACGACCGATGGCGAAGAGGGGCGGCAGGCCTTTAACGCAAAGCGCCCGCCCAATTTCACCGGCGCGCTGCGCCGCCGCGGCGAGGCTTGGGAAGCGCCCTCGGAAGAAGACGCCGAGCGGCTCGACGACGCCTATCGCAGCGGCGAGTTCTGAACCGGTTTCCGTTGCGGCCAAAAACTGGAGCGCCGGCCTCTGGCCGGCAGCCGGCGGGACGCCGGCGCTCCGATCCTTTCATCCCGGGCGCGAGCCCGCTCAGCCGCGCGGGGTCATCGCGCCATGCACTTCGGCCACGATTTCGAACGAGCGCTTGCGCTTGTCGTGGTCGAAGATGTTCGCCGTCACCATCAGCTCGTCGGCGCCGGTGCGCTGGACGAGATCGTCGAGCCCGCGGCGCGCCGTGTCCGGCCCGCCGACCACGGCGCAGGCGAACGCGTCGGCCAGGATGGCGCGGGCATGCGGGTCGAGCCGCGCTTCGAAATCCGCGACTGGCGGGGGCACGCGGCCCCGCCGTCCGGTCCGGTTGTTCAGCGTCGATTGCTGCAACGACGAAAACAGGAAACGCGCTTCTTCGTCGGTCTCGGCGGCGACGGTCGTGACCCCGAGCATCAGGTAAGGCGTGGCAAGCTGGGCCGACGGGCGAAACCGGCCGCGATAGACCGAGATCGCATCCGTCATCATCGCCGGCGCGAAATGCGAGGCGAAAGAGAAGGGGAGGCCGAGATAGGCCGCCAGCTGCGCGCCGAAGGTGCTCGAGCCGAGGATCCAGATCGGCACCTTGAGACCGGCGCCGGGCACCGCTTGCACCCTTTGGCCCGGCTCGGCGGGCTCGAAATAGCCCATCAGCTCGACAACTTCCTGCGGGAAGCTGTCGTCACTCTGGAGGAGCGCCCGGCGGACTGCCCGGGCGGTGATCTGGTCCGAGCCCGGCGCCCGTCCTAATCCAAGATCGACCCGCCCCGGATGCAACGCGGCGAGGGTGCCGAACTGCTCGGCAATAATTAGCGGCGCGTGGTTCGGCAGCATGATGCCGCCGGCGCCGATCCGGATGCTGCTGGTACCGGCCGCGACATGGGCCAGCGCCACCGCCGTCGCGGCGCTGGCGATCCCCGGCAGGTTGTGATGCTCGGCCATCCAGTACCGCCGGTAGCCGAGCGCCTCGACATGCCGCGCCAGGTCGAGCGAGTTACGCAGCGCCTGGCCGGCGTCGCTGCCTTCGGTAATCGGCGACAAGTCGAGGACGGAAAACGGGACCATGAACCGGTTCGATGCCTAATAGCCGCGTTCCCAATCTATGACGTTCTGCAGCGGCTTCCCGTCAATATAGGCGCGCAAATTCTCGCAGAAGAGATCGATCGCGCGGTGCCGCTCGTCGTCGCTGGCGCCCGAGACATGCGGCGTGATCAGCACCTTCGGGTCGGACCACAGCCGCGCCGGCGGCGCGTGCTCGAACTCGCCGACATAAACGTCGAGCGCGGCGCCGCGCAGATGACCGCGCTCCAAGGCCTCGGCGAGGGCGTCCTCATCGACAATCTCGCCCCGGGCGACATTGACCAGGACGCTGTCCGGCTTCATCGCGGCAAAACGCTTCGCGTCGAACAGGCGCGTGGTCTCCGGCGTCCACTGGCAGCAGATCACGACGAAATCGCTGTCCGGCAAAAAGCGGTCGAGATCGCCCGGGCCGCCGAGCTCGACGAAACCCTCGGGCAGCGGCGCCCCCGGCTCGGGATTGCGTCGGGTGCCGACCACCCGCATGCCGAGCGCGGCGCAGAGCCTGCCGACATCGCGGCCGATCCCGCCCGCCCCGACCACGCACGCCGTCTTGCCCTCGATCAATAGCGGTCGATAGGCGCGGTGGTCGAAGCCGCCGACGGCCCGATCAATAACGGCGCGGTGGAGGCTCTTGGCGAAATACAGAATCCCCGCGATCGCATATTCCGCCATCGCCAGCGTGTTCCCCGCCCCGCGCGAGGTGGTCACGGCGACATCGCTGCCCCACAAATCGCCGGTCAACAGATTGCTGGCGCCGGCGGGCCGCTGGTGAAACCATTTCAGCTTCGGCGCCCGCGCCCGAAGGTCGAGCGGAAACGGCCAGCCGCCGAGGATCACCTCGGCTTGGGCGAGCAGGCGATCGCGCTCCTCCCGGGTGCCCGACCCGCTGGAGTTTGGCGAGAGGTAGCGGGCCGCGGAATAGGCCGGCCAGGTCTCGCGGTATTCGCCGTCGAACCAGCCCCCGGCATCGACCAAGTGGATCGCCGGATCGACGGCCCTGATCCTGGCCTGATCGGCGGCGCCGGTGCGTTGGATCAGAAGGACATTGACGCTCCGCTTCGACGAGCCCATGCGCTGGTCAGTCCTTACCGGCGCCGATATGCGCAACCGCCTCGATCTCGACCTTCAGCGAGGGATCCGCCAGGGCCGCCACCTGCACCAAGGTCGAGGCCGGAAAGTTGCCGGTGAAGCACTCCCGCCGGGCCCGCCATACCTGCTCGCGCTGGCTGATGTCGGTGACGAAGATGGTCACCTTGACGATGTCCGCCATGCTGCCGCCTGCCGCCTCAACCAGATGGCGGATCTTGCTGAAGATCGCTTTCGCCTGGGCATATTCGTCGGCGGGGACGCTCGCTTGGTCCGGGCCGCGCGCGGTCATCCCGGCCAGATAGGCGATGCCGTCGACGACCAGGCAGTTCGACCAGGTGCCCGCCGGCGGTTCGCCGACCTCTGGGCTGACGGCGCGGACGATGCTGCTCATATCTCTCTCCCGGGCTGAGACCTGCTCGGCGCAGAATTGCGCGATTGCGCGGCCGTCGGAAGTCGAAAGGAAAGGGAAGCGGTGAGTTGGTAGGCCCGGCAGGACTCGAACCTGCGACAGCGCCGTTATGAGCGGCGAGTTCTAACCAGCTGAACTACGGGCCCACCGCAGCTACAAGATAGGGAATATCACCGGCCCTGTCGCCCCCACTGCCTCTCCCCGCATGCGGGGAGAGGCAGTGGGGGAGGGGCCCTTCGATTCAGGTATCGAGAAAGCTGCGCAGTTTGCGCGAGCGGCTCGGGTGCTTCAATTTCCGCAGCGCCTTCGCTTCGATCTGGCGTATGCGCTCGCGGGTCACCGAGAATTGCTGGCCGACCTCTTCCAGGGTGTGGTCGGTGTTCATGCCGATGCCGAACCGCATGCGCAACACGCGCTCCTCGCGCGCGGTCAGCGAGGCCAATACCCGGGTCGTCGTCTCGCGCAAATTGGCCTGGATCGCCGCGTCCAATGGCAGGACGGCGTTCTTGTCCTCGATGAAATCGCCGAGATGGCTGTCTTCTTCGTCGCCGATCGGGGTCTCGAGGCTGATCGGCTCCTTGGCGATCTTCAATACTTTGCGCACCTTTTCGAGCGGCATCGCCAATTTCTCGGCGAGCTCCTCCGGGGTCGGCTCGCGGCCGATCTCATGCAGCATCTGGCGCGAGGTGCGGACCAGCTTGTTGATCGTCTCGATCATGTGCACCGGGATGCGGATCGTGCGCGCCTGGTCGGCGATCGAGCGGGTGATCGCCTGTCGGATCCACCAGGTGGCGTAAGTCGAGAATTTATAGCCGCGGCGGTACTCGAATTTATCGACCGCCTTCATCAACCCGATATTGCCTTCCTGGATCAGGTCGAGGAATTGTAGGCCGCGGTTGGTGTATTTCTTGGCGATCGAGATGACGAGCCGCAGATTGGCTTCCACCATCTCCTTCTTGGCGCGGCTCGCTTCGCGCTCGCCCCGCTGCACGGTCTGCACCACCCGGCGAAACTCGGAAATCGGCAGTTTCGCGTCGGCGGCGATCTGGGCGACGGCGGCGCGGTGCTTTGCCACTTCCTGCGGGTGCCGGTCGGCGAGCTTGGCCCAGCCCTTGCCGGGCAGGACGCTGACCCGCTCGAACCAATCGGCCGACAGCTCGTCGCCAATGTAGCGCTGTAGGAAGTCGGTGCGGTTGACCCCGTCATTTTCGGCGAGGCGCAACAGCCGGCCTTCCTCGATGACGAGCCGGCGATTGAGATCGTAGAGCTGCTCGACCAGGTGCTCGATGCGGGTGTTGTTGAAGCGCACCCGCTTCAGGTGCTCGACCAGCTCTTCCTTCAGCTTCTCATAGCGCTTTTCGGTCGCGCGCGGCAGCTGCGCGCCCTTGATCTGCGCCTGGACGCGCTGGTCCTGCACCTTGTGGATCTTCTTATGGGCGTCGGCGACCGCATCGAAGATCGCCATCATTCCCGGCTTCAGCTGGGCTTCCATCGCGGCCAGCGAGGGGCCAGCTTCCTCGCCTTCTTCTTCGCCCTCGCCTTCGGCTTCTGCTTCGAGTTCGACGACTTCCTCGGCTTCTTCGCCCTCTTCGCCTTCCGCGACTTCGCCATTGGCGAGCGCGGCGGCCGCCTTGACCATCTCCGCCTCGGCCTCGTCGAGCACGGCGCTGCCATAGGTGGCGTCGAGATCGATGATGTCGCGCAGCAGCATCTTGCCTTCGTTGAGCGCGTCGCGCCATTTGACCAGCGCGGCGACGGTCAGCGGGCTCTCGCAGATGCCGCCGATCATCATCTCCCGGCCGGCTTCGATACGCTTGGCGATGGCGATCTCGCCCTCGCGCGACAACAGCTCGACCGAGCCCATCTCGCGCAGATACATGCGAACCGGGTCGTCGGTGCGGCCGATGTCGTCGCCATCGACGTTGCCGCGCGCCTCGGTCTCGCCGTCCTCGGCTTCGGCCTCGGCCGGCTCCTCGCTCTCCTCGCTCTCGATCAGGTTGATGCCGAGCTCGGACAGCATCGTCATGGTGTCTTCGATCTGTTCCGACGACACCTGGTCCTGCGGCAACGCGGCGTTCAGCTCATCGTAAGTCAGGTAGCCGCGCTCCTTGCCGCGGGCCACCATCTTCTTGATCGCGACGGCGATCGAATCGAGGAGCGGCGTCTCGGCCACATCCTCGCGGGCTTCAGCTGTCTCTGCCACGCTTGCCGCTTTGCTCGCCATTCCGCCATCCCTTGACACAGTGAAAGCACGCACCCGCTGCGGCTATTAACCGGAGGGGCATTAAACAAGTATTTACGTTAACGACTCATGGAGGCCGCGGCCCCGATAGCGGATCGCCGGACAACAGCGCGTCCGTCGCAACATCGTCCTCGCTTTGCCGTCCGTGCAATGCCAGGAACCGCTCCCAATTGGTCGCAGAGGGATCCAGCGCCAGGGCTTCGACCGCGTCTGCACGCTCCGTCCGCTCGTCCCGAATCATTCGCAGCACATGCAGCCACCCCAAACGAACCGATTCGACGTCGGCGTCGCGCGACAGAAAACCGGCATGATCGACCGAAGGCGACAATAATCGTTCCACGGTCGTGGTGAGCCCGCCGAGTTCTAAGTGTTGACGCAGCGCCGAGGCGTCAAGCCCTGGGCGTAAGACTTCAAGCTCTAAAATCTGGCGGCGAAGCCTGTCAAGCTCCGGCTCCGGAAACTCGATCGCGGCGATGTCTTCGCTGGCCTCGGTAATCAGAAACGGATGCTGCAGCATCATGCGCAGCAAAACCTCGCGGCGGAGCCTGTCCGGCGCGCGCGGCGGCGGAGGCGGCGGACCTTCCGGGGGCGCAGCGAAGGTGGAAGCGCCCGGGCGGCGGAGGCTCGGGCGGGTTTTGGCGGGTGCGGGCCGGCCCAGCCGGAACAGCCGCTCGCGCAGGAACCGGCGATATTCAGCCTGCACGACGCGATCGCCGATCAGCCCGGCCGTCTGCATCAGTCGGTGTTCGAGGTCCGCGCGCCGCTCGGGCGTGTCGATCGGGCGCGCCGCCAGCTCGCTCTGCCACAGCATTTCCGAGAGCGGCCGTGCCGCCGTCAGCACTTCGCCGAAAGCCGGTCGGCCGCGGGTCCGGATCAAGGAATCCGGATCCTCGCCTGGCGGCAACGTCGCGAAGCGCAGGCTGCGCCCGGGCTGAAGCAGCGGCAATGCCCGGTGC
>Ga0209474_10004692_pt1 | contig 11753 bp, 6 predicted proteins | sample GraSoiAngelo_145_FD_185902 | JGI IMG/M metagenome (GOLD analysis project Ga0209474, IMG submission 185902) | Grasslands soil microbial communities from the Angelo Coastal Reserve, California, USA - 14_1009_05_20cm (SPAdes) (version 2) | ecosystem: Environmental > Terrestrial > Soil > Grasslands ...
AACCGTGGAATCAGCCAGAAGACGGTGCGAAACCACCTCGCCAACATCTACCGCAAGCTCGAGTTGCGCAATCGCTCAGAGGCGATCCTGTGGTCGGCCCGGATGGGCCTGACCGCTCCTTCATGACGCTTTAGCGGGAGGACTACTCCGACCTTGGCGCCCTCGGTCGCGTCCCGTAATCGTCGGTCGGCCAGGAGCGGGCGCAGCCACAGCGGCCTTCTCGGGCATGACCGGCGCAGCACCCGCGGATCCGCCCTGGCGCGGGGTCGGCCCCTGCGGGGACGAGGCCCAGCCCTGGCGTTTCGGCACGGTGCCGGCCGGCGCGGTCGATGTCGGAGGCGACCCGCTTTGCGAGCAAAGACTCGTCAGGATCGTGCCCGTTCCGGGATGACCGGGATTCGGCCCATATCCGGCGTTGGTCCGCACCGGGACGATGGCGACGATGTCGCCGGAGATCGTCGATCCGCTTTTACTGATGTCGCCAGCAGGTTCTCGGGTCCAGACCTCCGCAAACCCGAAGAAGCCCGAAGCCTGGCGCCGCATCCGTCGGGCAGCTGCCGGCCGGATGCGCTGAGGCCGCGATTTGCCCGAAAGGGCATCGTTTTGGATTTGCTCCGGCAACCTCTTGACACGCAGCCTCACTCGGTGTTTAACGGTCACGTACGGTCGCCAGCACTCTGAGGAGTGCTGGAGCCACTGACGCGCAGTTTGATCGAAAAGGGGAACGGGGCATGAAAAGGCTTGCTGCCATCTTGGCGACTCTCGGGGTACCTCTGGGGATTGCGCTGGGCGGGTTGTCGGCGAATGCGTTCACGCCACCGGGCCCGTTGGATGTCAATGCCGCCGTGGAAAAGGGCGTTGCCTATCTCGACACCAGGCAGAACACCGACGGCAGCTTTGGCGACAACTATCCCATCGCGGAGACCGCGCTCGCGCTGATCTCCTATGGGGTGCGAGATCAGGGCGATTACACCACCCTCAGCGCGGCCCGGCAGACGAAGGTGAAGAACGCCGTCGCTTGGTTGCTGTCGCAGCAGACCACTAACGCCTCCGACAGCAACGGCGTCTTCGGACCGGCCGACGAGTACCCGACCTATTACACCGGCCTGGCGCTGGCCGCGCTCAGCTTCAGCAAGGGGACCAATGCCGGCGTCACCAACGGGATTACCGCCGGTCGGAGCGCCCTGATCGCGCTCTTCCAGGGGCCAACGCATAAGCCCACTGAAGCGTGCACCACCGTGACCAACTGGCAGTATTGCGGCGGTTACAACTACGACTTTGGAACCGGCCGGTCTGACGAGTCCAATACCGGCTTCGGGCTCACCGGGCTCGAGCTGACCGGCGGTGTTCCTGCCGCGCTCGCCACCCTCGACGTAGGCTGGCAACGCAACGTCCAGGAGATCGCAAGTAATACCCATGCCACCCAGGCCGATGGGGGTGGGAGCTACCAGCCGGGGACCGACTACACGCCATTCGTATCGAATGCGAACGACACCGGATCACTGCTCTTCGGTTATGGCTACGACGGCGTTCCCGCAGCCGACGCCGGCGTGCAGGCCGGGATCAAGTTTGCGAACGATGTCCTCGACGTCTATGAGCTCACCAAAGCGACGCGAGATGGCGTCTATCACGCCGCCACCAACGAAGAGGCCGCCTGCGTTCCCGGGGCGAATGGCTGCCACTGGCAGTTCGAGGGCAGCAGTGAGGGCGGCTATCACTATTCGATGTGGTCCCTCTCCAAGGGCATCGGGGAGTACGTTTCACCCAACCTGGCCGACACGAGCAACTTCTACGCGAAGGTCGCCGATCTGCTGGTCACCCAGCAGAGCGCCGACGGGTCGTGGCCGCAAAACGGCCGCGATGACGCCAGCGTCATCGGTGCCACCGGCTTTTCCATCTTCGCGCTCGGCCTGGCGGCCGTCCCACCGCCGGCGGTGTCGGGCTTCACCGCCAGCTCCTTCCATTCGGGCGGCACCTGCAGCGCGGTGCACCTGAGCTGGACCAATCCCGCGGCGCCCAACTACGGCGGGGTGCAGATCGTTCGCCGCACCGATCGATCGCCGAACAGCCCGAGCGACGGTACCGTAGTCGTGCGGGCGAACCGGCCGGCGACAACGTTCGACGACAAGGGCCTGGCCGTGAACACCACCTACTATTACGGGGCGTTCTCCTACGACACGACCGGGAGCCTGTATGGCCCGGAGGCCACCGCGACGACGAACACCACGACCTGCGGGGACGGCGCTGGGGTCGTCGCGCTGCCGGCGACCGGTGGCGGCGTTCCGCTGTGGCCGCTGGGAGCCATGCTGCTGATCAGCGGACTCGGCCTCGTGATGATCAAAAGAATTTCCCTCCCCCGCTGGGGAAGGGTCGGGGTGGGGGCTCGATAGAACCTCCCTCCCGCCGTTGGCCTATTCCCTCCCCCGCATGTGGGGGAGGGTCAGGCGCAGATCGGTTGACCGGCGGTGCCCACGATTCACTCAGCGAGGAGCCAGGGTAAACGTAAGCTGCGTGTCCTGATGGCTCTAGACGGAACCGGCCACCCGTGATATTTTCCCTCCGAGTACTGACAGCGCAGGCAGGGAGGAGCAGGATGTCGTTACGCCGCATGGCAGGGTTGGCATTGGCATTGTCCATGGCTATCGTTCCATATACACTCTGGCCGGTTGGGGCCTCCGCATCCGGGGGAACCCTCTTTGCCATAACCGGACCGGGCCAAAGCGTGCTTTCACGGGTTGACCCGGTCAACGGCACCATCACACCGCTCACGGCCGACCTTGGCGGACCGAATCAGGGCCAGTTGGGTACGATCACCGGGGACCCGGCCACGCATCGGATCTTCGCCGTCAGAACCACGGTCAGTTTTGATAACAACGGCAATTTCCTCGTCACCAACGAGGTCCTTACGATCGACAGCCAGACCGGGCAGGTACTGACTGTCAGCCCGGACATTGGGAAGCCCGTCAGTCAAATTGCCTTTGACTCGATTTCAGGCGTGCTTTACCTCATGTCATTCAATGCCGTCTACCGGCTGAACCCGACAACTGGTGCGACCGCATTAGTTGCCAACCTGGGCGATCTGGGCCCAACGATCATGTCGATGGTCGTCCTGCCAGGCGGCAACACCATGCTGATCAACAGCGAATCAGCCGGCTTTGGGAACTCAGATCAGATCCTGAGCGTCAACACTCAGAACGGAACGGTCACGACAGGTCCGCAGCTCACGCAGTTGGTTCGCATCGTCGCCTACGATGCAAATGCCGGCGCGCTCGTGGGAGCAAGCGAGTGCTGTCCACGCCAGCTTCTTCGGATCGACCCGGTGACAGGGGCAGAAACGCCCGTGGCCGCGTTCAGTAACTCGAATGACCAGGGGCTCCAGTTTGCGATGGCGGTGGATCCTTCGAGCAACACGGTCTTCATGGATCTCCAGACCTTTACCGGGTTCACCTCAACCGAGAGCCAGATCGTAACCGTAAATGATCAGTCCGGGGCGACCGGCGTCAGCCCCCTGATTAATGACATCGTTTGGTCTGAGTACTTCGAGCCGGTTGTGATGACGGCTGAGAGCATCAAGAGCGACGTGCGCCAGGCACTGGCGAGTGGCGGCATCACCCAGGCTGGCGTCGCGGAGTCCTTGCTCGCCAAGCTGAATGCCGCATCAGCCGCCCGGTCTCGCGGCCAGTGCAGCACGGCGTCAGCCAATTACCGGGCATTCCTCAATGATGTGAAGGCCCAAACGGGAAAGGATATCAGCGCCGGAACGGCGAACACGCTCAGCATCGATGCCCAGTATTTGATGGCGCATTGTCCGTGAACTCCTGACCGGGGTCGTTCGTCTCCTCGGGGCGGGTTAAGGCAGACTGGCAGGTGGGGGCATTTCTGATCGGCGGATTCATCGTGCTCGCGGTGGCGGTCGTCCTGACCTTTACCGCGTGTGCGGCCATCGTCATCAGCGAGCTCTGGAGTACGCCGCCCGTGATTGGGCCGCTAGCCCTCCGTGGTCGACTGGAGCGCTGTTGGCGCTGGCTGGGCTCGGCCTGGTCGCGATCAGGAGGAGGCGCGTTCTAGCCGATCAAGTCGGCGCTTAGAGGAGCGCTGGCCTGGGCGCTGTTCGGTAGTGGCCGTCGGTCAGTCGATCAGCGCTGGTGACCCTTCGCTTTTCCCGGCGGCACCGTCGCGGCGCCCTTTGCGCCATGGCGTAGATCTGCCGGCGCGGCGGAACCGGCCGGCTTCGGGCTCTGCGGCTGCGGGGCGCTTACCGCGGGTCCCGTTCTGGCCGCCGCCGCGGGCGGAAGTCCGCCGTTATGGCCGGTTAGTGGCCCGTTTCCCGCTGGTGCCGCTAACGGCGTTCCCGCTTGCGAGCAAATGGTGCTAAGGATCGTACCGGTGCCAGGGTGGCCGGGATTCGGCCCGTAGCCGGCGTTGGTTCGCACCAGCACGATGGCAACGATGTCGCCGGACATCGTCGGTCCGCTCTTGCTGATCGTGCTCGACACGATCACCGCCATCTCCGACTCGGCGGCGACCGCCTTGGGCGGCGGGGAGCTGTTGCCCGGCCGTGCCGTCCACGTCTGGCCGCACCACGGCGAGGCGTTGCCATTCTCATAGCCCTTGAAACTTGCCGGCGCCAGGCCGGTGCTGAGATGGTCGTTCTTCCACCACTGGGCGCCCCACCAGTAGACACCGGCGCCCTGGATGTTCTCGAGGTCGCCGATGACGAAGGCGCCGCCACCGGGCGCAAAGTTTACGGTCCAACTGGCCGTCACGCTGTTCGAGGCGATGCTCCCGACGAGGTTGGTAATGGTGGCCCCGAGTGTGTCGGTGCCGACCTGCGAGCTCGAGTACGTAAAGGACGTCTGGCCATTCGCATCAGTCACGCCCGAGTGCGTCATGCCCGCGTTCGGGCCGGACGCGATCGAGAAGTCGACCTGGACGTTTGACAGCGGCTGGCCGCAGCTGTTCGTGAAGCTTGCGGTTACAGTCGCGGTCGACAGCACCGGATGGGACTGCTCTGGTGGCGCGAGGGTTAGCAAGGCGCCCTTGCAGGGTGCGTGGCCGATGGTGGTCCACTGGGTCGACTCGTTCCCGCTGCAGGCTCCGCCATCCAACCCGCCGGTGTTGAGCACCTGTCCCGAATCGATGTAGGTCGTGGTGGTCCCGTTGACGGTGACATCGACCGCTGGCACGATGCCATTGGGGACGCAGCTGGGCAGCAGGTCGACGTCGGAGCTATCGAGTTGGGCCGGTCCCAGGCAACCCTCGGCGGCGATGATCGCGGTTTGCGTCACGATCAATTCGGACCCCGCCGGCAGTGGCGTCGATGGCCAGCCGCTGAAGGTACAGCTCCCCACGTGCACCGCGACCGCATTAACGGTCACCGGCGAGCCGGTAGAGTTGACAATGCGAACCGCGCCGGCATCGAACTGGCAGGCGGTCGCCGATGGGCAACCCTGGTAGATCGTATTGGGCGACCCTTGCCACGGTGTCGGGAAGTTATCCGGGCTGACGCCGTGTGCGGTATCGGCATAGCCAACGTACACCTCGATACCAGAGGCGGCGGCCGGGCTGGCGGACATCATAAGAGAGCCGCCTGTGACCAATCCCAAGCTGGTCAACGTGACCAGCATCGATCGCCAGGTCGCCATCCCGCGCTGCATCAAGCGAATACCTCCTCGCTCCATTACGGAGTCCCTTACGTGATGCAACGAGCGGCACGCACCGGGCTTGCCGGCGGGCCAACACGGTGTGGAGAACGGGCTGTGCGGGGGCAGTACCGGCGTGATGACGGCCGGCTGGCAAACCTTACGCTACGAGCCTTGGCGAACGCGGCCGTCGCTGATCGTCAGCTGAAGAATCGTGGAGCCGGCCGGCACTGCGTTGCCGCGTCGGTCAGTCAACACCGTCAGGTCCGCGCGCCCGTAGCGATGGAGAATCGCGGCATCCAGGTCATTTCGAAAGACATATGGCCCGGTGTTGCCCGGCGGAATCTGTTGGGCGTACGAGTCCGGCACGCGATGAAACAGCAGGATGGTGCCGCGCGGGGGATCCGGCACGGTGCGGACGGTGCTTTCGATGATCGACCGGACTTCGTCGCCGGCCGCATTCCACAGTTGAGCGCGCGACCATAACATCGGCGGCGCCAGCGCCATCCAGACGGCTACTCCCCCCAGCACCGCGATCGGCCCGAGGCGATGCAGGCCGGCGCCCTCATTGATCAGACGCCAGCACTGTGCGGCGGCCACGCCGAGCAGGATGGCGAGACCGGCGTCCGGAAGATAGAGAAAGCGATCGGATGAATAGGGCCACAGGGTCACGATGAACAGCAGGCTGCTCAGTGCGATCCAGGACAGAGCGAAGAGCACCGCCGGCCACGTGGACCAGGCCCATGGACGCAGCACGACGGCCAGCAGGACGCCGGCCAGCACGATGAGAAGCGCGATGGTGGTTCGGTGGCTGGTGTCCAACGAAATCAGTCGGTTCGGCCGCAGCACCAGGCGGTTGAGGTAATCCATCGCGCCGGTTGCGAGGCAGCGCACACCGCGACATGGCACCGTCTCGTTGTGGAACCGACCACCGGCCACGCCGACGCGGAGCCCCACATAGGCGATGGTCACGATCATCAGCGGCAGCAGGCGACGCACGCACTCGATCCAGGTCCGGCGCCGTTGCCAGTCGACACGGTAGATCGACTCGTAGAGAGCGAGGATCGGCACGACCAGGATTCCCGGCTCACTCGTGAACAGGCCCGCGCTGCCCAGCGCGAACGCCAACCCCCTCCGGTCGCAGGCGTGAGCCAGCGTCGTTCCGAGTAATAGCGCGGTAACCGGCGCGTAGTGATAATCCGCCATCCACCAGATGACCTCATGGAGATGGATGGTCGTGAGGAAGACGTAGGCGGCGACCACGGCCGCCAACCAGCCCCCTGCCAGTCGGCGCACGAGGAGGAGCAGGAGAATCACGCTGGCGATGTGAAACCCGAACGCAACCACGTGGTAAGGCAAGGCGTGGTAGCCGAACAGGTGATACTCGACCCAGAAGAGCAAGTCGCCCAGGGGCCGATAGAAGGTCGCCGCCGACGGCATGAAGGATCCCAGCTGCCGGGACAGCGAGGTGGTTGCGGCCGTGCGCAGAAAGCCGTAGTCGTCCGAAACGAACCCCGCGTTGAGTCCGGGCGCGCAGGCAACTGTGCCAACAACCAAGGCCGCCGTCGCGGCGCCGCGCGGCGAAACTAGATGACGGACCAGGCCCAGCCGGGTGTAGTGACGTACCGGAGCGCGATAGATGAAAAGGCTAACAGGATCACGACACGCTCAGTCACAATTCCTGATGATGAGGGTCAGTCTGAAGTCACTACGATCGCGCTACTGGTGGGCCGGCGCGATGGGCCTCGTGCTTGCAGTCGCGGCCTGGTTGCGTTTTTACCAGCTCGGCTCCCTCAGCCTCTGGCTCGATGAAGGAGCCACCGTCTTGTTCGCGCGGGCGCCGTGGGCGACGGTCCTGGGGTTGCACGGTCCTTACGACAACCATCCGCCGCTCTACTACGCCATGGCAAAGCTGGCGTCCCTGGTGCTCCCGGAAGCGATCGCCGGGCGGTATGTCAGTGCGCTGGCCGGTGTCCTGACGGTTCTCGTGGTCTACTTCATCGTCGCCGCATTGATCAATCGGATCGCCGGGGTTGCCGCCGCGGCGTTGCTCGCCGTCGCGCCCCTGCACGTCTGGTACTCGCGGGAAGCGCGGTTTTATGCGCTCACCATGCTGCTGGTCGCGGTCTCCTATTACCTTCTCTTGCGGGTGGTCGCGAGTGGCGCCTGGCGCTGGGCCCTGCTCTACGGCATCGTCACCGCTCTCGCGGTGTATTCGGAGTACACGGCGGCCTTCGCGCTGCTGCCCCAGACCGCGCTCGTTATCGCCACGTTCTGGAGCAACCGCAAGACGGCGCTTCGGCTGACGGCAGGCGCCGCTTTCAGCGTTGCCCTTTATCTACCGTGGATCCCCGCGATCGGCGCCACCGCGGAGCGGACCGCCGGACAGGCGACGCCTTACCTGGCCGTTACGCCAGACCGGGTCCTGACCTCGATCCGGTCGGTTGTCGCGATTTCCGGCGATCGCAGCTTTTACTACGACAGCAATGGCCACCTCGGGAGCGTATGGGAGGCCTACCCACAGCTGCGCGCCGTCTTCCTCCTGACTCTGCTGCTTGCCGCTGGGCTTGGCGGATGGGCGCTCTGGCATCGCGGCGCCCGCCCAATGCTGGTCACCGGCGGTCTGCTGGTCGGGACGATCGCGCTCGCCGTGGTGGTCAGCCAGCGTGTTCCCGCCTACGCCGAACGCACGATCATCTACGCCACACTTGGATGGGTGGTCCTCGTAGCTTCGGCGTTTGGGCTCCGCGCCGGCGCCGCGCGCGCGGTGGGGGCGGTCACATTTCTGACGGTCTTTGGCTGGTCCTGCGTCTCATTGCAGGGGATGCTGGTGAACGCCGACAAGCCGCACTGGGCGGCGCTCGCCGCCGACGCCCGAGGCGCACGCTACCTCGGCTTCCCTGTCGTCGCCGAGCCGGCTCCCTGGGGCAGCACGATCATCGGCATCTACGCCGGGCCGATTGCCTCCGACACCGAGAAGCTCTCGGGTTTCCATGGCGGCGGATGGCTCGCCTACCAGAGCGGCCTTGATGCCGACCATGCCATGGCGGCCCTGGCCTCTCGAGGCCTGGTCCGGATCGTGCATCGCGTCTACTGGTACCCGCTCAATCTCGATCTCTACGTTCCGCCCGAGACAACGCTCGGAGTGTTGCGGGACGTCAGCCCTGGCTTTGCCGGTCCAGCTGGCGCGGTGCCGCGCTGGGTGCTGCCCACCTCAGCCAGCCTCGTCGGCGATCAGCGTCGCATGCTGGTGCTCACCGATGTCGGCCCGGGCGATGTCTGGGCCTTCATGCTGATTCGCGCCGCCGCCTACGGCCTTTACACGCTGGCGTACGACACGGAGGCGAGCCCGTCAGCAGCTCGTAGCAAGGCCTACCTGATCTGCGTCAACCAGCGCGCGCACTGGGACGTCGCGCCAGTCGATCCGCAGCTGACGGATGTTCCGAGCGATGGCAACTGGCATCGGGTCACGATCGCCACGCTGTGTCCGGCCGATACCGTGTCCCTGCGTATCGACCTTCGGGTATCGGGACCAGGAGAGGCAGCCTTCCGCAACGTCGATCTCTACGTGGACGATCCGCCTACTGCGAATAAGCCAACGCGCTAAAGGGCCGACCACGCCCAGCTGGGTGCAGTGGCATAGCGGAGCGCGATCGTTTGAAAGGCCAGCACGGTGACGGTCGCACTGCTTCCGGCCGGCGCGACGATGCCGCTGTCAACGCCGCCAACGACAACGGCGCAGCTGCTGGCTCCGGCGCTGACCCGGACGGCGCAGTCCATCGGGAAGGGGCTGGTCAACGGCTGCCCCGATGGCGGCAAGGCCGGAAACGCATTCGAGGGCAATGGCCCGTGCAGCGGCAGCCCGTATCCCGGAATGGCCACCGGCGCCGCGCTATTCCCCACCGCCGTCACTCCTCCAGACACCCGGATGTTGCCGGCCTTTTGATCGAGCGTCATGCCGTAACGGTTGTAGGAGTAGTCGCCCCCGATCACGCGGGCGTCGGTCGCGCCCTGGAAGGCGATTCCGTCCTGCCCGTTGTTGCGGGCGCTGCAGCTCTGCAGCAGCATCTGGCTCGATCCCAGCAGCACATAACCGTGCATCACGTTGCCCATCGAGCTGCGGCCCGATTGGCATCCGCTATAGGTCACGCCGGTGGAGATTTCAGAGTTGAAGCCGTACCAGCCGTTTCGATAGGCCTGGCAGTTGACATAGCTCATCCGCTGGCAGTTCCAATGGGTGAATCCCTGGCCGATTCCCATGCCGGTGGCGATGCAGTTGCTCCAGGTCGCGTTGGTATGAGCGTTGGCCGAGAATCCAGACGCCGTTCCTGCGAAGGTGGCCAGCGCCTCGCAGTCTTGATAGGTTGTGTCGCTGCCCAGCTCGGTCTCGAAATGAAAGGTCTCACCGGAGGGTGGCTGGCGCGCGATGCCACGCATGTCCTTGACGCGAACGCGCAGGTGCCGAACGCCGCGGGTTCGCATCCAGAAGATGCCGTCGTGGAAGGCGGACCCCTGTCTCGCGGCACTGCCATCGACCGTCAGGTCCTGCACCAGCATCCCGTTATCACCGCCGCTCGCGATCTGGTAGTTGAGCATCACGCAGGCATGCCCGGACGGTGGGGCGGCGGGCTGGCCGCCTGCCAGCCGGATGATCGACGCGTCCTTGCCGTAGCCGACCACGGCCGTCCGGCTTCCGACGACCAGGGCGGTCAGGTACTGGCTCGACAGCGGATGCGTTCGCATCGTCACCAGGTAGGTTCCCGGTGGGAGGACCACCGTACCGCCCCCGGCCTGGCGGGCGGCGTCGAGCGCCGCCTGGATCGCTTGGGTGTCGTCGGTGACACCGTCGCCCCGCGCGCCGTAGGCCTTCACGTTCAGACCGGCGATCGAGACGGGCGCCGGCGGAAGGGTGGCGACAGGCCCGGCCGGAATCGAACCGCTCGCGGCGACATGACCGGTGGCTCCTACGGCAGCGGTTGGAGAGGCGCTGGCGACGGCGCCTTCGGTGAGCGTCGCCCCGGGTGTCGGGCCCAGACGGTTCACGCCGATCACCGGTCGACTCGCGCGAACCGCCGCCGAGGGCCAGCTGAACGCGCGCGCCCGAGGCCCGAGGAAGTTTACGGCCGGGGCGGCCAGTGCCATGCCCGCCGCGAGTGGTCCCAGCCGTAAGAGGAGCTCTCGCCGTGATAGAGGTTTGCCCACGGGCGCTACAACGCGGGAGCAACGGATCGGCCTGCACTGTTTGTTCGGTCCTTCACAGCTTCGTGACCAGCGGGCCGCCAGGTGCCTGGCGTGGACACGGTCCGTCCAATTCTTGCCCATGCCTGGCAGTTGGAATCGACTCCCGGATCGAGTAGAGTAGCCTCGGGAAGGGCCCGCAACCATGCGGTTGGTATTGCCGAGGACCGCAGGGTCCGGGAGCGTTAGCGCGGGGGCGGCCACGTTGATCGGGCCGCAGATTGCCGTCGAGCCGGCTGGCTGGATGCTTGGCCTGTTGGGGGGCTCCGCGGCAGTGATTTCGGCGTTGCTCGGCCAGTCGGTTCTCATGGCGCTGAGCCTGCTGCTCCCGCTCGCGGCGCTGATGGCCCTTACTTCGCTTCGCTGGGCCGCGCTCGTCATGCTGGTGGTCGCGGCGCTGATCGACCACTTCAACGCCCCGCTGTTCGGGATCGCGCTACGACCCGAATGGGTGGTCGGCGTACCGCTGCTGCTTGGAGCCGTCGCCTTCCTTGTCCGGTCGGGCCGCCCGCTACGGTGGACAAGGGGGGAACTCGCGCTCGCCGGCGTTCTGCTCGTGTCGGCGGTGAGCAGCGTGCTGCTCGCCCCGCATCGCGGCAACTCGCTCAGGGTCTGGCTCGGCCTCGCGGTGGCGGCCTCAGCTTTCTACCTGGTCCGCCTGTTGGTCGGCCGGCAGGTGGACAAGCTGCTCCTCCTGTTCATCGGGTTCGGCGTCGTCGTCTGCCTCTTTGGCGTGGTGAGCTACCTGCTCTACCCGCTCGGTTTCCCGGTGGGCGTCGCGCTCAATCCCGACACCCGCGCCCCCAGTGCCTACGCAACGCTCTGGGAAGCCGACATCCTGGGCTCGTTTTCCGGCTGCCTGCTGATCATCCT
>Ga0209474_10004693_pt1 | contig 11751 bp, 15 predicted proteins | sample GraSoiAngelo_145_FD_185902 | JGI IMG/M metagenome (GOLD analysis project Ga0209474, IMG submission 185902) | Grasslands soil microbial communities from the Angelo Coastal Reserve, California, USA - 14_1009_05_20cm (SPAdes) (version 2) | ecosystem: Environmental > Terrestrial > Soil > Grasslands...
AACGAACCCTCGCCGGCGGCGAGTACGGCGGCGCACGCGACGACGCCGAGCATCAGGGCGACTTGGCCTGTCATGGGGCCGGCTTAGGGCCGCAGTCCTACGGACCGTCCCAGTAGCAGTATTGAGGGGCGTACGAGGGTGAATACGGGTCGCAGTACGCGGCGTACGGGTAGCCGGGATAGTACGGGTCGTACCCGTAATAGGGATCGTCGAAGTACGGGAAGACGAAGACTCCCGGGCCGCGGTGCCCGTGGGGGAACCGTCGGCCACCGAAGTGGCCGTCCCCGAACCCTCGGCCTCCCGAAAAACTCCCACCGGGGTGGCCGCCGCCGAATCCACCGCCGTGGCCGCCCCCGCCCCCGTGCCCTCCCCCCGTGGCGGACCATGCCGCACTGCTTCCCAGCATGATCACGAAGAAGGCGGCGAGGAGAAATACTCGAAACCAACCGTCCCGATGTCGTGTGGCGTTGGACATGATCACACATCAGAGGCAACTGCCGTGCCGGCCGCCCGGGGCGACGGGACCGCCGAAGGGCCCGTCAAATCGAGGCTCGCGCCTCGAGCTTGCTCGCGATGCCGAACGACGCTGCCGGCATGTCGGCTCGCGCCGACATGCCGGCAGTTGGCTCACGCCGTGGGCCGATCGATGCCCAGCTTCTGTATTCGGGCTGAGCATCGCCCTCATCGCGTGCCAGCGCGGTCTCGCCGCCCGCGGCGGCGCCGAGGGTGTGGGCCGGGCGACGACGTCGGCGGTGGTGACGAGCCTCTTCGCCATCGTGGTCGTCGACGCGATCTTCACGGTCCTCTTCAATGCCTTCGGCCGTTGACCCGCCCATGATCGGCGAGCCGGCATCCATGGCGACGGCCGTGGGGCAGGTGCTCGACGACGCCGTCGCGCAGGTGATCGACGCGGTGAGGCTGAACCTGCAGGCTCGCTCGGCGAAGCCGCGCCTGGTAGTTATCCGCGCACCATGCATCCGTGGGCTGCCGCCGTCGGCTCTCTCCTCACCCTCGTCATCCTGTGGGATGCGTTCCAGACGATCATCCTCTCCCGTCGCGTCTCGCGAAGATTCCGGCCGACGCGGGCCTTCTACCGGCTCCTGTGGACGCCCTGGAGAGCTGCCGCGAAGCGAGTCCCCCAGGGGAACCGGAGGGAAAACGTGCTCACGGTGTTCGGCCCCCTCTCGCTGATCCTGCTCATCGCTCTCTGGGCACTCGGCCTGATCGTCTCCTTCGCGCTTCTCCAATGGGGTTTCGGATCGCAGCTGACGGATCCAGACGGCCACACGGGATTTGGCGTAGACCTGTACTTGAGCGGCACGACTTTCTTCACGCTCGGTCTGGGAGACGTGACACCGCGGACGGCGCTCGCCCGCGGCCTCACGGTCTTTGAGTCCGGCATCGGGTTCGCCTTCCTCGCGCTCGTGATCGGCTATGTGCCTCTGATCTCGCAGGCGTTCTCCCGCCGGGAAGTGAGCATCTCGATGCTCGATGCCAGCGCCGGCTCCCCTCCGACCGCAGCGCAGCTGCTGCGCCGGCACTTCCGGGACGAGGACGCGGATATTCGGGGGTTTTTCCGCGACTGGGAACGCTGGTCCGCGGAGCTCCTCGAGAGCCACGTCTCTTTTCCGGTGCTCTCCTACTTCCGCTCGCAGCACGATAACCAGTCGTGGGTCGCCGCCCTGACGACGATCCTCGACGTCTGCGCCCTGGTCGTGGCTCGGATCGAGGAACGGCCGATGCCGACGGCGCGACTGACGTTCGCGATGGCACGTCACGCCGTGGTGGACCTGTGCGCCGTCTTTAGTCTCAAGCCGACGCCGCCGCCCGTCGATCGGCTCCCGCCTTCAGAAGAGAAGCGACTCGAGAGCTTCGTCGCTGCCGTAGGCGTCCGGTTTCGCGCGGACGAGGCCGCCGTCGCCAAGTTCAGGGCCCTGCGCGCGATGTACGAACCTTACGTCCACGCGCTGTCGAGGTTCCTGATCATGCCGCTGCCCGAATGGGTTTCCCCGGAAGGTGCGAATGACAGCTGGCACACGATGGCGTGAAGGCCGTATCCTTCGATGCGCGGCGGATTCTGGGGCGCTCCGAGCTCAGCGACTCGATCGTTCGTGTTCGCGACTTTTCGCGAATTCCGGAGAACTCGCGATCCGTGATCGCGCGAACGGCACGCTCGGGCCCATTCTACCGCCGCACCGCGAGGTCGGGTCGTGGCATGCATCTCGCTCAATCCGCTCGCACCACGGTCGAGGAGCCGACTTCCTCGCCGGCGAGCCTGGTCGGCCGCCGCGCCGGTGGTCGGAGTAGCCATCATGCCGTCAGCCGAGCATCTCGACACACACCACAAGGCCCTCACCCTCAACCTCGATCCCACGATCTTCGGCTCCTTTGCGGAGATCGGCGCCGGGCAGGAAGTGGCGCGCTGGTTTCTGCGGGTGGGGGGCGCCTCGGGGACGGTGGCGAAGGCGATCTCCGCCTACGACAAAGAGGTCAGCGACGACCTCTACGGCGCGGGCACGCGCTACGTGTCGCGGCAGCGACTCGAGGCGATGCTCGACCGGGAGTGGGACCAGCTGCAGACTCAGCTGCGCGAGAGCCGGGGCTCGACGAGCCGGTTCTTCGCCTTCGCCGACACGGTCTCGGCCCGCAACTTTGCTGGCACGAACGAGTGCCACGGCTGGATGGGAGTCCGTTTCCTGACGGAGCCCGGCGGCGAACCGAACGACGTGCTCTTGCACGTCAACATGATGGACCCTTCCAACCCGCTCCAGCAGGAGGTGCTGGGCCTCCTCGGCGTGAACCTCGTGTACGGCGTCTACCACCAGCGGGAGAGCCGGGATGTCTTCCTGCGGGGACTCTCCGAAGACATTGCAGCCGGCCGGATCGAGATCGATCTGATCGATATCCGGGGTCGCGCCTTCGAGGCCTGGGAGCGCCGAGCCCTGCTCGTGGAGCTCGTCCGGAGCGGCTTGGCGGAAGCGGTCGTCTTCCCACGCGACGGCCGAGCGCTGCCGCCCACCGAGGTGCTCCACAAGAAGCCGGTGGTACTCGCCCCGGGTAGGTTTGAAACGGTCAAGCCGATTCACGGGCGCATCCTCGCCGCCACGCTCGAGGAGCTGCGGGCCGAGGGGATGCCTCAGTCAGAGGGACCGATCGGGCTGTTCGCGCTCACGGCAGACGCACCCTCCGAGGGCGAGAAACCCCCGGACGTGCCGGAACTGCTGCGACACGTGGACGCGCTGCAGCCCCTGGGAGGCGGCGTCTTTCTTTCGCGGCGCCGGGAGCTCTACCAGACGACCGCGTTCGTGAACCGATTCACCAACGCCGCGGTCCGCTTCGCGGTGGGCCTCCCCACCTTGATCCGGGTCTTCCAGGATGCGCACTACCGTCACCTCGAGGGCCGCACCCTGGAGGGCATCTCGCGTCTGTTCGCCCAGAACGTCCGGGTTTGCGCCTATCCGATGACTGTCTCGGCCCTCCAAGAGCGGCTGCGAGCCTTGTCCGCCGACGGCTGGGAGCTGAACGACACAGGAAGCTGGGTGACTGCTGACCGACTCCGGCCTGCCCCGCCCTTGAGCCACCTCTACGCCTACCTGGTCGCCACCGGCTTCATCGTCCCGATGCAGCCACCCGCCAGCTGAACCTGGGCAAGCTCGTCGCGTGCCGCCGCGGCCAGCACGTCGGCGAGACTCCGCTCGGCCGAGCTCGGCGCAGCGCCCCTCGACGCGCCTTCGTCGGCAGGCGGAAGAACGGCGATGCGCCGCACGCTCGCCGGCACCGGGGCGACGGCGGGTCTGCAGCCGAACGGCCAGAGCAGGACGGACGCGAGCAGCGCTCGAATGAGTATGCGGTCGACGACGAGGACCTTCGGGCGCGGCCGCATCAGCAGCTCGGGCAGTGCCACTCGCCGATCTCCGCCGTCAGCGCCGCGGCCTCCGGGGGGCCCCAGCTGCCGGGCTCGTACTCGTACGCGGGCGTTGCGGAGCCGAGAATGGGCTCGACGACCGCCCACGCCGCTTCGACCGCGTCCTCCCGCGCGAAGAGCGTCGGGTCGCCCGCCATCGCATCTCCCAGCAGCCGCTCGTAGGCGTCCATCTCCTCCCCGTCCGCGTGGTGCACCACCTGCAGCTCCGTCGGCTCGGTGATCATCTGCTCCCCGGGCCGCTTCACGCGGGCGCCGATGGCGATCTTCACCTGCGGGCTCAACTGGAAGAGGACGTAGTTCGTCTCGCGCGGGGAGAGCCGGCTGAGCGGCGGCCGGCGCAGCGTGACCAGCACCTCGGTCCTGGTCGTCGCGAGGCACTTGCCCGCCCGGAGAAAGAACGGCACACCGTCCCAGCGCCACGAATCGATGTGGAGCCGGGCAGCGGCGAACGTCTCCACCGTGGAGTCCGCCGCGACGCCTTTCTCCTTCCGGTAGCCGCGGAACTGCCCGCGAACCAGGTCGTCCGCGCTGAGCGGGCGGATCGTCCGGAACACCTTCACCTGCTCGTCCCGGATCGACTCGTGATAGGTCGTCGCGGGAGCCTCCATGGCGAGGAAGCCGACCACCTGGAGCATGTGGTTCTGGACGACGTCGCGGATCGCGCCTGCCTCCTCGTAGAAGCCGCCGCGACCCTCGACGCCGAAGCTTTCCGCCATCGTGATCTGCACGCTCTCGATGTAGTTGCGGTTCCAGATCGGTTCGAGGAAGGTGTTCGCGAAGCGGAAGACGACGAGGTTCTGGACCGGCTCCTTCCCGAGGTAGTGGTCGATGCGGAAGATGCGCGACTCGTCGAAGACCTCGTGCAGCGTCTTGTTGAGGGCCTGCGCCGAGGCGAGATCCCGGCCGAACGGCTTCTCGACGACGACGCGCGCGTCGCGGGCGCCGCTCGATCGCCCGAGCCCCCCGACCACCGTCTCGAACAGGCTCGGCGGGATGGCGAGATAGTGGAGCGGGCGTTTCGCGCCGCCGAGCGCTCTGCGCAGCGCCTCGAGCGTGGCCGGATCGCCGTAGTCGCCGCGCACGTAGCGAAGCCGTTCGCGAAGCCTCGCGAATGTCGCCTCGTCGAACCGTCCGTGCCGCTCGATGCTCTCCCGGGCGCGCGCCCGGAACTGCTCGAGCGTCCAGTCCGACCGCGCGACGCCGACGACGGGGACGTCGAGATGCCCGCGCCGGGTCATGGCGTCGAGGGCCGGAAAGATCTTCTTGTAGGCGAGGTCGCCGCTCGCCCCGAAGATGACGAGCCCGTCGGAGCGCGGCGGGCTCATCTGCCGGGCCCCTTCTCGACATGGCCGCCGAACTCGAACCGCATGGCGGAGAGCAGGCGGTCCTGGAAGTCCGCTTCGCCTCTCGAGGCGAAGCGCTCGAAGAGCGCGGCCGCGAGCACGTGAGCGGGCACCGCCTCGTCGATCGCCGCGTCGAGCGTCCAGCGCCCCTCGCCCGAGTCCGACACGCGCCCGGCGAAGCGCTCGAGCGTCGGGTCGGTCGCGAGCGCCGCCGCGGTCAGGTCGAGGAGCCACGAGGCGACCACGCTGCCCCGGCGCCAGACCTCGGCGATCGCGCCGAGATCCAGGTCGTACTGGTAGTACTCCGGACTGCGGAGCGGCGTCGTCTCGGCATCCGCCGTCCGGGGCCGCTTGCCGACGTCGGCGTGCCGCAGGATGTTGAGGCCCTCGGCGTAGGCGGCCATCAGCCCGTACTCGATGCCGTTGTGCACCATCTTCACGAAGTGGCCGGCGCCGTTCGGACCGCAGTGGAGATAGCCCTGCTCGGCCGTACCGCCTTTGCCGCCCGGGGTCTGCGGGATCGATCCTGCACCGGGCGCGAGCGTCGCGAAGAGCGGGCCCAGGCGCCGGACCACGTCGGCCTCGCCGCCGATCATGAGGCAGTAGCCGCGCTCCAGGCCCCACACGCCGCCGCTCGTCCCGCAGTCGACGTAGTGAAGGTCGCGTGCCGTGAGCCGCTTCGCGCGCTCGATGTCGTCGCGGTAGTAGGAGTTCCCGCCGTCGACCACGACGTCGCCGGCCGCGAGCCGCGGCACGAGCTCGTCGAGCGTCGCGTCGACGACGGCCGCCGGCACCATGAGCCAGACGGTCCGCGGCTTCTCGAGGCGGGCGACGAAGTCATCGAGCGACGCGGCGCCGGCGGCGCCTTCGCGGGCGAGTGCCTGCACGGCCCCTTGCGATCGGTTGTACACCACGCACGCATGACCGCCGCGCATGAGGCGCCGCACCATGTTGGCGCCCATGCGACCCAGACCGATCATTCCGATCTGCATGTCATCCTCCTCCGGGGGCTCCGCGCCGGGAGGCCGCGAGCTCCCTGACTGCGTCCACGATGCACCTGGCCGAGATCCGCGCCGCGTCGAGCAGCTCGGCGGGCTTGCCCGAGCCGCAGTCCATGTCCCCCCTCCCCTCCCATGCGCAGGTGCTCACTTCGCACACACCTGCACACGCGGCGGGACGGGCTACAGCCCGGGCACCTCCGCGTCGTGTGAGTGGCCGATCGCTCGCCGAAGGCGGCGGTCCAGCTTGCCGCAGTCGAAGATGACCTTCTGGGCATGCACCGCCTCGACCGCATCCAGCGGGACACGGAACTCGCCGGCATTCTCCACGTACACCACCAGGCCATCCGGAGATACGTCCCGGATCGCCCCGAACTCCTCGGTCCCATCGGACACGAACGTCTGGTAGCCGATTTCGATCGTCTCTCGCATGATCCGCCCTCCCAGATTCAGAGCAGCGTAGCCGTAAGGTGTATCTCGGTTCCGGCCAGCGCCTTCGATACGGGACAGTTCTGCTTGGCCTCGAGCGCATCCCTCTGGAATGTCGCGTCGTCGATGCCCGGAATCTCGGCCTCGGTCTCCAGCTCGATCCGGGTGATGGAGAACCGTTCGCCGACCTTCTCGAGCTTCACCTTCGCGCCCGTGTGGATGCGCGTCGGCGTCAGTCCCGCGCGCGAAAGGTGCGCGGCCAGCGCCATCGTGAAGCACCCGGCGTGAGCGGCGCCGATCAACTCCTCCGGGTTGGTGGCGGTTTGGCCTTCCTCGAATCGGGATTTGAACGAATACGGGCCGTCAAGGGCACCGCTGCCGACTCTCAGCCGCCCGCTGCCTTCGGCCAGATTCCCCTTCCATTCTGCTTCTGCCTTTCGTGTTGGCATGGCGCCGCCTTTCGACTTCGCTTCCCCCGGATCCCTCTTCACCTAGCATGGGTCGCTCGCTACTGGGCAGTGTACCCGCCATCGATCGGGACGATCTGGCCGGTGACGAACGATGCGCCCGCGGAGCACAGCCAGACGACGGCGCTGGCAACCTCTTGGGGCTGGCCGATGCGTCCCATGGGATGCGCGGACTCCAGCATCTGCTTGACTTCAGGCGAAGTCGCAAAGTCATGGAACATTCGCGTCTCGATCGCTCCTGGAGCAACGGCATTCACGCGCAGGTTCTGCTTCGCGTATTCCAGCGCGACCGCTTTCGTCAACCCGACGACGGCGTGTTTGCTGGCAGCGTAGACGGGAGCCATGGCAAAGCCGAGCAGCCCGGCGACTGAAGCGTTGTTGACGATCGCACCGCCGCCGGTTTTCAGCATCGCCGGGATCTCGTGCTTGAGCGACAGCCAACTGCCCTTGACGTTGATGTCCATGATCTGGTCGTACGTCTCTTCAGTCTGATCGGGCAGCGGTGTCAGCTCCTGCTCGATGCCGGCGTTGTTGAAGGCGCAGTCGAGCCTGCCGAATTTCGCCAACGTCCGCTCGATCATCGCCTTGACGTCGCTCTCCTTCGAGACGTCGGTCTTGATGAAGATCGCTTCGCCGCCCGACGCCTCGATCTCGGCGACGACTCCTCGGCCTTCCTTCTCGCGGCGTCCGCTGACGACGACCTGTGCACCCTGCCTGGCAAACTCGGCTGCGGTCGCACGGCCGATCCCGGCATTGCCGCCGGTGACCAGGACGACCCTTCCCGCAAACTGACGCATGACACTCTCCCTCCTCTCAAACTCCTCGGATCGGTTCCCCGTGGTTCTGGTCTCACCCCCTTGCGCCGCTCGAACGCATCGCTCGAGCGGCTGCTGGACGGTTCATGGTACGCCGCGGCACCGACTTCGTCGCGAGAAGCCTTGCTGATGCCACAGTGTCGCCTGCGAGCGGCGCGGCGCGGATGCGCCGAGGGCGCGCTTCACGGCCTGGAGGATTCGCCATATCCGGCTCGGATGCGCAAGGCCCCGCCCACCTCGCAGGGTGCCCGGAGTCCAGGGCGGCGGATCGCTGGCGGGAAAGGAATGTGCGCCCGCCGCGCGCATCACGCGCCCCCTGCTCGGCGCTGCCCATCCACCATCGCCCGATTCGCCATGGGCTTCAGCGGGAGCAACCGCCGTGCCGGCACCATCGCGGACGGGACCGCCCGCGTTCCCCCGCCAGGCCGAGGCCCGAGCGCAGACTTCCCGAGAGCGGTGGAGACCGGCGATGCCGACACGTCGGCGGGTGCCGAGATGTCGGCAGGCTGCGCGGATCGTCGGGCGCTCACCGGGACGGACCCGCAGACGGCCGGAACGGACGGGTGAGCGGCGATCGCCGCCACCCGAGGCAGGATCGCGTGCCGTCCCGCGAAGGGCGCAGGCAGAGGATCCGACGGGCTACGCGCCGAGTTGTCGGCACCCGCGCCGATCGCTCGGCAGAACGGATACGGCACGCCCCGGCGGTCAAGACACGGTCCGCGGTGTCAGGGCCCGATGGAGCGTTCTCCGATGGAGCGCTCCAGGTCGTTCGGATCGTCGTCTCGCGCCTCGTGCGGCCGCTTCGCAACCCCTGCATCGGGATCGGCCGGGCACTCGAGCCGCTCGACGTGGCAGATGCCGACGTCGCGGTAGCCGGCGGCCCTCGCCTCCGTGCATTCCTGATGGAACTTGCGGCAGAGGTCGGCGCTCGCCGCCGCCGCGGGCGGACGCTCGACGGCGAGGAGTAGCGTAGCGCAGGCGGCAACGACGATGATTGAACGCGTCGGCGGCTGGGGCGCGCGGCTCATGACGGGTCTCCCCATCCAGCCGCCGGGACGCCGGCGTCCGTGGTCGTCTCCAGTGGGCTCTTCATATCGAGTTGAGTCTCCTTGGTGGGCGTCGTGTCCTACGGGAGCAGCAGCTTCACGAAGAGACTGAGCAGCAGCGTCACCGCAGAGCCGATGACGAACCATTCGACCTTCCCGGACCGTACCGGCCGTCGTCTCGAGATTCGCCGTCCGTCGAGCCGGATCAGGACACCGGGCGTGAACCGCGGCGACCGCCTTGCGGCCGACACCACGATGCGCACGCGCGGGCGGAAGGTCACGACCCGAGCGCGCACGAGGGGCACTTCGCGTCCGCCATGCGCGGCGGGCCGCCGCTGCCGGCCCGACCGCGGCTCGTTTCTCGCATCACGGCTCGTTATGACTGTAGTTCTCTACGCGGCGAGCTCGTCGCTCACGGGCTCGATCTCGTGGGCGAAGAGGATGAGCTTCTGGCCGCTGTCGAAGGTGACGGTGAAGAGCTCGCGGCCGAGGTTCTCGCGCTGCGAGACGAGCGTCCCCGCCGTAGCCCGTCGAACGATTCCGCCCGAGAATGTGATGGTGCGCGCCGAGCGACAGCGCGTCCCTGGAACAAGCGACATGGCTGTCTCCTTCTCTCGTTCACGCTGCAGTGAAGGTGTTCAGGTCGAAGCGCGCCCCTTTGAAGGTTCCGCAGAGCCGCACGTGGCCTAGGTTCACCATGCAGACGATGGTGGCGATCACCTCGGCCTCCGAGCGGGCGTGCTCGGCGACCGCATCTACGAGATCGAGGAGCGTGATGCTCGGTGTCATCGACGTACCCTCCGCCGTCGAGTGAGACGCAAGTTCGATGCCAGGCGCGGGACAAGGTTCCCGACCCGCGCTGATCCACCCCCAAGGAACTGACTGCCGAACTCTCGGCACACATGCCGGGCAGTCGGCAGCACCCGGCTCCCTCCCTGCCCCGGTATGTAGGCCCGGCGATGGCCCGGATGATGCACTTGGGACGGTCGGGAGGTTCACCGAGATGATCCGGCTGCCGGTGCCGATCATGGTGGGTATGCTCGCCGCCACGCCTCGAGCGTCCGCGGCGCGCCCATGGTTCGGGACGCGGCTCGAGTGCGAGCTCGGGGCCTGCCGGTGGCGATCGGCACGAAAGCCGCGGACGAGCCCACGTATGCGCGGTCGTTCCGGCCATGTCTGCCGAAAGTCCCTGTGATCTCGCCCGAGCACTGCGTCAGCGGCGCGTTGAGTCGGACGACATCGAGAGGACGCACGCCGACGGGACTGGCGATGCAGACGATGCCGAAGTACCGGGAGCTTGATATGGTCGCGGGACATCGAGGAGCGGGCCCATGAAGGACGTCGCCGTCGTCGCCTACTGTCGGACCGGCATCGCGCGCGCCACGCGGGGCGCGCTCAACCAGACCCACGGCATCCCGATGACGGCGCACGTGCTGCGTCGTGCGGTGAAGCGCGCCGGCATCGATCCCGCCGAGGTCGAAGATGTCGTCGTCGGTTGCGGCCTCCCGGAGGGTGCCACCGGTCACAACATCGCGCGCAACGCCGCGCTCGAGGCCGGGTTCGGAGACGCGGTGCCGGGAATGACGGTCAATCGCTACTGCGGCTCGGGGCTGAGCGCGGCATCGATCGTCGCGAATCGGATCGCCGCCGGCGAGGCCACGATCGCGATCGCCGCCGGCGTCGAGAGCATCAGCCTCGTCCAGTTCAACCTCAACATGAACGGCTTCTTCTACCCGCCGCTCCAGCAACGCATGCCGGCGGTGTGGTGGACGATGAACCAGACCGCCGACTTCGTCGCGAAGAAGTACGGCATCAGCCGCGAAGCGCAGGATGCGTATGTCGTGCAAAGCCAGGGGCGTGTCGCCGCGGCGGCGGCCGCCGGCAAGTTCGCCGAGGAAATCGTCCCGTTCACGACGATGATGAAAGTCACCGACAAGGCGACCGGGGCGAGTCACGAGCAAGAGGTCACCCTCGATCACGACGAGGGCCCGCGGCCCGACACGACCCTCGCCAAACTCGCCGCGCTCAAGCCCGTGTACCCGGGCGGCACGACGACGGCCGGCAACGCCTCGCAGCTGTCCGACGGCGCGGGGGCCGTCGTCATGATGGACGCCGACATCGCCGCGCGTCGCGGATTGCCGATCCTCGGACTGTTTCGTGGCATGCAGCTGGCAGCCGTCGCACCCGAGGAGATGAGCATCGCGATCGCGCCCGCGATCCGGAAGCTCGTGAAACATCACCAGCTCGCGATGTCGGATGTCGATCTGTGGGAGCTCCACGAGGCGTACGCCGTGACCACGCTCTACAACCAGGCGCAGCTCGAGACGCCGTGGGAGATCACCAACGTCAACGGTGGTGCGGTGCCGCTCGGCCACCCGTATGGCATGTCGGGCATTCGATACCTCGGATCCACGCTGCTCGAGCTCGCGCGCCGCCGCCGTCACCGCGCGATCGTCGGCGTGTGCACGGCCGGAGGTATGTCGACCGCCGCCTACCTCGAGCGCCCCTAGCTCACCAAGGAGATCCTTCGATGACCGAGCAGACGCAGTTTTCCTTCGATCCGACGGAATTCGCCGGCAAGCGGGTCTCGAAGGGCTCGGCCGAGGAACTGGCGCGCGGTATCAAGGCGGCTCGGGCGACCCAGAAGTAGCACGTTTGACGGCCTGAGCTGACGACATCTCGGCAAGCGCCGACATGTCGTCGTCGTCGTTCGGCATCGCGAGCGGGA
>Ga0209474_10004694_pt1 | contig 11751 bp, 7 predicted proteins | sample GraSoiAngelo_145_FD_185902 | JGI IMG/M metagenome (GOLD analysis project Ga0209474, IMG submission 185902) | Grasslands soil microbial communities from the Angelo Coastal Reserve, California, USA - 14_1009_05_20cm (SPAdes) (version 2) | ecosystem: Environmental > Terrestrial > Soil > Grasslands ...
CTTCCCGCGGGTTGTTGCCGAAGACGAGACCATCGAGCTGCCGCAAATACGGGTCCCGGTTCACGGCGACCCCTGAGAAGCTCTGCGGCAAGGCCGCAACCTCCTGCTCGATCCGCCCGCGGCGATTCTCCGGATCCGGGTGGGTGGCGAGCCACTCGGGAACGCGACCGCCGCCCTGCGCCTGGCTCACGCGCGTGAGCATCTCGAAGACGTGCGGCATTTCTCGGGGATCGTAGTTCACGCGACGCATGTAGCGCAGGCCGAGGTCATCGGCCTGGCGCTCGGCGTCGCGAGAGTACTTGAGGAAGAGGACGCCGAGTCCGGCGCTCGCGAGGCCTGCGAAGCGCTCGAAGTCGGGGCTCGCGATGGTGCCGACGGCGAGCCCGATCTGCGCGAGCTGCTGCTTGCTCAGCTGGCTGACGGAATGGCGCGCGGTGACGTGGCCGATCTCGTGGCCCACGACGCCGGCCAGCTCCGCCTCGGAGTTCAGGTGGGCCAGGATCCCGCGGGTGACATAGATGTAGCCGCCGGGGAGCGCGAAGGCGTTGACCACCGGGTCGTCGACCACGCGAAACGACCAGGGCAGATTGGGGCGCTCCGAGGTGGCCGCGAGGCGCGCGCCGAACTGCTGCAGATAGCGCTGCAACCCGGAGTCGGGGTAGAGCCCGATGGAGGCGACGACCTGGTTGTCGTAGTCTCGCCCCATCGCGATCTCCTGAGATTCGCTGATGAGCATGAGCTGCCGCGAGCCGGTGGCGGGGTTCACGGCGCAGCCGCCGGCGCCGAGGCCGGCCAGCAGGGCCAGCGGGGCGGCCCAACGTCGCGCGGTGCAATGGGTCATGTGGGAAAGATACCCGGGCGCGAGCTTCCCCCTGGTCCACCGCCCGTGTTATGGTGCGACGCATGAAGCTGACCGGGCGGACGGGGCTCATGGCCATCGGCTTGCTCGTCGTGGTCGCCGCGGCGGGCGTCCTGGGCTTCCACGTGTTCACGCCAACCAGAGAATCGGTGGGCGGCCGTTGCCCCCGAGAGCCTCGCGTCGCATTGCCGTGCTATGAGCAGCGTTACCGCTCGATTGTCGCGGAGCAAGGCGTCGCCGAAGCGTTCGCTGACTTGAAGGCGGGTTACGGCGCCGATCCCGAGGTGCAGCGGCTGTGCCACGCGATCACGCACGCGATCGGACAGGCCGCGGTGAGAAAGTACTCCAATGTCGCCGACGCGTTTGCGTATGGCGAGAACGCGTGCGGCTCGGGATACTATCACGGCGTGATGCAGGGCTACGCCTTGACCCTGGGCCGCGAGAAGCTCTTGAGCGATCTCGACGCCGTCTGTGCCGGTGTTCCGGGAAAAGAGCGAAAGTCTCTCGACTACTTCAACTGCGTTCACGGGCTGGGACATGCGATCATGGCCGTCCGGGGGGACGAGCTGTTCGACGCGCTGCATGATTGCGACGGACTGACGGGCTCCATGGAGCAGAATGCCTGTGTCAACGGGGTCTTCATGGAGAATCTGATCGTGGATGGCGCGCATGGCGGCCACTACAGCAAGTACCTGAAGCCCGGCGAGCCGCTGTATCCCTGCACCGCCGTCGGGGAGAGATACAAGGCGGAGTGCTTCGACATCCAGACCTCGTACGCGCTGGGCGTCGTGCAGGGCGATTTCGCCAAGGTGTTCGCCCTCTGCGCGGACGTCGCCGCGCCGTTTCGCAAGAATTGCTACCAGAGCCTGGGGCGAGACGCGGCGACGATCAGCCGGGATCAGGTGCCCGCCACCGTGGCGACCTGCAAGCTCGGCCGGGATCACGCGCAGCGATCGTATTGCGTGCTCGGCGCGGTGCTGGACTTCGTGTACTACTACCATTCCGACGTGCAGGCGAAGGCGTTGTGCGCGGGCGTCGATCCGGACCTGCGGGAGGGTTGCCGGTCGGCGATCGCCAGGCTCGTCGGACGCTTCTAGGCCAGGGCGAGCGTGCGACGCGCCACCTTCTGGTTCATTTTCTGCACCCACAGCGCAGAACCGACGCCAAGGATCGCGCCGCGACGCGTCCTCACCCCCTGTCCCCCTCTCCCCTTCGCTGCGCTCAGGGCAAGCTGTTCCGGAGAGGAGGAATTGAGTTTCGGCGTCGAGTAGCGCGGACGCGCACCCTTGCCCGTGCGCGCCCGGCCGTAAGATTGGCGCGCATGGCTCGTGCCGCATTGCTCCTTCTCGCCGTCGGCGTGTCATGCCAGCCAGCGGGCCGTGGAGCCCCCGCCCCTCAAGGCAACAGCGGCGTCACGATCCGCGTCAACCAGCTCGGCTACCGACCGGACGCACCCAAGCGGGCCGTCGTGTGCGCGCTCGAGCCGCGGCTGATCGCGAGCTTCCGCGTCGTGGACGAGCGCGACCGCACGGTGTTGGGCCCGAGCGCCGCCGACGCGGCCGGGCCGTTCGGGTCGTGCGCAGCCACGTACCGGCTCGACTTCTCCATGCTCGATCGTGCGGGTGTCTATCGGATCGTGGTCGCGGGGGCGACCTCGCCGCCGGTGCGGATCGCGGACGACGTCTATCGGGGCGCGGCGGACTCACTCCTCGCCTATCTGCGGGAGCAGCGCTCGGGCTACAATCCGGTGTTCCGCGACTCCGTGCACCAGCACAGCGACGGCGTCCTGGTCGATCATCCGACGCGCAGCGGCGAGTTCATTCCGGTGAGCGGCGGCTGGGCCGACGCGTCGGACTATCTGCAGTACGGAGCTACCACGGCGCATGCGACGACCATGCTGCTGCTCGCGTACCGCGATCATCACGACGCGTTTTCCGACCGGTTTCAGGCGAACGGTCTTCCCGGAGCTAACGGGATCCCGGACGTGCTGGACGAGGCGCGCTGGGGGCTCGCCTGGCTCCTCAAGATGTACCCGGAGGACGACCTGCTCCTGAACCAGCTGGGAGACGATCGCGATCACGCCGTCTGGGACCTGCCGGTCAACGACTCGTCGGACTACGGGTGGGGGCGGGGCGGACGGCGCCCGGTGTACCCCTGCACCGGAAAGCCGCAGGGACTGTTCGAGTACAAGAACCGCTCCACCGGGCTCGCGTCCACGGCGGGAAAGTACGCCGCGGCGTTCGCGCTGGGCGCCGGTGTTTTCCAGGGGCGTGACAGCGCGTACGCCCGCCAGCTCGCTCGGCGCGCGCGCGCTGTGTACGCGCTCGGCGCGGCGCATCCCGGGGTATGTCAGACCGCGCCCGCCCGATCGCCGTACTTCTACGAGGAGGACGACTGGGCGGACGACATGGAGCTGGGCGCAGCGGAGCTGTATGCGTTGACGGACGAGCCGACGTATTTCCACGCCGCGCTGCAGTACGCCGCGCTCGAGGCCGTGAGTCCGTGGATGGGACAGGACACGGCGCGGCACTATCAGTGGTATCCCTGGCATAACAATGGCCACTACGAGATCTGGCGGACGGGAGGGGACAGCGCGCGGCGAGTCGTGGCCGAGTACTATCGGCGTGGCCTCGAGGCCGTGACCCGCCGGGCCAGGAACGGCTTCCGCATCGGCATTCCTTTCATCTGGTGCTCGAACAACCTGCTCGCGTCGTTCGCCACGCAGGCGCACTTCTATCGACGGATGACGGGCGATTCGACCTACCTCGAGTACGAGACCGCGGCGCTCGACTGGCTGTTCGGCTCCAACCCTTGGGGCGTGTCGATGGTCATCGGACTGGGCACCACTTATCCCCGCACGCCCCACTCGGTGGTCGCGCAGCAGCTGCACCTGCAGCTCACCGGCGGGCTGGTGGACGGCCCCGTGTACCGGTCGATCTTCGAGCACCTGCGGGGGATCCGGCTGCTCGAGGCGGACGAGTACGCGCCGTTCAACACCGGCTTCATCGTGTATCACGACGACGTGGGGGACTACTCGACCAACGAGCCGATCATGGACGGCACCGCGAACTTGGCGTACGTGCTCGCTGGTTGGGCTGTGGCGTCGCCGCTACGCGCCTGTCCCCAATGTGGCGACGGCGCAACGCTTCAGCGACGCCGTTCTCCTTGAGACGCAAGCGAAGTGGGGCGCGCGTCTTGCGAGCGCGACAGGTGGTGCACCGTGGCGTTTTATCCCCCGCTTGCCGCCACGCCCGGTGCGCTCGTCGAGGATAGGCATTGTCCCCCACAACCTGGAACACCTCATGATGCGAGCAACCGTACTCATGGTGTTGGTGGGAATGTTCCTTGTTGCTCCTCACGCTGTTGCACAGCAAAAGATCGTTACCGGGAAGATCACCAGCGAGCAGGGCATGCCCTTGCCCGGTGTGTCCATCGTCGTCAAGGGAACCATCGCAAGCACCTCGAGCAACAACGACGGAACCTATTCCATTCGCGCCGCGATCGGCCAGGTGCTGCAGTTCCGGCTCATCGGGACCGCGTCGGTGGAGCGTACGGTTGGTGCCGAGGATGTGATCAACCTCGAGCTGCGCAAAGTCGCGCTGAATCTCGATGCGGTAGTGGTGACGGCGTTGGGCCAGACCACCACGCAACGGGCGTTAGGATACTCTCAGCAGAGCGTCCCAGGCGTCGAAATCGCGCAGACGCAGCGGGAGAATTTCATCAACGCGTTGCAGGGCCGTGTCGCCGGCGTGGACGTGACCAGCACCTCGGGCGTTCCGGGCGCGTCCACATCGATCACCATTCGCGGCGTCAGCTCCATCAGCAGCAGTAACCAGCCGCTCATCATCGTCGATGGGTTGCCGATGGACAACAGGACGCTCAATACGGGGGTACTCGCCTCCGATCTGAGCTCGAACACGGCGTTTTCGAACCGCGGGGTGGACTTCACCAACCGCGCCGCCGACCTGAATCCGGAGGATATCGAGACACTCACCGTGTTGAAGGGAGCCGAAGCTTCGGCCCTCTACGGCATCGATGCGGCGAACGGCGCCATCCTCATCACGACCAAGCGTGGGAAAGCCGGCGGCGGCTGGCAGTATAGCAACAGCTTCCGGATCGAGGCGACCCGCGCCAAGCCTGAGCTGCAGCGTGTCTATGGTCCGTCGACCCTCATCGGAGGCGGCCTCGCCTCGTTCAATTTCTTTGGCGCTCCGTATCCGGCCGGCACGCGGTTCTATGACAATATCGGCGGGTTCTTGAGGACGGGGACAACGCAGACGCACAACCTGTCCTTCAGCGGGGCGTCGCCCGACAACACCGTCAATTACCGGCTGGCCACGTCGATCGACGACCAGTCCGGAGTGGTCCCGAATTCGGGGTATGACCGAGTCAATGTGACGGGAGCCTCCCAGGCGCAGATCAAGCCTTGGTTGAGCACCGATCTCTCGATGGCGTATACCTATAGCAACAACGATCAGGTGTACAAGGGAGAAATCGGTCCACTCATCGGCCTCATGCTCTGGCCGCAAAATGACAACGCCCAGGACTACCTCACGCCATCCGGCCTCAGGCGCCGGCTGACCAGCCTGACGGCGGCGGCGGAAGTCGATAATCCGTACTACAACGTCGCCAAGAACGCGATCAATTCCAAGGAGAGCCGCATCATCGCGAACGTCGGCATCGTGATCGCGCCATTTTCGTGGGGGAGCCTCAAGAGCAACATCGGCACGGACACCTACACCAACCAGAATCTCCTGCTCCGCAATCCCGAGAGCGAGGCGGGAAACGCCTCGGGCGGCATTCTCGACCAGGCGGACCTGATTACCCGCAACATCAACGCACAGACGCTGCTCAACTTTAACAGGCACGCCCTGACCAACAGCATCTCAATCAGTGGCGTGCTGGGCAACGCGATCGGGGACTACAAGTCGACGGCGGATGCAGCCGTGGGCACGAGCTTTCTGGATCCGAATTTCGTCTCCATGAACAACACGGCCGCGAGGCTGCCGCGGACCACGACCGAGCGGCGCCGCCTGGTGAGCTTCTTCGGGCAGGCGGTGCTCGATTACCGGAACTTCCTGTTTCTCACGTTGCAGGGCAGGAACGACCGGACCTCGACGATTCCGCGGCCGCGGAATTCATTCTTCTATCCCGGCATCTCGACCAGTTTCGTCTTCTCCGATGCGTTTCCCGGCATCGCGCGGTTCGTGACCGGAAAGCTGACAGCCGCCTATGCCGAAGCCGGTAAGGACGCCCGGCCATATGCCTACACGCCTTCGCTCGAATTCAAGCCCACATCCTATGGTGGATACGGCTACGGCTTTACCGGGCCGAATCTGGAGCTTAAGCCGGAGTTCGCCAGGTCATACGAGCTCGGGGCGGAGCTGAGCTTCCTGCACGACCGGCTCGGTCTCGATGCCACGGTGTACCGCAAGCGGACCAGAGACCAGATCGTCAATGACATCCGGGGCAGCTACGGGACCGGCTTCATCCTGTTCAATCTGAACGGCGCGACAACGAGAAATCAGGGCCTGGAGCTGACCGTGCGAGGCACCCCGGTCTTGAGGAGCGCCTTCTCGTGGGATTTTCAGGTGAATTTCACGAGCGAGCGAGGGAAGGTCCTGTCTCTGCCGAGGGGAATACCTGAATCCTATGTCTCGGATACGTGGTTGTGGGGGAACGTGCGGAATGGGACCGCACCGGACCTCTCCACCATGTCGCTCACCGGCTTGTTCTATCTCCGGGTGCAGAAGGACAGCGCGGGCCGCAAAGGCCAGCTGTTGATCGATCCGACGACCGGTCTGCCGATCCGCTCGGCCAGCTTCATCGATGCCGGATACGATCGCCAGCCTGATTTTACGATCGGCGTCTCGAACACCTTCACGTACAAACGCTTCTCTCTTGAGTTTCTGCTCGACATCCGCAAGGGCGGCGACGTTTTCAACGCGACCGAGCACTATCTCACGACGCACGGCCTCAGCATGCAGACCCTGGATAGAGAGCAGCCGCGGGTTATCCAGGGTGTGTTGCAGGATGGCAAGGAGAACAGCCCCAATCCGACGATCAACAATATCGTCGTCATACCGAGCGTGCAGACGGCCTACTACACGAACATGAGCGAAGAGCTCTTCATCGAGAAAAACATCAATTGGTTGAGGCTCAGGGACGTGCAATTGAGTTACCGACTGCCGGAGGGATTCCTGGGCACGCGGAACGCCAGCGTGTTCGTCAAAGGCACCGACTTGTTCCTGATCACCAACTATACGGGGCTGGACCCGATCGTGAACGGCAATACCGCGGCGGTGGGAGGATCGGGAGGCACGGGCATCGACTTCGGCAACTTCCCGATGCCGGTAGGCGTCAATGTCGGCGTCAGGATGGGATTCTGACCATGAAGACACTATCCGCGGCGGTCCTGGTCGGCGTGGTGAGCGTGTCGGCGAGCTGCACCGACTTCTTGAACGTCAACACGAATCCCAACGGGCCACAGTCGGTTTCGGCGAACCTGTACCTGCCGCCCATGCTGCACTGGATGGTGACGTCACCCCAGTTCGACGGCCGCTTCGTGGGACACTATGCGCAGGAGTGGATCTCGACATCGACCCTCTTCAGTCCGGCCCAGAGCTGGGGGCGGATGGGGTATGACCCGGCGAGCGATAACGGCGGCCAGCAATGGCGCGACGTCTACTGGTCGCTGGGGCAGAACTTGATCGCCATGAACGCCAAGGCCACGGCCGAGCAGCGCTGGGACCTCCTGGGCGTCGGGCTGATCCTGAAAGCGTGGGGCTGGCAGGTGCTGACGGACCTCCATGGGGAGATCATCATCAAGGAAGCGCTCGACGTGTCGCGCACCAGTTTCGATTATGACACGCAGGAGTATGCGTATCAGGAAGTGCAGCGCCTGCTGGACAGCGCGATCGTGCTGCTCAGGCGCACCGACGGCGCCGTCGACGCCTCCTATCTCGCCAAGGGTGACCATATCTACAACGGGAATCGGTTGGAATGGCTCAAGCTGGCGTGGGGCCTGAAGGCGTTGATGCTGAACCACTTTTCCAACAAAGCCGGCCACGATCCGCAGGCTGTGATGGACGCGGTCGATTCCTCGTTCGCGAGCAACGTCGACGACGCGCTGCTGGCATATCCATGCACCTCCACGGATTTCGCGGATTGCAATTTCTGGGGACGCAGCCGCAACAACCTCACGCTGTACCGGCAGACGCAATTCGTGGTGAGCCTGATGAACGGCACGCAGTTCGGCGGCGTGGTCGACCCCCGGATGAGCCGAATGCTGGCGATCGACTCGGCGAATACGACCTATCGCGGACTCGATATCAACGTGTTGGGGTTTGGCGCGCTCACCCCGCCACAGCAGCCGAGGAATTTCTTTGGGTACGTCGGCAGCGACGGCTTGGGATTACCCAGCCGCTATCTGTTCGCCGATCGGTCCAAGATTCCAGTCATGACCTATTCCGAGCTTCAGTTCGTCAAAGCGGAAGCCGCGCTGCGGATGGGAAATCAGGCGGCGGCGCTGACCGCGTACACCAACGGCATCTCATCCCACATCGATTTTGTGAACGCGCGCAACCTGGATGCAGGCCAGACGCCGACGCAGATCACGGGAACGGAGAAGGCGACCTTCCTCGCGGATCCGGCGATCGTGCCCGCCACCCTGACGTTGTCGCACGTCATGTCGCAGAAGTACATCGCGCTCTGGGGCTGGGGGCACAATGAGCTCTGGATGGATATGCGCCGCTATCACTACACGGATATCGATCCAGTGAGCGGCACGCAGGTGTTCCGCGGGTTTACGCCGCCGACGAACCTGTCCGCTGCCAATGGCGGCAAGGTCGCACAGCGTATCAGGCCGAGATACAACTCAGAATATGTCTGGAACGTCGCAGCCCTGCAGGCCATCGGCGCAGACGCCACGGACTATCACACCAAGCCGTTATGGATCATTCAACCGTGACCCGGATATGAACCGACACGTGTGTGTAGCGGCGCTGCTCGGCACCGCCGTGCTGTCAGCGTGCGACAAGAACGCAGTCCAGGAGATACCCACGGAGCCGCCGCTTGCTTCGCGGATCAAGTTCTTCAACTTCGGCGTGGGCGCACCGGCGGTGAATTTCTACGCCAACGAGACGAAGATGACGGCGATCCTCTCCGGCACCGGCGCAGAATCCAACAATGGCGTGGCGTACGGCAGCGCGGGGGCCGGCGGAGTCTATGTGTCCATCGCGCCGGGCCCGTACACGCTGACGGGACGGATCGCGGCGGCGACCGACAAGAATCTGCCCATTGCCACGGTGAGCGCGACCATCGCCGACGGGCAATACTACTCCTTCTACATGAGCGGAATCTACAACGCCACGGCCAAGACCGTGGACGGGTTCGTGCTGGAAGATCCGTTTGTGGCACCGACGGATTATTCGGTCGCGACCGTCCGATTCGTCCACGCGATTGCGAATGCCAATCCCCTGACGTTGTATGCGATGAATATCAGCGACTCGACGGAGGTGGCCGTCGGTGCCGCCGTCGCGTACAAGGGAGCCGGCGCATTCACGGCGCTGCCGAGCGCCGTGTACGATCTCTTCGCGCGCTACACGGACTCGACGACGAACAAGATTACCAAGAGGAGTGTGTCCTTCTTCGGAGGACGAGTCTATACGATCGACGCCAGAGGCGATATCACTATCACCGACACGACAGCGACCAAGCGGCCCATGCTCGACAATACGCCCAACAGGTGATGGCCGATTCGCCGATCAGGGGAACGCACGGTCGCGCACCGCGAGCAGATAGCTCTCGCCGGGTCGCATGCCCTCGTGCCGGGCCATGAAGTCATAGGAGAAGAGAACGACGCCTGCGGCGCCGAGGCCGCGCGCGACGCCGATCTGCTCCACCGTCCCCTCGACGGTGTTCTTGTACGCACCGATGCCCGCCCACACCCGCGCGCCCCCCGCCGTCTCTACGGCCGTGCGGATCCGCTCGCGGAATAGCTCGGTCGAGTCGGTGTAGGCCATCGGGCAGGCGACGTCGAGAATGCCCCGGCGCAGCCAGTCGCGCCAATCCTGAAACCGCGAGGCGTACGCGTTCTCGGCGTCACCGAACACGGCCGCGCTCACGACCAGGCGCGGATTCCGCTGCTTCACGCCGTAATAGATCCGCTCCACGAGCTCAGTGATCTGCAGCCGCCGAAACCGATCCCAGGCGTTCGGGAAGGAGTCGCTGTAGACGAGTGGATCGGCCGGCTCTACGCCTTCGAACCGGGCGCGGACCGAGTCCGGGAGCGTGGGGACGAGCCAGTCGCGGAACCGCTCGAGTGCGACCCGCGAGTAGTCGTAGTCGGGCGCGGGGTAGCGGACGTAATCGAAGTGCAGGCCATCCAGCTCGTATCGCTCCACCAGATCGATCCAGACCGAATAGATGTGCTCCTTCACCTCGGGTGCGGCCGGGCTCGTGTAGAGCCCCTCCACATGATCGCGGTTGGCCCGCGCGTACTCGGCGAGCGCCTGCAGATAGTGGGGATCGCGGGGATCCGCGCCGTACAGCTCGTGGGCGAGCGGTCGGGGCACGGCGAGGAGATCGGGCCGGCGATAGACGAAGTGTGCGGAGTCCTGCGGCAAGGTGTCGGCGTTTGCCACCAGCTCGGTGTTGATCCAAGCGTGCACCCGCAGCCCGCGGCGGTGCGCCTCGCGAATCGTGCGCTCGAGCGGGTCGTAGTGATGCCGGCCCGTGAGAGCCGGAGGTGGGGGCTCCCAGCGGCTCCGATAATACGCGTCCCCACGACCGCGGACCTGCACGATCAACGTGTTGAACCCCGCTTCCGCCGCCCGGCGCACCATCGCTCGCGCGCTGTCGGGATCGGCGAGGGTGGAGCGCACCACCCAGAGGGCCCGGACCTCGGCAGCCTCCGGGAGCGGCGTCGGACGCCGGGCCGGCGCGCAGGCGACGAGCACCGACAGCGCAGAACCGACGCCAAGGATCGCGCCGCGACGGGTCCTCACCCCCTGTCCCCCTCTCCCCTTCGCTGCGCTCAGGGCAGGCTCTTTGCCACCTCATCACTTCTTGGTGTTGGGCGATGCGGCGGCCATCGGCAGGGCGACGTCCGAATTCCAGATATCCTGCGCCATCAGCCAGCGTCCGTTCTCGTTCACCCAGCGCACCATATACTTGCCCGAGTCGGCCGCGGGTGCCCCGGGCGGCCGCTTGGCGGTCGCGGGCCACGCGAAGTGCCAGCGTCCGAGCTCGAGCGCGTGTGGCCCGCTCGCCCAGACGGATTCAGCCCACACGCGGAGGATGGGCGGTGGGGTGGACATCGAGTTCATCGTCGTCATGAAGGCGCGAATGGCCTCACGGCCGTGCACCGGTGGCATGTTGGGCGGCAGCATCACGCCGTTCGCGTGGTAGAGTTCCGCGAGCGAATCGGCGTGACCGGCGGCGGTGAGCCGAGCCCAGTTGGCGTCGGCGGCGTCGATCGCCTGTTTGGCTTCGGCGCTCGTGTCCTTCGCGGGGGCAGCCTGGCAGCCGAGTGCGGCGGCGAGCAGGATGGGGAGGGTGTGGCCTGGGCGCATGGCGCATCTCCGTTGGGGAGGGCGATGACGATACCGGCCATGCCGCCGCGTCGCAAGCGGCGCAGCCTGGAGGGAGCGAGGAGGGCCAGCTTATCTTATTGATAGAAGGAGGCGAACGTGGCCCGGTCAGCCGTGATGAACTTCATGAAGCAACAGGGGTTCACGCAGGAGCCGCCCGATCGAGCGGCCCTGCGGTTCAAGGGCTTGCAGTTCCAGCCCACGATCGTGGGATCGATGATGCTCGTGGCGATCCTCACGCAGTCGCCGGCGATCTTTCTGCTCTTTTCGGCCCTCTTGTGGCTCAACGTGCTCGTGCCG
>Ga0209474_10004697_pt1 | contig 11748 bp, 12 predicted proteins | sample GraSoiAngelo_145_FD_185902 | JGI IMG/M metagenome (GOLD analysis project Ga0209474, IMG submission 185902) | Grasslands soil microbial communities from the Angelo Coastal Reserve, California, USA - 14_1009_05_20cm (SPAdes) (version 2) | ecosystem: Environmental > Terrestrial > Soil > Grasslands...
CGGAGCGGCTGCGGGCCGCCAGGTTGCCCGGCACGGGTCGGGTGACCGCTCCGCTGTCCATAGCGCCATGAGCTCCACCCACTCGCTTTCGCGTGCCCAGGGGCACGCTTCCCTCGTGTCGCGCGCGTCCGGGCATGCCGCTCATCTCTCGCACTCCAGCTCCGGCTCCTCGCTCTTCAACGCCTCTGTGTTCCCGGCCTTCCACGGCACATCCGGCGCGACTTCTCGCTCGCTCGCGAGCGTCAGCTGCGGTGCCGCCCAAACGATCGCGAACGCCAGCGGATTCGAAGACGCCGACGGCAACCTCAATGTCGACACGACCGGTTGCGCCGACTGGAACAGCTTCAGCCCGGCCTGGAGCGGCAACACCGGCACGGCCACGCTGGGAGACCTGTCCTTTATCGGCCTGACCGATCCGGTCAACTCGAGCAGCGACAGCATCTACTCCGGCGGCGTCAAGCAGGACACCGTCTGCCCGAGCGTGACGACCGGCAACGTCAACGACAAGGCCGACCTGGGGCGGATCTACGTCGCGACCGAGACGGTCAACGGCCATGTGTATCTCTTCCTCGCCTGGGAGCGCCAGATCGACAACACGATCAACAGCGACGTGTTCGTCTCCTTCGAGTTCGACCAGGGCAAGCTCGCCTGCGCGAACAACGACGGCTTCGTCCAGCGCACTCAGGGCGATCTGCTGTTCGACTACAACTTCCAGAGCGGAAACTCGACGATCGACGCCAAGGAGTGGGACGGCTCGACTTGGGTAGCGCTTACGACGCCTCCGTTCGAGGCGGCCGTCAACAGCGGCACGGTGACCGACACGCTCGGTCCAGGCGCCTCCCACGACCTCACGACATTCGAGTTCGGCGAGGCAGGCATCGACCTCTCGGCGCTCAACCTCGCCGGAAACGGCGGCAAGGCCTGCGAGACCTTCGGCAGCGTGCTCGGCGGGAGCCGCACGTCCAAGAGCGGCGATCAGGCACAGCTGAAGGACTACGTCGGGCCGGCACCGGTCGACGTCTCGAACTGCGTCCAGCCAACGGTCACCACCACGCTCAAGAACGCTGCGGGCGGCGGCACGATCGTGGACGGTTCGTCCATTGCCAACGGATCGAGCGTCTACGACACGGCGACCCTCGGGAACCTGGTCTCCGGCAAGACTCCGACCGGCAAAGTTCAGTACACCTTCTTCACCAACAGCGACTGCTCGGCTGGCGGGACGGATGCTGGCCTGGTGACCCTGGATGGGTCTGGGAACGTCCCGAACTCGGACACGGAGGGGCCACTCGCGGCCGGCGACTACGGCTTCGAGGCGCAGTACCTGTCGGGCGACGACCCGAACTACAGCGACTCGGCGGTCAGCTCCTGCGAGCCCTTCACGGTCCTGAAGGCTTCGCCGACGATTACGACGGATGTGAGTGAGTCGGCGGGCGGGACGGGTGACTCGATCTCGGACAGCGCGACGCTGCACTCGACGAGCAACCTGCTCGGCACGGGTTCGGTGACCTTCTATCTGTACGCGCCGGGCGCGACCTGCCATAACGACGGCTCGGGCACGACCGTGTACAGCCATGTGGCGAGCTCCACGGTGTCGACCAATGGGCCGTTCGCCAGTGGCAGCTTCGGGCCGCCGTTGGTGGCCGGCACCTACCAGTGGGTGGCCGTGTTCTCGGGTGACGCCAACAACGGCTCTGCGAGCAGTGGTTGCGGCTCGGAGCCGGTAGTGATCACGGCTTCGCCGACGATCACGACGGACCAGACGCCGAAGTCGGGCTCGCTTGGTGACACGCTCAACGACAGCGCCAGCTTGCACGGCACGAGCAATCTGCTGGGGACCGGCTCGGTCACGATCTACTTGTTCGAGCCGGGTGTGGACTGCAGCACCGATGGCACGGGTGCGGTCGACAGTTGGACGTTCGACGGCGTCTCCGACAACGGGCCGATCGATACCAGCACATCCAACAAGGGCGGCTTTGTCTCCGACCAGGCCGGCATCTACCACTTCCTGGCGGTGTTCTCGGGTGACACCAACAACCCGGGCCCGGTCGATTCCGGCTGCACCAGCGAGCCGGTGACGATCACGGCCTCGCCGACGATTGTGACGACGCCGAGTGAGACGTCGGGTTCGGTAGGTGATCTGTTGAACGATTCGGCGACGCTGTCGGATGGAAGCAACTTCGACGGGCAGGGAACGATCACGTTCAACCTGTATGGGCCGAATGATCCGACCTGCGATGGTGAGCCGGCATACACGGAGATGGTGAGTGCGGATCACAACGGCAGCGACTACAGCACCTCGAACACGACGGTCACGGCGGACACGGCCGGTACCTGGAACTGGACGGCCAGCTTCTCGGGTGACGGCAACAACAATCCGGCGAGCAGCGACTGTGGTGAGGAGTCCGTGGTGATCAACCCGGCGGCGATCCACGTCTTGAAGACGGCGGATGCGGCCAAGGTGAACGTGGGCTCTCCGATCGGGTTCACGCTGACCGTCTACAACGACGGCAGCGGGGATGCGCGTGGTGTCCGGTTGTCGGACACGCTGCCGACGAACGCCGGCCTGTCCTGGTCGATCGCTGGGCAGGGTTCGGATTGGGCGTCGACCTGCGCGATCAGCGCGGGTGTCCTGTCCTGTGGGCCGGTGACTGTGCCGGCTGGGACGACCCAGGCCGCTTCGACGTTCACGGTGCACATCGTCTCTGGGACGACGGCCGCGACCGGCGGCGATTGTCCGGGCAGCGGCACGGTCGACAACACGGGCATCGTGACGACGAGCAACGACGGCACAGACCAGTCGAGCGCTTCGACCTGCGTGCAGGCCCTGGTCGACCTCTCGATCACGAAGGCTGGCTCGCCGGCCACGCAGACTCTCGGTGCCGGCAACATCACCTGGACGATCGTGGTGACCAACAACGGGCCGGACACAGATACCGGTGTGACGATCGCCGACCCGATGCCGGCCGGTAACACCTTCGTCTCGGCGACGTCTACGCAGGGCACGTGCACCGGCGGTGCAATCCTGAACTGCAGCATCGGGACGATGGCCTCCGGCGCGTCGGTGACGATCACGCTGGTTACCACGCCGAGCACGGTCGGTGCCCAGACGAACACGGCGACCGTCGCGGGCAGCAGGCCGGAGACGAACACGGCCAACAACCAGGCGAGTGCGACCGTGCAGACGGTCGGTGTGATCACGCCGCCCGTGTTCTGCGTCGCGGTCAGCAAGGTGACCCCGAAGCAGCTGTTCGTCGGGCGCAAGACGAAGCTGACGATTCACGTCACCCAGCACGGCTTGGCGGTGAAGGGCGTCCATGTCCAGATCAAGGGCCCGAAGACCAACATCCGCACGGCGGCCTCCAACGGCAAGGGCGTCATCACGCAGAACGTGAAGATGAAGAAGGCCGGGATCTTGATCTTCAGCCCGATCGCCAGCAAGCGCTGCAACACCAAGCGGGTTGGCGTGACCAACGTCTTCACGCCGCCGGTGACCGGGTGAACAACGCGCCGGAGGGGGTGCGGGAAATGCCCCGCACCCCCTCCGAGGTCATAGGGGTCGGGGGCTTAGGCTCAGCGGTCGTCGATCGGGCTCTCAACGAGCCCGTTCTGGTACGCGAGGCGCGCGGCCTCGGTGCGGTTCGAGACGCCGAGCTTGCGATAGATGTTCGTGAGGTGGAACTTGACGGTCTGTTCCGCCACCCACAGCTCCTTGCCGATCGCCTCGTTCGAGAGGCCGCGGGCGAGAGCAGCGAGAATCGCCGTCTCGCGCTCGGTGAGGCCGGCGGCGCGCGCTGCGCTCTCGCCGGGATCGGGCAAGCCGATCGCGCTGTAGACGGTGCCGTCGACCGCCTGCCGCAGCGCGGAGGGCAGGTCGATCGGATTGATGCTCTTGACGATGAAGGCGCTCGCGCCGCGCTTGAGCACGGTTTGGATCACGTTCTCGTCGGTCGAGACGGAGAGGACGACGACTTTCACGTCGGGGTGCTGCTTGCGGATACGGCTCAGGCACGCGAGCCCGTCGGCGCCCGGCATTCGAAGATCGAGCAGGACGACGTCGGGATTCGTGCGGCCGACCATGGGCAGCACCTGCGAGCCGGAGTTGCACTCGCCGACGACCTCGAAGTCCGGCGCCTCCTCGAGCGCGCGCTTGACTCCTTCGACAATCAGTCTATGGTCGTCCGCAATCAGCACGCGCATGTACGAATCGTAGTCGGTAAATCGGAGGATCCTCTGAAGGTGGCTGCGGCATGAGCACGACGGCTGCGACGCGACGCACGCATGTGCTCATCGCGGCGGAGCGGCTGCCGACGCGCGTCGGGCTGCGCCTGGCGCTCGAGCCTGAGGCGCGTTGCACCGAGGCCGCCGATGCGCAATCAGCGGTCGACGCGGCTGTGCGCGACCGTCCCGACGTCTGCCTCCTCGGGCTAGACGCCTCAGGCCAGGGACTCCGCGTCGCGAACGAGATCGTTCAGCGGGTGCCGTCGGCCGTCGTGATCCTCCTGACGAGTCGGCTGGACGAGGAGGAGTTCATGGCCGCGGTCCGCGCCGGCGCGACCGGCTACCTCACGCACAACCTCGACCCTGCGCGGCTGCCTCACGTCGTGCGCGGCGCGTTGCGCGGTGAACCGGCCGTGCCGCGGAGGTTCGTCTCGCGGCTGCTCGACGAGCTGCGGACCCGCGAGCGCAGGCGGTCGGTCGTCCTAGACGGCAAGGGCCGGGTGTCCCTCACCGCGCGCGAGTGGGAGGTCGTCGACCTGCTGCTGCGCGCAGCGTCGACGATGGAGATCGCCACCGAGCTCGGCGTCGCGCCCGTGACCGTGCGCCGCCATCTCGGTTCCGTCGAGCGCAAGCTCGGGGTCAGGAGCCGTGCCGAGGTCGTCGAGCTGCTGACCGCGGTGCAGAACGCCGCTCCCGCCTAGGAACTCAGCCCTCCACTGCCGGGAGCGTGAAGGAGACGCAGGCGCCGCCCTGCGGGCGGTTCTCGGCCCAGATCCGGCCACCGTGCGCCTCGACGAGACCGCGGGCGATCGCGAGCCCGAGGCCGGCGCCGCTGCCGCTGCGGGCGCGGTCGGCCCGCCAGAAGCGCTCGAACATCCGCGCCGGCGCCTCCGTCGGCAGCCCTTCCCCGCTGTCCTCGACGCGCAGGAGCAGGTCCGAGGCACGCCGCTCGACGCGCACCGCTACCGATCCATCGGACGGCGTGTGGCGGAGCGCGTTCGTCACGAGGTTGAACAGGACCCGCTCGAACTTGTCCGGCGCCAGTCGCGCCTCGACCTGCTCGTCCACGTGGGCGCTCAGCGCCACGCCGCGCGCCTCCGCTTCGGGCCGGAGAAGGCGCAGCGCCGACGCGACGAGCGGCGCGACCGCCATCCGGCGCAGCTCGAGCGTGAGCACGCCCGCGTCGATGCGCGCGAGCTCGAACAGGTCATCGACGAGCGTCGAGAGGGTCCGCACCTGATCTCGCAGCGTCGGCAGGTAGTCGTCGGCCGACGCGAGCCCGTCCTCGATCGCCTCGAGCATTGCCTGCATCGACGCGATCGGAGCGCGGAGGTCGTGACTCGCCCACGCGACCAGCTCCCGGCGCGCGTCGAAGAGCTGCTCGAGCCCCGCCGCCATCGCGTTGAACGAATCGGCGAGCTCCGCGATCTCGCGAGCGCCCCCGAGCGGGGCCCGCGCGGACAGTTCGCCGGCCGCGAGTGAGTGGGAGGCGGCCCCCACGCGCCGCAGCGAGGCCGTGATCGACCGTGCGAGCACGAGCGCCGCAAAAACCGCCGCGGTCGCCGACCCGGCGGCGACGGCGAGGATCTTCTCGTCCGCCCCCATGTGGAACATCACCCAGCCCGACAGCAGGACGGCGGTGAGCGGCACACAGACCGCGATCAGGGCGAGCCCTGCGAGCTGGATCCAGACGGTGGGCGCCCGCCGCAGCAGGTAGGCGAGGACGAGCCCCGAGACGAGGCTGCCGGCCGCGACGACAAGGGCTAGCTGGATCATCTGTCGAGCTGGATCATGGGTCGAGCCTGTAGCCGACGCCCCAGACCGTGTGCAGGTGCAGCGGCCGGCCCGGATCGGCCTCGATCTTCTCCCGCAGCCGCCGCACGTGGACGGTCACCGTGCCGGTGTCGACGGCAGCCTCGTAGCCCCACACGCGGGCCATCAGCTGGTCGCGGGAGAAGACGTGGCGGGGGTGCGACGCGAGGAACCAGAGCAGCTCGAACTCCTTCGCCGTGAGCTGGACGGCGGCGCCGGCGCGACGGGCCTCGTGGCTGACGCCGTCGAGCTCGATCTCGCCGAAGGCGATGGTCTCGTGCTCAGGCGAGCTGCCGTTGCTGCGGCGGAGGACCGTGCGCACGCGCGCCGCGAGCTCTCGCGGGGAGAACGGCTTCGTGACGTAGTCGTCGGCGCCGAGCTCGAGGCCCACGATGCGGTCGGCTTCCTCGCCACGGGCGGTGAGCAGGATCACGGGGAGACTCGAGCGGCCGCGGATCCAGCGGCAGAGCGAGAGCCCGTCCGTCCCGGGCAGCATCACGTCGAGCACGACGAGGCTCGCGCTCCTCGATCAGGGCCCTGGCCGTGTCCCCGTCCGACGCGGTCAGCGTCCGGAACCCGTCGCGCTCGAGATAGCGGACGACGACGTCCCGGACGATCGGCTCGTCATCGACGACGAGAACGGTCTGCATCTGCCAATTCTGGCTTCCACGGCGCGTGGTGTCGCGTCCGCGGCCAGTCGACGCGGACGCCTTCCGGCTGCCACTTCGGGTGATGTTTCACCGCCCATTCGACGCGGACGTCCCCGAGCGTCATGCCGCGGAGCGCGTGGCGCGTCGCCGGGTGGATCAGGGCCAGGTAGAGGTGCCCGACGAGCAGCGCGAGCGAGACGTACATCAAGCCGTCGTGCAGGATCACGGTGCTCGCGAAGCGGAAGCGCGTGTCCTGCTCGCCGAACCAGAGCAGGAGCCCGGACACGCCGAACAGGATGGTGAACGCGGCAGTGAGGATGGCGTTGATCTTCTGGCCCGCGTTGAACCTCCCCTGCGGGGCCTTGCGGCCACGGAGCCAGCGCAGGTCGTCGCTGTCGAACCGCTCGACCTCGCGCGCGGTCGCGAGCAGCCGGCGCCCGCCGAGGAGGACCACGGCGACCAGCACGGCGAGCCACCCGACGCCGGCCCAGAAGTGGAGGCCCTGGATCGTCTGCCGGCGCGAGACGAGCTCGGACAGGCTCGGCAGGTAGAGGATCAGCCCGGTCACGAGGAGGAAGAAGAAGCCGAGCGCGTTCACCCAGTGCAGCAGCCGCTCGACCGGCGAGAAGCGCTTGACGTAGCCGGCTTTCACGTGCCGTACCCGTTCGAGCGGCCGACCCAGGCGTTCTGGTCGTAGCCGAGCTCCTCCCAGTAGCCGCTCTCGGTTGCCGGGACGACGTCGATCCGTTGCAGCCACTTGACGTTCTTGTAGCCGTACATCTCGGGGATCACGAGCCGCACCGGGGCGCCGTGCTCGCGCCGGAGCGGCTTGCCGTCCATCTCGTAGGCGAGCATCACGTCGTGGAGGGACGCCTGGCCGAGAGTCAGGTAGTCGACGTACGGCACCTCCATCGAGACGAACCGCAGGGCGTGGCCGGAGGCGTGTGGTCGCGCAGCGGCGAGGACGTCCTGGATCCGGACGCCGGCCCAGTGGACGTTGTCCACGCTCCAGCCCGTGACGCAGTGGAAGTCCGAAACCTGTTCCACGCGCGGGAGGGCGCGCAGCTGGTGATACGTGAGCGAGACCGGCCGCTCGACGAGGCCGCCGACCTCCAGCCGCCAGGTGGCGGGGTCGAAGGCCGGCATGTGGCCGGAGATCGTGTAGATGCGCCAGCCGCCGGTGGGGATGATCGGCGCGAGAGCATCGGCGACGGGGGAGACGACGCCGGTGACGTGATCCCAGGCGTCCTTGCCCCAGTAGAGGGACGAGACGCCGCCCACCACGGTCGCGAGAAACAGCCTCCGCCCGTAACGCCGCGGCTCGGGCTCATGCTCTCCGGTGACGGGCGGCGAGTCCACTACATGTGCGCCATGCCGGCGAACAGCTTCCCCCGCAACTCGCCCGGATGGCCCTTCGTCGCAACCCAGACCCAATAGTGGCCGGGCTTCGTCTCGATCAGGGCGAGGGATTGCTTGGACAGCATCGCGCAGCCCTTTGCACGGTACATGTGGCCGAGGCTGGCCACCTTCATCCCGTGGGAGTCGCGGATCGTCGCACCGAGGACGTGCATCACGTGCAGCTCGAACGTCCAGCAAAGCTGGTGCGTCTTCGCGTGCGCCTGGAGGTTGACGATGCCGGTCTCGCCCATGCCCGACAGCCGCGCGCCGAGCTGCGGGTGCAGCATCCCGGCTGCGGCGACAGGAGCGGCGGCGAGCGCCGCCGCGGCAACGACGGCAGCGGCCAGTCTCTTCGAGCGCATCAGTACTCCTTTCGACGCGAGGACTCCGATGGTTTGAAGCATCGGTCACCCGGATTGCTGCCGAGTTAGCGGGCCCTTACGGGTTCCTTAAATCGCTCGCGCTACTCGGGCGTCACGTAGGCGGCGGTCAGGCCGCCGTCGACGACGAACGTCGCTGCGTTCACGTAGCTCGACTCGTCGCTCGCGAGGAAGAGGGCCGCATTGACGATCTCGCGTGGCTTCGCCATGCGCCCCATCGGCAGGTGGACAAGCCGGCGCTCGGCCGCGCCCGGCGTCTCGCTCCAGATCCGCAGCAGCAATGGCGTCTCGACCGGCCCGGGGCAGAGTGCGTTGACGCGGATCCCCTGGCGCGCGAACTGGACGCCGAGCTCCTTGCTCAGCGAGAGGACGGCGCCCTTCGATGCCGTGTACGAGATCTGAGAGGTGGCCGCGCCGACGAGCGCGACGAACGAGGCGACGTTGATCACCGAGCCGCCGCCACGCGCAAGCAGGTGCGGGATGCCGTGCTTGCAACAGAGGTAGACGCCGCGCGTGTTCACGGCCTGCACGTGCTCCCACGCCTCGAGGCCGGTCTCGAGGATCGAGGCGTCGTCGGCGGGGGAGATGCCGGCGTTGTTGTAGAGGACGTCGATTCCGCCGAAGCGCTCCGCGGCCGCCGCGTACATCGCCTCGACCGACGCCTCGTCCGAGACGTCCACCTGCACGGCCAGTCCACCGATCTCGCGGGCGACCTTCTCCGCCGCGGCCCCGTCGACGTCGGCGACGGCGACCTCGGCGCCCTCCTCGGCGAAGCGGACCGCGGCGTCGGCCCCCATGCCCCCGCCGGCACCGGTGATCACGCAGACCTTGCCCTCGAGCCGCCCAGCCATCAGCCCTCCGTGGAGTAGAAGACGTTCTTGATCTCGCTGTAGCCCGCGAGGCCGTGCATCCCGAGCTCGCGGCCGAAGCCGCTGCGCTTGAAGCCGCCGAAGGGCGTCGAGGGCCGCACCGACGAGTTCGAGTTGATCGAGAGGACGCCCGTCTCGATCGCGCGCGCGGCGCGGAGCGCACGGCCTCCGTTCTCCGTCCAGATCGAGCCCGAGAGGCCGTACTCGGAGTCGTTCGCGATTCGGATCGCCTCGGCCTCGTCGCCGAACGGGATTAGTGCGGCGACCGGGCCGAACACTTCCTCGCGCGCGATCCGGTCGTCGGGCCGCGCCTCGACGAGGGTCGCCGGATACCAGAAGCCCTTGCCCTCCGGCGCCTCGCCGCGGAAGAGTGGCTCGCCGTCGACGAAGCTCGCCACCTTCGCCCGGTGCGCTGCGGAGACGAGCGGCCCCATCTCGGTCGCGTCCTCCTCCGGATCGCCGACCTTCACGCTGCGCGTGGCCTCAACGAGCAGATCGGCGAAGCGGTCGTAGACGCTCGCCTCGACGAGGATCCGGGAGCGCGCACAGCAGTCCTGGCCGGCGTTGTCGAAGACGGCGTAGGGCGCGGCGGCAGCTGCCCGCTCGAGGTCGGCGTCGGCGAAGACGACGTTGGCCGACTTGCCGCCGAGCTCGAGCGTGACCCGCTTGATCGTGCCCGCGGCGCCGCGCATCACCTCCTGCCCGACCTCGGTCGAGCCGGTGAAGCCGATCTTCGCGACGTCGGGGTGCTCGACGAGCCGCGTGCCGACGACCGAGCCCTTGCCGGGGAGGATGTTGACGACGCCTTCGGGGATGCCCGCCTCGAGCGCGAGCTCGCCGAGCCGTAACGCCGAGAGCGGCGTCAGCTCGGCCGGCTTGAGGACAAGGGTGTTGCCGGCCCGAGCTTCCACGACGCGATGTTGAGCGGGAAGTTCCAGGGGACGATCAGGCCGACGACGCCGAGCGGCTCGCGGAAGGTCAGGTCGACGCCTCCGGCGACCGGGATCGTCTCGCCGAAGTGCTTGTCGACGGCGCCGGCGTAGTAGTGGAAGACCTGGGCGACCATGCCGATCTCGCCGCGGGCGCCCTGGATCGGCTTGCCGACGTTGCGCGACTCGAGGCGCGCGAGCTCCTCGCCGTGCTCCTCGACGAGCGTCGCGAGGCACCGCAGCAGCCGGGCCCGGTCGGTCGGGGCGACGGCGCGCCAGCCCGGAAACGCCTCCTTCGCGCGGGCGACGGCCGCGTCGGTCTCGTCGACCCCGGCCGACTCGATCTCGGCGATCGTCTCCTCGGTCGCGGGGTTGAGGATCGCGGTCACGCGCGCGCGGCCTCCACGAGCTGCTCGAAGAGGCGCTGGTCCTCTCCGGCCTCGGGATGCCACAGGACGCCGACGAGGAACGGCTTCCCGGGGTCCTCCACGGCCTCGACGACTCCGTCCTCGGCCCAGGCGACCTCGCGCAGGCCGTCGCCGAGCCGGCCGAGACCCTGGTGATGGTGCGACTTGACCGAGCCGCGGACCTCGCCGAGGCGCGAGTCCGGGGAAACGCGGACGCCGTGCTCCGAGAACTCGCCGGCGACGGCGCGGTGCTCCTCGTGCCCGACGACGTCGGGGAGGTGCTGAACGAGGTCGCCGCCGCGCACGACGTTCAGCACCTCGGCCCCGCGGCAGATCGCCAGCACGGGGAGGTCGCGCTCGAGCGCCGCCGCCAGCAGCGCGAGCTCGCCGCGGTCGCGTGCCGGGTTCGTGCCGTTCGTCGCCGGATCGGCGTCGGCGCCGTACGACTCGGGGGCCATGTCGTTGCCGCCCGAGAAGACGAGCCCGTCGAGCGCGTCGAGCACCTCCTCGATCCCCTCGTCGTCCGGCGGCACGAGCACGGCGCGGCCGCCCGCCCGCTCGACGCGGGCTCGACGTAGGTCGTGATGCCGATCAGCGGCTTAGCCACGCTCGAACATTCGCTCGCGCTCATAGCCGGTCACCGTGCGGTCGAACAGCTCCTGCTCGGTGCGCGCGTAGTTGAGGTAGTGGTCGATCACCTCGTCGCCAAGGAGCTCGCGGGCGACGGCGCTCGACTCGAGCCGCGCGATCGCCTCCCGCAGCGCGTGTGGGAAGCGCTCGGCGTCGGAGACGTACGCGTTGCCCTCGAGCGCGGGGGCGAGCTCGAGCTCGTGCTCGATCCCGTACAGCCCCGCGGCGAGCAGCGCCGCGAAGGCGAGGTACGGGTTCGCGTCGGCGCCCGGGATCCGCGTCTCGGGCCGCACCGACGAGTCGTGGCCGACGACGCGGAAGCCGCACGTGCGGTTGTCGTGGCCCCAGGCGAGCGTCGTCGGCGCCCAGCTCCCGGCCGAGAAGCGCTTGTAGGAGTTGATCGTCGGCGCGACGAAGACCGCGAGGTCGGCCAGGCACGCGATTTGCCCGGCGAG
>Ga0209474_10004701_pt1 | contig 11745 bp, 9 predicted proteins | sample GraSoiAngelo_145_FD_185902 | JGI IMG/M metagenome (GOLD analysis project Ga0209474, IMG submission 185902) | Grasslands soil microbial communities from the Angelo Coastal Reserve, California, USA - 14_1009_05_20cm (SPAdes) (version 2) | ecosystem: Environmental > Terrestrial > Soil > Grasslands ...
CCGCGACCGCGCGCGCGAGCTCCTGGCCGAGCTGGACCTGACTCCGCTGGCCCGCTATCCGGCCTACACGCTTTCCGGCGGCGAGCGCCGCCGGCTCGAGATCACCCGCGCGCTCGTGACCTCGCCCCAGTACCTGCTGCTGGATGAGCCGTTCACCGGCATCGATCCGATCGCGATCGGCGACATCCAGGAGATCGTCGGCCGGCTCCGCGAGCGCGGCATCGGCATCCTCATCACCGACCACAACGTGCGGGAGACCCTGGCGATCACCGACCGCGCGTACATCCTCTACGACGGCAAGATCCTGGTGGCGGGCACCGCCACCGAGATCGCCCACAACCCCGTGGCCCGGGAGATCTACCTGGGCGAGCGGTTCGCGCTCTAGGCGAGGCGAAGACTCCCATGGCCATGGAGGCGCGCCTCTCGTTACGGCAGAGCCAGCGGGTCGTCATGACTCCGCTCCTGCAGCAGGCCATCCAGCTGCTGCAGCTCTCCACGCTCGAGCTCCAGGAAGTCGTCCAGAAAGAGCTGCTCGAGAATCCACTGCTCGAAGAGGTCACGCCCGACACGCCGGAGACCCCCGCCGACGCGCCGGTCACCGCCGACACCCCGCCGGCGCCGACGGTGGAGCAGCTGACGACGGAGGCGCCGCCGACTACCGAGCGCCAGACGGACGAGCTGCCGTTCGATTTCACCGCGGTGATGTCGGCCGACGACGACCACGAGGAGCGCTCGCTCGTCTCCCAGGAGGATCGCGAGGACCTGCCGTTCGAGAACGTCGTCCGGAACCAGGTCTCGCTGACCGACCATCTCGACGAGCAGCTCCGCTTCGCGACGGAAGATCCGGCCGTCCGGCGTATCGGGGCCGAGATCATCGGCAACCTCGACGACGACGGCTACCTGCGCGCCGAGCTCGAGGAGCTCGCGCAGCGCTGCAGCGTCACCGCCGAGGAGGTCAACAAGGTCCTCACGCTCGTCCAGGGCTTCGATCCGCCGGGCGTGGCGGCGCGGAACATCCAGGAGTGTCTCCTGCTCCAGCTCCAGCGCGACCCGCTCCCGGATCCGGTCTCGGTCGAGATCATCGAGGTCCATTTCGACGACCTGAGCCGTCGGCGCTACCCGGACATCGCGCGGACCATGAAGCTCTCGGTCGACCGGATCATGGAGTCGGTCGAGGAAATCATGGGCCTCGAGCCGAAGCCGGGCCGGCGGTTCGGCGGCAACGACTCGCGCTACATCGTGCCCGACGTGTACGTCTACAAGCTCGGCAACGAGTACACGATCGTCCTCAACGAGGACGGCGTCCCGCGGTTGCGGGTCAACGCGCTCTATCGCTCGCTGCTGAAGAACTCCGGCGTCGACGAGGCGCGGCAGTACGTCGAGCAGAAGCTGCGCTCGGCGCTGTGGCTGATCAAGAGCGTCGACCAGCGGCAGCGCACCCTCCGCAAAGTCACGCAGTCGATCGTCAAGTTCCAGCGCGATTTCCTCGACCGCGGCCTGCCCCACCTGCGGCCGCTGTCCTTGCGGGATGTCGGCGAGGACATCGGCATGCACGAGTCGACGATCAGCCGCGTGACGACGAACAAGTACGTCGAGACCCCGCAGGGACTGTTCGAGCTGAAGTTCTTCTTCCACAGCGGGATCGCGTCCGGCGACGGCGAGATGGTCTCGTCGGTCTCGGTCAAGAAGATGATCCAGGATCTTCTGGCGGCGGAGGACCCGGCGAAGCCGCAATCGGACCAGGAGGTCGCCCAGGCGCTGCAGAAGCGAGGTCTCACGATCGCCCGGCGCACGGTCGCCAAGTACCGTGAGGAGCTCGGCATCCTGCCCTCGCACCAGCGCCGGCTCGCGCCGCGGAAGCGGTGAGCCGCCGGCTCCGGGCGGCAAGGGGAGGACCCCGATGCAGCTCATCATCAGCGGGCGCGGGGTGGTGCTGACGCCATCGGTCCGGTCGCTGATCGAGCGCAAGGTCGAGAAGCTCGAGCGCGGCGGGACACGCCCGCTCGCGGTACGCGTCACCTGCGCGTCCCAGCGGTTCGAGCAGACGGTCCGCCTCGTCACCCGCGCGCGGCGGCGCAACTTCGCCTGCCAGGCGAGCGCCGACCACCTGCTGACGGCCGTCGAAGGCGCCGTCGAGATGCTCTGCCGCCAGATGCGCGAGGCGCGGACACGGCGGCGGCGGAGTCGCAGGTCACCAGCCGGCGCCGCGGGCGAGCGCGGAGACTAGCCCATGCCGGCCCCTCTCTCGTTCGTCGTCATCACCGGGCTCAGCGGCGCGGGCAAGAGCTTCGCGATCAAGTGCTTCGAGGACATGGGGTTCTTCTGCGTCGACAATCTGCCCACCACGCTCATTCCGACCTTCGCCGACCTGATCATGCGGTCGGAGCAGCCGATCCATCGCGTCGCGCTGGGCGTGGACGTGCGGGAGGGCGCCTACCTCTCGCGGCTGCTCGACACGATCCGCGAGCTGCGGGCGCGGGGCCACGCCGTGGAGGTGCTGTTCCTGGAGGCGAGTGAGGAAGCGCTGGTACGCCGCTATCACGAGACGCGGCGCCGTCATCCGCTGGCCGGCGACGGCAACGCGCTCGACGGGATCCGGGCCGAGCGCCGAGCGCTCTCGGACCTCCGCGAGATCGCCGATCGGATCCTCGACACCTCGGCGCTCACGGTCCATCAGCTCAAGGACCGGCTCGTCGAGCTCTACGTCGCGCCGAAAGCGCGGCCCGGCCTGGCCACCTCGCTGGTGTCGTTCGGCTTCAAGCACGGCGTTCCGTTCGACGCCGATCTCGTGTTCGACGTCCGGTTCCTGCCGAATCCGCACTTCGTGGAGTCGCTACGCCCGCTCGACGGCCGCCACGAGCGCGTGCGCGCCTTCGTGCTCGATCATCCGGAAAGCAAGGAGATGATCCGCCGGCTCGAGGACTTCCTGAAGTTCGTGCTGCCCTGCTACGAGCGGGAAGGCAAGGCCTATCTGACCGTCGCGATCGGCTGCACCGGCGGCCGGCACCGCTCGGTCACGCTGGCCGAGGAGCTCGGGCGGTTCCTCACCGGCCTCGGGTACGCGCCGACCGTCGTCCATCGGGACCTCGAGCGCGAGTGAGAGCCTCGTGACCGATGGACCGTCTGGCGTTCTGCTTCGGCGTCCACAACCACCAGCCGATCGGCAACTTCGATCACGTCATGGTCGAGGCGACCGAGCGCGCCTACCGGCCTTTTCTCGAGCGGCTCGAGCAACGGCCTGAGGTCCGGCTGAGCGTCCACTGCACCGGCAGCCTGCTCGAGTGGCTGCGCGAGCGTTCGCCTCGTACCTTCGATCTCCTCGGCACCGTCGCCGCGCGCGGGCAGGTGGAGCTCCTGACCGGCGGATTCTACGAGCCGATCCTGGCCGTGCTCCCCGACCACGACAAGATCGGCCAGATCGAGCGGTTGACGACGTTTCTCAAGTCGCACTTTGGGGTGCGTCCGCGCGGGATGTGGCTCGCCGAGCGCGTCTGGGAGCCGCAGCTGCCGCGCGTCCTGAGCGAGGCCGGCGTCGAGTACGTGCTGGTCGACGACCGACACTTCGCGCTGGCGGGGCTCGACGTCGACACGCTCGGCGGCTACTACATGACCGACGAGCAGGGCCAGAGCCTGCGGGTCTTCCCGATCAACCAGCGGCTCCGCTACTTGATTCCGTTCGCCGGTGTCGACGAGACGTTCGAGTATCTGAGCGCCTGGCGGGGACGGGCGACGGCGATCACCATGGTCGACGACGGCGAGAAGTTCGGCGTGTGGCCGGGCACCCACGCCCACGTCTACGCGGAAGGCTGGCTCGACCGCTTCTTCGACCGGATCCTGTCCACGCCCTGGCTCGACGCGACGACCCTCGCCGACGTCGTCGAGCGCGTCCCCGCGAGCGGCCGTGTCTACCTCCCGACGGCCTCGTACGGAGAGATGGGGGAGTGGGCGCTCTCGGCCGATGCCGCGCGCGCGCTCGACGCGGCCAAGATCGAGATCAGCCGGCTGGCCGACGGCGAGCGGCTGGTCGGCCTGCTGCGCGGCGGCTTCTGGCGAAGCTTCCTCGTGAAGTATCCCGAGGTCGGCGACACCTACTGGAAGATGCTCCGGCTCTCGCGCGCGATCCACGGCGCCCTCGCGCGGCGTCCGGACGACGCGCGGCTCATCAGCGGTCAGGTCGCGCTCTGGCGAGGTCAGGCCAACGACGCGTACTGGCACGGTGTGTTCGGCGGCTGTTATCTCCCGCACCTGCGCCGCGCCGTGAAGACCTCGCTCCTGGAAGCCGAGCACTCGCTGGTGGAGGCGGGCGCCGCTGCCGAGACCGCGTGGACTCGCGAAGACGGCAACGGCGACGGACGCGTCGAGGTCTACGTCCGCACGCGCGCGCTGGCCGTCACGCTCGAGCCCGAGGCGGGCGGGATGGTCACCGAGCTCGGGTACTTCCCGGCAAGACTCGACGTCGCCGACGTGCTGGCCCGCCGGTCCGAGGCGTACCACGACAAGGTGCGAGCTCGCGCGGGTCTCGGCGCCTCCGACGGCGCGCGGACGATCCACGACGCCGCCACGCCCAAGGAAGCCGGTCTCGACGCGTTGCTGGCCTACGACGCGATTCGGCGCGGCTCGCTCACCGAAGGGCTCTTCGCCGAAGCCCAGACGGCGCTCGATCCTGTCGCGCCCTGGGCCGCGGCGCGTGGCGTGATCGGCGTCGAGCGGCTCGAGTGCGCCGTCGAGGACGACGCCGACGCCGTCTCGATCGTGCTCTCGCGCGCGCCGACGCCGGATCTGCCGCTCGCGATGGACAAGCGGGTGACGATCCGCGACGCGACGCTCGCGGTGCGCTATCGTCTACGACCGCCCCGCGGGCAGCGGCTCACCGGACGCTGGGCGGTCCAGTGGAATCTGGCCCTCACGGCCGGGCATGCGCCCGACCGGTACCTCGACCTCGCGGCGCGGCCCACGCTCGGGAGCTCGGGACGCGCGACGGATCTCTCGGCGGTGACCCTGGTGGACGAGTGGGCGGCCGTGGAGGCGCGCCTGCACTGGAGTCCCGCGGCGGAGCTTGCCTGGGGTCCGGTCGAGACGGTGTCGCTCTCCGAGGGCGGCTTCGAGCGGATCTATCAGGGCACTGCGCTCCTGCTGGTGTGGCGCCTCGACGTCGACCCCGACGCGGCAGCGACGCTCGAGGCGGCCGTGACCCTGGCGCGTCGATGACGCTCGACGATCCAGCCCTGTTCGAACGGACCGACCCGCACCGGGCGCGCGAGGCGCTGGCGTCGTTTCCGGCCCAGTGTCGTGCCGCGCTCGCGCTCCGCGCGACGCCTCCGATGTCGCTTCCGCGCCCGATGCTCGTCGTCCTCGTCGGGATGGGTGGGTCGGCCGCCGGCGCCGAGCTGATCGCGGGGTGCGCCGCCGAGCGGCTCGACGTCCCGATCGTCGTCCACCGCGGATACGGTCTGCCGCCGACCGCGGGCAAGCACACGCTCGTCGTGGCCTCGTCCTACTCCGGCGACACGGCGGAAGTGCTCTCGGCGGCCGAGGCAGCGCTCGAGCGCGCGGTCCCGCTAGTCGCGCTCACCGCGGGGGGCCGGCTGGAAGCGCTCGCCGACGCGCGGGGACTGTCGCGGGTGAAGCTGCCCGACGGGCTGATGCCGCGCATGGCGCTCGGGTACCTGTTCTTCCCGTCGCTCAGGATCCTGTGTGACGCGGGGCTGGCGATCGCGACCGACGCCGAGATCGCCGAAGCGGTCGACGTCGTGACCGCGCTCGCCGCCGAGCTCGGGCCGGCGCGCCCCGTCGCCCAGAACGAGGCCAAGCGGCTCGCGCTCGCGATCGGCACGCGCTTGCCGGCGTTCTACGGGGGCCCATCGACCGGCGGCGTGGCGTATCGCTGGAAGACCGAGGTCGAGGAGAACGCCAAGCGGTTCGCGATCGCCGGCGCGATCCCGGAGATGAACCACAACGAGATCGAAGCGTGGCGGGCGCCGGTCGGCGCGACGATGCACGCGGTCTTTCTGCGGGATCGTGACGAGTTACCCGAAATCGCGCGGCGCTTCGCGGTGATGCGCGACCTCATCGCGTCCGCCGCGGGCGATGTCAGCGAGTGCTCGACGCGCGGCGCGGGACGGGTGGCGCGGCTCCTGGGCCTGGCCTACCTCGGCGCGTGGACGAGCTACTACCTGGCGGTCGGCCGCGGAACCGACCCCTGGCCGATTCCCGTGCTCGACGAGATGAAGCGACGACTGCGAGCCTCTTAGCCGCGCTCGAAATTCGTGTTACAGTTGCGGCGCTTGCATCGCACGACGCGGTGCCCGGGAGGATGTCGATGGCGCGTGACGAGTACCTGTTCACGTCGGAGTCGGTGACCGAGGGTCACCCCGACAAGATCGCCGACCAGATCTCCGATGCGGTGCTGGACGCGATCATTTCCCAGGATCCCACCGGGCGCGTCGCCTGCGAGTCGCTGCTGACCACCGGGCTCGTGGTCGTGGCAGGCGAGATCACGACGTCGTGCTACGTCGATATTCCGCGCATCGCGCGCGAGACGATCCGCGACGTCGGTTACACACGGGCGAAGTTCGGCTTCGACTACGAGACGTGCGGCGTCATCGCGGCGATCGACGAGCAGTCGTCCGACATCGCCCAGGGCGTCGACAAGCTCGGCGCCGGCGACCAGGGGCTCATGTTCGGCTATGCCTGCACCGAGACCGCCGAGCTCATGCCGATGCCGATCATGCTCGCGCACAAGCTCGTGATGCGGCTCTCGGAGCGGCGCAAGTCGGGGGCGCTCGACTATCTGCGACCGGACGGAAAGTCTCAAGTCAGCATCCGCTACGTCGACGGCGTGCCGCGCGCGGTGGAGACGGTCGTCGTGTCCACCCAGCACAGCCCCGAGGTCGGCGCGCAGCGGATCCGCGAGGACGTCATCGAGCAGGTGATCAAGCCGACGATCCCGGCCGAGCTGATCGACCTGCAGCGGTGCGTCATCCACGTGAACCCGACCGGACGGTTCGTGACCGGCGGGCCGATGGGCGACACCGGTCTCACCGGCCGCAAGATCATCGTCGACACCTACGGCGGCTCGTGCCCGCACGGGGGCGGCGCCTTCTCCGGCAAGGATCCGACGAAGGTCGATCGCTCCGCGTGCTACATGGCGCGCCACGTCGCCAAGAACGTCGTCGCCGCCGGGCTGGCCCAGCGGGCGCAGGTCCAGGTCGCCTATGCGATCGGCGTCGCCGAGCCGGTCTCGATCATGGTCGACACGTTCGGCACCGGGAAGGTTCCGAACCGGGTCCTCGAGGCGCTGATCCGGCGTCACTTCGACTTCACGCCGGCGGGGATCATCAAGTATCTCGACCTGCGCCGGCCGATCTACAAGAAGACCGCGGCCTATGGTCACTTCGGACGCGCGGAGTCCCAGTTCGCGTGGGAGCGAACGAACCGCGTCAAGGACCTGCGCGACGACGCAGGGGTGTAGCTCAGCACACCGATACGCCTTGGCCGGTCCGGCCATCGGCGGAAACGCCGGGTGGCGACGGCCGATTAATTAACAAGGACGGGATTCCATGGTCGAGCACGACGTCAAAAACCTCTCGCTCGCCCCCGAGGGGCGGCTCAAGATCGAATGGGCGGAACAGTCGATGCCGGTCCTCCGGCAGGTCCGCGAGCGCTTCACGCGCGAGCAGCCGCTCAAGGGCATCCGCCTCGGCGCGTGCCTGCACGTGACGACGGAGACCGCGGTCCTGATGCTGACCCTCAAGGCCGGCGGCGCCCAGCTGGCGCTCTGCGCCTCGAATCCGCTCTCGACCCAGGACGACACGGCGGCGGCGCTCGTGCGGGAGTACGACATCCCGGTCTTCGCCCACAAGGGCGAGGACAACGACCGCTACTACCGGCACATCGCCTCGGTGCTGGCGACCCGGCCTCAAGTCACGATGGACGACGGCGCGGACCTCATCTCGCAGATCCACGGCGCCCGCAAGGATCTGGCCAGCGACGTGATCGGGGGCACGGAGGAGACGACCACCGGCGTGATCCGCCTGCGGTCGATGGAGCGTGAGGGCGTGCTCGCGTTCCCGGTGATCGCCGTCAACGACGCGGACACGAAGCACCTGTTCGACAACCGCTACGGAACGGGCCAGTCCACGATCGACGGGATCCTCCGCGCGACGAACGTCCTCCTGGCCGGCCGCACGCTCGTCGTCGCCGGCTACGGGATGTGCGGCCGCGGCGTCGCCGCCCGCGCCAAGGGACTCGGCGCCCACGTCATCGTGACCGAGGTCGAGCCGATGCGGGCCCTCGAAGCGGTGATGGACGGCTTCCAGGTGATGCCGATGACCAAGGCCGCCTCCCAGGGCGACGTGTTCGTGACGGTGACCGGCAACACGTCGGTCATGTCGAGCGATCACTTCGGCCAGCTCAAGGACGGCGCCATCCTGTGCAACTCCGGCCACTTCAACGTCGAGATCGACCTCGAGACTCTCGGCGCCATGGCCCGCACTCGCCGCACCGTGCGCCCGTTCGTCGAGGAGTTCGTGCTCGATCGCGGCCAGCGCGTCTACGTCCTGGGCGAGGGACGACTGATCAACCTGACCGCGGCGGAGGGGCATCCCGCCTCGGTCATGGACATGAGCTTCGCCAACCAGGCCCTCTCGGCCGAATACGTGATCAAGCACGGCCGGACGCTGGCCAAGAAGGTGTTCGTCGTGCCGCGCGAGATCGATCTCGAGATCGCCCGGCTCAAGCTCGCCTCGATGGGTGTCGCGATCGACGAGCTGACGAGCGCGCAGCGCGAGTACCTGGCTTCCTGGACGCACGGCACCTGATCCCGGCGCGCGGAGGTCTATGAACCGGCCGCAGCCCATCCTCCTGCTCCTCCTGCTACTCCTGGGCCTGGGCCTCCTCGCCCAGGTCGTGCCGCTCTACACTGACTGGCTCTGGTTCGTCGAGGTCGGCTACTCGGAAGTCTTCGTCAAGACGCTGTCCCTGCGCGGGTCGCTCTTCGCCGCGCTCGCGATCGGGGTGCTCGTCTTCCTCTACGCCAACCTGACGTTCGCCGCCCGCACGGCGGCGCCCGACGTCATCTGGGAGCTCGAGGATCAGCTCGGGCTCCCGAGTCGCGTGATCATCGAGCCGCTGATCCGCCGGTTCCTGCCGATCGTGCTGCTGCTGATCGCGCTGGCCTCCGGCATGCGGGCCACCGTCCACTGGGAGACGGTGCTCGGCTACCTCAACGCCACGCCGTTCGGCACCGTCGACCCGCTGTTCGGCTGTGGCGGCTCGTGCACGGCTGGGCGCTCACGCTCGTCAGCGCGACGATCGTCCTCACCTTGGCCGTCTACGTGCTCCAGCGGAGCCTCGTGCTGACGAGCCGTGGCCCGCGGCTGGCGGCCGGCGCCCGCTCGCACCTGCTCGTCCTCGGCGCCGTGGCGCTCGGTCTCAAGGCAGTCGGCTTCTGGCTCGACCGGTTCGAGCTGGTCTTCTCGCCCCGCGGCATCGTGTTCGGCGCGGCCTATACCGACATCTACGCGTCGTTGCCGGTGCTCGGCGCGCTCGCGGTGTTCGCGGCGCTGTGCGCCGTCGCGTGCCTCGCCCAGATCGCGCGGTCGGGACTGCGCCTGGTCGCCGGTGGCCTGGTGGCGCTGGCGCTGGTCTGGGTGGTCGGCCTGGGCGTCTACCCGGCGCTCCTGCAGCGCTTCCGGGTCACGCCCAACGAGCTTGCGGCCGAGCGGCCCTTCATCGGCCACAACATCCGGATGACCCGCCAGGCGTACGGCCTGGACCGGATCGTCGAGCGCGAGTTCCCGGCCGACGAGGCGCTCGACGCGCGCGCGCTCGAGCGCAACGCCGCCACCGTCAAGAACATCCGCCTGTGGGACTACCGCCCCTTGCTCCGCACGTTCGCGCAGCTCCAGGAGATCCGGACCTACTACAAGTTCGTCGACGTGGACAACGACCGCTACGTCGTGAACGGCGAGTACCGGCAGCTCATGCTGTCACCCCGCGAGCTCTCGTACCAGCACCTCCAGTCGCGGATCTGGATCAATGAGCACCTGACGTTCACGCACGGCTACGGCGCGGTGGTGGGGCCGGTCAACCGGATCACCGCCGAGGGCCTGCCGGAGTTCCTCGTCAAGGACATCCCGCCCCAGTCGACGAGCGGCTTCCCGAAGATCACGCGGCCCCAGATCTACTACGGAGAAGTGTCCAACGAATACGTCCTGGTCAGGACCAAGTCCCAGGAGCTCGACTATCCCTCGGGCGACCAGAACGTCTACACGACCTACAGCGGCGTCGGCGGCATCCCGCTCTCCTCGTTCTTCCGCAAGGTCGCGTTCGCGATGCGGTTCGGCGAGATCAAGATCCTCCTGTCCAACGACCTCACCGACCAGAGCCGCATCATGATCTACCGGACGGTCACCCAGCGCGTGCGCCAGATCGCGCCCTTCTTCCGCTTCGACCGCGACCCGTACATGGTCGTCGACGACGACGGGCGCCTGATCTGGATGCTCGACGGCTACACGACGACCGACCGCTATCCGTACTCGGAGCCCGTGCCCGGCATGGGCAACTACATCCGGAACTCGGTGAAGGTGACGATCGACGCCTACGACGGCTCGGTGACGTTCTATCGGGCCGACGACACCGACCCGATCGTGCGCGCGTACGGCGGTGCCTTCCCCGGCCTCCTCAAGCCGCTCGACAAGATGCCGGAGACGCTCCGCCGCCACATCCGGTATCCCGAAGACTTCTTCGCGATCCAGGCCCGCAAGTACGCGACCTACCACATGCTCGATCCGCAGGTGTTCTACAACAAGGAGGATCTCTGGGCGGTGCCGCGTCGGGCCATCGAGGGGCGCGACCGCGACATGGAGCCCTACTTTACGATCATGCGGCTGCCGGGCGAGCAGAAGGAGGAGTTCATCCTGCTCACGCTCTTCAATCCGGCGCGTCGCGACAACATGATCGCGTGGATGGCCGCGCGCTCGGATCCGCCGAACTACGGCCGCCTGATCGTCTTCAACTTTCCCAAGCAGAAGCTCGTCTACGGACCGCGCCAGATCGACGCCCGGATCGATCAGGACCCGATCATCTCCCAGCAGCTCTCGCTCTGGAACCAGCGTGGCTCGTCGGTCATCCGCGGCTCCTTGCTGGCGATCCCCATCGACCAGTCGCTGATCTACGTCCAGCCGCTGTACCTGGCCGCCGCCGAGCAGGGAGCGCTTCCCGAGCTCCGACGGGTGATCGTGGCGTACGGGAACCAGATCGCCATGGAGCCGACGCTCGAGCAGTCCCTCTCGCGGATCTTCGGCGGACGTCCGACGGCGACGTCCGCGGCCACCCCCTCGACGTCCTCCACCGAGGGGTCGGCGGAGGGCGCGGCCAGCGCGCGCCAGCTCGGCCAGCGGGCCTGGGAGATCTGGAGCCGGGCGCAGGACGCGCTTCGGCGGGGCGACTGGGCGACCTACGGCGCCGAGCAAAAGCGCCTGGAGGAGACCCTGCGCGCGCTGACCCAATCGAAGTAAGAGAACGCGCGACCGCCATGCCCGACGTGCTCGTGACCACCGCATTCGACGACGCCCAGCTCGACCGGCTGCGGCGGGTCTCGCCGCGGCTGACCGTGACGCGCGCCGATCCCGCGACCGCCGACTATGCGAGCGCGGAGATCCTCTACGGCGGGATGCTCCCGCGCGATCGCTCGCGAGCGCCGCGCCTCAAGTGGGTCCAGGTGCACATGGCGGGCGTGAACGG
>Ga0209474_10004702_pt1 | contig 11744 bp, 9 predicted proteins | sample GraSoiAngelo_145_FD_185902 | JGI IMG/M metagenome (GOLD analysis project Ga0209474, IMG submission 185902) | Grasslands soil microbial communities from the Angelo Coastal Reserve, California, USA - 14_1009_05_20cm (SPAdes) (version 2) | ecosystem: Environmental > Terrestrial > Soil > Grasslands ...
GAGCGCCCGCGTCGCGCCCGCGGGCGGGGGCCCCGCGGCGTCCCGGCGCCCGCCCCAGAGGTCGGCGCCGGGGCAGAAGCCGTCGCCGGCGCCGGTCAGCACGGCGGCGCGGATCTCCGGGTCGCCCGCCACCCGCGCCAGCGCATCGAGCAGCGCCCCGCGCATCTCGTCGTTGATCGCGTTGCGCGCCTCGGGGCGGTTCAGCGTGATCCAGGCGAGGCCGCCCTCCAGGCGGAAGAGGATCGGATCGGCCATGCTGCCCGAGGCTCTAGCCCAGGATGCGGCGCGCGGGCAACGTTGCGGAACGACCCCGCCGCGGCTCGGGTCGGCGGGCATGGACCTCGGTCTCCGCGATGCGGCTGCCGTGTGGCGGGCGGCTCCCGGGGCATGGGCCGGGCGACGGCCGAGCTGCTCAGACGGCGGAGAGCCGCGCGAGCACGTCGCGCACCGCGGCCTCGGGGTCGGGCGCGCGCACCAGCGCGCCGATCATCGCGACCGCGTCGGCGCCCGCGGCCCGCACCGCGGCCGCGGTCTCGGGCGTGATGCCGCCGATCGCGACCAGCGGGCAACGCACGGCGGCGCGCACGGCGGAGACCAGCGCCAGGCCGCGCGGCGCGAGCGCGTCGGGCTTGGTCGCGGTCGCGTAGACCGGGCCCACGCCGAGGTAGTCGGCGCCCGCGGCTTCGGCGGCCCGCGCCTGGCCCGGGTCGTGGGTCGAGACGCCGATCAGGCGCCCGGCGCCGAGCACGCGGCGCGCGGCCGCGACCGGCAGGTCGTCCTGGCCGAGGTGCACGCCCTCCGCCTCGGCGGCGCGCGCCACGTCGGGGCGGTCGTTCACCAGGAAGAGGGCGCCGGCCGCGCGCGCGAGCGGACGGATCGCCAGCGCCGCGCCGAGCAGCTCGCGCGCGCTCGCCCCCGGCCAGCGCAGCTGCACGAGCCGCGCTCCGCCCCGGAGCAGCGCCGCCGCGAGCGCCGCCGGATCGCGGCCCGTGTCGAGCGGGTCGACGATCGCGTAGAGCGGCGGGAGGCGCATCGACTCAGCGCGACGCGGCGCCGCGGCGGATCTCGATGCCGAGCTCGGTGATCTTCTTGCGCAGCGTGTTGCGGTTGATGCCGAGCATCTCGGCCGCCTTCACCTGGTTGCCGCCGGCGCGCTCGAGCACGACCTCGATGAGCGGCCGCTCGACGGCGCTGATCAGCAGGGCGTGCAGGTCGCTCGGCAGCGCGGTGGCGTCGGCCGCGAGCAGCTCGGCCAGGCGCCGGCGCACGGCCTCCTCGAGCGGCAGGGCGTCGCCCGCCGGCTGCCGCGGCTGCCCCGCGAGCGCGAAGTCCTCGGGCACGAGCGTCCGCCCGCCGGTGAGCACGGCCGCGCGCAGGAGCGCGTTCTCGAGCTCGCGCACGTTGCCCGGCCAGCTGTGGCGGAGGAGAAGGTCCCGCACCTCGGCGCTCACCCCGACCAGGGCCGTCCCGAGCTCGCGGTTCACCTTGCCGAGGAAGAACTCGATCAGCTCGGGGACGTCCGCCCGCCGCTCGCGCAGCGGCGGCACGGTGATGCGGACGACGTTCAGGCGGAAGTAGAGGTCCTCGCGGAAGCGCCCGGCGCGCACCGCCGCCTCGAGGTCCTGGTTGGTGGCGGCGATGATGCGCACGTCGGCGCGGATCGCCTCCCGGCCGCCGACGCGCGTGAACTCGCGCTCCTGGAGGACGCGCAGGAGCTTCGCCTGGAGCGCCAGCGGCATGTCGGCGATCTCGTCCAGGAACAGCGTGCCGCCTGCGGCGGCCTCGAACTTGCCGATGCGCCGCTCGACCGCGCCCGTGAAGGCGCCGCGCTCGTAGCCGAAGAGCTCACTCTCGAGGAGCTCGTTCGGGATGGCCGAGCAGTTGAGCGCCATGAAGGGTCCGCCGCGCGAGGAGTGCTGGTGGATGGTCTTGGCGATCAGCTCCTTGCCCGTCCCGGTCTCGCCCTGGATGAGCACCGTCGCGTCGGTGGGTGCGACGCGGCCGATCACCTTGTAGACCTCCTGCATGGCCGGGGTGCGGCCGATGACCAGGTCGTGGCGCTGCTCGAGCTCGCCGCGCAGGCGCTCCAGGTCGCGCGTCAGCCGCCTGAGCTCCATGGCACGCGTGATGAGCGCCGCCACCTGCTCCAGGTCGAAGGGCTTGGTCAGGTAGTCGTACGCCCCCCGCTTGGTCGCCTCGATGGCGTTCGCCATCGTGTTCTGCGCCGTCATGATGATGAAGAGGGTGTCGATGCGCGCCGCGCGCGCCTGCTGGAGCACGTCGAGGCCGGAGAGGTCGGGCATCTTGATGTCGACGAGCGCGACGTCGAAGGGGCGGGCGCGCAGCTCCGCGAGCGCGGCCGTGCCGCTCGCCACCGCCACCACGCTGTGTCCCTGGTGCGCACAGGCGCGCTCCAGCACCCAGCGGATCGAGTCCTCGTCGTCGGCGACGAGGATCGAGCCGGCGGCGGCCGCCCGGGCGTCGTCGTCGCTCACCGCCCCGCGTCCTGGCTCACGGGGAGGGTCACGCGAAAACGGGCCCCGCTCGCCGGCCGCGGCTCGTAGCCGATCGTCCCGCCGTGCTCGGTGACGATGCGGTGGCAGAGAGCGAGGCCCAGGCCCGTGCCGTGCGCCTTGGTCGAGAAGAAGGGCGAGAAGAGCTGCGCCTGGTGCTCCGCGGAGATGCCCGGCCCCGTGTCCTCGATCAGCACGGAGAGGAAGCGCCCGCGCCCCGAGCGGCGGCGGATGTGGAAGCGGGCCTCGAGGCGGGTCGAGAGCAGGAGCTCGCCCGTCCCGCCGAGCGCCTCCAGGGCGTTCTTCACCAGGTTCAAGAAGACCTGCGTCAGCTGCGCGCGGTCGCCCCGCACCGGGGGCAGGCTCGGGTCGAAGGCGCTGCGCAGCGCGACCGCCCCCCAGGCCGGCGACTGACGCTGGAGCGCGACGACGTCGTTCAGCACGCGGTGGATGTTGACCGCCTCGAGGCGGAGGTGGGGCGCGGTCGAGAGCTCGCGCAGCTGCTCGACCAGCCCGTCGAGGCGCTCCACCTCGCGGATGATGATGTCGGTGCAGCCCACCAGCTCGGGGTCGCTGAGCGCGCCGCGCAGCAGCTGCGCGGCGCCCTTGATGCCGCCGAGCGGGTTCTTGATCTCGTGCGCCAGGCCGCTCGCCACCGTGCCGAGCGCGGCGAGGCGGTCGGCGCGCCGCGTGGTGGCCTCGAGCGTGTGCTGCAGGGTCAGGTCGTGGAGCACGAGGACCGCGCCGCGCGCGCGTCCCTCGGCGTCGACCACCGGGGCGCAGGCGGCGCTCACCGGCACCTCGTGCCCCCGCGTGGCGAGCATCCCCTCGCCGCGGCGGCGCGCGGCGCCCTCGACCAGCGTGCCGCGCGCCATCTCGCCCACCCAGGGGCTGGTGCGGAAGAAGGTCCCGACCTCGGCGCCGACCGCCTGGGACGCGGCGATGCCGGTCAGCTGCTCGGCGGCCGGGTTCAAGTCGGTGATGCGGCCGGCGTGGTCGAGGACGATCACGCCGTCCTCGATCGAGGCGAGCACATCAGCCCACGGCGGCCGCGGCGCGACGCGGGGCGGGGCGAGTGGCGTCGGTTTGGCGCCCACGGCCACCGCTAGAGGTCGTCCCCACCCGCGGCGTCGTCGCTGCCGTCGTCCGGCTCGCCTCCGGCCTCGAGCTCGTCGACCATCTCGTCGAAGTCCTCGCCGGCCTCCTCGCCGAGCTCCTTCCCCATCTTGCGCACCCAGCGCGCCATGCTCTTGGGATCGTTCTCGTCGAGCCCGGCGAGGGAGGCGTCGTCGGCGAGCGAATCGAGGCGGCTCTCCTCGGAGCGCCCGAGGGCGAAGCGCGACATCAGGCGGGTGAGCGCGCGGCTCCCGCAGTGCTCGCACACCGGCTCGACCGCCTCGCTCACGCGCAGCGTGAGGACGGTCACCTTCCGCTTGCAGGCCGTGCAGCGGTACTCGTAGATCGGCATCCCGGCCCGATTATAGCGGCCCGCCCCGTCGGGCAACAGGCGGCACGCTGGGGCATGCTTGCCGGGCGGGCTTCGCCGCGCCCGCCACGACCCGAGCGCCCGAAGGGCACGAAGGGCGCCGCGCGGGTCAGCGCGCGGCGATGGATCACTTACTCGCCTTCGCCGAGAACCCGCGCTCGCCGTAGGTGAGGAGGGTGCGCTTGCCGTTGACCACCGTCTCGAGCGCCACCTCCCGGCCCCACAGGCGGTTGACGTAGGCGAGGGTCTTCTCCGCGTACTCGAGCTGGAGGTCGCGCCCGTCGTGCAGGTGCGCGAGGAGGAGGGTGCGGTTGTGGTTGTGGTCCGCATCCTCGACCCGGATCACCGGGATCGACCCCATGCCGACGGTCTTGACCAGCGTCTCCTTCACCTTCCGCCAGCCCTCCTCGTCGGAGACCTCGCTCACCACGAGCTCGTCGCCCTTGGCCTCGTAGCGGAAGAGGTCGAGGTCGCGCATGAGCGTCTCGTGCAGCCAGCGGCGGAGGAAGGAGGCGTCGCGGTCGACTTCGCGGGTCTGCAAGAGGAGGTCGCGTCCGGTCTTCCCCGGGGGCAGGTTCTCCTTCTCCTCGGGCGTCGGGCGGTCGCCGCGGCGCTCGATGTCCTCCCAGAGCTTGAGGCCGAGGTGGTACGGGTTCAGCTGCCCGGGGATGGGCCGCACCACCTGGTTGTGGCGCACGACGAACTCGAGGTGCAGCTCCTGCGGCAGCTCGAGGGCGTCCAGGATCCTCTTGTGCCAGAAGCTCGCCCAGCCCTCGTTCATGATCTTGGTCTCGATCTGCGGGATGAAGTACTGCGCCTCCTCGTGGACGATGGTGAGCAGGTCCTTCTCCCACTCCTGCAGGAACGGGTTGTGGTCGCGGACGAAGAGGAGCAGGTCCTCGTCGGGCGTGGGCGGGACGCGCTTCAAGTCCGGCTCGGTGGGCTGCTGGCGCCGGTGGATGCGCTGGAAGGGGTCCTCGCGCGGGGTTGCGACCGCGATCAGGCGCTCGCGCTCGGCCTCCTCGGAGAGCTTCTTGACCGCGAGGTTGCGGCGGCACTGGAGCGAGAGCGAGTGTGCCGCGTCGAGGAGGGTCTCCACCTTCTCGAGGCCGATCGACGGCGTGTCGACGTAGTGACGCACGCGGTCGGCATGCGCCTTGAAGGTGCCGATGGTGAACTCGGGGCGCGTCGTGCGGAAGGTGAAGTTGCGCTTGAAGAAGTCGTTGTGCCCGTAGACGTGCGCGATGGTGAGGATGTGGAGGCAGAGCGAGTTGTCACGCATCAGGAAGGCGAGGGCGGGGTTCGAGTTGATCACCATCTCGTAGGGGATGCCCGACACGCCGTAGTCGTAGAGGGTCTTCAGCTTCTCGTAGGCCTTGCCGTAGGACCAGTGCGGGTAGTGCGACGGCATGCCCGAGTAGGCCATGTAGCCGAGCATCTGCGCGTGGTCGCAGATCTCGAACTCCTGCGGGAAGCAGTCGAGGCCGAACTCGGCCACCTTCTCGCGGATGCGGGCGTCCCAGTACTCGAGGTCCGTGAGCGTGTAGGCGGCCACCGCTACGCGCCCTGCTCGCGCCCCCGGTCCTTGGCGAGGAAGGCCTTGAACGAGGGCCAGATGTCCTCCTTGCGCTCGATGAGGACGGTCTGGAAGTTGTCCGCGTCGAGGCGGCGGAAGATGTTGAGCATCGAGCTCTCGTAGTAGCGCGAGCCGAGCGGCTTGATCTCGCCGTAGCCGATGAGGTTACAGACCTCGGCCAGCTCCTTGGCGGTTCTCAACGCTGCCGGATTGTCGGAGTCGAAGTTGTCGCCGTCCGAGCAGTGGAAGGCGTAGATGTTCCAGAGGGACGGGTGGTAGCGCGCCTGCACGATCTCGAGCGCCTTCAGGTAGCCCGACGAGATGAACGTCCCCCCCGACTCGCCCTTGTGGAAGAATTCTTCCTCGGTCACCTCGCTCGCCTCGGTGTGGTGCGCGATGAAGACGATCTCCACGTTGCGGTACTTGGTGCAGATGAACTGGTAGAGGAGGAAGAAGAAGCTGCGCGCCAGGTACTTCTTCATGGTGTCCATGGACCCCGAGGTGTCCATGATGCACATGACGACGGCGTTCGACTCCCGCTTCACGTCGGTCACCATGTGGCGGTAGACCAGGTCGTCCTCGTGGAAGGGGAAGCGCTCGCGGGCGGCCCCGAGCGCGACCTCGGCCGGGGCCTCGAGGGCGGCCTCGGCGTGGGCGTGGCGGCTCGCGAGCTTCCGCTTGACGCGCTCGCGGACGGTGCGGCGCTTGTCGAGGCGGACACGGATGCCGACCTGGCGGTAGCCCTTGCGCTTGGCGAGCCGGTAGGCCTCGATCTGGCGCAGCGCCTTGCGCTCCAGGTCCGGCAGCTCGAGGTCCTCGAACATGATGTCGATCAGCTCCTCCAGCGTGACGTCGGTCTCGTAGTAGTCGCTGCCGGGCTGGTCGCCGGCCCTGTCCTCGCCCTTGCCGGCCTGCTTCGTCTTGCCGACCACCTGCCCGGTCTGCGACTCGCCGTTTCCCTGGCCGACGCCGGGGGTGTTGTCGCCGTAGACGAACTTGTACTCGCGGATGCCGCGGATGGGGACCTTGATGATCTTCTCGCGGTCCTTCCCGATGATCGACTCCTCCGCGATGATGTCCGCGATGTTCTCGCGGATCGACTCGCGGACCTTGAGGCGGTGGCGAGCGCGGTCCCCCGCCGAGCGGTCGCTGCGCTCGGCGCTGGAGCCTTCGAAGGGCCGGAAGACGGACTCCAGGGTGCGGTTCACGAGCGGCGGGCGGGACCGACCGGCAGCGCCGGTCAGTCCTTCCAGAGGTTGTTGGCGGCGTACTTCAGCACGACGTCCACGCAGCTCTCGCAGTAACCCGAGTCGAGGAGGTTCTTCACCATCGCGTTGTACTTCTGCGTCTGCTCCTCGTCCCGCGTGCGCGCCTTGGTGATGATGCGGCTGATGTCACGCACCGACGTCATGAGCTTCTTCTCGATCGCTTCCTTGAGCGGCTCGTAGGAGCGGTAGGAGACCCGCTCGCCGCGGCGGCTCGACGCCCAGAGGTAGGCGATCACTTCTTGACGGAACCCTTCCGCCGCCGAGCCGATGATCGCGATCTGCTCCTCGATCGACTTGAGGAACCCTTCGTCGGGCTGCAGTTCCTCCTTGGTGTTGCGGTCCTTGACCCTGGTCTTGTTCACGAACGCCTCGGCGTGGTCGAGGTAGTTCTGGAAGAGCGACTCGGCCTGCTCCTGGTAGGAGTAGACGAACGCCTTGGTGATCTCCTTCTCGAGCAGCTCGAGGTACTCCTTGTGGAGCACGTCCTGGAGGAACTCGAGGTACTGCTTGCGCGTGTCGTCGGGGAGGTCCGCCTCTTTCGTCATGTTGATGAGGGCCTCGCGCACGTTGATCGGGTTGATGCAGTTGCCCTCGGTGTTGTCGGAGAGCGCGTTGTCGAGCGCCTTCATGATGAAGCGCGTCGAGATGCCGCTCATGCCCTCGCGCTTGGCGTCCTCGCGCAGCTCCTGGATGTCGATCTTCTTGGTCTTGCCCTTCTCGACGACCTCCTCGCCGTTGTAGAGCTTCAATTTGGTGACCAGGTCGCACTTCGCGTTCGGCTCGAGGCGCGAGAGGATGGCGAACATCGACGCGATCTCGAGCGTGTGCGGCGCGACGTGGGCGCGGAAGTCCGAGTTGCGGATGATCTTCTGATAGATCTTCACCTCCTCGGAGAGCCGGAGGTTGTAGGGCACCTTCACCACGACGATGCGGTCGAGGATCGCCTCGTTGGTGTGGTCGGCCTTGAACTTCTGCCACTCCGCTTCGTTCGAGTGGGCGACGATCACGGTGTCGACGTACACCATGCCGTGGCGGCCCGGCGCCGGGATCACCTTCTCCTGCGTGGCGGTGATCATGGCGTGGAGGTACTCGGTCTCGTTCTTGAAGACCTCGATGAACTCGCACATGCCGCGGTTGCCGACGTTGAGCGCGCCGTTCAGGTCGAGCACGCGCGGGTCGCCCTCGGAGTACATGTCGAGCTTCGAGATGTCCTCGCTGCCGATCAGCACCGAGGTGTCCTGGTTGTTCGGGTCGACGGGGGGGACGACGCCGATGCCGATGCGGTTGCGCTTGGAGAAGAAGCGCGTGTTGACTGGCACCTCTTCGTAGCGGCCGCCGTACTCCTCCTTCAGCCGGAAGCGGCACACCGGGCAGAGGTCGCCCTCGATGTGCACGCCGAGCATCTTCTCGAACTCTTTTCTGAGGTGCCGGGGGATCAAGTGCAGCGGCTCCTCGGCCATCGGGCAGGTCTCGATCGCGTAGAAGGCCTCGGAGGCCTCGAGGCCACGCTGGAGCCGCTCGACCAGCGAGCTCTTCCCCGAGCCGACCGGGCCCATCAGGTAGAGGACCTGCCGACTCTCCTCGCCCTTGAGCGAGGCGGAGTGGAAGTAGCGCACGATCTGCGCCACCGTCTTCTCGATCCCGAAGAACTCGTCGCGGAAGAAGTTGTAGACCTTGAACGACTCGTCCTTGTAGAGCCGCTTGACGCGCGGGTCGTCGGACTCCTGGATGTCCAGGGTCCCGCTCCGCATGATGTTGTCGAAGATGCGGGCGTGCGCGAGCTTGGGAAGGCTGGGATCTTCGCGGACGAGGTCGAGGTACTCGAGGAAGGAGCCGCGCCAGACCTTCGACTCGCGGGCGGCGCGGTCCTCTTTGATCAGCTGCTCGAAGGAGGGCCTATCCATTGGCAGCTCCTCTGGCTAGACGTCCCACGGCCCGGCGCGCGCCGAAGACATGGGCGGTGGAAGAGTCGGATCCTGCTGTGTCACTCGGATGATCACGCTCTGCGTCGTCGCAAGCACTGTGCCGAGGCTGCTGATCTGTCGGCCGCTGGCCACGGCGGGGTGGGTGACGTGAGCGACGTGCTGCGTCTCGGTTATGGGAATCTCCCGTGATCTCGTGGTCCCTGACCTCCGCTCACCACCCCCATCACCGCTCCGGGCGACTGAACCACAGCTGCGGGGTTACCCCAACACACAAGACAATGCGAGGGTATCGGCTGGGGACTACGGTGTCAAGTTTTCAATGCTCGTGCCGGCGCAATGACACGCCCGGGAGTGGTCCCAGGGGGAATCGAACCCCCGTTACCGACGTGAGAGGCCGGCGTCCTAGCCGCTAGACGATGGGACCGGAGCGAGCTGAGGAGGGAGGACTCGAACCTCCAATGGCCTGATCCAGAGTCAGGTGGCTTACCAATTAGCCGACTCCTCAACAGGGCAGGCGGCCGACGCTACTCGAAGGTCTCCGGGGCGTCAAGATCGCGGCACCGCCGCGGCGAGTCGTGCGAGCGTGCGCTCGCGCCCGAGCACGTCGAGCACCTCGTAGATGCCCGGGCTCACCGTGCCGCCGGTCACCGCGACGCGCACGGGCTGTGCGAGCGCGCCCAGCTTGAGCCCGTGGGTGGCGAGCGTGGCCTGGAACGCCCCCTCGATGGCGGCCGCGTCCCAGTGCGGGAGCGCGGTGAGGCGCTGGCAGAGGTCGGCGAGCGCGGGCGCGACCGCCGGCGTCAGGTGCTTGGCCGCGGCCTTCGGGTCGGGCGTGATCGTGTCGACCAGGTAGAAGCGGCAGAACTCCGCCAGCTCGACCAGCGTCTTGGCGCGCTCGCGGAGCGTCTCCACGACGCGCGCGAGCCAGGCGCGGTCCGCTGGGACGGGGAGGCCGGCGCGCTCGAGGAAGGGCGCCACGAGGTCGGCCAGCGCCGGCGCCGGGGTCGCCTTCATGTACTGGAAATTCACCCACTCGAGCTTCTCGGGGTTAAAGATTCCCGCCGACTTGCCGACGTTCTCTAGGGAGAAGTGGGCGATGAGCTCCTCGCGGCTGAACAGCTCCTGGTCGCCGTGCGACCACCCCAGGCGGGCCAGATAATTGACCACCGCGTCAGGCAGGTAGCCCATCTCCCGGTAGGCGAGCACCGAGGTCGCGCCATGTCGCTTCGAGAGCCGAGACTTGTCGAGCCCCAGGATCTGGGGCACGTGGGCGAACGCGGGCGGCGCGGCGCCGAAGGCGCGGTAGAGGAGCACCTGGCGCGGCGTGCTGGCGAGGAGGTCGTCGCCGCGGATCACGTGCGTGATCCGCATGTCGTGGTCGTCGACCACCACACAGAAGTTGTAGACCGGCATGCCGTCCGAGCGCACGATGATGAAGTCGTCGAGCTCGGCGTTCTGGAACACGACCCGGCCCTTCACCTGGTCGTCGATGACGGTCTCACCCTCGAGCGGGGTGCGGAAGCGGAGCGCGTGGGCGGCGCGGCCCGCGGGCGGCGCCGTGCGGTCACGGCAGGTGCGGTCATAGGCGGGACGCCGGCCCGCGGCGAGCGCGGCCTGCCGGCGCGCCTCGAGCTCCTCGGGCGTGCACCAGCAGCGATAGACGGCTCCGGTGGCGAGGAGGGCCTCGGCGCGCGCGCGGTAGAGGGCCAGGCGCTCGCTCTGGTGGTAGGGGCCCTCGTCCCAGGCGAGGCCGAGCCAGCCGAGGCCCTCGAGGATGGCGCGCGTCGACTCCTCGGTCGAGCGCTCGCGGTCCGTGTCCTCGATGCGCAGCACGAACACGCCGCCGTGGTGGCGCGCGAAGAGGTAGCTGAAGAGCGCGGTGCGCACGCTCCCGATGTGGAGCGCGCCGGTGGGGCTCGGCGCGAAGCGCGTCCGGACCGGCATCGCGCGGAGCTAATCGGATGGCGTCCGGCATGTCAAATTCGTGACGCCGCGACGCGACCTCGGGTTGAGAGTCTGCGTCGCGGGCAGCATACTGGCCGGGTGGAGCGGGCGCCCGCAAGAGAGGAAGTGCGATGCTGAAGAAGATACTGGTGGTCGAGGACAACGAGGACAATCGCCGCATCCTCGTCTATCGCCTGCGCAAGATCGGCCAGTTCGACATCCGCGAGGCCGCCAACGGCCAGCAGGCGATCGAAGCCGTGCGCGCCGATCTCCCCGACCTGATCTTCATGGACCTGAAGATGCCGGTCATGGACGGCTGGGAGGCCACCAAGCGCATCCGCGAGATGGACGGCGGCGACAGCGTGCGCATCATCGCCCTCACCGCGCAGGCGATGGCCGGCGACGAGCAGAAGGCGCTCGCCATCGGCTGCGACGACTACCTCGCCAAGCCCGTCGTCGACCCGGACCTCGTGCGCCAGAAGCTCGAGCGGCTGATCGGCGCCGCGGCCTGAGCGGCGGCGCCGTTTCGCGCACGCTGCCGCGCGCGCTTCGGTCCGGAGCGCAACCGGCGCAGCAGAGCACGAGCGCGAGATGCGCTCTGCGCGCTCCGGGAACGCGGGCGGAGCGGGCTTCGACACTGGGGCTCGCCTGCCCACTACGGCCTGGTAACGGGCTCTATGCGCCCTTGACCTCGTGTGGCTTCCAGGGGCGAACGTCTGCCTCGTGTCTGGAGGCTCAGAGCGCCGGGGGGCGTTCATGGCGTGGGTGGAAGATCGTGCGAGGTTGCATCGCGGGGCCCCCGTCACTCTGGGCCAGAAATCGGCACAGAGGTTGCTCTGCCGGAGTGAGTTGCCCCGCCCGTAAGCGGAGGGCTTCGCTGGGAGGAAGAGAAAATGACTAGGACCGTCGCCCGCCTCGTTGTCGACAATCAAGGCCAGGATCTGGCTGAGTACGGCATCGCGCTCGAGGTGATCGCTACCCTCGCCGCCGCGGCGGCGGTCGTGATCGCGCTGGATGTCGGCACGCTCTGGA
>Ga0209474_10004703_pt1 | contig 11741 bp, 12 predicted proteins | sample GraSoiAngelo_145_FD_185902 | JGI IMG/M metagenome (GOLD analysis project Ga0209474, IMG submission 185902) | Grasslands soil microbial communities from the Angelo Coastal Reserve, California, USA - 14_1009_05_20cm (SPAdes) (version 2) | ecosystem: Environmental > Terrestrial > Soil > Grasslands...
TTGGGCGACGTGCAGGCCTTCATCCAGTACTCGCGCCAGTTCACCATGCCGATCACCCAGCTCGCCGGCCAGTTGAACCTGCTGCAGTCCGGCCTCGCCTCGGCCGAGCGCGTCTTCGAGTTTCTCGACGCCGAGGAGGAGGTTCCGGATCAGGCACGCGCTGAACTCCCTGACCCGCAAGGCGACGTCGCGCTGGAGCACGTCTCATTCCGTTACGAACCCGAGAAGCCACTCATCAGCGACTTCAACCTCGAGGTGCGACCGGGGCAGACGATTGCGATCGTCGGGCCCACTGGAGCGGGCAAGACCACGATCGTGAACTTGCTGATGCGCTTCTACGACATCGACGAGGGTCGCGTCTGCCTCGATGGGATCAACACCCGCGACCTCCGGCGAGACGACGTGCGGCGCGTATTCGGCATGGTGTTGCAGGATACCTGGCTGTTCACCGGCACGATCCGCGACAACATCGGTTACGGCAAGGTCGGGGCGACCAACGAGGAGATCGTCGCCGCTGCGCAGGCCGCCTACGTCGATCCGTTCGTCCGGACGCTACCGGAGGGGTACGACACCGTGCTGACGGATGATGCCTCCAACATCTCGGCCGGCCAGAAACAGCTGCTGACCATCGCCCGCGCCTTTCTCGCCGATCCGACCGTGCTCATCCTCGACGAGGCGACCAGCAGCGTTGACACCCGAACCGAGGTCCTGATCCAGCATGCGATGGCGCGGCTGCGGCAGGGGCGGACCGGGTTCGTCATTGCGCACCGGCTGTCGACAATTCGAAATGCGGACAGCATCGTGGTTATGGACCAGGGTCGCATCGTCGAGCAGGGGAGCCATGCCGAGCTGCTCCGCCGGGGCGGTTTCTACTCCACGCTCTACAACAGCCAGTTCAGCGACGTCCTAGAAGAGCAGGCCAGCTAGGCGAGGCAGGACCACGCCGTGGGAGAATGGAGCCGACGAGCTTACGGACCGGGAGGGGACGCGGATGGCAGTCATGACGCCGAGGCATCGCCGCTGGTTCGCCGCGCTGGGTGGATCGATCGTCATCGGCGCCCTCTTTGCATGGCTGCCGCTGGAAGCGTCGGCGGCTGATCTTCGGCAGGGTCCCAGCGTCACGGTCGGCACCGGCCACACCGTCAACGACGACATCTCAGCATCGACGGAAACGTCAACGGGAGCGTGATCGCGGCCGGCGGGACGATCACCGTCTCCGGCACCGTCAGCCGTGACGTCATGATTGCCGGCGGCACGATCAACGTCAGCGGGAAGGTGGGCGGCAGCATCCGGGCGGCGGGCGGCAACCTCACTCTCAACGCACCCGTCGAGCAGGACGTCGTCGTGACCGGCGGGACCGTCAACATCGGATCAGGCGGGACCATCGGGCGCGACCTCGTGATCGCGGGCGGAATGGCCACGGTGTCGGCGCCGGTCGCTCGCCGGGTGACCATGGCCGCCGGCGATCTGACCCTGCGCGGTCGGGTCGGTGGCGATGTGCGTGGCCGCGTCGACCGCCTGCGCCTCGACGGCGCCCAGATCGGTGGCAACCTCGACTACACCAGCGATAACTCGGTAGTAGTTGCCAACGGGGCCAGCGTGGCCGGGACCACCACCCGCAATACGCCAACCGACCGCGGCACCCGGGGCGTGGCCGATGGGTTCCTGGGCTGGCTGCGCGGGCTGATCGGGATCTTCGTGCTTGGTGTCCTGCTGCTCTTGCTGCTGCCTCGGTTCAGCACCCGGAGCATCGACACCTTGCGGGCCGAGCCGTGGGCCAGCCTGGGAATTGGTGCGGCCATCCTCGTCGCCACCCCGATCGTCGCACTGATCGTGTTCATTGTCGGCTTGCTGATCGGCGGCTGGTGGCTCGGCCTCCTGCTGATCCCGCTCTGGATCCTGGCGCTGGCCGTCGGCTACGTCGTGTCCGGTTTCCTGCTGGGCCGTCTGATCTTCGCCCGGCTCGGCTGGGGCCGATACCACGATGTCCTGGCGCTGCTTGCTGGCCTCTTCGTGCTGACCGTGGTGGGACTGGTTCCCCTGCTCGGCTGGCTGGTCAGCCTCGCGGCGTTCGTCGCCGGTGCCGGTGCGGTGGCGCTCGTGATCAGCCGGCGGGCACAGATGCGTCCCGCGGCGGCGTAGTTTCGGCTCCGGCTCGGCTTACGACGCGGCTGGCCGCGGGAGGACGCCGAGCAGCTCGAATCCGTAATCGAGCACCTTCGGCATCTCTGCGTACGCGGTACCGTTTGGCGCCCCCAGCATGACCGCCAGCAACCGGTGACCGCCGCGGCTCGATGTCGTGATCAAGCAGCCCAGCGCCGCCTCTGTCCAACCGGTTTTCAATCCGTAGGCGCCGGGATAGCTGCGCAGCAACTTATTGATGTTGACGAGTGCGAAGGCTTTGTGCGTGCTGGTCGCGGGAATGGTCAGGGCCGGCGTTGCCGCGATCGCGACCAGCGCGGGATAGTGCGACTCGAGATAAACGGCCGCCAGCGCCAGGTCATAGGCCGAGGAGTAGTGGCCGGCGGCATCAAGCCCGCTGGGGTTTTCGAAATGCGTGCCGCGTAAGCCGAGCCGGGCCGCCTTGGTGTTCATGGCGGCGATGAAGCTTGACCGAGACGTGACCGCGGAGGCGAGCGTTTCGGCGGCGTCGTTGCCGGAGTTGAGGAAGACGCCATCGAGGAGCTCTCGCACGGTGAGCCGCTCGCCGGCTGTCAGGCCCATGAAGGTGGAGTCGGCCGGCAGCTGGCTGATCGACGCCGGAACTGTGACGGTGGTGTTCATCCCGATCAGGTCGACAGCGACCATGGCGGTGAAGATCTTGGTGAGGCTTGCCGGTGCCCGCGCGGCCCGGGCATTGGATTGCCAGAGAAAGCGGCCGGTGTCGAGGTTGACCAGCGTCACCTCCTGGGCGGCGATGACCGGCACCGGGAGCGGCCGCAACGTGGCAGCGGGCCGCGGCATCCTCGTCGGCAGCGGTTTAACCGTCCCTGCCGGCGACGGCATGGGTGTGGGCGTGGAGACGGGCACGCGATCCGGCCGAGGCCCCAGCATGACCTCGGGTATCGCGGTCAGGCCCGTCGGCGGCTCGCTCGCACTCGCCTGGTAGCGCGGAGCAGCCGAGCCCAGCCCGCTGCTGAGCGCGCCAATCGCGACCAGGACCGCCGTCAGGTGAAGAACGGATCGTCGCATTGCAGGTCAGGCAGCCTACCGCAGGCTGCGCTGGAAAGCAAGACCCGGTCCCTACAATGTTGCTCGCGCCGGGATGACGGAATAGGTAGACGTTGGCGACTTAAAATCGCCTGCCCGTAAGGGCGTGTGGGTTCGAGTCCCGCTCCCGGCACCAGCCTCGGGACGGCGGTAGTATGGCCTCCATGCTCCGGACGCCCGAAGTCATCCTTGGGATCATCGTCATCGCCTACATCCTCAACGATGTCTTTCAAAGCGTGGTCGTCCCCCGGTCCACCCCGGCCCGCTATCGCCTCACCCGTTGGGTGGTGCGCCCTGGCTGGCGCATCTGGCGGACGATCGCATTGCGGGCACGCTCGTCGGCGCAACGAGAGCGAGTCCTCGGTGTCTTTGCCCCGCTGGTGGTGGTGGTGTTGCTGGTCCTCTGGCTGAGCGGCCTCGTCCTGGGCTTCGGCTTGATCTTCTATGGGCTGCGGGCACAGCTGCACCCGCTCGTGCAGGACTTCCCCACGGCGCTGTATTTTGGCGGCACCTCGGTGCTGACCATCGGGTTCGGCGACTTTGTGGCGACGTCAGGACTGGCTCGGCTGCTGGCCTTAATCGCCGGTGGCACTGGCCTTGGCACGATCGCCCTGGCCATCAGCTTCCTGTTTTCGCTCTATGGATCCTTTCAGCGCCGAGAGATCCTGATCGTCACGCTCGACGCCCGCGCCGGCGCGCCGCCGTCCGGCGTCAACTTGCTCGAGACCACGGCGAAGCTTGGTATGGCCGAGGATCTGCCACGTCTGTTCGCCGAGTGGGAAAAATGGGCAGCCGAAGTGCTCGACAGCCATCTGGCGTACCCGGTTCTTGCCTACTTCCGGTCCTCTCACGACAACGAGTCGTGGGTCAGTGCGCTGGGCGCCGTGCTCGACGCGACCACCCTCATCCTGACAACCGTGGTGGATGGCCCTCGTGGCCCTGCCAAGATGACGTTCGCGATGGGTACGCACCTGGTCGAAGATCTGAGCCGGTTCTTCCGAATCGCTAAAGACCACGATCCCGGCGTCGAGCGGTACGAGTTTGATCAGGCGCGGGAACGCTTGGCCGCCGCCGGTTGGCAGTTGCTGGGAGCGGAAGAGTCGTGGGTCGCCTTCTCGCGGTTGCGAACCCAGTACGCGGTCCCCCTCAACAACATGGCGAAATGGTGGGCCGCGCCACCTACCCAGTGGATCGGCGATCGCTCCCTCGTGCGTTTTCCGCTCCAGCGACACCAGGAAGTCCCGGCCCGCGCCGCCTCGCGCTAACCGCCAACCGGCAGGGTGTGGTCAGGCGGCGAGAAACGCGTGCGGCGGATTCCCGCTGAGCCGAAGATAAAACGCCGTGGCCAGCGCGTATGGCAATAACAGCCGAACTTCGAAGTCGGGCGGCCGGCGGGCGATGCCTGCGAAGAGGTCGGGTAACAGCCGACGCTCCATGGCCTCGGAGATCCGCTGAATGGTGAAGGCGTCCGATGCCCGTACCCGAGCGCTGGCACCGTCCCACATCGTCTTGCCGTCTTCGAGCTGACGCCATTCTGCCAGTAGCACCCCCTGGGTGGCGCTGAGCGCCAGGGCCTGGTTCAGCCGGTTCTGACCCTCGGGCAGCAGTTCGATGCCGTGCGTCCGCGCCAGGTCCAGGCTTTTGCGGACGGCGGCCTCGACATGTGGCCACGACTCGGCATCGGCGGCCGCGTGCGGCAGCAGGTCCGGCGCTTCGATGATCCGTTTGGTCCGACCCAGCGCAAGGCCGTCGAGCTGACTGCGAAGGCCCGCGTTCAGTTGCAGGTGGGCGAGCGGTGGCGTCCGGGAGGCAAAGAGCTCGACCATCGGCTCGGCGAAGGCGATCACCGGGTCTTCAGCCGGCGTCGGGAGTTCGCGATGCTGAACGGCCGGCCGCCACATGGGCCCACGCGGACCCTTCTTGCGGATCGCGAACAGACCGGCCTGGTGACGGCCGGCCAGCACCGCCGCCGTCACGCCGACCACCAGGACCAGGACCGTCGTCGGGACGCCAAAGCGCAGCAAGGCCGCGATGGAGAGCACGAGGGTGGCACCGAGAATCACCGGACGACGGATGAGGCGGGACATGCCTCCAGGTACAACGCGCAGCGCTCCGATCCCTGCCGCGGGCGGCGGGTTAGTTCAGGTTGCGGAAGAGCGTGGCGATCCCCTGACCGCCGCCGATGCACATCGTGACGATGCCCCACTCGGCCTGCCGGCGCTTGAGTTCGTACGCCAGTTTGACCGTCAGGATGGCGCCGGTGGCGCCCACCGGATGGCCGAGCGCGATGGCGCCGCCGTTCGGATTGACCTTCTCGGGATCGATCTCCAGCTCGCGGATCACGGCCACGGCCTGCGCCGCGAACGCCTCGTTCAATTCCATGAGGTCGATGTCGTTGATCGTCATGCCCGCCTTCTTCAGAAGGTTCTGGACGGCAAAGATGGGAGCGACGCCCATGATTTCGGGAGCGATGCCCGCCACCGCGTCGGCCACCCACTCGAGTTGGGGCGTGACACCGAGCTCCTGCGCCCGGGCGCTCGTCATCACGACCAACGCCGCCCCGGCGTCGTTGATGCCCGAGGAGTTGCCCGCCGTCACGCTGCCGCCATCTCGAAACGCCGGCTTGAGCCGGGCGAGCGACTCAGCGGTGGTTCCCGGTCGCGGGTGCTCGTCCAGGTCGGCGACCAGCGGGTCGCCCTTACGCTGTGGAATGGCGACCGGCACGATCTGATCTTTGAAGCGGCCCTCGGCGATGGCGACGGCCGCCCGGCGCTGGCTCTCCGCAGCGAATTTGTCCTGCGCCTCCCGCGAGACGCCGTAGCGGTCGGCGACCTTCTCGGCGGTGGCGCCCATCTGGTAGCGGCCGAATGGATCGGTGACCAACGACAGGGTGCCGTCGATCAGTTGCGCTTCGCCGAGGCGCCACCCCACCTGGGAGCGGGGCAGCATATACGGCTGGATCGACATGTTCTCGTTGCCGCCGGCAACGACGACCTGCGCTTCTCCGGTGCGCAGCTCCTGGACGGCGCTGTTGATGGCCTGCAATCCCGATCCGCACAGCCGGTTGACGTTGAACGCGGTTGTGGTCTCAGGAAGTCCGGCCTTCAGTGTCGCCAGGCGGGCGTTGAAGGCATCCTCGCCGACCTGGCCGACGCAGCCGAGGATGACCTCGTCCACGACCGCCGGCGAAATTCCGGCCCGGTCGACGGCCGCCCGGATCGCGTTGGCGCCCAGGTCGGAAGTCGGGGTGTCCTTGAATGCGCCGGCAAACTTGCCGATGGCCGTGCGAACGCCCCCGGCGACAACGATGCCCCCTCCGTTCAGCGCCACGGCGTCATTTTAGCCGTGACGTCGGATGACTAAACCCCCGGACTCGGTGCGCTTCCGCTTCCCGTCCCGGCCGATCCCCCGTAGGCGGTCCCGCCGCCCGAATCGCTCCCCCGCTTGGTGATCCGCTGCGCTTGCTGCTGGGCCTTTGAAATCCCGCGCTCGACCTGCGGCCGCGCTGTGTCCACGACGCCCTGCGCCTGGTCGAGGACCGGCTGCATCTGGCCGCGGACCTGATCAAGGCGCTCCGACAGGTCCGCGCGCATATCCCGGCCGGGCTTCGGAGCATAGAGCAGCGCGACGGCGCCGCCGATGATCATGCCGTGCACCACGCCTCTCAAATATCCCATCGTGTCCTCCTTAGTGGCGGCCCCACCTGACCCTGCTCGATCAGGCCCGCGGGACTGCCCGCGTGGCGCCTATCTTACCACTCCAGCCGGAGATCTTGATATCGGCGATATAACGATATGCGGCCGGACCAGGTGCGCGCCGAGTACCACCGCCCGCACCGCAAGGTCGATCGCGGCGCGCAGCAGCACGGCGCTCACGCAGCAGAAGCTGTAGAGGAAGACCTCCGGGATACGCGCGCGTAAGAAGGGCACACCGAGGGCCAGACCGGCAATCAGGATGCCGGCGGTACACAGCGACGCACCCAGCTCCACGGTGCGGGCCTGCAACCATGCGGTGGCACTCATCTGCAGGAAATGATATAGGACTAGTGTCAAATGTCAAAGCAAAGCGGTGGGTATCGGATCATGTGGGCATCGCTCTGATCGACGCCGGGCTGCGGCGGCGCATCGGCCGCGCGCGGGTCGGCCACTTCGCGACCTCAGACGGAAGGGAAGCGGCGCTGGTGCCGGTCTGTTTCGTGCTGCTGGGCGACACGGTGTACCACGCCATCGACGCCAAGCCGAAGTCCGCGGCGCCCGACAAGCTGCGGCGCGTGCGCAATGTACGCGTCAACCCGTCGGCGGCCTTGCTGGTCGATCACTACGACGAGGACTGGGGCCGGCTCTGGTACGTGCTCTTACGGGGCCACGCAGGTGTGCTCGATCACGGCGCTGAGCAGCAGCGCGCCATTGCCGCGCTCAAACGGAAATACGTGCAGTATCGGACGACCCTGCCGCTGGCTCGCGACGCGCTGGTCATCGCGCTAGCGGTGCGGCGGATATCGCATTGGCGACCCAGCTCATCCGGCCGTCGCCCCGCAGACCGGCGGGTTCCACCGGCATGAAGGTGCGGATGGAGACGATGTCCGATCCCGATTCATAGCGGGCGGCCAGACGGACGCTGTCACCAAACCAGGGGTCGTTGATCAGGATCCCCGCCTCGGCCGTGTAGCCGGTAAGAAGGATGAAATGCTGATTGCCAGCCAGGTGCACCTCGGCAACCACCGGCCGGCCCGCATCGAGCTCGGCTTCGATAACCCCGAGGTCGGGCCCGAACCAGCCGGAGAACGTCACCCGGCCAGCCGAGTAGGTGGTCACCGCGTTCCAGATCAGCATGTCGTCGAAGGCGTAGCCGCCGTTGGCCGTGAGCCAGGCGTTGAAGGTGCCAGGATCGACGTTGATGCCGTAGTAGCGCAGCATCATCGTGACCGCCGCGATGGCGCAGCCAGCGGAGCCGATCGTCTCCGTCGGGGAGCTGCCGAGCCGCGCCCCGGCCCAGGCGCCGTCCTGCTGGCTCACGGGACCGATTTCAATCGCGTCCTCTGCCGATGCGCCCAGCGGGTTGGACAGCGCGATCGTGACCGCGATGGCGCCGGCCACGATTGCTGGGCGCAACCCGGTGAGGAGGCGGGGGAATTTCACAGGCAGAGAACCTTTTGATGACCGACGGACAAGCGCGGCCCATCTTGGGGTGCGCGCGGGACGCAAGCAAACGGGCGCGGTGACCCAAGGTGGCAAAGCGGTCTAGTCCCAAATCGTTGGGCCGGGCGTGGGCGGTAAAAGCTGGCCAGCGCCGGGCTTGTCCGGGCGGATGTAACGGTTTTTGGACGCTAGGCGCCATCGGTATTCAGGCCGCGTAAAGGGTCAAAGAAGACCGGTGCGCGAAGCACCCACCGGGCGTGGGGGGTTTTCGGTCGGGCGTACTACGCGGCCTGCTTCTGCCGGCCGGCCTGCCGCGCCCTGGCACGTTCGATACGCTTTTCTTTTGCGACGCGCCCGCGTCGGACGTGCGGTTTCATCGCCGGTACAACTGTGGAAGCGGTCACCGCTTGCAGGGCGCAGCGGCTGCGGATCAATTCGCGGCCCGATTGTGATCGTGGCGTCGCTGGGGTCCAATTGAATTAGGGGTTGTTAAGATGGCTGCCAAATGAGTGACCCGCGCCCCATCGGCGTGTTCGACTCGGGCGTGGGCGGCCTCACCGTTCTCCGTGAGCTCCAACGTCAGCTGCCCAACGAGTCCACCATCTACTTCGCTGACCTCGGCCACTTCCCCTATGGCCCGCGCTACCAGGCGCAGGTCCGGCATTTCGCCCTGAACATCATTCGGTTTCTCGAAAAGCTCGACGTCAAGCTCGTGGTCATCGCGTGCAACACGGCGACGGCCGCCGCCCTCAACACCGCCCGGGAGGTCTTCGACATCCCGATCATCGGTGTCATCACGCCGGGAGCTGAGGCGGCTGTTCAAGCCACGCGCAACAAACGGGTCGGTGTGATCTCAACCGAAGGCACGCTGCAAAGCCAGGAGTATCTCCATGCCATCCGCGAGGCCAACCCGACCATTGGCGTCCTGCCGAAGGCCGCGCCTGAGCTGGTTGATCTCGTGGAGGCCGGCAAGTCGGATGCGGCGGAAACCGAGGCCGTGCTGCGGGGGGCGCTCCAGGACATCCTGCGGTACCAGGCCGACACGCTGATCCTGGGTTGCACGCACTATCCGCTGCTGAGACCGCTAATTCGAAAGATCGCGGGCGACAGCATGACAGTGGTCGATTCCGCCGAGACGACCGCCGCCCGCGTCAAACGGGTCCTCGCCCGCAACGGCTTGGAGGCCGCGGACGCTGACGCGGCCCGGCACCAGATCTATGTCACCGGTTCGCCGGAGCGATTCACGGATGTGGCCCGCATCCTCTTCGGCCAGGCGCTGCCCCCCATCACGACCGTCCGCCTCGAGCTGGTTGAAGCGATGAGCGGACGGGAGGGAGCGGCGTGACGGCCACCATGACCGGCACGGATTTCATCACGCCCATCAAGGCCGAGCTGCAGGATTTCGAAGAGCGCCTGCATCAGACCGTCCGCGCCGATCTCGGGCCGGTGGCGGAGGCCATGGAGCAGATCCTGGATGCCGGCGGAAAACGGCTGCGGCCGTCGCTTGTTTTTCTGGCCGCCGGCCTTGGCCACCCCAGTCGAATGGACGACGTGCACCGGGCCGCCATGGCCATCGAGTTCATCCACAACGCCACCCTGATCCACGACGACCTGATCGACGGGGCCCCGACGCGGCGCGGGTTGCGCACGATCCATGAGTCCCTGGGGGCGAACCCCGCGATCATCATCGGCGACTACTACTTCGCCAAGGGCGCCAACCTGATGTCCCAGATCGGGAACACGAGCATCGACGCCCTGCTCTCGCAGACGGTGATGACGATTTGCTTTGGCGAGATGCTCCAGCTCACCAGCCAGCGGCGATACGACCAGACTCTCGATGAGTACTACGCGAAGATCGAGCGCAAGACCGCCGTGTTGCTCGGGGCATCGACCTTCTGCGGCGCCGTCCTGGGCGACCTGCCGGAGCCCGAGGTGCAGGCGATCCGCCGCTTCGGCCGGCTGCTCGGGATGTCGTTCCAGATCGCGGACGACGTCCTCGACTATCTCGCCTCCGAGGAGGAGGTGGGGAAGCCAGTAGGCAACGACCTGAAGCAAGGCACCGTGACACTTCCCCTGATGCTCGCCCGGCATGATCCCTCTCTTGATGGTCAGCTCGACGCCATCCTCGCCAGGCCGGTCCTGCAGGACGCCGATTATGCCGAGGTGGTCCGGATTGTGCGCGGTTCGCGCGGCATCGACGAGTCGTACGAGTACGCCAGGACCTTTGGCGAAAAGGCGCGGGCGGAGTTACAGGCATTTGCGCCCTCAGCCCACCGCGATGCCCTCGAGTCGTTGACCTACTACGTGGTGGGCCGCCGGAACTAGCCCGCCCGAACCCAATGGCCACCTTTCGGCTGGCGACCCGAGGCAGCACGCTCGCCATGATCCAGGCGCGGCTTGCGGCCGAAGCCCTGGCTGGCCGATATCCTGAGCACGAATTCATCCTCGTGCCGCTCGCCACCCATGGCGACCGGCAGCCGACGCTGCGCCTGGCCGACTCGCCGCGCGAGGGGTTGTTCGTCAAGGACCTCGAGCAGGCCCTACTCGACGGGCGGGCGGAGCTGGCCGTGCATTCGGCGAAGGACCTTCCCACGTTGCCAACCCCAGGGCTGGTGCTGGCCGGCTTCCTCGAACGGGCCGACGCCCGCGACGTGCTGATCGCCCGGCCACCGTCCACGCTCGCTCAGCTGCCGCCTGGATCGCGGCTTGGCACCGGGAGTCCACGCCGGGCCGCCCAGATCGCGGCGATCCGGCCCGACCTTCGCGCGGTCGAGATCCGCGGCAACGTCGATACCCGGCTGCGCCGCCTCGCGGAGGGGGCCGTGGATGCGCTGATCCTGGCCGCCGCCGGACTCGAGCGGCTCGGCCGGCTCGGCGAGGCCCATGAGCTGCTGCCCTTTGAGGTCATGCTGCCAGCGCCCGGCCAGGGGGCGCTGGCCATCCAGGGAGTTGTGGGCACTGAGGCGGCCGAGCTGGCGGCCGGCATCGACCACCGCGACACCAGCCGTGCCGTCCGGGCCGAGCGCCTGCTGCTGCGCAGCCTTGGCGGCGGCTGCCTGTCGGCCGTCGGGGCGTACGCCCTCGTCGCCGGCGATGAGCTTGTTCTGGACGCCGTCGTCCTTGGCGATGGGGGAGGGCGGGTGCTCCGCGCCCGGGCGCATGGCGTCGACGACGCTGAGGTGGTCCGCCAGGTGACGGCAACGCTCGACGCCGCCGGCTCCGCCGGGCTCCTGCGGCCGCCCGCCGCGGCAGGGCCGCTCACCGGATTGCGCGTCATGGTGACGCGCTCGGACGATCAGGCGGCCAGTCTCATCCGGGCTCTGGAAGCGGAGGGGGCGACCACCGTTGCCTGCCCGGTCATCGCGATCGAACCGATCGACGTGGGGGCCGGCC
>Ga0209474_10004704_pt1 | contig 11738 bp, 3 predicted proteins | sample GraSoiAngelo_145_FD_185902 | JGI IMG/M metagenome (GOLD analysis project Ga0209474, IMG submission 185902) | Grasslands soil microbial communities from the Angelo Coastal Reserve, California, USA - 14_1009_05_20cm (SPAdes) (version 2) | ecosystem: Environmental > Terrestrial > Soil > Grasslands ...
GTCATCGACAGAATCGTGAAGCCAATTTCGCGCGAACCGTTGAGCGCAGCCTCCCTAACGCCTTCGCCCAATTCGATCCGCCGCACGATGTTTTCCAACATCACCACCGCGTCGTCGACAACAAACCCAACTGACAGCGTGAGAGCCATCAGCGACAAATTATCGAGACTGAAATTCAGCAGGTACATCGCCGCAAACGTGCCGACGATCGAAGTCGGCAGAGCGAGCGTCGGAATGATCGTCGCGCGCACGTTTCGCAGAAACAGAAAGATGACCATCACTACGAGCCCCATCGCCAACACCAGCGAGAACTGCACGTCATCGACTGACTGGCGGATGGAAATCGATCGATCGTTCAGCACGTCGAGATTGACTGACGCCGGCAGTTGTTTCTTGAACTGCGGAATCAGCGCCTTGATCGTATCCACGACCGCCACGGTATTCGTGCCGGGCTGGCGTTGAACTGCCATCGTGATGCTGCGACGGCCATTGAACCAGCTCGCGGCCTTATTGTTCTCGACGCTGTCGAGCACGGTCGCAACCTCTTCCAGACGCACCGGCGAGCCATTGCGATAAGCGACGATCAGCTTCCCAAACTCGGCCGCATTGTCCAGATTCGTCTTCGTCTGAATCGTCGTGTTCGAGTACTTGCCGTACAGCGTCCCCGTCGGCGTGTTGGGGTTCGCGTTGCGAATCGCGGTGTCCACGTCGTCAACACCAATGCCGCGATCCGCTAAGCGGTTCGGATCCATCTGCGCGCGCACCGCGTACTTCATCGCGCCGTACACTTGCACTTGCGACACGCCATCAACCATCGAGATGCGCTGGGCGATGAGCGTCTCGGCGTACTCATCAACATCCGGCAGCGACAAAACGTCGGAATTCAGCGAGAGGAAAAGAATCGGACTGTCAGAAGGGTTCGATTTGCGCAGGCTCGGCGGATTAGGCATGCCCGGCGGCAGTTGCGGCAGCGCGGCTGAGATCGCCTGCTGTACATCCTGGGCGGCCGCGTCGATGTTGCGGCTGAGATTGAATTGCAGAGTGATCGAAGTCGATCCCTGTGAGTTGCTCGAGTTGATCGAATCGATCCCGGCGATGCCTGAGAACTGTCTTTCGAGCGGCGTCGCCACTGACGCCGCCATGGTCTCAGGATTCGCGCCGGGCAAACCCGCATTCACGTTAATCGTCGGATAATCAACGGTGGGAAGATCGCTGACCGGCAGCGCCGCATAACCAATCATGCCGAACAGAACGATGCCGACCATCACCAGCGTCGTCGTAATCGGACGCTGAATGAACAGCTCAGAAATGCCGCGGCGATGATTTGGATCCTTCGACTTCTTCGCCATCACAACTGTGTTCATCGCGTAGCGATGCGATGAGTTTAGCCGTGGGCTTCAGCCCACGGATTCATAGGATTAGATTGATCGCGTCGCGTAGCGACGATTGAATCTCTCGTTCAGGCGTCGCTACGCGACGCGCTTTTTTTCAATCGACACACCGCGGGTTGAAACCCACGGCTAAATTCAACTCGTCGCTACGCGACGAGACTGGTTCACGCAGTCAGCGGCTCCCGCCCTCGTCGTCTGCGCGCGAGCCATGCCTGCATCCGCTCGAAATACAAATACACAACCGGCGTCAGGTACAGCGTCACCACCTGCGACACCATCAACCCGCCGACGACCGCGAGACCCAATCCTCGTCGCGAAGCGGCGCCTGCGCCCCAGCCCAGCGCAATCGGTAACGTCCCCATCAACGCCGCCATCGTCGTCATCATGATCGGGCGAAAACGAATTAGGCACGCCTGGAAAATTGCTTCCTCGGGTGGCTTGCCCTCTTCGCGTTGAGATGTGAGCGCGAAATCGATCATCATGATCGCGTTCTTCTCGACGATGCCGATGAGCATGATCAGGCCAACGAATGCGTAAACGTCCAGCTCACGACCGAAGATGAGCAGCGTCAGCAACGCGCCCAACCCGGCCGAAGGCAAACCCGAAAGAATCGTGAATGGGTGAATGAAACTCTCGTAGAGAATTCCCAGCACGAGATAAATCACCAACACTGCGACCAGCAGCAGCAATGTCAGGTTCTGCAAAGATGATTGAAAGATCTGCGCCGTGCCCTGGAAGCTGGTCGTAATTGTCGGTGGCAAATTCGACTTCGCCAGCTTCTGCACATCATCAGTTGCCGCGCTCAGTGAAACTCCCGATTTCAAATTGAATGAGATGGTCGCCGAAGGAAGCTGGCTCAGATGATTCACCAGCAGTGGGCCAACGCTACGCGAAAACGTCGCGACAGTGCTTAACGGAACCAGACGGCCGGTCGTCGTTTGATTGGGCTGCGTCAATCCTGCCGGCGCTTGAAATGAATTCACCATGACCGGTGAAGGCGCGGCCATCGCGGATTGCACCTGCGCGACCGCGCTCGCGGTTGCGGGGCCGGCCGTCGCATGAATGTAAAGCCGGCCGAGCGCGGACGGGTCCGTTTGGTATTCCGGTTTCACCTCGAGAATTACTTGATACTCATTCGACGTCGCATAGATCGTAGAGATCTGTCGCGTGCCGTAGGCGTCATTCAAAGCATCTTCGATCTGCTGCGCCGTCACCCCGACCGCTGATGCTTTGTCGCGATCGATATCGACATTAAGTTGTGGATTCTTTGTCTGAATGTCGCTAGCGACGTCGAGCAACTGCGGCAGCGCCTGCATCTTCTGCATCAGAATTTCGGCGCTCGCGTACAGTTCCTTTCGATCAGGTCCTTGCAGAGTCAACTGGTAAGGACTCTTCGTTACCTGGCCGCCGACCTGAACCAGCGGCGGGTTCTGCAAATAGATGCGCATGCCGGGGACTTGTGCGAGCCTCGGCCGCAGATCCTGAATGATGGCTTCGACATCTTTGCGGCGATCGTGAACGGGCTTGAGCAGAACCAGAATGTTGCCGGAGTTGCTGGCGGCGCTAATGTCACTCTCGCCCACCGTCGATAGCACGCCGACGACGTTCGGGTCTTTGCGAATAAGATCGACGATCTGTTCCTGATGTCGCGACATCTCAGTGAAAGAGATTCCTTCAGCAGCTTCCGTATAGCCGACGATCTGGCTGGTATCATCGTTCGGAATGAAACCCTTCGGAATGACATAGAACAGGCCGATGGTGACGAGAAACAAAACGCCGCAAATCGCCAGCGTCAGCGCGCGATGCTCGAGCGCGATTTCTAAAGTCCAGCGATAACCGTCGACCAGCCAATCGTAAGCACGCTCCGTCGCGTCCCAGAATTTTCCATGTTGCACAGGTTGGAGCGCAGGCATCCCTGCCTGCGGTTCACCGGCATCCCTGCCGGTTTTTTCTTCGCCCGCTACCGGTTCTGACTCCTTTCGATGGCCGAAGCCTTTCAGGATGCGACTGCAGAGCATCGGCGTCAGGCTCAGCGAGACGAAACCTGAGACCAGAATCGCGACGCTGATCGTAATCGCGAACTCGCGAAACAATCGTCCGAGGATGCCGCTGAGGAACAACACAGGAATAAAGACTGCGACGAGCGAAACCGTCATCGATACAATCGTGAATCCAATTTCGCGCGAACCCTTCAGCGCGGCTTCCATTGCTCCTTCGCCTTCTTCCATCCGCCGCACGATGTTCTCGAGCATCACCACTGCGTCATCGACCACGAAGCCTACCGACAAAGTCAGCGCCATCAGTGAAAGGTTGTCGAGGCTGAACCCGAGCAGGTACATGATCGCGAACGTGAAAACGATCGATGTCGGCAAAGCCAGCGTTGGAATGAACGTCGCGCGCACATTGCGCAGGAACAGGAAGATGACAAGCACGACCAGACCAATCGCGAGCAGCAACGAAAACTGCACGTCATTTACCGATTCACGAATCGATTCTGATCGATCGTAAAGAACATCGAGCTTGATTGAAGCGGGCAGCTGCTGGCGGAATGCCGGCAGCAGATTGCGAATCGCATCGACGACGGCGACCGTGTTCGTGCCCGGCTGCCGCTGAATCGTGAGCGTGACCACCTGTTGCCCGTTGTAACGAGTGGCGAGCCGATTGTTTTCCACGCTATCGACCACATTGCCGAGATCGCGGAGCGCTACCGGCGCACCGTTGCGATAGGCGACGATGAGCGATCGGTATTCCTCGGCGTTCGTCAGTTGCCCGTTCGCCTGAACCGTCAGGTTCTGATGGATTCCGTAAAGCGTGCCGACCGGCAAGTTCGTGTTGCCGCGTTGCAGAGCCGTCGCGACGTCGTCAATACCGATGCCGCGGCCGGCCAGCGCCGAAGGATCGACCTGCACGCGCACCGCGTACTTTTGCTCGCCTGTCACCAGCACCTGCGCGACACCGCTAATCGTCGAGAGCCTTTGCGCGAGCGTCGTGTCCGCGTACTCGTTCACCTTCGACAGAGGCAGCGTCGGCGAACTCACCATCAGGTAAACGATCGGCTGATCGGCGGGATTGACCTTCTTCAGCGTCGGCTGATTCGGCATGCCAGGCGGAAGTTGCCGCGACGATTGCGCAATCGCCGTCTGCACATCCTGCGCAGCCGCATCGATGTTGCGACTGAGATCGAATTGAAGTGTGATTGAAGTGTTGCCGAGCGTGCTGGTCGAGCTGACGGTGTTCAGGCCGGCGATCGTTGAAAACTGTCGTTCGAGTGGCGTCGCGACCGACGATGCCATCGTTTCGGGACTAGCGCCGGGAAGTTCCGCCGTGACTTGAATCGTTGGATAGTCGACGTTGGGAAGATCGCTAACCGGCAGCGCGCGATAACCGATGAAGCCGAACAGAACGATGCCGGCCATGATGAGCGTGGTCGTGATGGGGCGCTGGATGAAAAGTTCCGACATTGAAATCTATTGTCCGCGCAGCGGACATATTGAAAATAGCCCAGCACTTCAGTGCTGGGTTAACGAATAAAACAAGAATCAAAGCCCGCGTAGCGGGCGACAGAATTGTTGAATTCAGAGGTCTGTCGTCCGCTTCGCGGACTAGGGAGACTTAACTACTGCGTGTCCCAGCGATAAATCGCTGGGCTATTTTCGATCGTCCGCTGCGCGGACTAAGTTGCTTCGATTTCTCAACCCTGATTCATTACTGATTACCGGCGATGTCGCGCTCCGCACCAACTGGCCTCCTACATGGCGACCCATTCGCGTATCAGGCAGAGCATCCACAACCCTACCAACGCGTGCGGCGAAATTAATTAGCCGTTCTAAGAGTTCATCAGAGGTCATGGAGTTAATCGGAGGTCATGTTTTCAAACTAGCAATTTGCAATTTGCATTTTTCAATTTTCAATTTGCATTGCTCTATTGATTTCCGCCGCCGCGTCCCTGAGAAGGCGAGGCTCCCGGATTGCCTCCCTGACTTCCGCCTCCACCGCCGCCTTGTCCCTTTCCTTTCACTTGCACCTTCGCGCCTGGGACGATTCGCAATTGTCCATCAGTAACGACTTGTTCACCGGGCGTCAGACCTTCGTCAATGACGGTCATGGTGTCCATCGCGGTACCGATTTTCACAGTTCGCATTTCCGCTGTGCCGTCAGCTTTCACCACATAGACGAATGATTTGTCCTGCCCGATTTGGACTGCTTGGGTGGGAACCACGACAGCCTGATTAGCGATGCCGAGCGTCAGCACTACGTTCACGAACTGTCCGGGATACAAGCGCCGATCCTCGTTGATGAAGGTCGCCTTGAGACGAACTGTTCCCGTCGCCGGATCGACCGTGTTATCGACAAGCGAGAGCTTGCCCATCACTGGGTTCGCTTCATCGCCCGGAATTTCACCGCGCACAACCAGCCCTTCTTTACCGGACGCCTGTCGAATTCGAACCAGGTCACGTTCGGGAACTGAGAACGTCACATAAATCGGCGATGAACTCGCGATCGTCACCATTGAGGCCGTATCGTTCGCGCGCACAAGATTGCCTTGCGTAACCGCGAGGTTTCCGGTCTTACCGGCGATGGGCGCGCGAATTGTGGTGTAGCTGAGTTGTATGCGCGCGTTTTGGACCACGGCCTCTTCAGCTTTCTGTGCAGCTTGTAGATTTGCCACGGACGATTTGTCAGCGCGCACGGTAGCTTCATCGGCGTGGAGCTTTGTCAGATCGTTGTCGTATTGCTCACGCGGAATGACACCCGCTTCAACCAATTTGAGATCGCGATTGACGATCGTTTGATCGTTGGTCACAGTTGCTTCGTCACGCGCGACGATATCGTTTCCCTGACGCACTGAGGCCATGGCCTTGAGAAGATTTGCTTCCGCCCCGCTTAACTGTGCCTGCAACGGCCGAGGGTCGATCATGAACAGCAGGTCGCCTTTCTTAACCTCCTGACCGGGTGTAAAAGCGACGCGCATCAGCGTGCCTTCGACTTGTGATCGAACAGCAACGGTAGACAGCGCTTCGGTATTGCCGATGCCTTTGATTTGGATTGGAACATCCTGTTGCGTCACGCTCGCAACTTCGACCGGAACAACTTCGCCTGCACCGCCACGGCCACCTCGACCTCCGCCGGCGGGCGTCGCCGCCTTGTCGCCGAGAAATCTCCAAAGGACAACGAGCAAAACGACCAGCAGGAGAATGCTGACGATTTGAATTATTCGCGCGCGGGTTTTGTGGGGGCGACGAGTGTTGGTTGACGCGGGTGTGGCATCAACCGGAATCGCTCCAGCGGTCTCCTGGCGTGTTACTGCGGGCGCATCGGAAAAATCTCGCGAAACTTGTTCGTCCATTTACGATCCGTTTTCAGACGTGTCGACAAAGCTGATGCGGCAAAGTCTAAATCCTGGGCCGAATTGCTCGGGGGTAGTTTATGGTCGCACAAGTATCGACGCCGCCGCAAAGACGTTGGTTACAGGAAGGTCGGGATAAACCAAACTTCAGTTTGCGTCCTTTTAGTCAATTAAGAACAGGGCACCAGAGTTATGACTTCTCTTGACTTCATACGTCTTCCTGATAAGACTGTGCCCGCTGGTGTCAGAAGCCCGAGTGTGAACGAGGGCGAGTTACCCGACGACGATCTTGCTCAATCACGTTGCCCTCCCTCACGGTCGGGCTTCTGACACGATCGACTCTTCTAGCAAACAATGGAGTGAACTATGAAATCTCTGAATCATCTTTCCCGGCGATACGTTTCGGCACTTTGTGCGATTGCGCTGATGGCAACTTCGTTCGCGCAGGCCTTCGCTCAGCAGCCGGCAACTGCGAAGCGAGCGATTACACACAAGGACTACGATACGTGGCATTCGATCCAGTCACCGCAAATCTCGCGCGATGGAAAGTTCGTCGCGTATGCCTATATGGCGCAGGACGAAGACAGCGAAATCGTGGCGCGCAACATTGCGACGGGACAAGCGTGGCGCGCGCCGCGTGGATACCGTCCGCCGGCGCCGCCTCCGGATGATTCGATTCCAAATTTTGGCGAGTTGATCGCGGCGCAGGCGAGACTCGCGCGTCCGGCTTTCACTGCCGACACTAAGTTTGTAGTTTTCAGTATCGAGCCGACGAAAGCTGATCTCAACAAAGCAAAGCGCGGCAGTAGTCCGACTCCGGGGTCCCCGGCCGGGCAGCCCGGCGGGGGTGGGGCGGTGAGGGAGGGCTCCCTTGGAAACGCGTCCGGCGCGAGAGATGCGAACATGCCGAAGAATGGGCTAGGCATCATGGATCTCTCCAGCGGACAAGTTGCGAAGATCGATCGGGTGAAGAATTTCCAGCTGCCCGAAGACGGCGGTGGCTTCATCGCTTATCTGATGGAAGCTAAACCTGCGACGCCACCTGTGAGAGAAGGCGCTGGCGGAAACCCGACCGTCAGGGAGGGTGCCCAGAATCCAACTAATCCAACTGAATCTGTTGATGATTCAGATGATTCAAGCCAAGCTCCGCAAACAGGACGGCCTGGTCGCGGGCCGAAGAAGGAATATGGCTCTGATCTCATTCTCAGGAACACCACCACCGGCACCGAACGCACATTCAGCGATGTGCTCGACTACACTTTGAGCAAAGACGCGAAGACGCTCGTCTACACCGTCTCGTCCAAGAATGAAGAGACGAACGGCGTCTATCTTGCCTCCACGCAAAGCGAGGCGGCGCCCATCGCGCTCCTTTCCGGCAAAGGAAAATATCAGAAGCTAACCTGGGATGAAGAACAGACCGAACTCGCGTTCATCAGCGACCGCGACGACCAGGCTTCGAAACAATCGAAGTTCAAAGTCTATATGTGGGATCGCGCGAGCGGCGCACCCATCGCCGGCAACGGCAGTAACCCGACCATAAGGGAAGGATCGAGCGGAAACCCGACCCCGGGGTCCCCGGCCGGGCAGCCCGGCTGGGGTGGGACGGTGAGGCAGGGTGCAAATAACCACGCGACCTCGACGCCGCCGATGCTGGCAACCGAGATCGTTTCGACTTCATCACCCGGTTTCCGCAAAGACTTCGTTGTCAGCGACAAAGCAAACTTGAGTTTCTCGCTGGACGGTTCGCGTCTGTTTCTGGGCGCCTCGCCGCCACCGGAGCCTGAGAAGAACGCGGATGATGACACTCCGGCGGACGAGAAAGTGCTCGTCGATCTTTGGCACTGGAAGGACGACTACATTCAGCCGATTCAAAAAGTGCGCGCCGAGCAGGAGAGACAACGCTCGTATCGCGCAGCGTATGACGTTAAGGCCCGAAAGTTCGTGCAGCTCGCTGACGAGAAACTTGAGACGCTAACGCCCTCAACCGACGGTCGGTTAGCGATCGGATCAGACAATCGCGCCTATCGCGTCACGAATGATTACGATCCGGGCATGACTGATTTCTATGTCGTCAACTCGGAAGATGGTTCGCGGAAGCAGGTCGCGCAGAAGCAGAGATTCAATGTGTCGCTCTCACCCAACGGCAAGTACGCGATCTACTTCGACGGGAAAGATTGGAATTCGTATTCAGTCGCGACCGGCGCAAAGATGAATCTCACCAAGAGTCTTGGCGTTAATTTCTTCAATGAAGATAACGACACGCCGGAGTTGCCGAACGCTTACGGCGTTGCTGGTTGGACTAAAGACGACGCGTCGGTGCTGATTTACGATCGCTTCGATGTGTGGCAAGTTTCGCCCGACGGCAAAGGCGCAAAGAACCTAACGGACGGCGTTGGCCGTCAATCCAAGATTCAGTTTCGTTACGTGCGGCTCGATCCGAAAGAGCGTTCGATCGACGCGACGAAGCCTCTGCTCCTACACGCTGAGAACGAAGACACTCGCGATTCAGGTTTCTATCGCGACCGCATCAACGGCGGACTGCCTGAGAAACTGATCATGGGCGCGAAGGATTACAACAATCCAACGAAGGCAAAAGATGCCGACGTGCTCATGTTCACGGCATCGCGTTTTGATGAATATCCGGACGTTTGGACCACGGATTCGAACTTCAAGGCACCGAAGAAGATCAGTAACGGCGATGCGCAACGCGCGCAGTTCAATTGGGGCACGGCGGAACTCGTCAACTTCAAAAACACGGATGGTGTGGCGCTCAAAGGTTTGCTGCTCAAGCCGGACAACTTCGATCCGAAGAAGAAGTACCCAATGATCGTTTACATCTACGAGCGCCTGTCGCAGGGACTACACCAGTTTCGCAATCCGGGACCGGGCACTTCGATCAATCCTACTTACTACGTCAGCAACGGCTATCTGATTTTCATGCCGGACATCGTTTACAAAACCGGCTATCCGGGACGTGATGCGTTGCAGTGTGTCCTGCCGGCGGTCCAGACCATCGTCGATCGCGGATTCGTTGACGAGAAGAACATCGGCATCCAGGGTCACAGTTGGGGCGGCTATCAGATCGCTTACATGGTCACGCAAACCAATCGCTTCAAGGCAGCCGAAGCAGGCGCCGCCGTCGTGAACATGACCAGCGCCTACAGCGGCATTCGCTGGGGCACCGGACTACCGCGGCAATTTCAATACGAGCATTCGCAATCACGCATCGGCGGTTCAATGTGGGAGTATCCGATGCGCTATCTCGAGAACTCGCCGATCTTTCACGCCGACAAGATTCAGACGCCGCTGCTGCTGATCAATAACGATGAGGATGATGCGGTGCCGTGGTACCAGGGCATCGAGTTCTATCTCGCTCTGCGGCGCTTGAACAAAGAAGCGTACATGTTCACCTACAACGGCGAGAAGCATGGCCTGCGCAAGCGGATCAATCAGAAGGATTACACGCGCCGCTTGCAGGAATTCTTCGATCACTTTTTGAAAGGCGCGCCCGCGCCCGAGTGGATGGAGAAAGGCATTCCGTATTTGCAACGCGAGAAGGAGAAAGAAAAGTATCGCGTGGCGGATGAGCCGGGACGGTAGCGTGTTACAGAACCGCGAGCAGTAGCGAGCGGGTTTAGGAAGCGTCGGTCGGTGCCAGTGATGTCTTGATATGATAAGAATTCACTTTATCCCGCTCGCTATCGCTCGCGGTTCTGTATACAACAAAAAAAGGCGGCCCATTGAGGCCGCCTTTCTTTTACCCGGAGGAGCCAACTCCAGGGTTATCGGCGCTCGTGGTGAGCGCACGAAGCGGATGGCTCAAAAGCTATTGCGCCACGAAGTTATAGACAATCTCTCCACCAACTCTCACAGGCTCACCTTCCAAACGAGTCGGCGCGAAGACCGCTTGCCTCGCGGCCGTCACAGCCGCGGCCTGTAACAGCGGATGACCTGAGACGGCACGCGCCTCAATCACATGTCCCGTTTCATCGATCATCACCTGAACTGTTACCGATCCTGACGCCTTCGCTTGCCTGGCGATTCCTGGGTATTCGGGCGATGGCAAACTGATCGCTTTGCTGTTAAGCACTCCTCCCCGGATCGCTTTCCGTGATCCCTCAGACTTGTATTCAGGATTCTCGCGCCGGCTTCCTTCTTTATTGACCGTTACTATGCTGCCATCGACCGCATTCACCAACACATGGTGAGTCACTGGGTTGGCTTCGTCACCAGAAAGAATCACGACGTGATAGAGCACCTTGCTGGGCTGCGCGAGTTCGCCCGGCTCTTTCCAATGTTCACCAACCAAACTACACTCGAGCACCTTGCCCGGGGCTTGACCTGTGGCGATTTGGATTGCCTGGTCCATGCTGATCTTCGCCATCTTAGCTAGAATGGCTTTTTGTTTTTCTTGTTGCTCGCGTTCCTCACGTGCACGAGCTTCATCGACTTTCAGATATAAATAGTTATCCCCCTGCGTGGTCACTGCCACGCCAATCGGCCTTTCCATTCTGGCTCTCACTTCGGCAAGTTCCTGCTCAAGCTTTGCTCTGACTTCGGCGTTGGTCTCAACTTTGAGTTTCTCCTCCAACTCCCGAATCTGGTGGTGCATCTTCTCTTTAATCTCCTGCTCGTGGCGGCTGCGCACCTCTCTCTTTTCCTGCTCTTCGCGCGATGGTTCCTGCGCTTGTGCTTGAGCCGCACTGATATTCAGATGAACCGCGAAAGCCCCCGCGGCGAGGCATGGCAGCGCCATCAGTAACGCAGCCGCCATCAACCAGGCTCTCTTCTTTCTTGCATTCATAGTTGTCCTCTTCAGCAATGACATGACTCTGACCTCCAGGATGTCGGCATCGGCGATGCCTACGGCTACGGTGCGCGCGCGGCGAGCCAAAGGCATGGCCGAACGCGCGAGTTGCACCAGCGAGCGGGCGTAGATTTCAGGTTGCAGCAGAAGCTCTGTCACCAGTTCATCGCAACGCAGCTCGCGGGTTTGCGTG
>Ga0209474_10004706_pt1 | contig 11738 bp, 11 predicted proteins | sample GraSoiAngelo_145_FD_185902 | JGI IMG/M metagenome (GOLD analysis project Ga0209474, IMG submission 185902) | Grasslands soil microbial communities from the Angelo Coastal Reserve, California, USA - 14_1009_05_20cm (SPAdes) (version 2) | ecosystem: Environmental > Terrestrial > Soil > Grasslands...
CCGAGGTCCAGCGGACGATCGACGGGGCGCTGACGAAGATCGTCCAGTCCGGCCGCGTGGCCGGCGCGCTCGTCGGCATCGACAACGTCGAGCACTACACGCGGATGGGTGTGCGCCTGTTCATGACCAGCTTCTTCCCCTGGATCCAGGCCGGCGCCAAGGAGCTCAACGAGCGCGCGCAGGCCGCCGCCCGCCGCTGATGGATCGCGTCCGCCTGGCCATCGTGGGCTGCGGCAACATCTGCCAGCTCAACGCGCCGGGGTATCTGGAGCACCCGCGCTGCGACATCGTCGCCCTCTGCGACAGCGAGTGGGCGCGAGCCGAGCTGCGGGCCCGCCAGTGGGGGATCGCCCCGCGGATCTACAAGGATTACGCCGAGCTGCTGGACGACCCGACGGTGGACGCCGTCGAGCTCCTCACCCCGACCTTCTTGCACGCCGAGCAGATCGTGGCCGCCCTCGCCGCCGGCAAGCACGTCTCCTGCCAGAAGCCGCTCGCCGTCACGGTGGCCGAGGCCGACCGGATCGCCGAGGCCGTGTCGAAGGCGCGCACGACGTTCCGGGTGACCGAGAACTTCCTCTACTACCCGCCGATCGTGAAGGCCAAGGAGCTGCTCGAGGCCGGGGCCATCGGCGAGCCCTCGCTCGTGCGGATCCACACCACCCGCGCCCGCGACATCGTCGGCGCCACGCTGACGCTCGATCCCGAGGCGCTGGTCTGGCGTCGCGATCCCGCCCGCAATCCCGGCGGGGCGCTCTACGACGACGGCGTGCACAAGTACGCCACCGCCATGTACTGGATCGGCGAGATCGGCGAGATCTCGGCCATCGTCGGGAAGAGCGCGGACTTCCTCCAGGAGACGCCGAGCGTCGCCCACTTCCGGTTCAAGGACCGCGACTGCCTCGGCATCATCGACTACACCTATGCGCCCGAGATGCCGATCCGAAGCCGCTACTACCGCGCCGACGAGTTCTTCGAGATCCACGGCTCCCGCGGCATTCTCTGGGTCACCCGGTGCACCGGCGAGATGCTCGACCTGCCGCCGGTGATGCTCATCCGGGGCACCGAGACGACCGGCTACCAGGTGCCGATGGACTGGCGGACGGGGTTCGACGGTGCCGCGCGCGACTTCATCGACGGGCTGCTGGAGCGCCGCCAGCCCGCCCAGGACGTCGTCACCGCCAGGAAGGTCCTGCAGGTGCCGCTGGCGATCTACGAGGCCGCGCGCACGCGGCGGCCGGTGGCGCCGGAGTCGATGACATGACGGCGGTCGAGACGGCGCTCGGTCCGGTGCCCACCGCCGAGCTCGGTCCCACGCTCATGCACGAGCACATCGTCACCCGCTCGCCCGGCGTGCACGAGAACTGGCCCCACCTCTTCGACCGCGACGCCATCCTGGCCATCGCCGAGCGAAAGCTGGCCGACCTCTATGCCCGTGGCATCCGGTCGATCGTCGATCTGACCACCGTCGACCTCGGCCGCGACATCGACCTGATCGTCGACGTGGCCCGCCGCGCGCGCGTGCACGTGCTGGTCGCGACCGGCGTCTGGTGGATGCCGCAGCGCTACTTCAGCTCCCACGGCGTCGACGAGGTGGCCGAGCTGTTCATCCGCGACATCACGCGCGGCATCGGCGCCAGCGGCGTCAAGGCGGCCATCATCAAGTGCGCCACCGACACCGCCGGCGTGACGCCGGTGATCGAGAACATCCTGCGCGCCTCCGCCCGCGCCCAGAAGGCGACCGGCGTGCCCATCTCGACCCACACCTGGGCGGCAGGCCGCTCCGGCGAGGCCCAGCAGGCGATCTTCGCGCAGGAAGGCGTCGACCTCCGCCGTGTCGTCATCGGCCACAGCGGCGACAGCGACGACCTCGGTTACCTGCGCGGGCTGATGGAGCGGGGGAGCACGATCGGGATGGATCGCTTCGGCCTCGAGCAGTTCCTGCCGACCGCCAAGCGGGTCGAGGTGCTCGCCCGGCTCTGTGCCGAGGGCTACGCCGGCCGGATGGTTCTCTCGCACGACGCCAACTGCTGGACCGACATGCTCTCCGAGGACGCCAAGCGCCGCACCCGCCCGCTCTGGCACTACACCCACATCTCCGACGACATCCTCCCCGCGCTCCGCAAGGCGGGCGTCAGCGAGGACCAGCTCGAGCAGATGCTCGTGCGCAACCCGCGCGCGATCTTCGAGGGTCAGAAGGGGATCGCCTGATGCCGGTCATCCTCGGCACGGGCGCCTATCGGTACGAGGTCGTCGACGACTGGGCAAAGCTGCCGCCGGGGCGGGAGTTCAACGCCGACGTCGCCGCGGTCGGGGTCGACGCCCAGGACCGCGTCTACGCGTTCAATCGGGGCCAGCACCCGATGGTCGTCTTCGACCGCGACGGCAACTTCCTGCGCTCGTGGGGCGAAGGGGTGTTTCGCCGCGCGCACGGCGTGCACGTGGCGCCCGACGACACCCTGTGGCTGACCGACGACGGCGACCACACCGTCCGGCACTGCACGCTGGAGGGCAAGGTGCTGCTCACGCTGGGCGTCCCCGGCGCGCCGAAGCCGTACATGAGCGGAGAGCCGTTTCACCGCTGCACGCACACGGCGCTGTCGCCGCAAGGCGATCTCCACGTCTCCGACGGCTACGGCAACGCGCGCGTGCACACGTATTCGCCGGACGGCCGCCTGCTCCACTCGTGGGGCGAGCCCGGCACCGACCCGGGCCAGTTCAACATCCCGCACAACATCTGCTGCGACGCCGAGGGCTGGGTATACGTCGCCGATCGCGAGAACCATCGCATCCAGGTCTTCGACGGCCACGGCAAGTACGAGACGCAGTGGACCAACATGCATCGGCCGTCGGGCCTGTTCCTCGAGCGCGCGGCCGGACGGTTCTACGTCGGCGAGATCGGGGGCGGCCTCGGCGTCAACCTCGACATGCCGAACATCGGGCCCCGCGTCAGCATCTACAGCCGCCAGGGCGAGCGACTGGCGCGGCTGGGCGAGCGTCCGGCCGGACTGGAGGCGGGCCAGTTCATCTCCCCGCACGGCCTCGCCGTCGACTCGCGGGGCGACATCTACGTGGGCGAGGTCTCGTTCACCAACTGGGGTCGTCGCGGCCCCGTCCCGCCCGGCCTGCGGAGTCTCCAGAAGCTCGTCAAGGTCCGCTGACGGGGCGTTCGTGACCGGCCGCCGTCTCGCCGTCGTGAGCGCGGTGATCCTCACGCTCGCCGCGTGTGGGACGATGCGGCGCGCGCCGTCGTCGCTGGCCGCGATCGAGCACGTCATCGTCATCTACCAGGAGAACTGGAGCTTCGACGGGCTCCTCGGCAAGTTCCCCGGCGCCAACGGCATCGCCGGCGCGAGCCCGACGTCACTCGCCCAGACCGACAGGCAGGGCCGGCGGTATGCGACGCTGCCGCCCGCGATCGACACGCGGCCGCAGCCGCCGGTGCCCGACGCGCGCATCCCGGCCGACCTGCCGGTCGCCCCGTTCGACCTCGCGCCCTTCGTGCCGCCGACCTCGCGAACCGGCAACCCGATTCATCGTTACTACCAGCAGCAGCACCAGATCAACGGCGGGCGCATGGACCGCTTCGTCGCCTGGACCAACGTGGGCGGGCTGGTCATGAGCTACTACGACGCGACCAGCCTGCCGCTCGGCCGGCTCGCCCGGGAGTTCGTGCTCGCCGACAACTTCTTCCACGCGGCGTTCGGCGGCTCGCTCCTGAACCACATGTGGCTGGTGTGCGCGTGCACGCCGCGCTGGCCGGAGGCGCCGGCCGACCTGCGCGCCCGGCTCGACGACCACGGCCTGCTGATCGAGGACGGCGAGGTCAGCCCCGATGGCTACATCGTCAACACGGCGTACACGGTCAACACGCCGCACCCGGCGCGCATCACCGACCCGCGCCGCCTCGTGCCGAGCCTGACGCTGCCGACGATCGGCGATCGCCTCGACGACAAGGGCATCGCGTGGGCGTGGTACGCGGGCGGCTGGAACGAGGCGCTCGCCGGCCGGCCGCACGCCCGGTTCGCCTATCACCACCAGCCGTTCGCCTACTTCGCGAAGTGGGCGGACGGCACCGGGGCCAAGGCGAAGCACCTGCGGGACGAGGCCGACTTCCTGCGCGACGTCGCCGCCGGCCGGCTGCCGGCGGTCGCCTTCGTCAAGCCGCTCGGCACCGACAACGAGCACCCGAACACGAGCGAGCCCCTCACCGGCCAGCAGCACGTGATGGAGCTGGTGGAGGCCGTGCGTGCGAGCGCGCTCTGGCCGCGCACGCTGATCGTCGTCACCTACGACGAGAACGGCGGGCGCTGGGACCACGTCGCGCCGCCGGTGGGCGACCGCTGGGGCCCGGGCGTGCGCGTGCCGACCGTGATCGTCTCGCCGCTCGTGAAGCGCGGGCACGTCGACCACACCCGCTACGACACGACGGCCATCCTCAAGCTGATCGAGACCCGCTGGGGCCTGGCGCCGCTCGGCACGCGCGACGCGGCGCAGGACGCGCTGACCGGCGCCTTCTGAATCCGCCGGCCTCAGGCGGCCGGCGCCCGTCCCAGCTCGCCCCTGATACCGCGCTCCAGCTTCTTCAGGTCGTCGGCGGGGGTGCGCAGCGTGATGGGTTATCCTCTGCGTCGTGACCAGCCCATTCGTCCCCGGCCCGCCGCTGCGCATCGCCGGGACGCCCGGGGGTCCGCTCGAGGGCCTGACGTTCGCCGCCAAGGATCTGTTCGACGTCGCCGGTCATGTGACCGGCGGCGGCAACCCCGACTGGGCACGGAGCCGTCCGGTGCCGACGCGCCATGCCTGGGCCGTGCAACGACTGCTCGATGCCGGCGCCACGCTGATCGGCAAGACGATCACCGACGAGGTCTCGCTCGGCATCCTCGGCGAGAACCCCTTCGACGGCACGCCGCTGAATCCGAAGGCGCCCAACCGGGTGCCCGGCGGCTCCTCCTCCGGCTCCGCCTCGGCGGTGGCCCAGGGCCTGTGCGACACCGCGCTCGGCACCGACACCGGCGGTTCGGTGCGGGTGCCGGCGAGCTTCTGCGGCCTGTACGGCATCCGACCGACGCACGGCCGGCTCGACCTGAGCGGCATGCTGCCGCAGGCGCCGAGCTCCGACACCGCCGGCTGGTTCGCTCGCGACGCGCGCACGTTCGCCCGCGTCTCCGAGGTCATGCTCGGCGAGACGATCCCGACGACACTGCCCGTGCGCCTCGTCATCGCCATGGACGCGTTCGGCTTCGCCGATGCCGAGACCTCGGCCGCGTTGCAGCCGATGGTCGACGCGCTCGCGAAGCGGGTGCGCGACGTGCGCGAGGAGCTGCTGGCGCCGCCCGGGCTGTCGGTCTGGGCACGCGCGCAACGCACGCTGCAGCCGTACGAGGCCTGGCAGACCTTCCGGCCCTGGCTCGATCGCGACAATCCGCGGCTTCAGTTCAGCGTGGCGCGCGGCCTGGCGCTCGCCGCCACCATTCCCGAGGGCGAGCGCCAGTGGGCCGCGCTCATGCGCGCGGAGGCGCGCGCGCGTCTCGGCTGGCTGCTGCCGCCGGGAACGATCCTCTGCATGCCGACGACGCCGTTCCCGGCGCCGCCCAAGGGGCTGTCGCTCACCGCGCTGGAGCCGGTGCGCTCGCGCATCCTGTGCCTGGCCGCCCACGGCGGCCTCGCAGGCTTTCCCGAGGCGAGTCTGCCGGGTGCCCACGTCGACGGAGTGCCGGTGGGCCTGTCCGTTCTCGGCGCGCGTGGCAGCGATGCCGCGCTGGTGGCGGTGGCGCAGGCGACGGAGGCCGCTCGATGACCGACGTGACGCCGAACCTCGAGTTCAAGGTGCGCGGCCAGGAGCTGGTCGGCCGCCAGAGCCAGACCTGGGTGCGCTTTCCCGACCTCGGCTGGAAGGTGGTCAGCGCGGACGTCTCGACCATGAGTGTCGTGCGCGCGTGATAGGATCACGCCGCGTTCGCTCCCCCTGCCGGAAAGGAGACCCGCCATGTCGGTGCTGATCATCGGGGCGACGGGCTTCATCGGTCCCCGGCTCATCCGGAAGCTCATCGCCCGCGGCGAGTCGGTCGTCGGCATGGACCTGAACCCCGGCGCCGCAGCGTTCGGGGACGTGCCGATCGGGGCACCGATGGTCCGCGGGGACGTCACCCGCTTCGGCGACGTGATGCGGACCGTGCTCGACGTGAAGCCGGATCGACTCGTCAACCTTGCCTACGGGCTCGGCGCCGGCGAGGGCAACCCGCACCAGGTCATGCGGCTGGACATCCTCGGCATGGACAACTGCTTCGAGGCCGCGCGCCTGGCCGGCGTCAAGCGCGTGGTGTACGCCAGCTCGATCGCGGTGAGTGGCCCGCAGAGTCACTTCGGCGACCGCCTGGTCACCGAGGACGATCCGACCTTCGGCACCAGCCAGTACGCGATGCACAAGATCTTCAACGAGTTCCAGGCGCGCAAGTACATCAAGAACTACGGCATGTCCATCGTCGGCGTTCGCCCGGCCAACGTCACCGGGCCCGACAAGGTTCGCGGCTCGACCGATCACGTGCAGATCATGACGGAGGCCGCCCGCGGCAAGCCGGTGCACCTTCCCAAGAAGGGGCTCATGCGCCTGTTGATTCACGTGGAGGACATCGCCGAGGTCTTCGCCCGGGTGCTGCTGGCCGAGGCGCCCCGTCACGCTCTCTACAACTCCGGCGGGATCCCGGTGAGCCTCGGCGAGCTGGCGGACATCGTGGGCGGCTTTCTCCCCGAGGCGCAGATCACCTTCGCCGAGGAGGGCGGCCGCGAGGAGTCCGGCAACTACCTGGTGGACAACAGCCGCCTGGGCAAGGAGTTCGGGATCGAGTACCCCGGCTTGCACACGCGAGTGCTCGAGGTTATCAACGACGTACGGCGACACGAGGGGCTGCCGCTGGTGACCGGTCGATAGGTCGAGGGAGGACCGCAAGGGAGGGCACGCCATGCGCTACAACCGGATCTCCGCGGACTGTCATCTCGATCTCATCTGGCTGCCGCCGGACCTGTTCGTGTCGGAAGCGCCCCGGGAGCTGAAGGACCGCATGCCGTATGTCGCCGACGGACCCGACGGACCGCGGTGGGTCGCCAGCAACGGGGCGACCTTCGGCCTGGTCGGCGGCGTCGGCGCCTCGGGGACGAAGCACGTCCCCGGCAAGCAGCTGCGCGTGGACGTGATGGCGGCCACCGGCCTGTACGAGGACGGCAAGCAGGGCATTCGCCGGCCCGGCGACCCGCACCTGCGCGTCAAGGAGATGGACCGCGACGGCGTCGACGCCGAGGTGATCTACGGCATCCTGGCCGCGGCGGCGAAGCTCAACGACCGCGAGGCGTCCACCGAGATGCTGCGCATCTACAACACCTGGCTGGCGGACTTCTGCCGGCACTATCCCGATCGGCACATCGGGCTGGCGAACCTGCCGTACGGCGACATCGAGGCCGCCGTTGCCGAGGTCCATCGCGTCGCCAAGCTCGGGTTCAAGGGCATCGAGCTGTCGTGCTCGTGGGACATGGAGCCGATGTGGCACCCGCAGTGGGAGCCGCTGTGGCAGGCGATCGACGAGGTGGGGATCCCGCTGCACTTCCACACGTTCCCGTCGGTGTCGCCGAAGCTGCGCGACCAGTACACGGGACTCACGCAGCGCGCGCTCATGTACAGCGGTCTCTGCCTGTTCCAGATGACCCTGGCCAACATCCTGACCGCGCTCATGGGGCGGGCGGTCTTCGAACGCTATCCGAACCTGCGCATCGCCTTCGGCGAGAGCGGCATCGGCTGGATCCCCTACGTGCTCGACCGCATGGACTTCGAGTACGAGGACCAGTACAAGGACCTGCCGCTCACGCTGAAGCCCAGCGAGTACTGGCGGCGCCAGTGCAAGGCGACGTTCCAGTACGACCGGGTCGGCACCAAGCTCATCGACGAGATGGGCGTCGAGACGCTGATGTGGGGGTCCGACTATCCGCACCCCGACGGTGTGTGGCCGGAGTCCGAGAAGTACATCAACGAGCAGTTCGCGCACCTGCCGGCGGAGGTCACGCGCAAGATGACCTGTGAGAACGCCGGACGGTTCTACGGCCTGATGGCCTGACGCCGAGATCCACGGGCAGCACGGCATCGGCCGCGTGCCCACGACCAGGCGCGGATCCGGGTGGAACGCGCCCCGGCGAAGGGCCGGCGGGCCTCAGCGTGGCTTGAGCCGGACCTCCTCGAGCGGAGCCGACCACGGGTAGGGGTCGATCAGCATCAGCGCGGGCTCGGCCACGCGGGGCCCGATGCCGCTCGGCCAGACGAACTCGTAGAGCGGACCGAACCGCGCGCGCTCGTAGAGGAGCTGCTGGATCTGATGCAGCAGCGCCTCCCGCTTCCGCCGATCCGTCTCCCGCGCCTGCTGCTTGTAGAGCGCCTCCACGTCGGGATCCGCGCCGCGCGCGTAGGCACCGTCGCTCAGCACCGCGTCGGCCAGGCGCGTGGCCGCGTTGCCGAAGTTCGCCATCGTGCACATGCAGACGCCGTGGAGCGTCTTGCCGCTCCAGGCCGCCTGGAAGGCCGCCCGCTCCATCGTGCGCAGCTTCATCCGGACGCCGACCGCGCCGAAATAGCCGATGATCGTCTCGCCCGCCGACCAGTAGGGGGGATAGGGATAGAAGTCCCCGCCGTCGAAGCCGTTCGGATAGCCGGCCTCGGCGAGGAGCTTCTTCGCCCTCGTGGGATCGTAGGCGTAGGGCTCGAGCGGCAGCGTGAACTCGAACGTGCGCGGGGCCATGCTGCCGGTCGGGCGCGACGCGCCGAGCGTCTCGGCCTCGCTGAGCGCGCGGCGATCGATGGCGTGGTTCACGGCGAGCCGCACGCGCCGGTCGTGCCACGGCGACTTCGGATCCCACTGGTCGAAGAAGTCCAGGTAGTGGACGCCGATGGCGCCCGAGAAGCCCAGCCGGAAGCCGGGATCCCGCCGCAGCTGCTGCGCCGTCGGCGTGTCGAGCATGTAGGCGACATCGACCTCGCCGTTCTTCAGCATGGCCGCGCGAGTGGTCGGCTCGGGGACGCTCTTGAACACCAGCCGCTTCACGGCCGGCACCTTGCGCCAGTAGCCCTCGAAGGCCTCCATCACCAGCTCGATGCCGGGCGTGTGGCCGACGAAGCGGTAGGGCCCGAGCCCGACGGGGTGCTTCTTGAAGCCGTCGTCGCCCACCCGCTCGACGTACTTGCGGGGCACGATCCAGCCGGCCCCCGTGGCCAGCGTGCCGTAGTAGGCCATGAAGTCGGGGAAGGGCTCGTGCAGGTGGAACCGCACGCGCCAGGGGCCGACGACCTCGACCTCGCGCACGCGATCCTTGAGGACCTTGCCGACCTTCGACCGCTGGAAGCTGAACTTCACGTCCTCGGCGGTGAACGGATCACCGTTGTGGAACTTCAGGCCCTCGCGCAGCTTGAAGTCGTAGACGCGCTGGTCGGCGCTCACCGTCCACGACTCGGCCAGGCTCGGCGCCATCAGGTTGCCCGGCATCGGCTTCACGAGCGCGTCGTGCAGCGCGTAGAGCACCCAGAACGGCGTGAGGAAGCCTCCGGTGATCTCGCCCGGGTCGAACCAGGCCGGGGCCAGCGTGACGTACAGCGCCCAGCGCATCTCGCCGTCCGGCTTGGGCGCGGACGCCGGCCGGGGCTGGGCGGCGGCCTCTCCGACGAAGCCGGGGTCGGCGAGGAAGCCGGCGACCAGCAGCGCGACGAGCCCCAGCCCCCGCACGCGTCAGAGCCTTCCGACCACCTCGGCCGGCCAGGCGCGGGCGTCGACGCGCGCGTGCCACTCCTTGACCTTGCCGTCGGGGCCAATCACCACGCCGACGCGCTGCGCGCCCTTCTGCGGATCGGCGTTGGCGCCGTAGGCGGTGCCGATCGTGCGATCGGTGTCGCAGATCAGCGGGAAGTTGAAGTTGAACTTCTCGGCGAACTTCTTGTTGTCGGCCGGCGTGTCGAACGACGCGCCCAGGATGACGGCGTGCTTGCGGTCGCACTCGGCCTTCAGGTCGCGGAACCCGCAACCCTCGGCCGTTCAGCCGGGGGTATCGGCCTTCGGGAAGAACCAGAGCACGACCGTCTTGCCCTTGAAGTCCGAGAGCTTCACCGTCTTGCCGTTGTGATCGCGGCCGACGAAGTCGGGCGCCTTGTCGCCTGGGTTGAGCATGAGTCCTCCTTGTCCGCTGCGCCGAGATTCTAGACCAAAGCCGGCGCCGCGTCGCGCTCGGCGCCCGCCGCCGCCCCCTTTGCTCTACAATATCGGGCGCCGATCGGAGGGAGGCCAGGCCGTGCACTTCGGGCTCTTCGTCGAGGAGATGCGTCAGGGGTCGAGCCAGGCCTCCGCCTTCCGGGACGTCTTCGACCTGGCCGAGCGGGCCGAGGCGTGGGGCGTCGACTGCGTGTGGCTCGGCGAGATCCACTTCACGCCGATCCGCTCGGTCATCTCCGCCTCCCTGCAGGTGGCGAGCTCGATCGCCAGCCGGACCCGCCGGCTGCGGGTGGGGACGGCCGTCCAGGTCCTGCCGCTCAACCATCCGCTGCGGATCGCCGAGGAAGTCGCCACGGTCGATCACATCAGCGAGGGGCGCTTCGAGTTCGGGATCGGCCGCAGCGGCGTCGTGCGCACGTACGACGTCTACGGCGTTCCCTACGGCGAGAGCCAGGCCCGGTTCCGCGAGGCGCTGGAGGTCATCCGGCTGGGCTGGACGGGCGAGCCGTTCAGCTACGAGGGAGAGTTCTATCGCGTCCAGAACGCGACGGTGGTGCCGCGTCCCTACCAGGTGCCGCATCCGCCGATCCGCATGGCCACGACCAGCGACGAGACGTTTCCGCTGGCCGGCCGCCTCGGCCTGCCGATCTTCGTCGGCCTCCGGGCGACGGAGATTGCCGATCTGCAGGCGCAGCTGGCACCGTACCGGCAGGCGTGGCGCGAGGCCGGCCACCCGGGCGAGCCCAGCGTCTATCTGCGCATTCCCGTCTACGCCTCGACGACCGAGCGCGGAGCGGTCGAGGAGCCGCGCGAAAGCCTGACGTCGTTCTTCGCCCGCCAGACCGAGCTGGCCCGCTCGGCGGTCGGTCGCGCCGGCGCCGGCCCCGCCGACCGCCGCCGGATGCAGGCCGAGCGCATGGCGAGCCTCTCCTACGAGGACATCCTCGCCCGGAAGGTCGCGTTCGGCACCGCCGCCGGCGTGATCGACCGGCTGACGCGGCTGCGCGAGGAGCTGGGCCTGGACGGGATCGTCGCCGAGCTGAATCCGGGTGGCCTCATCCCGCCGGAGCTCGAGACGCGAAGCCTCCAGATCCTGACGCACGAGGTGCTGCCCGCGTTCAGGTAGAGAAAGGACAAGCGATGCTGCCCGCGCTGATCCTCTCGTCCGATTCTCACGTCTTCGAGCCGCCGGATCTCTGGGCCACCCGCATCGACGCCCCGTTCCGCGCCCGGGCCCCGCGGATGCAGCGGATCGACGGGGCCGACGAGATCGTCGTCGAGACCGATCAGATCCTGTCCGGCATCGGGCTCATCTCGAACGCCGGCGCGCGCTTCGAGGCTCCCGAGACGATCTCCGGTCGCGCCCGTTTCGAGGACGTGCACCCCGGAGGCTACGATCCCCAGCAGCACCTCGCCGACATGCGGCTCGACGGCGTCGCCGGCGAGGTGCTGTACCCTTCGCAGGGCCTGTTCTACTTCCGGGTGGCGGACCCGGCGCTG
>Ga0209474_10004707_pt1 | contig 11737 bp, 9 predicted proteins | sample GraSoiAngelo_145_FD_185902 | JGI IMG/M metagenome (GOLD analysis project Ga0209474, IMG submission 185902) | Grasslands soil microbial communities from the Angelo Coastal Reserve, California, USA - 14_1009_05_20cm (SPAdes) (version 2) | ecosystem: Environmental > Terrestrial > Soil > Grasslands ...
GGGGAAGCGGCCCGCTAAAGAGGGGGAGGGAGCGATGTCTGCACTTTTGTCTCTACCCAGTCTGTCGGTCGCCCAACGGCCGTAGACATCGGGTGTAGACCTGAATGGGCCACGGCCGCGACTGATCGCTCGTCCGCGCCGAAAACGGCCTCGGATCGGTGCCTAGAATGAGGTGTGAGACCGTCATTGGACCCGCGGTGGTGGCACCGAAATCTCACGACGTTTCAGAAGGTCGTGGTGGCGAACAGCGTGATCATTGCCGCCGGCGCCATCACCGGTCCGCTCATCACCCTCAATTTCTCGGGACGCACCCGGTTGCCCTTCCTGCTGGGTCTGCTCGCGATCGGCCTTGCCGCGATCCTGGTGGCGAATTTCCTGATTCTTCGGCTGGCCTTCAAGCCGATGCGAGAGCTGGAGTCCACTATGAGCGCCGTGCAGCCAGGGCTCGAGGAGCCTCGAGTCCATGCAAATTTCTCCGACCCCGACCTGCGGCGCATCGCCACCGTCTTCAACTCCATGCTCGACCGCTTGGAGCACGAACGCCATGTGAGTGCGCAGCGTGTCCTGCAAGCGCAGGAAGGCGAGCGCCAGCGGGTTGCGCGTGAGCTGCATGATCAGACCGGGCAGGCGTTGACACACGAGATCATCAGTCTCGACCTGCTTCTGGAACGCACCGCCGACGCCAAGGCACGGCAGCAACTGGAAGCCGTCAAGCGGACGCTCGAGGAGACTCTCGAAGAAGTGCACCGGATGTCCCAGGATCTGCGGCCGTCAGTACTCGACGATCTCGGCCTGGTGCCGGCGCTGCGCACCCTGGCCAAGCAGCCCTCGGGCTCGGAGGTCTCGCTTCATGTCGACGGATTGCGCGATCGCCTGCCGGCGCCCATCGAGACGGCGCTCTACCGGATCGCCCAGGAAGCCCTGACCAACGCGAACAAGTACGCGAGGGCGGCGCACGTCAACATCGATCTGCGGACCCTCGACGGCCAGATCCGGCTGCGCGTCCGCGATGATGGCGTTGGTTTCGACCCTAAAAGCATTCCCGAACGGGAAGAGCCGGGGCGTGCCGGCCTGGGGATCTTTGGTATGCGGGAGCGCGCCACGCTGCTGCGCGGCACGCTGGAAATCAACTCGGCGCCGCGCAAGGGCACGGAGGTCGTCGCCCAATTACCACTGGAGGATCGCCATGCAGGTTGAACGCCGCCCGATCCGCGTGATGCTCGTCGAGGACCACAACCTGGTCCGCGCCGGGATCCGTGCCGTGATCGACGGGCAGAGTGACATCCAGGTGATCGCGGAAGCCACCGAGGGGCGGGAGGCGATCCGTCTGGCGCGTGCCACCTGTCCGGACGTGGCGGTGGTCGACGTGGCGATGCCCGGCATGTCGGGTATCGAGGTGACGCGTGACATTCGCCGCCTCTGCCCGCAGACCCAGGTGCTGATCCTGACCGCGCACGACAACGAGGAGTACTTCTTCCAGACGCTCAAAGCCGGTGCCGTCGGTTACGTGCTCAAGAAAGCGGCGGCCTCGGACCTGATCGCCGCCATCGAAGCGGCGAGCAAAGGCGAGCCCTACCTCTACCCCTCAGTGGCCCGGCTGCTGGTCTCCGACTACCTGCAGCGGGCCCCTGAACGGGAAACCTTCGAGCCGCTCAGCGACCGCGAGCGCGAAGTGCTAAGGCTGGTGGCGGAAGGCAAGACCAACCGTCAGATTGCGGACGGCCTCTTTCTCAGCATCAAAACAGTGCAGACCCACCGCGACCACATCATGAAGAAGCTCCACATGCACGACCGCACCGAGCTGGTCAAATACGCGATTCGAAAAGGCCTGATCGAAGCGGACAGCTAGACGGCCCGGTCGCGCGGCGCCTCGACATCGAAGTCAGGCATCGCGGCGATCGCGCCGACCCGACCGCGTCGGGCAATTAGGCTGTACACGACCGGCACGACGACCAGGGTAAAGACGGTCGATGTAATCAGGCCGCCCACCACCACGACCGCCAGGGATTGCGAGATCAGCCCGCCACCGCCACTGGTACTCAGGCCGACCGCCACCGGAAGCAGGGCAACGACCGTGGCAACCGCCGTCATCAGGATTGGCCGCAACCGGGTCGCCCCAGCAAGCAGCAGGGCAGCGTGCGTCGGCTGCGTCTCTCGGGCACGCTCCGCGAAGTCGATCAAGAGGATGGCGTTGCTGACCACGATGCCGAAGACCATCAGCACTCCGAGCAGGGCCGGCAGACCGAGCGCACTACGCGTGACGAGCAGGGCGGCGATGCCACCGATCAGGGCGAGCGGCATGCTCACCAGGATCACGAAAGGCGTGATCACTGACCTGAAAAAGATGACCAGGATGATGAAGACGATGGCGACCGCGATGCCGATCGCCAGGAACATCGACTGGAACGACTGGTTGATCTCCTCGCTCGTTCCGCCGGTGTCGAGCTTGACCCCGGCCGGCAGCGGCACCGACTGCACCAACGCGGTGGCGCGCTGCGAGATGCCGCTGGTGTCCGTGCCGTTGATGACGGCGCTGACGGCGACCAGCCGAGTGCCGTCGCGCCGATTGATGCTGTTGGGGGCGGTCTGATTGGTGATGGTCGCGACGTCTTTCAGTGCGGCCCCGGGTGCGAGCGGCAGCTCTCCCAGTCGATCGACCGTCACCGAAGCCGGATCGAGCCGGAGGCTCACCGGGGGACCGCCGCCACCGAGGTTGCCGAGCGACATCGGCGAGAGCGCCTGCGCCACGACCTGGGCGACCACCCGCGGGCTGAGGCCGTGCGCCGATGCCTTTTTCGGGTCCACGTCAACTGAAAGTTGCGGTTTGGCGGTGGCCAGGTCGGATTGCACGTCACTCAATTCGGAGTCCTGCTGGAGCTTGGCCACGATCAGGTCGGACGCCTGGCGTAGTGCCTGGTCGTTCTGGCCGCTGGCGCGGGCCTCGAACCGATTGGAGCCGGGGCCGAAAGAGGCGATCTGGAGCTGTCCGCTGCCGACGCCGTAGAGCTCGTTGAGTTTCTGCTGCAGCCTGCTGACCACCGCGGTGGCCTGACGCTTGTCCTTGACCAGGAGGAGCAGCCGTGCCTGGTTGGTCTCGAAGCCGGCCGAATAGCCGCCGTAGTCGCTGCTGGCGACGGTTACCTGGACAAGCTTGACACTGGGGTCGGCCGCAGCCACGGTCTCGAAGCGCTTGAGCTGCTGGCTGGTCTCCTGGGTTGTAGTTCCTGGCGGGAGCGTCACCTGACCCGCCAGCTGTGTGGTGCTGCCAAAGTCGAAGAAGTTCTTGGCCACCAGGGGCGAGGCCACCACGCCCACCGCCAGGGCGAAGAGAAGACCTGCCGCGAGGACGACGGCCGCCTTGCTGAGCCGCGAGGAAAGCGCCCATCCGAGGACGGGCTGATAGACCCGGTGTGACCAATCGCGACGCCCTTCGACCGGCGCGGCGCGCCGCTCGAGGAAAAAGCTGACCAGCACCGGGATCAGGGTCAGCGCCACGAGCAGCGACGCGAGCAGTGAGATCGTGACCGTGATGGAGAAGGGGACGAAGAACTTGCTGATGATCCCGCCGACCAGGGCGATCGGCAAAAAGACCGCGACCGTGGTCAGCGTGCTGGAGATGACGGCCTTCGAGACCTCGCTCGCGCCGTTCAGCGCCGCGAGCCGCGGCGGCTCGCCCTTCTGCAAATGGCGATAGCTGTTTTCGAGCACGACGATGGCGTCGTCGATGATGCGGCCGACGGCAATCGTCAGGCCGGCGAGCGTCAGGATGTTGAGTGAGAATCCACCGATGGCGGTTCCCAGCAGCGCCACGAGGACGCTGGTCGGCAAAGACACGGCGGTGACCAGCGTGGCCCGCAGGCTCCGCAGGAAGAGGAAGATCGCGAAAATCGCAAACAGGGCGCCCAGCAGACCCTCGAGCAGCAGGTCGTTGAGGGATGCGCGGATCCCGGTAGCGCTGTCCTCGATGAGGGTCAGCCGGTCACTCGGGTCGAGGTGCAGTGCGGCGACTCGTGAATAGATGTCGTTCGACAGGCTGATGGCATTGCCGTTCGGGTCGCGAATGACCTGGATACTGAGCGACGGCAGCCCATCGGTTCGCGAAATGCCGTTTACCGGCGCAGGCGCCTCCTGGACGGTTGCGACATCCCCCAGGGTCGCGATCGACGGCGGCCCGAGCTGGCTGGTACCAACCGGTACCGCGCGAAGATCGGCCGCGCTGTGCAGCGCGCTCAGCACCTGGACTGGCACCACGCGGTCGCCATTCAGCGATTCACCAGCCGGAAGGTCGACTTGCACGGACTGCAGCGCCTGGACCACCTGGAATGTCGCAAGTCCGCGGGCCGCAAGCCGGGTGGGATCCAGCGTGATGGTGATGGCGCTCTGCTCGCCACCCACGACTTTGACCTGCGCGGCACCCTGAGCGCCCTGGAGCGCGGGCGCGATCACAGTTTGCGCCTCCAGCGTGGCGCGGCTCAAGTTGCCATCGGCCGCCCCCAGCGAATAGATGATGCTGGGCGCCGCGCTGAAGGAAAAGGTCTGCACCAGAGGCTTGCCGGCGCCGGCCGGCAGCTGCACCTGGCTGAGCCGCTGGTTGACCGCATCGAGGTCATCCTTGGTGTTGGAGTCGACGTTGAACTGGACCTGGACCTGCGAGAAGCTCTGGCTCGACGTCGCGAAGACATGCTGCGCGTGCGGCAGCCCATTGAGCGCATTGGAGATCGGAATGCTGACGTCGCGGTCGATCACCGCGGGATTTGCGCCGGGATCTCCGGTCACGATGAAAACGCTCGGGAAGTCGATGGAGGGAAGGAGCTCCTGGTTGAGCCGGAAAATGCTGAAGATCCCAGCTCCCATCAAAACGATGGCGAACAGGATGACGACCGGCCGGTTACCCAGGCACCAGGCGACGATGCGTCTCACGCGCCCCTCCTCAGCTGCACTACGAGCGAGCCACCAAGTCTAGATGAGTCCGGGTCGCCTTTCCTTGGGCCCCCGGCTCTTGTCGGAGTCTTACTAAACCTTTACACTTTTGCGCAGCCCAGATTTTCCTACTGATTCAGGGGAGGAGGACCTCATTGCCAGGCCTGCAATTCCGCCGCACCGCGCTCATTCTGCTACCGTTCGCCGGCGCCCTGGCGCTCGTCCAGCCGGTTGCCGGCGGCGCCGCGTCCGCGCCTCGAGGGCCGTGGGTTTCGATGAATTTCCTGGTCGACCTCGACCACAACCTGGCGTTCCCGAAGAACAAACAGAATGAACCAGCGATCACGCGTGATCCACTGACCGGGTTCCTCATCGCAGGTGCGAATGACGAGATCGGGCAACCGCTTTGCCGCGGCGCCAGCACCCCTCTATCGAGCCCCTGTCCCTTCAAGCCGGGGGTTCCCACGAGCGCCTATTACCGGTCGGTGGACGGGGGGAAGACCTGGTCGGGTGGATTTCTGCCGGGTTTTGACACGATCGGAAAAACCTCGGGGGGCGACCCCAGCCTCGATTACGGACCCCGCCAGTGTTCTCCAGGTGGGCCTTTCAGCTACGCCTGCGGTTCGGTCATCTATTACGCCAGCCTGGCGGATCCGTTTCCCGAGAAGGGCGGCGAGTTGGGTACGGTCTCACGCTCGGAGGACGGCGGTCTGAACTGGGCCGCGCCTGTGGTGGCGACCAGCACCGCCCAGCCGGGCCGTTTCGTGGATCACGAGTGGGTCGCGGTCGACCACACGATCGGCGGCTCGCACTTTGGTCGCGTCTACCTCAATTGGGCCCTCTACTGCAACAACTGCGCCGGCAACGGCAACGTCAAGCTCTACGTGGCGCATTCCGATGACGAGGGTCAGACCTGGTCGAATGCCGTCCAGGTCAGTTCGACGAACAACAATTTCTCGCAGGGCTTCCGAGAGACTGGCCAGATCGCGGTCGCCTCCGACGGCACCGTGGAGGCCTTCTGGACGGAGAATGCGGACTCGACGAAGCTTCCCTCACTACAGGTGGTAGCGACCTCGACAGACGGGGGGAAGACGTTCACTCAGCCGATCACGATTGCGCAGGTTACCGACTATCCGCTGACCGGAACGCCCTTCGACGCGGTCGACCTCTTCAATCGCGTCCCGGGAATGAGCGCCCGGGTGGACTGCTATCCGCACCCGGCAGCCGATCCATCAAGTAACCGCGTCTACGTCGTCTGGTGCGACTTCGACGGCGGGCATGGCGTGGTGAAGGCGGCAGTATCGTCCGACGGGCTCAGCTGGAGCCAACTCGATACCATGGTTGGCCTTGCGAACCGCAATGCCTTCTTCCCCCAGGTCAGCGTCGATCCGACCGGGGTGGTCAACCTGACCTTCGATGCGTTGACGACGCCGCCGGCCGGCAACCCATGGCAGACCGGGGTCCAGCTCTACGACAACTACTTCGCGCAGTCGACCGATGGCGCGACCTTCGGACCGCCGCTACGGATAAGTTCCGCCCACTCGAACCCCGACGGTTCGAGCTACAACAACTTGATGGAACAGTTCCTCGGCGACTACATTGGCATCGTCTCCGGTCCGCAAGCCGCTTACCTGGTCTGGACGGACTCGCGCAATGCGGCGCCCTGCGCCGCGGTCGACGCCTACCGGAACGCGATCTACGCGGGCTCGAAGACGGCCGTGGCGCCAAATCCCGACAAGGTCTGCGCCACCGATTTCGGCAACACCGACACCTACGCGGCGACTGTTACCTACTGATCCGCGGGGCCGGCCGCGAGCCGGCCCAAAACCTCTGACTGGACCGAGATGCCGAGGAAGCGGCCGACGTCGGCGACCTCGTTGTCGACGCCGGCACGCACCGCCTTTGTGAGCGCCTCGAACGGCTCGACGGTAAGTCGACCGCGAAGACCGCTCCGGCGCAGGCTCCAGGCGGCCATGGCCCGGCCATTGACGACGACAGCGGGGTGGAGCCATCCGCCACCGCGCTGCAGGCGGCGCTGCAACGCTGGCGATACGGCCAGGCCGCGTCGCCGATAGCCGAGAAAGTAGGTATCGAACGCCGGCAACAGCCGGACGTCGGTCCTCACTGACGGCACCCTCAACGCGAGACGCTGTTTGAGCACAAAGCCCGGCTTTCCCTGGACGCTGACCTCGGCGAGATTGGCGCGGGCTCCGGCAATGCCGGATCGGACCTCGCTCATCGGTAGGCCCGACCAGGCGCTCACGTCATCGACCGTCGCCGGGCCAAAGGCCGCGAAGTAGCGGCGGGCGAGCTCGGCCAGCGCCATTTCACGCGCCGGCGTGCGTGCCTTCGCGACCCAATCGTCGAGCAGCACGTAGGTGGCCTCGCCATTCCGATCGGGGCCGAGACAGACGACACCGAGCAATCCGGCGAGCGCGATCAAGTGAATGGGTGCTTGGGTCTTTGCGTCCAGCACGACCCGCCGTTTCCGTAGCCGATCGACGAGCTCGTATCGAGTCAGCGGGCCAGTGTCCCCCAGGATGGTTCTGATCGCGGCGACTCCCCTGAATTTCAGGTCGTCGTCGAGGGCGAGCTGCGCGTGCCGGCGGGCGGCGGCCTGGGCAAACACCGGGCCCAGCAGGTGTAGCAGCCAGCGAACGTCCTCTGCCGCGACGACGTGCAGCGTGCCCCGCATCAGCCAGGTGCGGACGATGGAACGGTCGTGGTTGAGCGCACGGTTCACAGTGCCGGCGTCGAGCCCCGTGCTTCGGGCGCGCATCCCGAGCGTCGCTGCGCTCCAGACCTGCGCCTGCAGTCCGCACACGTCGTGCAGGATCGCATGCGGCCGCGTCGCGGTCGCCGATTCGTTCGTGAGCCGCTGAGCGCGGGCACGCAGCCACAGCACACGACCGTCGGAGAGATCGTTAGCCGCCGGCGGGTCCTGCCTCGACGCCGGGTTGCGTCATGCGCGAGGGATCGAGCAGCCGATCCAGTTCCTCAGGCGCGAGCCGCGTCTGCTGGCGGGCCACCTCGCGGATCGTCTTGCCCGTGACCAGCGCTTCTTTCGCGATCTTCGCCGCGGCGTCGTAGCCGATCGCCGGGGCCAGCGCGGTAGCCAGCATCAGGCCTTGCTCGACCATCTGCGGCCCCCGTTCCGTGGACTTGATGCCGGCGATGGATTGCCGGGCAAAGTTCTGGGCGGAGGCGGACAGCAAGGCGATCGATTCGAGTAACGCGTAGGCGGCCACCGGCATCATCAGGTTGAGCTCGAAGATGCTTCCCGACTGCGCGGCGACCGCGATTGTCTGGTCGTTGCCCAAGACTTTCGCGACCACCATCGTCATCGACTCGATGATCACCGGATTGACCTTCCCCGGCATGATCGAGCTTCCCGGCTGGACCTCGGGAAGGATGATCTCCCCCAGGCCGGCTCGGGGTCCCGAGGCGAACCAGCGCAGGTCGTTACCGATCTTCCACAGACTGACGGCGACGGTTCGAAGCGCGCCGGCGGTCGACAGCACCACGTCGAGGGTGGCCTGCGCCTGGAAATGGTTGTCGGTCTCTTTCAACAGGAGGCCGGTGCGCCGGGCCAGGTGGGCGCAGACTCGCTGCGCGAACTCGGGGTGGGCATTGGTTCCCGTACCGACCGCGGTACCCCCCAGAGGCAACTCGGCCAGTTCCTCCGCCGCGAGGCGGAGGCGATTGACCGATCGTTCGACCTGACCGGCATAGCCGAGGAACTCCTGGCCGAGACGAATGGGCGTCGCGTCCTGCAGGTGCGTCCGGCCGGTCTTGATCACCGGCATGAACTCTTTGGCCTTGCGGTCGAGTTCGTCCTTGAGATAGGCCAGCGCCGGCACGAGCTCTTCGTGGATCGCGACCAGGGCCGCGAGCTGCATCGCCGAGGGGATCACATCGTTGCTCGACTGGCACCTATTGACGTGGTCGTTTGGGTGAACCGGCTGCCGTGATCCCAGCGGTTGGCCGAGGATCTCGTTCGCCCGGTTCGCGATCACCTCGTTGGCATTGGTGTTCGTCGACGTTCCCGACCCGGTCTGGAAGACATCGACGACGAAGTCCTTGTCGAACTTGCCTTCTTCGACTTCCTCGGCGGCCTCCTGCATTGGATTGGCGAGACGCGTCTCGAGCAGCCCCAGTTCGGCGTTGACGAGGGCGGCTGCTCCCTTGATCTGCGCCAGGGCGCGGATGAACCGGCGCGGGAGACGCAGGTTACTGATGGGAAAGTTCTGCCGGGCGCGCTCCGTGCTCGCCCCGTAGTAGGCGCCGGAGGGGACCTTGACCTCGCCCATGGAGTCTCGTTCGATGCGCGTTCCCTCCTCGGCCACCGACGTCATCGTAGCAACCGTTTCGCGTGTAATCTGTAGGCCGTGCCCGCCCGCATCGTTTCCATCCAGCTCTGCCCGGGCCATCGGGAAGCCATGAAGCTGGTGCGCAGCGCGACCCTGATCGAAGGCCTGGGGATCGATGGGGATAAGCATGCCTCGGCCGAGTCCAAGCGGCAGGTGCTGCTGGCCGATAAGGAGGCGCTCGACGCGGTTGGCGTGCTGCCCGGCACGATCAAGGAGAACGTCACGGTCGAAGGGGTTGACGTGATGCGGCTTCCGGCCGGCAGCCGGGTGCGCCTTGGCGGCAGCGCCGTGCTGGAGATCACCGCAGTCTGCGAACCCTGTTTTCGCATGGATGAGATCCGCGATGGATTGAAGGATGAGCTCGAAGGAAGGCGGGGAATGGTCTCGCGCGTGGTCCGGGGCGGAATCATCAACGTCGGCGACGCCATCACGGTCGAACGATCGGAGCCGCTCGCGTCCTGATGTGATCCGGGCCGTCGACCTGCACGTCCATCTGCCTCTGAAGGAATGGCTGGACGGCAGCATGGGTCCCTACCGCGAGGGGGCGGCACGCTACTTCCGCAGCGAGGTGCACGAGCGCAGCGCCGACGAGCTCGCGGTCGATTTTGCCCAGGAGCAGCTCTTTGGGATCCTGCTCGCCTGGGATGCGCAGACGGCCACCGCCCGGCCACCGCTCTCCAACGACTTTGTCAGTGCCATCGTCAAACGCCATCCCAAGCGATTCGCCTTCTTTGCCTCGGTCGATCCCTGGAAGCCGAACGCCGTGGAGGAGCTGGAGCGCGCCGTCAAGGAGCTGGGGGCGAAGGGTGCCAAGTTCCATCCGTCGATGCAGGATTTTTATCCGAGCGATGAGCGGCACTTCAAGCTCTGGGAGAAGGCCTCGGAACTGAAGATTCCATGCCTCTTTCACACCGGCACCAGTGGCATCGGCGCGGGCCAGCCCGGTGGCCAGGGCATCAAGCTGGATCCCGCCCGGCCGATCCACCTGGACATCGTCGCCGCCCGCTTCCCGGAGCTGCCGATCATCGCCGCCCATTTCGGCTGGCCCTGGCACCTTGAATTGATCGCCATGGCGTTGCACAAGACCAACATCTACATCGAGCTCTCCGGCTGGTCGCCGCGCTATTACCCGCAGGAGCTGGTACGCGAGATCGGAGGCCGGCTGCAGGATCGCACCCTCTTCGGCAGCGATTACCCCTTCATCAAGCCTGCCCGGGTTCTGGAAGAGCTCGATGCGCTGGCGCTCAAGCCGGAGGCCAAGGTAAAGATCCTGCGCGAGAACGCCTCCCGGTTACTCAAGCTGGAACTTCGCTAGAACCGCGTTGTACCGGTCGGTGCAAGCGGTTTCCCTCGCCGCCGAGCCGCTGGGATTCTTCGGGGCCTTGATCGTCATCATTGTCGCCCTGCTGTTTTTCGGCGTCGCCATCGCCGTCACGTTGGGACCGATCGCCCTCGTGATCGCCGCGATCGTGAAGTCGTTACGGAATTCGGCGGCGACCAACGCGCCCGGGGCCAAGGCGCCCGGCATGAGCATCACCATGTCGTCCGGTACGCGGGTGGTGGCCCTGGATCCGGCAACGAGCTTCGGGCAAGCCTTTAGCGCGAGCCTCCAACGGGGCCTGGGCGGACAGCTCGGCCAGACCCTGGCGCAGATGATGACGCTAGCCGCCGCCCAGCAACCGCTCGAGGTGCAAATGGCCCCGATGGTGCTGGCTATCGAGGCAGCTCGTCGCCAGGGCGACGTGGCGTCGGTCAGATCGTTCTTGACCGACCGCTTCGCCGTGCGTTTCACCGCGTCAGCCGCTGCGGTCGCCGGTCAGGGAAGCCTTTCCCACATGGTCCTCGAGGGCGACGCCGTGGCCCATGATGGTCGTGTGGTCATCCGGCTCGACCGAGGATCCGCCGGCACCGAATACTGGACCTTCCAGCGCGAGGCTGCGGTGCCCGCGGGTACACCCGTCTCGTGTCCCCGATGCGGAGCGCCAACGGCCGGAGATACTGCGGGGACCTGTCGCTTTTGCGGTGTCACCCTCTCTACGACGCCGCCGGCGCTGCCATCACCGACCCGTTGGCTCCTCGACGACATAACCGCCACTCCGCCAGCTCTAGCGGCGTAGCTCGGCGACTCTTACCTCGCCTGACCCTCCCAGCATGTCACGCCCTCATCGCCGACGACGGCACCGTGTGGAGTCCCGGGCGCTATGTCGAGGCAGTCTCCCGGCTTCATGAAGATTGCTGGACTCCCGGCGGGCGTGAAGGTGATCGACCCGCGCTCGACATACAGGATCTTCCGATAGGGATGGTCATGAACGGAGTACTCGGCTCCCGGCCCATTGCTCCACTGGTAACAATGCTCCGCCTCCGCACGTAGCCGCTGCTCCACGCTGCCGCTCATGACTGCATAATGCACGTCGATGCCCCGCGGCTACGCGCGCTACGTGCTCGGC
>Ga0209474_10004708_pt1 | contig 11734 bp, 13 predicted proteins | sample GraSoiAngelo_145_FD_185902 | JGI IMG/M metagenome (GOLD analysis project Ga0209474, IMG submission 185902) | Grasslands soil microbial communities from the Angelo Coastal Reserve, California, USA - 14_1009_05_20cm (SPAdes) (version 2) | ecosystem: Environmental > Terrestrial > Soil > Grasslands...
GTTAGTTGTTTCCAAGTAACGCCGTTGTCTTCCGATTTGTAGAGGCCGCTGCCCGGCCCGCCGCTGGAGAAAAACCAGGGCTGCCGCCGCGCCTGCCAGAGGGAAGCGAAAACGACATTGGGATTATGCGGATCGAACACGACGTCGATTCCGCCCGTGTTCTCATCTTTGGAAAGAACTTTTGTCCAGGTCTTGCCACCGTCGCTCGTCCGGAAAATTCCCCGTTCCGCATTTGGACCGAAAGCGTGGCCAAGCGCAGCGACGAGCACGATGTCGGGATTATTCGGATGAACGATGAGGGCGCCGATCTGGCGGCTGTCACGCAGCCCGATATTTTTCCAGTTCTTTCCGGCGTCCACCGATTTGTAAACCCCGGTGCCATAGGTGGTATTGCCGCGAATGGCGGCTTCACCGGTGCCAACATACATGGTGTTGTGATCGGAGGGTGCCACTGCGATTGCGCCAACGGACGAAATATCCTGTTTATCAAAGACCGGCGTCCAATTCGCGCCGCCGTCCAGCGTTTTCCAGACTCCGCCTGCAACAGCGCCAAAGTACCAGGTGTTCGGTTCTCCCGGCACGCCTTCAATAGCCAGGGCACGCCCGCCGCGAAATGGCCCGACCTGCCGCCACTGCATCCCTGAGAAAAGCTTCGAATCAATTTGTGGCGTCGGAGTGGGGGAGGGCGCACCGGCGACCATTGTGCTTGTTAAGGCAATGGTAAAAAAAACGAAAGAAGAACGCGGAATCATGGGACCGTAAGTTTCGAGATTTACGCTGCTGCTTCAACCACAAAGACAACGTTTCTGTAACAAATTCTGCCCACGGATTTTGATCGACCCTGCGTCTGTTCGTGACACAATTAGCAACTGCGAATTTTATGAAGTGCCCGAGATGCAACTCCTCACTCAGCTCGGTCGAATACGACGGCGTGCAAATCGAAATCTGCCCCGAATGTAAAGGAGAATGGCTGCACGCTGGAGAGCTGCAAAAAATCGTCCAACACCATGACGAAGTTTTCAGGCCCGAGGAGCTCGCTTCACTAGAAGCGGTGAATAAACAGATTTTTACCGCTGAAAAAGATGACCATGATGAATTGAACTGTCCTCACTGCGAAGGAGTGCGGATGGAGCATTTCAATTACGGGGACACAAGTGGAATCATTTTGCACAAATGTTCTCAATGCGGTGGCATCTGGACCGACAAAGACCAATTGACCAAAGTGGAAGAGGTCGTTGATGGATGGAAAGCCGACCTAAGCGAAGACATGGCAACGTATGGGCCGATTCTTCAAAAGATCGAGGTCGAAGAAAAGAAGCAGTTGGACGAATCAGTTTCCATCTCCAGGTTCGGATTCGTCAATTCCGTTTTGCGACGGTTTTCCGAGTAAAAAAAGGCCAGGCTCAGCGCCTGCGCTTTGCGTTCAATACGAGCGTGGCTGCAAGTTCATCCAGCGCACGCTTGCAGTATGCGCCGCAAAATTCACAGACTGAACGCCCTTCCCCCTCCTGTCATGTTGAGCGGAGTCGAAACATCTCTAATTGTCGGACAGAGTGGATCGATTGTTATTTCGGCGAGCAGCGTGATCAATTCGGCTCGCCGTGATACCGCAACGTACGCGTAATTCACCTACCAGATTTTGCTGGTCAATCCGGCGGTACTTCGGAAAATGCGGAATCAACTGAACGAGGCGGTTCGGCCATATGCCGTGTTTGATATCGTTCCAAGCGATCGGTTCTTCGAGGGGCATTATCAGGAACACCGGTGTAACTGCCGCGCACTGCGTAAGGGTGGCATTGGACCCGCGGCTGGAGGTGGAACTTGGCGGTGCGATGCGTCCGCTCAATCTCCTTTCCAAGGAGATTGCATTATTAGCTCCTGGTCGGTCCATCGACGAATACTTTGGACACTTTAAAGATGTGGAGAGGCAGAACAATGCGCTCACGTTTTCAGGCGCGGTCTGTTACTCGGACGTTAATGGCCAAACATATACCGATAAATTTCGCATCGATCTCAGTTTCGGAAAGGAGCACGGGTCTGTAGCAAAGGCGGATATTGGCGAGGAATTAAAGAAATTGAACGAGCAACTCGGGCCCGTTGTGACGCTTTTGTCTCGCAAGTAGCTTCGCTTATCAAGGGGTGGAAGGGGCCGGTCCTCGCTTTTTACAGTTTTCCTCCCGCCGATGACTACAATAGGAACATCGCAATGGCTGCCGCGAACATCGCCAATGTTGTAATCGCCACAACGACGCGCGAGAGCATTGAGCTTCGCTGATTTTTCATTAGCTTGCGATCGGAGGCGACGAACAAAATCGCGACGAGCAAAAATGGAGCCAACAGCCCATTGATGACCGCAGTCCAGAAGAGCGCCTTGACCGGGTTGATGTTTAAGAAATCCATGGCGATGCCGATGACGGTGGAGAAGATCAACACGATGTAAAAGGCGCGCGCGCCTTTGAACGATTGATCCAAACCTTCTCTCCAGCTAAATGTTTCGGCGAAGGCATAGGCGGCGGAGCCGGCAAGGGTGGGAATGGCAAGCAGGCCAACACCAATCAATCCGGCGGTGTAAAGAAAGTAAGCGAGCGCGCCTGCGACAGGCTTGAGTGCTTCGGCGGCTTGTTTGGAGGTTTCGATATTGGCGATTCCGTTCCGATGCAGCGTAAGCGCGGCAGTCAGGATGATGAAATACATGACGAAATTGGAAAAAAAAGTGCCGATGCCAACATCAAGCTTCCGGTCAATTATCTCACGCGAGGTCGCGCCTTCTCGCTGCACCAGCATTCGGCGCCCCATCGCTTTTTCGTGTTCCACTTCCTGTGAGGATTGCCAGAAAAATAAGTAAGGGCTGATGGTTGTGCCAAGGATGGCGACCAGATTCTGCCAGGCGTTGTGATCCTTTGGCCACGAAGGCACGAAGGTGTCGTGCACCACGCTGCTCCAAGGGGGCTTCACTGCAAAAGCAGCGATGACGTAGGCGAAGAGACAAAGTGCTAGCCACTTCAAAATCATGGCGATCTGGTAATAACGGCAGCGTATCGTCCAGTAAGCGATGCCGACACCAAAGATGATGACGTAGAAGTGCGAGTTAAATCCGGTCAGCATTTCAGCCGCGTCTGCCATGCCGGAAAGGTCGGAACCGACGTTGATGGAATTAGCGGCGAAAAGCGCCAATGCCGCGATGAAGAGCATCCAACGCGGAATCTTCTCGCGCATCGCACCGCCCAGACCGCGACCGGTTATCATGCCGACGCGCGCGCACATGAATTGAACGCAGCCCATGAGCGGCCAGGTAATGAACGCCGTCCAAAGTAGCGATGTTCCAAGCTGTGCGCCCGCTATGGTGTAGGTCGCGACGCCGGAGGGATCATCATCGGCCGCGCCGGTAATTAGTCCTGGGCCGAGAAGTCCGAAAAAGCGCCGAACCATGCCGATGCTTTTTGGCTTTGACTTCATCATTTAGCATCGCCGCTTAGGCGCGCACGTTAAGTTCCTTTTACGACCTGGCGTTCACTGATCGATCGGAGATAGTTCGGCTTGGTCCTTTCTGCTTCTCCATTGCGAAGACAAATACCATACGGGTTACTTCGCTTAGGAACCAATTTCTGCGCGCAAAAATTACGTTTTTCTTGGCGACGGCTACGATCCTACTCCTGATTTTACAGGCTGGCGATGAACCTCGCCTAGCCAGTAAGTTAGAGATCCTTCAAATTCGCTCAGGATGACAGTTAAGGATCAGCCGTCGCGTTTTTCGAAGCTGCCCGCAGGTAGGCGACGACTGCGGATTGATCGGCGATGTTTAAATTAGCACGAGCAGCCATACGACTAACGAGATGTGGCCATTGCTCCCTGTTGTATTTCGTAACCTGGGGCAAAGTGTGACATTCGAGGCAATGAGAGACGAAAAGTCTGCGTCCATTTTGCAATTGCCCGACGTCGACGTGATCGGGGCGGGCATTCGAAATCAAGGTCGAAGAAACTTCGGGTGGTGGAGCAAAGTTCGCGCAGCTAACGATAAACAGGGCGATAATAGCCAGTGTCACTCGGCGTACCCAACGGATACGATGCGCGAAGATTGTAGCCGCGGTCGATGACCGCGGGCCGGGATCAGCGACCCCGGCTACAGGTTTAGTGAAAAGAGGCCGCGACCGGCGAGCGCGGCTACCGGCGGGGACCGTCACAAGCTGACTCCGAAGATCAAGCGCACTTGATAATCAGGCTCGCCTTCGGTGCGGGTGGTTTGGGCGAGGGCCGTAACGGTGGCGAACCAGCCGTTGCCGCGATAGGAAACATTCGGGCCAATGAAAAAATTGTTTTCTGCCTCTGAGCTGTGCCAATGCGGCAAAATAATTTCGTGCAGCATTTCCGCTCCGACAGAGACTCTGGGGCTGACCTCATAGCTCGCGCCGATGGCTTGTTGGATCTCACCATTATGTTCGCGCAGACCTTCATCTTCCCATTCCGCTTCCAAAGTCAGGTTGTAAGCGAGAATGAGCGGGCCGAAGTTCTTTTGCCCGATTAGTTTTGTTTCCGATTCAAACACGCGCCGGCCACCGCTGATTTCCTGGTAAAGAGAAATGCCGATCGGATCGGCAACCGGATTGGTCAAATTGTAGATTAGCTCTAGTGAAGAATTGTCGTAGTGCGCGCCACGATTCTCACGGCTGCGTGTATAATCCCAATTCGCAAGATAGATGCTGGCTTGAAAATGCTCAGTAATTCCGATCTCTATCTCATGCCGAAAATTTGCGTCGGTAAGCCCATCGCTAAATCGCGTAGTCGCATAGTTTTCAATTTCGAATGAACCGACCGACGAGGCAGGCGCTTCGTAGATAAAAGTGAAGTGACGCGCGCCGGCGAAACAAATTGAGGGAAGGAGGACCGTGCAAATTGCACAAAGAGTTTGCTTCACCGGTTGCCGCAAGGTTCAAGGCAGGGCCGGACGGACGGTTCACGGTGACAGAGCGCCGTGGCTACAGTGTCGCAGTGATCCGTCATCTCGATAACGTTGCAACGGGCGATTACTGCGCGGCTTGGAGCGGTTTCACCATTCCGGTATTGATGCCGACGCGCTTTGCTTCCTCAACCGAATCAGTGCCGGCGAGTGGGACAGCGCCGAAACGTTTCGCGGCATAATACGAACCGATGACGATAAGGGCGGCGAGAAATTGTGCGGCCATCGTTTCGTAAGTTGGGAAGACTGCGAACCACAGACTCAGCCAAGCGGGAATGGAATTTGTGAGCCAGGGAATGGGTGTAACCGAGATCCAGTTAGCAAGCTGCATTTCCTGGGCCTGCTCTCCGACCATCACAAGCAAAACAACTCCGAGCAGAATTCCGGTAGTAATTAACATTTTGCGATAAGGCAAACGTTGTTGCAGCACGAAAGTCAGGAGCGCGACCATCCCGGTCAGGAGGAGACCGAGCAACGTTCCCTTGAGCACAACTGCGCCCCCTAGTCGCAGATGATAGCTCTGGAGAAAAAGCACCACTTCAAATCCTTCGCGATACAGTGAGGTGAACCCGAGAAGGATTAGCCCCCAGCGCAAACGCGAATTGCTGGTTGCGGCATCGAGGAGCGATTTGCGCCGGCGATTATGGGCGCGAATCCAGCCGCCCCAATAGATTTTGTGAAAGAACCAGTTCATGATCACAAGCAGCACGATCACCGCGAGGAGTCCGGTCGCTGCCTGCAAATGCAGAGCGGGAACGTTCTCGCTCAACTGCTTCATGATTCCGACAGCGACGAACCAGGTCACAAGGGTGGCGAGGAAAGCGACGGCGGCACCTGACATCACTGGTTTGCGGTAATCTCGCCGCGGGCCCGTCATACTAGCGGTGACAGCAGCCAGAACGAGAATGCATTCAAGTCCCTCCCGGAAGACGAGGGCACCGATATCGAGCGAGGCGACAGTTGCGGTGGTGTGCGCTTGCAGCGGGTCGGGCGCACCGTGGGCTGCGATTCCCTGCCAGACGAATATCGCGATGACAAAAAGCGCGGCGAACAATAGGCCCACGCGGATACCGATTCCGCGCGAAACCCCATTTTCCCGCGTGGTTCGCCGGCTGAGATTCAGCTCAGGCTGGTGGCAGGCTTCGCGCGCAAGCGTGCTAGGCATACAACAAAGCTAACATATCGAACTTCGATACGCTGTCGCTCGGTTGCCATTTTTTAGCGGCTCGTTGTCCGGGAGAGGCAGAACCATAGACTGGCAAGTCCGTGTGCCAAACAGGCTTGAAGCCTGTTTCCCATCAGCAGGCTAAAAGCCCGCTGGGCGCACAGGCATGCATACCTCTGTTCCACCAGCTCGTTGCGGAGACGCGGATTGGAATGACGGACTGTTGGAGCGGTGGAGAGAGGGCGGCTCGACTGAGTCTTGCCTTACTCTTTTGCCTGCACATCGTTTTCTTGGTAGCGCGACGCTCCGCAGAGCCACTCTTCTGCCGCTTTTTCGCGGCTCCAGTACGCAAACATTCCATGTCTGAGTGGCGCATTGTGATTTTGCGGCAAAGTCGTAAATTTCACACATGCAGCGCCAGCGCGGTTTTACCTTGGTCGAAGTAATAATCGCAGTCTTCATTTTACTGCTCTTGCTTACATTGGCCGTGCCGAGCCTAAATGGCGTGCTGGCGGATAAGAGGCTACATCGGTCGCTGGATCGTTTTAATGAGCTGGTCCGCCAGGCACACGAGCGCAGTCTGGCTGAACACCGTGCCTACTTAATTGTCTGGAATGATGCTTTTATCACCTTGCAACCCGCGGCATTTTTGAAAACCGAACCGCACGAACCCATCGATACCATGCCAATCGCGCGCCATGAGAAATGGCGGCTCGAGTTGCCGGCGGCGTTGTCGAAAAAGGTGCCGGCAGAGTGGATTTTTTGGGAGTCGGGCGTATGCGAGCCAGCCAGAATCCGTTTTGCCAGCGACGACGGGAGCTGGATGACGGAGTATTCGCCATTGAGCGGGCTGGGGGAGATCATTAGTTATGCAGCGCGCTAGAGGTCGCCTGGCAGTGGCCTTGATGGAACACAGACTTCCAAGTCTGTCCGCCAAACAGGCTTTAAGCCTGTTTCACTTCAGACAGCTAAAAGCCCGCTGGGCGTACAGGCAGGCATGCCTGGGTTCCCGAAAAGCATTTGCCCTTTACGAGGTGCTGCTCGGGTTATTGATCTTCGCGGTTGGAATCATCGCGCTTGGGCGCGCGGTAAACAATTGCATGAATGCAAGTGTTTTAAGCGCAGATGACGCAAGAGTACGCGAGATTTTGGCGAACCGGATGGTAGAAATCGAAACAACCCCAGGGCAACCGGACAAGGCAAGGGAATCCAAAATCGATACCGGATTTGGTATCATAAAATTGGTGCAGAAAGCAGTAGCCCAGGAAATGAAAGAAGAAGACGGAACCGAGCTAACCGGAATTATTCGTGTGACTTTAACCGCGAATTGGACGCGCGGCGGAGGCGACCAGTCGAAAGCGATTGCATTTTATGTTTACCGGCTCTGAACCTCGACAACGATGCTCAAGTTCTCTTGGGAGGGACTGCGCGCTTCCGCTAACGCGTCATCCCGAGCGTAAGTCGAGGGATCCCGTGGAAGTTACCTTAAAGATTTCACCTCGGGATCCCTCGACACTGCTCGGGATGACCGGAGGGGGATTCGCGCTACGCGCGAAAATGCATTCGGCACTGCGGCCGAATGCCGCAGGGTGGCAGCCTGCGCTACCCAGGGGTGTGGGTGCGCGGGCTTTCACCCTGCTCGAGATCATGCTGGCAGTGATCATTCTCGGAATGATGTCGGTGGCGATTTATCGTTTCGTGCAAGCCAATGTCACCGCGATGCGGGTGTCGTCGGAAGCGGATGCGGTGGAAGCCCGCTATGATGGATTGCGCGAGTTGCTGACTCAGCAGCTGCAAGGATTGCCGCCGGGGACCGGTGCCCTGGCGGGCGAACCGTTAAAGATCGACGGGCATGATCGCGATGAGTTAAGCTGGGTCTGCCCGGCGGGACCGGGACTATTGACGCGCTATGCCACGGGCGATTTTCGGGTTAGTCTCCGTCTCCGCCCTCACGACGCAAAAAGCCGGCAGCTCGATCTCGGTCTTTTGCGGAAACCAAAAGATGACACCGCTGTTTCAAATGAACATGAAACATGGGTGCGTCTGATCGACAATGTTGGCACTTTGCAAATTCGCTTTTTCGATTCGCGTTTAAATACATGGGTGCAGCGCTGGACTGACACGGTCACGTTGCCGCGTCTGGTCAAGGTAGTGATCGGTCGCACCGATGCGACGGCGTCCAAGGAAATCACCGTGCCGCTCGCCCGAATGCCATTATGAGGTCCTCGAAATCGCGTGGCGCCGCCCTTCTGCTTTCGCTGTGGGCTCTCTTTTTGCTGGCAGCATTGGTCATGTCTTGGGCATTGAACATTGATTCGCGTCTTAACATCTCCGGGAGTGAGAACCGGATTCTCGAGGCACAGGCAATGGCGGCCTCGGGCGCGGAAGTGGGAATCACTCCGGCGATCAAACCGAATTCGCCGAATCTCCAAGGCAAGTTTGGGCCCCGCCAAAGTTATAGCGTTCGCATCACGGGCGAAGGCGGGCGTCTGAATATCAACTGGCTGGTGGCCGGAGAAAATCCGGCGCGGATTGAGATCCTGCGGCAGTATCTTGAGGCAAAAGGCATTGATCTGAATGAGCGCGATCGGATGATCGATTGTCTGCTCGACTGGGTGGACCCAGACGATCTGGTGCGCTTGAACGGGGCGGAAGCGAGCGAGGGCTACCAACCGGCCAATGCATTATTGGTCCGGATCGACGAGCTGAAAAAAGTGAAAGGATGGGAGACTTTTACTTCGGCGCCGGGTTGGGATGATGAATTGACGGTGAACAGCACTGGACCGGTTGATTTGGCTTGGGCGCCACGTGACGTCCTGCGTGCTTTGCCAGGATTTACCGATGCGATAGTCGAACGTTTTCTCCAACTGCGGGCAGGACCAGACGGTAAGGACGGCACAGCCGATGACACCGTCTTCAAAAACCTCGACGACATTCGTGCCGCGCTCGGACTTTCCCCGGAGCAATTTCGAGAGCTTAGTCCTTTCGTTTCATTCAATGATTCCGTCGTACGAATTGTTAGCACCGGGCGGTCCAGCGACATCACTCGTGTAATCCAGCTCGTCTTCCGCCGCGCCGGCACCACTCCGCAGTTGATCACTTGGAAGGAGTTTTAATGAGCAAGTTCTTTCTCGTTCCCGGAGCGGAGGGATGGAATTTGATCAGTCGCCCCGCGGAGAATGGCAATTGGCGAGTGCGGGCGTTTCCAAGTTTGGACGATGCGGCGCAAACCTTGAGTACGGATGATGATGTCGTCCTGGCACTTCCGATCTCCGCCGTGCTGGCGCAACGGATGCGTTTGCCTAGCGTGGAGGGATCAGAATTGCGCGAGATGGTTCGCATCCAACTGGAAAAGGCGCTTCCCTTTTCCACTGAAGAAGTCACCAGCGATTTCGAGGTGATCGAGCAAGCCAACGGCGAATGCGTGATATCTGCGGTGGCGGTACAGAATCAACGGCTGATGGAAATTGCGGCACCTCTGTTGAATCGGAGGGTCATTCCGCGCGCCGTCACGGTTTATGCCGCACAACGTGTCGCCACCCACGCGGGAGAAGGTTGCGCTTTGTTCATCTATCCGGAATCGGGTGCGTTGGTCTCTGCTATTTCAGAAAATGGTAAGCTTAGCTTTGCGCGCACCCTTGCTGGTGGCGTCGCCGCGCCGCTCGAGCTGGAACTGCCGCAATTGACGATGACGGCCGAATTACAGGGTATCAGCGCGTCCTTTCAAACCGTGCTGGTAGACGAAAAATGTTTTGGCCTACGTAGCAAAATCGAGCAGGCGCTGGCGTCACCGACCGAATTGATGGCAGTGGAAACGCCACCTGCATCCACCGGGCTCAATCTTCTTCCACAAGCGTGGCGCGAAGAGCGGCAACGTCAGGTCCGGCGCGAACAATGGAAAAAGCGGCTGGTGGTAGCGGGAATTGCCTATGGCGCAATCGTCGCGCTCGCGCTCATCCAACTCGGTTACTTGAAATTCCGTGCCCGACAGCTCGATCACCAGATTGAACGCGACGCTCCCCACACCGTTTTTGTGCGAGCAGCTGCGAATAACTGGAAAGCGCTGGCGCCAGCGATCGATCCACATTTTTATCCGATCGAAATTTTGCTGCACGTGTTCGATAGCTTGCCCTCGCAGGATGTGCGCATCACCGCCTACAATCAGTCAGCACGTCAGATTTCGATCGAAGGCGAGGCCAATAAAGCCGCTCTGGCTTATCAGTTCGCAGATAAACTCAAAAAGCATCCCGATTTGCAAAATTTTACCTTCGATATGCAGTCGCCGCGGATTTTGCCGAACGATCACGCTCAATTCCGGTTGGAGGGAAGACCGCGATGATTGCGCAAGTATTGCACCGAATGAACCGGCGTGAGCAGGTGCTGGCCGGGCTCGTGGTACTGGTGGTGTTTTTCCTGGCGAACTTGTTTTTGTGGGGCTGGCTTTTACGCGCCATTGGAGATTCGCGAGTCGAAGTCGCGAAACGAAAACAAACGCACAAAGAGCAAACGGCTTTGCTGCGGGAAAGCGACCTATGGACGAAACGCGAGCAGTGGTTGCGCGAGCATCAGCCGGTTTTTCATGGGGCCAGCGATGCCTCGGCCTTGCTTGATCAGCTCAAACAGATCGCCGGGAAACGTAACGTATTGATCGAGAATCCGGCTATTGGCAATAGCCCCACGGTGGGCGCGTATCAATCAGTATTCGCTTCCATCGAAACGAAAAGTCCGTGGCCCCCGCTGGTTCATTTTCTCTACGACGTGCAAGCACCTGATGCTTTCGTTGTTTTTGAGAGCGCAAATATTGCCATCGATTCGGGTGATCAATCGCAAATGCGTGGTAAATTTAAAATCGCGCGCTGGTACGCACCGGCGGGTGCAACAAAATGAAACGCACTTTATTCATTATCATCAGCGTAATGCCGCTGATCGCACTGGCAGATGATCCGTTGCCGAAGCGTTCGGATTTTAATCGTTATCAAGCGATGTTGACTCGTTCGCCTTTCGCCATCGCCACCGTTGCAGTTCCGAGTGCAACTCCCGATTTTGCCAAGGACTTGTATGTTGCGAACGCAGCGCGCTCCGCCGACGGCGGGTTCGTCACGATCGGCTCGGCCACCGACAAGAATCTTAAAGAGTACCTCTCAACGAAAGGGCAAAATGAACATGGCTTCGCCATCAGTGATATTCAATGGTCGGACCAGATAGGCCAAACCAAGGTCACGATCACCAAGGAGGGCAAATACGCGACACTGGCGTTCAATCAGGCACTACTTTCACAGGCGTTGCAGAATCCAAACCAGCCGCTAACCAACCCACTGCAACCGCAACCGCCGTTGTTCCAGCCCGGGATGCCGCCGCAACCTTACATAAAGCCGGCGCCGATTCCGTCCCTCCCGCCTACCTACCAGCAGGGCAGGCCAACTCAACCGGGCCAAATCCATCAGCGCGGTGTGATCCAGCGAAACCCAGTTACGCCAGCGCCGACGCCGAACGTTCCGCCCCCCGACGACTCAGACGAATAACTATTGTCCCGCATCGTCGTCGTCAGTATCGGGAGTCCGATCCGGACCGGCTGAAAACAAATCATACTTGGTGGGGTTTTTCTGACCGGGGCA
>Ga0209474_10004710_pt1 | contig 11732 bp, 9 predicted proteins | sample GraSoiAngelo_145_FD_185902 | JGI IMG/M metagenome (GOLD analysis project Ga0209474, IMG submission 185902) | Grasslands soil microbial communities from the Angelo Coastal Reserve, California, USA - 14_1009_05_20cm (SPAdes) (version 2) | ecosystem: Environmental > Terrestrial > Soil > Grasslands ...
CAGGTCAACACCATGTTCATGAACAGCGCGCCGCACCGCGCCAACATCCTGGGGAACTTCACGCTGGTGGCCACCGCCTGGACGATCGCGTCCAACGGCTACGGCTACGTCGCCGAGGAATTCTTGAACGCGCCGGCTGCCGTGCCGGATCCGTTCCGGGCGATGTTCACGATCGATGCGTTCGGGGGCGTCCACGGCGACGGCGGCACGCTGCCGCAGGCCGTCACCAGCTATTGGCCGAACTGGCGGATCGCCAACGCCGCGGCGCTTCTTCCCGATGCCTCCGGCGGCTACGTCCTCGATGGCTACGGCGGTCTGCATCCGTTCGGTGCGGCCGGGCCGGCGCCGGCGACCGCGTATTGGGGTGGATGGAATATCGCGCGCGACGTCGCGCTGCTCCCGGGATCGACGGCTGCGGCGCCCAGCGGTTACACACTCGACGGTTGGGGCGGCCTCCATCAGTTCGGCGGCGCGCCGGCCATCCGTGGCGGCGCCATGTGGGTCAACTGGGACATCGCCAAGCGGCTGGTGCTGCTGAGCGACGGCACCGGTGGCTACATGCTTGACGGCTGGGGCGGCCTGCACGCATTCGCAGTCGGTACCAACCCGATGCCTCCGACGATCACGAACAATGCTTTCTGGCCCGGTTGGTCAATCGCTCGCGACATCGCCCTCACCCCGGGCAGCACGGCAAGCAATGTCTCCGGGGTCACCCTTGACGGGTACGGCGGCGTTCATCCCTTCGGCACGGCCGGCGCGGTCCAGGGAGAGGCCATGTGGCCGAACTGGAACATCGCGCGCTCGGTCAAACTGTCGCCACAATCGACCGCGGCGCAACCTCAGGGTTGGACGGTCGATGGCTACGGCGGCCTGCACCCGTTCGGCGGTGCGCCGGCGGTTGCCTCTGGTGGCTACTCGCTCGGTCGCGACCTCGCCGTCCAACTCATCGAGGGCTAGGTCTTTTTCGCCGATTGTCGCGCCGCGGCGTTTGGCGGTATCCTTACCGCGGGCCGCGGCCACCCGGGGTAATGTTTCGCGGTCCCTCGAGCCAACGTCGTCACAAAGAGGGAGGTAGCCACGTGACCACTGAGCCAACCGAAGGATTCCTCGTAACAGGACGCATCAGCCGACGCAACGTGCTAACCGCGGCCGGCGTGGCTGCCGCCGGAGCCGCAGTCAGCATGCTGCCGGTCTCGGCGGCCAGCGCGGGCTCCGCCGAAGACGCGACAACCAACCGGGCGCTACGGCCCAGCTCGAGTGGGCCACGGGCGGTCTCGGTGACGCCCGGCGTCAGTTACGTAAGCACCGCCGGCCAGGATTTCAAGCCAACCAATTCCACAAGTGGTTGGCAGTACGTCGGCGGCAATGGCTTGCAGCTCACCGGTGCTGCCGGCCAGGTCGGCACTCGCCTCAACGTTCCGCAGGGTGCGTTGATCACCGAGTGCGCATTCTGGGTGACGTACAACGATACCAACGGCATGAGCGCCCTGCTGGCGCCATCAAAGAACGATAGCAGCACATTTCAGACGGTCTTGGGCACACCCACGATTGCACAGTCCCCCTCGCCTCAGCAGGTCGATGTCGCGATCGCCACGCCGGTCCCTGTCGACAACAGTCTCTATTCCTATGATCTCCGGGTCACGTTTGGCACGGCAGGGTCGACGCAGCTGCTCCATGGGGCGCGCATCGGCTACACGAATAACCCCGGCCTGGTCACCTTCCCCGATCCTCGCCGCATCGTGCACGGCGACGCCACCCCGTACAGCAATGGCGTGACGTATGGACCGATCAATGCGCTCCAGAAGTGGGACGGCAGCGGACCCACCGGTGTGCCGGCCGGCGCCAAGGCCGCCTTCTGCGCCGTGCAGTCGTACACGCCCGGCGTGCTCACACTCTTCCCCGACGGCGCAACCGACCCCGGCAGCGCGAACTACTCGGGTACGGGCAACCTGGGTGCCAGCCTCAACATGGTCTACATGCTGGTGCCGCTGTCGTCGGCAGGAAAGTTCAAGATTCACGCCTACTTCACTGGAAAGGTCTACGTCGACGCCTGGGGCTATCTCATATAGGCACCTTAGAGTTCGACGCACAACACGACGGCGGGAGCGCAGCGGTCTGCGCTCCCGTCCTTGCAGTGATCGAGGGCTAGAAACCGGGGGCTGGCCATCGGCGGACGCCTGCAGTAGACTCGTGGGACACGATGAGGCGGGGGCTCCTTGCGTTCGCGGGCGCGGCACTCCTGCTCGGAACTGCCTATGCTGGGTCTGCCGGACAATCCGTCTCGGCCAGCGCCACCGCTCCACTTCCGATCGTCGCTACCGTTCAGCCCAGCACCGGTCCACTCAGCGGCGGCCAGTCAGTGATCGTCAGCGGCCAAAACTTCCAGACTGGAGCCACGGTCGGCTTCGGGACCTGGGCCACCATGCCCGGGCAGTGGATCGATAGCGCCCACCTGCGCGTAACCACGCCGTCGTTTCCGAACGAGGGCGTGATATCGATCACGGTCACAAACCCCGATGGCCAGAGCGCGTCCGCGCAGAACGGGTACGCCTATCTCCACGGCATCTACACGCTGGACGGCTTTGGTGGTCTGCATCCCGATGGCGGGTCGGCCCCTGTCAGCGGAGGCGCGTTCTGGCCCGGCTGGAAAATCGCGCGCGCCGCCGTCCTCACGTCCGACAACAGCGGCGGCTTGGTGCTCGACGGCTACGGCGGTCTCCACCCATTTGGGTCTATGACCGTCCAGCCAGCCGCAGCCTACTTCGGGTGGGATATCGCGAGAGACGTCGCACTGCTGCCAGCCTCGTCGATCTTCGAGGCCCAGGGATACACCCTCGACGGGTGGGGCGGAGTCCATGCCTTCGGGGGCGCCCCACCGCCGCACGGCTTCGCTTATTGGCCTGGATGGTCGATCGCGAAAAAGATCAGGCTACTTCCCGACGGAACCGGCGGCTACGTGCTCGACGGATATGGCGGCCTTCATGGGTTCGCCGTGGGGTCGAATCCCATGCCGCCCCTGATCACGACCTACGCTTATTGGGGCGGCTCGGATATCGCCCGCGACTTCGCCATCGCCTACAACAGCAGCGCCGCCACCGGCATCGGCGGAGTAACCCTGGACGGCCTCGGCGGTGTCCATGCCTTCGGGAATGTCAACTCCGTGACACTCTTTCCGCCCTACATCGGCAGCTCGGTCCGCGATACCTTCCGCGCCCTTACCCTAGCGCCTCAAGCCCCGCTGGCCGATCTCGCCGGTTGGACCATGGACGGTTATGGCGGGATCTATCCCTTCGGCCGGTGGGTCCCGCCAGTGCGCCCACTGGGTGGCCAATGGCCGAATTGGGATATCGCCGTCTCCCTGATCGTGCAATAGCGGCAAGCTGATCCGACACCGACCCTACAATTGGCACCATGCCGACCTACCAGGCCGATGCCGTGGTGCTGCGCCGGCTCGATTACGGTGAAGCCGACCGCATCCTGACGCTGCTGACCCGCGAGCACGGCAAGCTGGCCGCGATTGCCAAGGGCTCGCGCCGCGCCAAAGCCCGATCCGGCAACAGCCTCGACCTGTTCGCTCGCTCACGGATGATGCTGGCCAAGGGGCGCAACCTGGACGTGGTCGCCCAGGTGGAGCGGCGCGGCGACGTGCGTAACATCAGCGGCGACCTCCATCGGACTGCCTATGCCTGCCTGGTCGCGGAGGTGGCCGACAAGGTGCTCGAAGAGCGGCATCCCGTCGACGACGTCTTCGAGCTGGTCGTCGTCAGCATCGAGCGGCTCAACACGCCGGAGCGATCGGCGCGCGTCGAGAGCGCCTGGTTCGTGATGCGCATCCTCGACCTGCTCGGCTACCAGCCACAGCTCTTCGACTGTGCCGGCTGCGGCGAGGCGCTGCCGGAGGCCGCCTCCTGGTTCTCGCCGCTGCTGGGCGGGATGCTCTGCCGCAAATGCGGCGCTCACAGCCAGGCGGGCTCGCCGGTCTCCGTCAACGGCCTGAAAATCCTGCGGCTGATGGCGGCCGGCGATCGGTCGCTCTACGACCGGGTGCGGCTCAGTGTCGAGCTGCTGCGCGAGCTCGAAGGTGCGCTCGAGGCGCAGCTCGAGTACCACCTCGACAGACGCCTCAAGAGCCTCGATTTCATTCGGGGCATCCGGGGGTAGGTGGCGACGGCTCCGCTGCCGCAACGCGAGGGGCCTTCTCTAATGGAGAAGCTCGTGTCCCTGGCGAAGCGCCGCGGCTTCATCTATCAATCGAGCGAGATCTACGGCGGCATCCAGGGGGTCTACGACTTCGGGCCGCTGGGCGTCTCGCTGCGCAACAACATCAAGCGCGCCTGGTGGCGCAGCATCGTCGAGCTGCGCGACGATGTCGTTGGCATCGACGCCGGCATCATCATGAACCCGAAGGTCTGGGTGGCCTCCGGTCACGTCCAGAACTTCACCGACCCGCTGGTCGAATGCAAGAAATGTCACCAGCGTTTCAGGGCCGACCAGGTGAGCGGGCCGCGTCACGAGGAGGATGGGGGAGAGTTCACCGAGGCCCGGCAATTCAACCTGATGTTCAAGACCTTCGTGGGCCCGGCCGAGAATACGAGCACGCAGGTCTACCTGCGTCCGGAAACGGCCCAGGGCATCTTCGTCAACTTCGCCAACATCCTGAACTCGACGCGGATGCGCCCGCCGTTTGGCATCGCGCAGATCGGGAAGGCCTTCCGTAACGAGATCACGCCCGGCAACTCGATCTTCCGGCTTCGCGAGTTCGAGCAGATGGAGCTCGAGTTCTTCGTGCCACCGGCCGATGAGATGACGTGGCTGGACTACTGGAAGGAACAACGGCTCAACTGGTATGTCGCGCTCGGCATCCGGCGTGAGCACCTGCGATTACGCCAGCATGACAAGGATGAGCTGGCGCATTACGCCCGCGGCGCCTTCGACGTCGAGTACGAATTTCCATTCGGCTGGTCGGAGCTCGAGGGGATCGCGGCGCGGGGCGACTTCGATCTCAGCGCGCATCAGAAGGCGTCCGGCAAGGACCTGACCTTCTTCGACGACATCAAGCGCGAGCGCTACGTGCCGCACGTGGTGGAGCCGTCCGCCGGCGTGGACCGCACCATGCTGACCCTGATGATCGACGCCTACCACGAGGAAGAAGTCCGCGGCGAACAGCGGGTGGTGCTGAAGCTGGATCGCTCAGTCGCCCCCATCCAGGTAGCGATCCTGCCGCTTTCGCGCAAGGAGCCGCTAACGCAACTGGCCCAGCAGGTCGAGCATCAGCTGCGTCCGCACTTCCGGACGGAGTACGACGACACCCAGTCGATTGGCAAGCGCTACCGGCGCCAGGACGAGATCGGCACGCCCTTCGCCGTGACGCTCGACTTCGATTCGATCAACGACCGCGCGGCCACCATCCGCTCACGCGATGAGATGACCCAGGTTCGGGTCCCGCTCGATCAGCTGGTCCCGGCCCTTAAAGAACGGCTGAGCTAAGCTCATCTCGGTTCCAAAATCCCGTGACCTCCCCGGTCGTGCCAGGCTCGGCTGAAGCCGAGCGATTCATCGAGCAGTTGGAAAGGCTTTCCCCGCCCCAGTGGGCGCGGGTGGTTGCCGAGTTGCTGCTCGTCGCCGAGGACCGGAGTGAGGACTTTGACCACGCATTGACAGCGACACGAAGGCGGCTCTACAGGACGTCCTCCGGAGGCGGCGGGACGCTGGTCTCACGGGCCGAAGGCATCGTCGGTAAGGCCTTTAACCGCGGCCACCCGGGTCGATCACCGGTCGGAGCCTTGTCGGCAGTCCACGCTACGCGCGCCGCTATCCAGGGCCTCTTGGCGCGTCCCTTCATTTCGCCGCTCGACTTCGCACTCCTCTACCGGCCATTCAACGGGGTGATACCAATCGAAGGCCTCGATCCGGCACGAGATGGGGAACCGGCAAAAACGAAGGCCGACGGTCGCCGGAGTCCGGAACTCGACGCCTTTCTGACGGCAGTCAGCCAGCTCGGGCCGTACGACTGGGAGGGCCTGGCGATCAATTTTCTGTGGAAGCCGGACGCCTACGCCTGCGATGTGGCATTGGCCCGAGCCCTGCAAGTCCTCCAAGCTGAACACCCCGGCACCGCCGCGTCGCTGGATGCCGACGTGGCGACGGCGGTAGACCGGAGCCTGCGGGTGCGCACTGGCGTCGGCGCCGTGCCACTGGAGACTGCCGTGCTTGAGAATATTGGAGGGCTCGCCAAACGAATCACAAAGAACGCGGCTCTGGGTCTCGTCCTTCGCGCCTCGATCGACTCGGGCGATTTCGTGGTCTTGACCAAGCCTTTCCGGGACCTGATCGATCCACTGCTTGCGAAGCGCCGGTGGTGGAAGCGATAGGGAATGTTGCCCGAAGGGGCGACGCATTTGCCCACTCGGGCAGCAACCCCTGCCTTGCGTCCCGTCCCATGAGTCCTTGTTCGCTTGGAGTGCTGCCCAGACACTGTCCGGGTGGGATTTCCGCGCCCTGACCTCGCGCGCCCGGCGATTCATCGCGCCCTGATGACGCTGATCGCCGGCGCCATCGCCTTCCCGGCCGCGACGCTGCCGGCGATGCCGGTCGCCGCCGTGTCGCCGATCCGGGTCGTGACCAGCTCCCAGTGGACCGAATCGCTCGGAACCACCCAGGTCGTTCACGTGGTGGGGCAGATCCAGAATCAGAGCGGCGTCAATGTCGCGTCGGTCCAGCTGAACCTCGACTGGCTCAATTCGAACAATGCGGTCGTCGGGCGTAGCTCGACCATCGCGACCAGGAAGGTGCTGGCGAATCTGGATTACTCGCCATTCGAAGACATCGAATTCCCGGCAGCCGCTCTGCACTACGACAACTTCAGGGTGGCCAGCATCACGTACAGCCCGTCGATCGCCACCCCCTATCACCTCGACGCCGTCAGCACCCCCTGTCCGTCGGGCTCCCCGGTGGACGAGGTCTGCGGAACGGTTACCAACACGGGTGCGCTGACCGTCGAGGACGTCACCGCGATCCTGACCTACACCGACTCAAGCCCCAAGACGGTGGGGCAGGACGCGTGGCCCGTCGACAACGACAACGGCGGGTCGTCGTTCGCCCACGGCGATCAGGGCCATTTCACGTTTTTCCGTCTTGACGGGCACAGTCCGATCAGCATCACGGCGGATGCCGAGCCCTCCTACCTCGTCGACGTCAGCCCGCCGTCGCTCGACATCGGTCCGGTCAACGTCGGCAAGAGCGGCCAACAGGACGTGACGCTGACGAACAACGGCAGCCTGCCGCTGCATCTGAGCACGGTGCTGGCGACGCCCACTCCGGAGTTCGCCGCGATCTCGCATTGCCCCAGCGCACTTGCGCCGGGCCTCGCCTGCCAGGTGACGGTGCAGCTCACGCCGGCCGCCGGCGGACCGCGGCCCGGGACGCTCACCATCAGTGATGACGCCGCCGGCAGCCAGCGCACGGTGCCGTTGACCGGAACCGGCACCGCGCCGGCCGTCGCCTTCGACCCGCCAACGGTGCTCGCATTTGGCACCGCGCTACGCGCCGGCATGCCCGGCGTGCACAAAGTTGTCACGTTGACGAACACCGGCGACGGACCGCTGACGATCATATCGATCGCCACCGATGACGCGACCAACTTTTCGTCGGACGGCAGCGCCTGTCCCGCCGCGCCCTACAGCCTGCCGCCGGGAGCCCAATGCCCGATCGATGTCGCCTTCGCGCCGGTGATCGCCGGGCCTTACGCCGCCAACCTGGTTGTGACGGATGACGCGGGCACCCAGCAGTTGCCGCTGACCGCGCTGGCCACCGGGCCCGGCGCCCAGTTGCGGCTCGGTGGCACGGTGATCAGCAGTCTCGACTTCGGCCAGGTTGTTCTCAACACGCCGAGCTCGCCACTGACGATCACCCTCGTCAACAACGGGACCGAACCGCTGATCGTCACGGCGATGACGACCTCGGGAGACTTCAAGCAGACCACCACCTGCGGGACCGTGCCCGTCACCATGGCGCCCGGCGTCAGCTGCGTGTTCATCCTCACCTTCACTCCAAGCCTCGCCGGCCCCCGCGCCGGTGATCTGACGCTCACCGACAATGCGGCCAACCTGCAGCAGTCGGTGGCCTTTACCGGAAGCGGCGTGACTGGCGCCAGCGCCGGCCGGCGGCTAAGCACAGGTATCCATCGAGGCAACCTGCACGACGCGACGATCATCCGCCGCCGGCGTTAACCGTCGAGTCGGCGCTAGCTTCTGCGCTTACCGCGCAGTCGGATCGCCGATTACCCCGATAAACAGCGGCAGGTCGGTCTCGGACTCAATCAGCGCGACGAGAAACGGCCGGTCGACGATCATCTCGAAAGGTGCGGGTGCCATGATCGACGTTCCCAGGGACATCTCGACGAGTGTCGCGGCCGCGGCGGTTGTGCCCTGTTCATCAATCTCGAGGCGTGTCTTGTGGAGGACTCTCGAAATGAACGCACCAACGTTCCCGTCGAAGATGCCGGAGAAATCGGCGTCCCCCGTCAACGCCAGTGCCATCCCCATCTCGGCCAGCTCCGGCACAAGATCGGCTGTGTAGCCGAGCCGTAGCCTCGGCAGGCCAAGGAAGCCGTCCCGCTCCCGGAGGCTGGCGAGGATCCGCGTCATCGACTCCGGCTGGGCGATGGCATCGAAGGCGGCTGTTGACAGCCGCGCGCGCGGCAGGACCACAAGCAGGTGGAAACGGCCTTGCTTGTACGGGAGGCGAACGGCCTGCACGTCCGAGTCATCCATGTAGCTGAAGGAGGCCGACTTCTGCATCATCCGAACCTGCGCAACACTGGCTGAAGCGGTCGCGAATTCGTGATCGATAGTCCGTTTCTCATCGAAGGGGGACGCCCACCGGCCATGAAAGTAGGTGGCGTTGATCAGCAAGAGCATGGCGGCGTCTTCAATCGAATCGACCAGGCTGTTTATCCGGCCATGGGTGGCGCGGCTCACCCAGTCATTAACGATGGTGGGCGCGCTCGCCAGCGTGAAGTCTATGCTGCGCACCTCGCCGCGATAGCTCTCGCGCATCGCTGCCGCATAGCGTTGCGAGAGGGGCAGGCCGGACCGCGCCCAAAGCGAGTTCGCCAGCTCCACGGTCACTCCGGGGGGCAGCGTTTTGAGGCTGGCGAACAGGCGCTCGGCCCGGTTCGCAGCAAGTTTTGCGTCGATCCCAAGCGTCTGTTCCAGCGCCGCTAGAGTGCTGCCCCGGGCGCCGGCGGCCACCATTCCCAGCGCCAGCCCAACGCTCGCCGGCGAAGCGAAGACGTTGTCCTGCTCTCGTCGCAGCAACTGCCGCAGGAGGCGGCAGCTGAACGTGAGCTGACTGGTCGGAACGACAACGGCCATCGCTCTACCTCCCCCTGATGAGCCAAACGACTGTTGGCGAAGATCGTTGATGCTAGCATTCAGGGCTCCATGAGCTGGAAATCTGCCGTCAAGGATTCGGGTCAGGGCTTCTACACCTTGCAGACGGAGGACACCGGCGCGGTACCGGTCCGGCTCTTCCTCACGCCCCAGCTCCTGGACGAACTTGAAGAGTCGATCTATCCCCAGATCGTGAATGCGGCCAGCTTTCCGGGAGTCAAGTTGGTGGCGATCACGCCCGACGTCCATTACGGCTACGGCGTGCCCATCGGCACGGTTCTTCTTACCGATGCCGCTTCCGGTGCGGTAGCTATGGGACCCGTCGGCTACGACATTGGTTGCGGCATGATGTCGGCCTCCAGCGACGTGCCCGTCTCGGCCGCAACACCGGATAATCGGCTGCGCTTCAACCGCGCGGTGACCGGGCGGGTCGCCCTCGGTGCGGGGAAGGTCAGCCGTACGCGTCTCAAGCATCTGAGCCAGAAGGAATTCGAGGCCATCATCCGCGGCGGCGCGGCGCACTACGCGCAACATTTCGGTGAGCGCGTCGATCGAACACGCGCCGAGCGCGATCGGCTGCCGGTCGACGACGCCTGGCAGGTGCCCTGGGGCGCCCAGGGCCGGCCCGAACGCGGCATTCCTCAGCTCGGCACGCTGGGCGGTGGCAACCATTTCATCGAGCTGCAGGGCAACGTCAAAAGCGACGCGCTCTATGTCCAGATGCACTCTGGCAGCCGGGGCTTCGGTCATGGGTTGGCGACCAACTACTTCCACCTGGCCAAGGCCGACAATCCGGCCATCAAGGCGCTCGATCTCGGCTACTTCACGCCGGAGTCATCGCACTATCGTGCCTACCTGAACGCGGTGGCCGCGGGCGGCAACTTCGCGATCGTCAACCGGCTGGCGATGTTCGAGCAGATCGCCGATGCGTTCGAGGAAGTGTTTGGCAAGCCGCTGTCACTGGTCTACGAGATCAGCCACAACCTCGTGCAACGCGAGCACCATCCCGAATTCGGGGACGTCCACGTCCACCGCAAGGGGGCGACCCGTGCCTTTCCGCGTGACTACGACGACCCGCAGGCCGGTCATCCGATCCTGATCCCGGGCAGCAACCGGGATTCCAGCTTTATTCTTCGGGCAGCGGAGCACGCGCACCTGAGCGGCTACAGCGTCAACCACGGATCGGGCCGGCGGATGTCGCGCGGTGCCGCGAAAAAAATGTTCAAGCAGGCCGAGGTCGACGCCGCCTACAAAGAAGCGGGCATCGTGGTCAACACCGACGGCATGGTCCCAATCGACGAGTCGAAGGATTGCTACAAGTCGTCGCGCGAGGTGGTCGAGGCCGTGACGCGAGCCGGGCTGGCCACCATCGAGCACGAATTGATTCCCCTGGCATCGATCAAGGGCACCGAATAGCCGGCCGATGAAGATTGATCATCCCAGGCCGCTTAATGATGAGGAGCGTGCGGTTCTGAACTTCTTGCTTCAGTCCGAGTTCGATGGCGTTGAACAATTGCGCGCCCAGGTAGCGGGGGCACGGGTCGTCGGCGGGTGCGATTGTGGTTGCCCAACCATATACATGGAAGTAGATGCCCATTCGCCCTCATCTGGGATAGCCGAGAAGCTAGCGCCTGTAGAGGCTGTCGTATCGCCTGAGGCCCACGAGATACCAGGCAGCATCATCCTCTTCCTCAAGGAGGGGCGACTGAGTTCAATGGAATACGTCTGGTATGACCAGCCCCCGGATCGATGGCCGGCGCCGGACCGCCTCACATACCTCTGAATCGACGCTAAGAGATCTGGAGTTAGACAGTCTTGAGCCAGAGGCTCGAAGGAAAGTCGCCCGTGCGCCGCCCGTTGGGGCTAAGCCCGTTGTCGTTTGGCTCCGGCTGGTAGTCGCTGAGAATTTGCTTCAACTCCGCTGCCCGCTCGTAATGCAGCGCCGACTCGCAACAGAGCACCGAGAGCCGCGGGTTATTCGTGAGCAGGGCGAGGACCAGCGAACTCTCCTGCCAGTCGAAAAAGTTGTTGAGCAGGTCGCGCGGATAGAGATAGGGGAGATAGATGTCGTGGATATGGATGAACACGCCGGGTTTGAGCCGGGGAATGATCTCGAGATAGATGCGCAGGACATCAGAGCCGGCCTTCACGACATGGGTCGAGTCGACGAAGAGCAGGTCACCCGCCTCCAGCTGATCGAGGACTGACGCCGACACCTCCTGGCCGGTCTGCTCGATGTGGGTGACGTCGGGTAGGGCGCGCAGGACGGGATTCGGGAACGGTTCGATCGAGACCAGCCGCGCCGACCGGCCGCCGTCGCGGGCGTTCATCTTCGATGCT
>Ga0209474_10004711_pt1 | contig 11729 bp, 8 predicted proteins | sample GraSoiAngelo_145_FD_185902 | JGI IMG/M metagenome (GOLD analysis project Ga0209474, IMG submission 185902) | Grasslands soil microbial communities from the Angelo Coastal Reserve, California, USA - 14_1009_05_20cm (SPAdes) (version 2) | ecosystem: Environmental > Terrestrial > Soil > Grasslands ...
AAGTTGCTTCAGGGCCTGCTGAAACGTCACGATGCGGGCCTGTGCTACCGCATCGTGGGCCGCGAGCAGCATCAGCACGCCGATGCGCCGCATCTGCTCACGCTGCTGCGCTGCGGCGGGAAGCGGCCGAAGGGCCGCCGCGCCGGCGAGCGCGATAAAATCCCGGCGCCGCATCTCCACCCCCTTTTGTCCGGCCCAACCGGCTTCGCGTCTTATTGCTGCAGGATCAGAAACGTGAATGGCCGGGTCAAGCCCGGTCATGGCGGAGTAGACGCAGATCACTGGATCTCTGGCCGGCATGCCGGCCAGAGGCCGGCGGCACAGATCCTGGGCTACTCGGCGGCGGCCATTTGCGCGGCGTCTCGCTCGGCTTTGAGCTCGAGGAGGGCGCGGCGGTAGTCCTTCGGGGTCACCTTGACGAAGGCGCTGAGCGTGTTGTCCCAAGCGCAGCGGGTCGCCCATGCCGTTATCGACGACATTCGGCGCGCGCTGGCGCGGGCGGTCGTCGGAGCTGGCGCTCTCGTCGGCATCGCCATCGTGCAGCACCGGATCGAGATCGACCTCGCTCTTGTTGCACAGGCTGGCGAAGCGGCCCTTCGGGTCCCAGACATAGGCGATGCCGCCCGACATGCCGGCGGCGAAGTTGCGCCCGGTCTCGCCGAGCACGACAGTGACCCCGCCGGTCATGTATTCGCAGCCATGGTCGCCGGTGCCCTCGACGACGGCGATGGCGCCGGAATTGCGCACCGCGAAGCGCTCGCCGGCAACGCCCTCGAAATAGGCTTCGCCGGCGATGGCGCCGTAGAGGACGGTGTTGCCGATGATGATGTTCTCGGTCGGCTCGCGATTGGCCTCCGCTGGCTGCCGCACGATGACCCGGCCGCCCGAGAGGCCCTTGCCGACATAGTCGTTGGCGTCGCCATAGAGTTCCAAGGTCACGCCGTGCGCGAGGAAGGCGCCGAAGCTGCCGCCGGCATTGCCCTTGAAGCGGGCCCAGATCGTGTCCTCTGGCAAGCCGGCATGGCCGTAGCGCTTGGCGACCTCGCCGGACAGCATCGCACCGACGGTGCGGTGGACGTTGCGGATCGGCTTGTCGATGCGCACCGGCTCCTTCTTTTCCAGCGCCGGCGCGGCCTCGGCGATCAGCTCGTTGTCGAGCGCCTTGTCGAGCTGGTGGTCCTGCCGCTCGCAATGATGGATCGCGACCCCGGGCTTGGCCTCCTCCTGATAGAGCAGACGGGAGAGGTCGATGCCCTTCGCCTTCCAGTGGTTGACCGCAGGCACCATGTCGAGCCGGTCGACCCGGCCGACCATCTCGTCGAAGCTGCGGAAGCCAAGCTGCGCCATCAGCTCGCGCACTTCCTCGGCGACGAAGAAGAAGTAGTTGATGACGTGCTCGGGCTGGCCGGTGAATTTTTTCCGCAACACCGGATCCTGGGTGGCGATGCCGACCGGGCAGGTGTTCAGGTGACACTTGCGCATCATGATGCAGCCGGCGGCGATCAGCGGCGCCGTCGCAAAGCCGAACTCGTCGGCGCCGAGCATCGCGCCGACCACGACGTCGCGCCCGGTGCGCACGCCGCCATCGACCTGCACCGCGATGCGGCCCCTAAGGCCGTTGCGCACCAGCGTCTGCTGGGTCTCGGCGAGGCCGATCTCCCAGGGCGAGCCGGCATGCGTCAATGACGTGAGCGGGCTGGCGCCGGTGCCGCCCTCATAGCCGGCGATCGTGACATGATCGGCGCGCGCCTTCGAGACGCCGGCGGCGACCGTGCCGACCCCAACTTCCGACACCAGCTTCACCGAAATCGCGGCTTGCGGGTTGGCGTTCTTCAGATCGTGGATCAGCTGCGCCAGATCCTCGATCGAATAGATGTCGTGATGCGGCGGCGGCGAGATCAGGCCGACCCCGGGGGTCGAGTAGCGCACCTGCGCGATGGTCTTGTCGACCTTGCGGCCGGGCAATTGCCCGCCCTCGCCGGGCTTGGCGCCCTGCGCCATCTTGATCTGCAGGACATCGGCGTTGACCAGATATTCGGTGGTGACGCCGAAGCGGCCGGAGGCGACCTGCTTGATCGCCGAGCGCATCGAGTCGCCGTTGGGCAGCGGCTTGAAGCGCGACGATTCCTCGCCGCCCTCGCCGGTGTTCGACTTGCCACCGATGCGGTTCATCGCGATCGCCAAGGTGGTATGCGCCTCGCGGCTGATCGAGCCGAAGCTCATCGCGCCAGTCGAGAAGCGGCGGACGATGTTGGCGGCGGGCTCGACCTCGTCGAGCGGGATCGGCCCAAGGCCGACATCTTCGGCCATGCGGAAGCGCATCAGTCCGCGGATCGTCAGCAGCCGCTCGCTCTGGTCGTTGATGCTCTGGGCGAAGGCCTGGTAGTCGCCGAGCGAGTTGCCGCGCACCGCGTGCTGCAATCTGGCGATCGTGTCCGGGGTCCAGGCATGCGCCTCGCCGCGCAAGCGGAAGGCATAATCGCCGCCGAGATCGAGCATTTCCTTGTAGAGCGGGTCCTCGCCATAGGCGCGAGCATGCCGGACCAGCGCCTCCTCGGCGATCGCGAACAAATCGGCGCCCTCGATCGTCGTCGCCGTCCCGGTGAAGTATTTCTCGACGAAGTCGCTCTGCAATCCGACGGCGTCGAAGATCTGCGCGCCGCAATAGGACTGGTAGGTCGAGATCCCCATCTTGGAGATGACCTTGAGGATGCCCTTGCCGAGCGCCTTCGAATAGTTCTTCTGCACCTGTTCGGCGGAAAGCGGCAGCCCGTTCTCGGTGCGGATCTGCTCCAAAGTGGCGAAGGCGAGATAGGGGTTGATCGCCTCGGCGCCGTAGCCGGCCAGCACGCAGAAATGGTGAACCTCGCGCGCCTCGCCGGTCTCGACGACGATGCCGGTCTTGGTGCGCAGCCCCTGACGGATCAGGTGATGGTGCACCGCCGAGGTGGCGAGCAAAGCCGGGATCGGGCATCGCTCGGCCGATACCGCGCGATCTGACAGGATCAGGATGTTGTGCCCGGCCTCGACCGCGGCAGTCGCCTCATGGCAGATGCGGTCGAGCGCCCTCTCGATGCCGGCGGCACCTTCCGACACCGGCCAGGTAATGTCCAAGGTGTCGGTCTTGAAGCGGCCGTCGACCAGCTGCTCGATGCTGCGGATCTTGGCAAGATCGGCGTCGGTCAGGATCGGCTGCTTCACCTCGAGGCGGTGATGCGTGCCGACCTCGTGCGACAACAGGTTCGGCCGCGGCCCGATCATCGAGATTAGGGACATCACCAATTCTTCGCGGATCGGGTCGATCGGCGGGTTGGTGACCTGGGCAAAGTTCTGCTTGAAGTAGTTGTAGAGCAGCTTCGGCCGCTCGGAGAACGCGGCGATCGGAGTATCGGTGCCCATCGAGCCGACCGGGTCGTCGCCGTCGCGCGCCATCGGCTCCAGGAAGAACTGGATGTCCTCCTGGGTGTAGCCGAAGGCCTGCTGCAGATCGAGCCGGGTCGAGGGATCATTCGACACCGCCGGGATCGCCGCGTCGGGCGCCTCCGGCAGGTCTTCCAGCTGCCACTGCGTCTGCTTCAGCCACTGCTCGTACGGGTGCTCGGCGGCGAGCTTATTCTTGATCTCGTCGTCGCCGATAATGCGGCCCTCTTCGAGGTCGATCAGCAGCATCTTGCCGGGCTGGAGCCGCCATTTGCGGACGATCTTTTCTTCCGGCACCGGCAGCACGCCGGATTCCGACGCCATGATCACATGGTCGTCATCGGTGATGATGTAGCGCGCCGGGCGGAGACCGTTGCGGTCGAGGGTCGCGCCGATCTGGCGGCCATCGGTGAAGGCGATCGCCGCCGGCCCGTCCCACGGCTCCATCAGCGCCGCGTGGTATTCGTAGAAGGCGCGCCGTTCGGGATCCATCAATGGGTCGGACCACGCCTCCGGGATCAGCATCATCATGGCATGCGCCAAGGAATAGCCGCCGCCGACGACAAGGAGTTCGAGCGCGTTGTCGATGCAGGCGGTGTCGCTTTGCCCGGGCCCGATCAGCGGCACCATCTTGGCGAGATCGTCGCCGAGCAGGTCGGAGTACATCGCCTGCCGGCGTGCCGCCATCCAGTTGGTGTTGCCGCGCACCGTGTTGATCTCGCCGTTGTGGCAGATGAAGCGGTAGGGGTGCGCGAGCCGCCAGGACGGGAAGGTGTTGGTCGAAAACCGCTGATGCACCAGCGCCAGCGCCGACACGGTCAGCGGGTTGCGCAGATCCTCATAGAAGCTCTCGACCTGCGGCGCCAAGAGCAAGCCCTTGTAGACCACGGTGCGCGTCGAGAAGGACGGCATGTAGAGATCGCGGATCGCCGGCAGCCGCTCGGCCAGAGCGCCGACCGTGTTCAGCACCTGCTTCCGGATGGTCAGGATCTTGCGCTCGAACGCGTCCTGGTCGGCGATGTCCGGGCTCGCGGCCACAATCGCCTGGGCGATCCACGGCATCGTCTCAATGACCTTGGCGCCGAGCCCGGTCGTATCGGTCGGCACATCGCGCCAGGCGAGCAGGGTCTGGCCCTCGACACGTACGAAGGCCTCGACATGCTCGACCGCCACCTTGCGTGCGGTCCCGTCCATCGGCAGAAAGCACATCGCCACGGCGTAGCGGCCCGGCGGCGGCAGCTCGATGCCGCGCCCCTTCGCCCAGTCGCGCAACAGCGCGTCCGGCATCTGGATCATGCAGCCGGCGCCATCCCCGACCAGCGGGTCGGCGCCGACCGCGCCGCGATGGTCGAGGTTGACGAGGATCTGCAACCCGCGGCTTATGATATCGTGCGATTTTCGGCCTTTGATATTGGCGACAAAGCCGACGCCGCACGCATCGTGCTCGTTGCGCGGATCGTAGAGTCCTCTGTTGGTTGTGGCTGCTGCCATCCTCGCTCGCTTTTTACCGGGGGGCCGTGAGGCCGCAGTCTTCCGCGCGCGCCCGGGGCGCGGGCGCGCAACTTCACAGTATGCACAACTAAACTGGGAAACGCCAAGCGGGCTTGCGAGGACCGACCGCTATTTAATGCCGCGGCCCGCCTATGTTTTGGGCATCCCGAAACGGCCCCTCACCCCGGCTCTCGCCCCGCATGCGGAGAGAGGGAGAGCCCGGTACCGCCGTCGCGCGATGTCCGCGCGTTCTCCCGCAGAAAAGTGGTCATCCCGGCGCAGGCCGGGATCTACTCGTCAACCGGCTCGGGAGCCCGATGGGTAGATCCCGGCCTGCGCCGGGATGACAATCAAACCTGCCGAACTCATTGAAAAAGATCAGCTCGCAACGCGTACGATGCTCGCGGCGATCTCGGGTGGATTGCGCAGGGTTTGCAATACGACGCAGTAGCGCTCGGTGAGTTTCAGCAAGGTGTCGATCCGCTCCTGCGGCTCTTCGGTATCGAGCTCGAAGGCGAGGCGGATCGCGCGAAAGCCGACGGGCGCGTTTCGGTCCACGCCCAGGGTGCCGCGGAAGTCGAGATCGCCCTCGGCTTTGACGCTGCCGCCCGTGAGGCGGAATTCGAGTGCGGTGGCGACCGCTTTCAGGGTGACCCCAGCGCAGGCGACGAGCGCTTCGAGCAGCATGTCGCCGGAGCAGGCTTCAAGGCCGCTGCCGCCGGTCGCCGGATGCAGCCCGGCCTCGACCAGCGCCCTCCCGGTCTCGACCTTGCAGGCGATCGCCGCCTCGGCGAGATCGCCCTTGGCCCGCAACGTGACCAGGGCAGCGGCCGGTACTTCGCGGTACTTCTCTTTGAGCGGCGCCTGAAGCTCGCGCAATGCCGTGCTGTCCATCGCTCACCTCTTGCTTCTGGCCGGGCATCCGCGTGACAGGGTAGCACGGCCGGCTTTATCCTGCCGGCCATGCAATTCGGCGTGCAGTTTTTCCCCGATGTGAAGCCCGAGGAGAAATCGGGCGAAGCCTATTTCCGGGAAGCGCTGGACCTTGCCGAGAAGGCCGACCGGCTCGGCTTCACCCATATCCGCATCGTCGAGCATTACTTCCATTATTATGGCGGCTACAGCACGAACCCAATCGTCTTCCTGGCCGCCGCGGCGCAGCGGACGCGGCAGGCGCGGCTGGTCACCGGCGCGATATTGCCGGCGTTCAACAATCCGATGAAGCTGGCCGGCGAAATCGCGATGCTCGATGCGATCAGCGGCGGGCGCCTCGATATCGGCTTCGCGCGCGCGTTCCTGCCGCACGAATTCCGCCGCTTTGGCGTCTCGCCCGACGAGTCGGTGGCGCGATTTCGGGAAGGAATGGAGCAGGTCGAGCTGCTGCTGCGACAAGAGAATGTCAGCCACCGCGGCCGCTTCCATACGATCGAGAACACCACCTCGTTGCCGCGGCCGACACAGCTGCCGCGGCCGCCTTTCTATGTCGCCGCGCTGAACACGCCGGAATCGTTCGAGTTTGCCGGGCGTATGGGCTATTCGGTGATGGCGATCGCCTTTGTCGCCGAGAAGATGCGGCCGTTGCTCGCAGCGTACCGCGATGCCTGGAAGGCGGCGGGGCATCCCGGCGACGGCGAGGTCATGATCGCCTTCCATATGTTCTGCGACGAGGATGGCGAGCGGGCGCGCGAGTTCGCGTCGCCCCTGATCGACGCTTATCTCAAATCGCTTGTCGACGCGGCTAGTGATTGGCTCGACGGCATGTCCTCGGCCGATTATCCCGGCTACGACAAGGTCATCGCGGGGTTGCGAGCCACAAACGCCGCCGAGCAGATCTCGGTGGGCGGCGCCTGGATCGGCTCGCCCGACGAGATCGCCGCGACGATCGACCGATTGCAGCGCGAATTCGGCGGCTTCGAGCATGCCTCGCTGCAGGTCAATTTCAATACGATGCGGTTCGAGGACGCGCTGGCGTCCATGCGGCTATTCGCCGGGGAGGTCATGCCACGCTTCGCCAGCGCGACCGCGTAACCGAAATTGTGAGCAGGCGGTTACCGGTTGCAGGGCCCGAGATAGCGCCCGCTGATCTGCTGGACCATTTGACCGCCGATCACCGGGACGTCGGTGGTGATGGTTCCGGCCATTGTGCCGCCGCGGTATTGCGCTACCGCTTTCGAATTGAACGTACCCTGCGGCACCGTGCAGGTCATCGCCCAAGTGACGTTCGGACCACTGCGGTTCACGCCTCCCACATTGCATGACAGCTGCGGGTCCGTCGGCACCGACCGCGCCGGATCAATGCAGCTGGTGAAGCTGGTGCTTCCAGAAGAAGTTCCGGATTGATCTTGCGCGGTAAATTGCCAAAGCCCCGCCCGCATCGCCTCTTGCGCCTCCCCCGGAACGGCGAGGGCCGCCACCGCAACCAGGGCGAATACAGCGCTGCGAAAATCCGGTTTCACAGTTCCCCTCCAGCCATCGCTATCGAGGAACAAACGCTGTCCCGCCCAAGCTCGCTCCCATGGCCAGGAAAAAGCCCGGGAGAACGGGCGGGACAGCGAGGGGGGGATTTAGCCGCTGGGCCTAGGCCTCGGCCATCAGCTTTTCTTTCTGGCGCTGGAACTGCTGGCCCATCTTCTCCAGCTGCTCCTTGTCGAATTCGCTGCGCGCGCAGGAAAACCCGGTGCTTTCCTCTTCTTTAACATGGTGGTTGATCAGCTCGCGCAACACGGTCAGCTGCGCGGTCCACTGCTCGCTCGCCTTGTTGCGCGCCTTCGCCATTTTCTCTAATTGCTGCTCGACGATCTGGTGCTCGTTGGTGCCTTCCAGCGCGAACATGCGCGCCTTTTCGTCGTCGGATTTTTCCATCTTCTTGTAGAGCACATTCTGCTCGGCATGCGCATGCGCGAGCAGCATCCCCATCAGTTCCTTGAACAGCGTGTTCCGCTCGGAACTCTCCTCGGTGTTCATCAGCTGCTCGATCATCCCGCTGACTTGCTGGTGATCGTTATGCAGGTCTTGGAGAATCCCTTCAGCCATTCCCAACATTTCCTTCAGCATCGGTGTGTTCCCTCGGTTGCCGCCCGCATGCGGCACTACGCGGTCAACACCAAGGCCGGATCGAAAATCTCGGAAGGGCGGGACTTTTGCCGAGTAATCGGGCGATCAGCTGCGCGCCGCTTGCCAGAACGGCTCCATTTCCAGCAATTCCCGAACCCGGCTGCGCAGGCTCGGCTCATGGTCTTCAAGGCCTTCCTCGTGCCATGCGACGAGGCGCTTCCCGGCCTCTACGATCGCCTCCGCGTCCGGCCCTGACAGTTCGACGACGATGTGGTGGGCGACGCGCACGTCGCTGATCTCGCCGAGATCATCCTGCAGCTGCTTCAGCCGCCGCACAAAGGGCCGCACCTTCTCGGGATCGTACAATTTCGTCAGCGCCTCGCTGGCGTAGCGCAGCTTTTTCAGCGCGATGCGCAGGCGGTGCCGCTGTTCCGGATATTGATCGGGGAAATCCTCGCTGCGGCGCCTGACGATTTCCATCCGCCGGTCGAGCACCTGCGCGGCGAGCACGCGGATGGGTTCCCGCAGATCCTCGCTGCTGTCATCGGCTTGCCAAACGCAGGTGTCGAACCAGCGCAACAGGCGCAGCATCATCGCCGTGTAACGCGGCGAACGGATCGCCGCCACCGCATCGGCATAGGCCAGTCTGCGCCGCCGCGCAACGGCGGCCGAGAGCGCCTTCAACTCGTGGGGCTCGATCAGCTTGGCGGGCGCCCGAGCGACCAGCGTGCTGGCGAACACATCGAGATTGCGTGCCGGCCCGAGCGCGTTGCCAAGCCAACGCAGCTCGCGCGATGCCCAGCGCCGCTGATCGCGCGGCAGCATCGGCGAGAAGGCGGACAGGATGGCGCGCAGCCAGCGCACGGCAACGCGCATCTGATGCACCCCCTCCGATGAACGGCGGCGGACCAATGCCTCGTTGCGCAGCACCCGTTCGAGGCAGGCGATGCCGATCCGGTGCAATGCGGCGTCGCCGCTCATCTCGGGATCGAGCTCCGGCGCCTCGAAATGGGTGGCGGCGATCCGCCGGGTTTTTTTCGCCGCCAGCCGGTAGCCGCGCTCGGCCTTACTGCGGAGCTCCAGCCGCAACGGCGTGACGGCAAGCAGATCGAGCGCCACATCGTAGAGTGCCGAGCTGGCGCCGCTCTTCAGCTCGAGCTCCACCTCATTGATCGGCTCACCGGCGCCGCGGTCCGGAACACAGATGCGCCCGCGATCGATCGCAGCCTCGATCCGGGTGCCGGGCATCGGCGACAGCTGGATCGCCTCGCGGCTGACCTCGGTCCGGAACAGCGGCACCAGTTCATCGGCGATGTCCGCAGTCAAAAACCGACCGCTTTCCGGCGCTTCGGGCGTCGGCAGCGAGCTGCGTATCCGATCTTCCCATTCGCCGCGGGCGAGCGCGCCCGCATCCGCCTGATTGTCCGACTTGACCGTCTGCACGAAACGCCCATTGCGCTCGCGCACCCGCAGCACCAACCCGCGCTGCCGCAACCGGCGATCGGCGGTATCGTAATAGGTGCTGACGAGCTGTAGCTGCCGCCCGGCGTTCCCCTTCGCCATGGTCTGGAGCGCACGCCGAAGCCTCGGCAGATTACCGCGCGGCGCGACCAGCTTTAATTCAACTTCGGTGGCGATTGCCGCCTCCGCAAAGCTCTGCCATGGATCAGAACGGCTCCGAGCCGATCACCGTCGTTCGGTGCATCAGCCGCCGCTCGGGCAGCGCATAATCGCAGATCGCGAGATGCATCGCGCTGGCATTGTCCCACATCACCAGATCGCCGACCCGCCAGCGATGCCGGTAGCAAAATTCGGGCCGCACGCAATGCGCGTCCAGTTCGGCAATCAGGTCGAGCGCCTCACCCTCGGGCAGGCTCGCCCCGTCCTCCGACACGATGCCGATGCATTCGCCGGCGGTGACGTAAAGCGCCTTGCGCCCGGTATAGGGATGGGTGCGCACGATCGGATGTGGAATGTCGGGCGTCTCGGCGAGCTGTGCCGCCGTGAGTTTCGGGCGGGGGCTGTTGTCGATGCGGCGGCGCGAAGAATAGCGATGGATCGCCTTCAACCCGTGCAGCCGGCGCTGCAGCGGCTCCGGCAGCGCCTCGTAAGCGGCGATGCAATTGGCAAAGACCGTGTCGCCGAGCGGCACGCCGTCGCGGTACGGCACCTCCTTCGCGTAAAGCAGCGAGCAGCGGCTCGGGCGTCGCCGGTACGAGGTGTCGGTGTGCCAGGTGAAGCCGGCATCGGCGAGGCCGATATGCTCGCCATTCGCATCGCGGATGTTCGAGATCAGCAGGATCTCCGGATAACCCGGCAGCAGGTATTTCTTCACGATATGGATTTCGAGCTCGCCGAAACGGCGGCTGAAATCGATTTGCTGTGCCTGGCTCAGCCGCTGATCGCGGAAGCACACGACGATGTTGTCGTGGAACAGCCGCTCGATCTCGGCGAAGGTCGGCTCGTCGATCGGCTGCGACAGGTCGAAGGCGATTTCCGCGCCGAGCGCGGCATCGCATTTCCGAGCCGGGATCGGCATTGCGGAGGGGCTCCTATGGCGATGATCCGGACTCTCGCGATTGATCCTGGTTAAGTCAAATCGAGTCTCCGCGCCGGCGGCATGTTCAGCGGACAAGCGCTTAGGTGGACTGGGAGAGTTCCGGATTCGACCGTCCGGCGTGCTCTCCCCTTTCGGCGGCAACGCAGGCGCGCAAACCGCTCACGCGCCGATGAACCGGTGTTTTCGCATAGAAGCCGCGTGTTCACCGACGCGCGTGGGTGAATGAAGGAATGGAGGCTCGAGCATGAAACGAGTTCTGATAGCGGCGGCATTGGTCGCCATGGCGGGCGCGCTGCCGCTCGCCCCGGCCAATGCCGCCGGCTGCATGAAGGGTGCGTTGGTCGGTGGCGTCGCCGGCCATTATGTCGGACATCATGGGCTCATCGGCGCCGGAGTCGGCTGCCTGATCGGCCGGCATCATGCGAACAAGGTCGCGCGCGAGCGGCCGATGCAAAACAACTACACGACCGCCAACAACTACCGGTACCGCTGAACCAACGGAACGACGGCGCGGCCGCTATTTCTGGGGCCGGAAAGCCCGCAGGAAGGTCGCGACCGCGCTCTCGGCCGCCGCCGCGAGGCCGGGCTCGTCGCCCTCGGTCTCCAGTCGCAATAGGCTGCGCAGATGAATTTCGCCGCGGGCTAGCGCGACGAACTGCTCGGCCGCGAGCCGTGGATCGGGGATCGCGAGCGACCCCGTGGCGACGGCGCGCCGGAAAAAGGCCTCGATCTGCACGCGGGTGCGCTCGGGACCGGCGGCCCAGAACACCTCGCCCAGCGCCGGGAACCGGGTCACCTCGCCGATAATGGTGCGGTTGAGCGCGATCGCCTCCGGCGATAGAACCAGGTCGAGGAAAAGGGTGGCGATCGTCAGCAGCGAGGCCTCGATGTCGCCGGGATCGAGCGCTTCCGCCGAGAAGCCGTGAAAGCGGCGCTCGCTCAGGCCGGCGATGACCGCGCCGAACAATTCTTCCTTATTGGCGAAGTGAGCGTAAACGGTCGCCTTTGAGACTCCGGCTTCGCGCGCGATCGCGTCCATGCTGACCGCGCCGAAGCCTTGGGCGAGAAAGGCGCGCTCGGCGGCAGTGAGAACGGCCTCGGCCTTGCCGCCGATTGCCTCGCGCTGCTCGCTCCGTTGCGGCACGGTCATCTGGCCTCATCGAGGCTTTGGGCGCGCAACTCTCTGGCGCCAAATTATGCGGCA
>Ga0209474_10004713_pt1 | contig 11723 bp, 6 predicted proteins | sample GraSoiAngelo_145_FD_185902 | JGI IMG/M metagenome (GOLD analysis project Ga0209474, IMG submission 185902) | Grasslands soil microbial communities from the Angelo Coastal Reserve, California, USA - 14_1009_05_20cm (SPAdes) (version 2) | ecosystem: Environmental > Terrestrial > Soil > Grasslands ...
TTTGTTAGAGGCTCCTGCGCAAAACGATCAATCTGACTTCGCTGATTGCTCGACGATTTGGACAACGAAGCTCTTCTTCTCTGCTGTAGCAGCTGTTGTGGCCGGGGTTTTTGAGGTCGGCGTCGATTTCCCGGCAATCGATGAAACCGCCGCGCGAAATTCCGCCTCGCGATTTGACGGAACATCGACAAGAACGCTGAGCCGGCCCTGGTCCGGAAGACCTTTTGCAGCGGAACCGCCGAATCGCGAGGCAATCGTGACTACCTGATCGGCAACTATCTCCAGTCTCCCAGTTGGCGCTGGAACCGTAATTTCACCCACACCGAGCAGCGCAGGCGTGAACGTCGCGGCGTGCTCCAAAGAATTCGCGATCTGGTCCCGCATTTGCTTTTCAAGCAACGCCCGGTTTGGGTTCTTTGTTTCGTGCCTCGCGATTAACCAAAGACCGATCACGACGTTGACAGCCATGAGAACGATAAACGCTGCACCTACTCGAAGCGCCATCTTACGGCCTTGCTCCGTCACATCGGGCCGTGCTGCCAACAGGACTTCGCGAGAATCGCCGCGCATCCCCGCGTGAATCTGTCGGGCCACCGCCAGCTCGCGTTGCAATTGCTTGTCCAACATCAATCGCTCCTCCAGCGCGGCGCGCTCTGCTGCGGGCAGCCTGTCCTCAAGATAATCAAAAAGCTTGTCTGGATTCATTATTCAGAAACTTGGAAAGCGTCATACCATAGGTTTCTGCACGCAACGATGAAGTCGAAGATCGGTGCGGAATGTGATATTTGCTCTCTCAGAAGGTGGCACTACAATCGTTTTGGTGGCCGAAAACGATCAGAAAGAGGTGCGGCACCCCGGTCGGATTTGGCATCGTGTTTTGGTCGGCCTCGCTGTGTGCGCGGCGTTCTTGATCATTTTTCATCGCCCTATTCTGTTGGCAATCGGACGGCAGATCGTGCTGCGGTACGCTGCGCGCGAAAATTTAAAGATCGATTTTCGCCTGGAAGGCAACCCTTTTGGTCATCTGACGGTACGAAACCTTCGCGCCGTACCCATCGGGGCATCCGGGATCGAATCGATCGATATCGACTACCTATATGTTGACTACAGTTTGGTCGGACTCGCGCGACATGGACTGTCGCATTTTTTGGACGATGTGGAAGCGCGTTCGGCGCAGGTTGTCTTAAATCCTGCGAAAGCGCCGCCGAGCAAACTGCATCCGAAACAAAAGCTAAAATTAGCTTCGCTATTTCCCGAGCGGATTCGACTGGTGGATGCAACGATTGTTGTGAGAAATGAGCCTAACGACTTTTATGTTGAACATCTCGATCTCGATCTGAACCCGCGCAGGCCTGGCGAAGTGCGGATCGGAGAACTGCAGCTTCCTTCCGGGGATAGCTGGTCCAGAATTTCGGGGCAAGCATCGTATGGGAACAAGAATCTTGTTCTGCGTGATCTGGTTCTGAGCGACCAGGAAAAGATTCGTTACTTAAACATTGATGCATCGCGCATCGACACGAAAGCGCTGGGACTCAAACTCGACTGCGCAGTTGGTGGCGGGCAATTATCCGCGTCAGCTGGACTGATCGAAACGGCATCGTCATTGAACGCGAAAATAAACGTCACCGGGCAGAAAATTGATGCGAAGTCGGTAAACAAATTCTTGGTTTTGCCGGAGGGCGATCTTTCCGGTGAAATTGAGCGGCTCGCGCTTGATGCGACCGGTACGATCGATCTCCCGAGCACGTGGACCGGCACGATGTCGGTGCAGATCAGCAATGTCGATCGGCCAGAGATTCATTTCGATAGCGGCGTTGTTGAAGTTTCGGCGGAACGGGGCAGAGCGACCTTGCGGTCAGCCGACATTGTCCAAGACAAGAACGAGTTTCACCTTCGTGGGACAATGGAATTGCCTGCGGTTATCGAAGATTTCGGCCGAACTCCGACGACTGTGGAAATTGCGGGGACTGCGCCTGACCTTCAACGATTAACGACAGGAATATCTGTGCCATTGACTGGCTCGGCGCAGTTCAACGGCAAGATCGATATCGCCAATGCCAACGTAAACGCAACTCTTGGCGTGATTGCGAACGCAGTTGGATTTGCAGATGGAACAGTTGACAAGCTGAATTGCACTCTGCGCGCGTCCAAGGGCATTGCGCCGCGTAACCAGAAGCCGGCATCGACGCCCCCGGCTGCAGTAAAGAGACCGTGGTTCGCAGATCTTCGCACTGCAATGGAGTTCGATTTGGCCGGTATACGTTATCGGGATCACATCATCGATTCGGTGGAAGGATCTCTAAATGGAAGCGATGATATTCTCGGCCTGGACCGATTGAGTCTGCAGCGAAATCAAAACGAGCTAAATGTTCGCGGGCGCTACAAGCTTCCAGAGGAAGTTGGCAAAGCTTCGTCGCAGCCCGCAGAGCTCGATGTTGCACTCAACGCGCCCGAGGTCGGCGACTTTTGGGTTCCAGATTCGCCTAACAAATTGAGTGGGCCATTGCAACTGACGGCGCAAATAGAATGGAAACAACAAACAGCCAACGGACAGCTGTCGATTTCGGGATCAAACCTCAAAATGCGGGACTTGGTTTTCCGCGAGCTCAGTACGCAATGTTCGATTTCTAATAGCGTCCTGTATCTAAACGATTGCAGGACGAGTCTGAACGATTCGGATTTTTTTAACGCTACCGGGAGGCTGAATTTGCGCCAGCCTTATCAATACAAGGGCAAGGTTTCCGCCAGCGTTGCGAACCTATCGACACTTCAGCCTCTGGCTCGCACTTTTGGAAATCAAAATGAATTGGCGGGATCCGTTACACTTGACTGGCAAGGCGAGGGTCAAGGAATCACGGCTGCCCTGCCGCCGTATTCGAAATCGACCCCGAAAGCCTTCGGGGTCGCTCCTTGGAAGAATTCAGGCAAACTGAAGTTCGTCCTGGAAAAGGGACGTTACGGAAATACGCAATCGCTTCGGGCGAATATCGATGCTTCTTATTCGCCCGAAGCCCTTGATGTGCCGATCATCTTTTTCGCTAGCGGCAACACGGATTTTCAGGCAGTCGCGCAGGCAAATGGGGAGACGCTCGAGATAACCAGGATTCAACTCGATCAAGGGCAGGCGAGGTTCGCGTCGGGTTACATTTCTTTCCCGCTTGTGTGGAGAAATCTTGGCACGAACGCGCCGGCCATTCCGTCGTCTGGTAAAGTGTTCGCCACAATTCAGTCGGAAAACCTCGATCTTAAAAAATTGTTTAGCGACCTCGGGATCAAAGCCGGGACATCTGGTACGCTGAGCGCGAGGCTCGACGCGAACGGGACAATCGGAGACTTGAACGCGAGTCTCGGCCTGCAGATGCGTGATTTGCGAAATGATCGCTGGCCGAAAATGGAGCCGGCAACTTTTGATCTGAACGCGCAGGCGGTGCACGATCGCCTCACAGTTTTAGGCAAACTGCAGCAGGCGCGAATCCAGCCGCTCGAGCTAAACGCGGAGATGCCTTTTGATATTCCGAAGATTGCCCGCGCCCGGAAATTGCCAGACGAAACAGCGATTGCTGCAAAAGCGCGTCTCCCTCGCAGCTCTGTGAATTTTGTTCGGCAATTTGTTCCGGACCTCGAGCAACTTGATGGCGATCTTGGATTGGATGTTGATATAACTGGAACGATCGGCAAACCGGTCTTTAGCGGGGCAGGGGACGTCACGTTGAACGTAGCGCGTTTTACGAATGCGACTATACCGGCCTTAACAAGTTTTAGTGCGCGGTTAAGCTTTTCACAAAACGCTCTTAGCCTGGAACGATTCGGTGGTGATTTAGCCGGCGGCCCTTTTACCATGAGCGGCCGCGTCACCTTTCCAAAGCTGACTGAACCGACTCTGGATTTAAAATTGAAAGCCGACAGCGTGTTGCTTGCGCGAAACGACACGCTTACCGCTCGCGCGAATGCAGACATAACAGTGACCGGCCCAATCGCGACCGCAACAGTCAGCGGCAACGTCGCAATGACAAACAGTCATATTTTGAAAAACATCGATCTTATTCCGATCGGCCTGCCAGGCAGACCCGCGCCCGAGCCCCGACTCATCGAGGAGCGCCCGCAATTTTCTTTCCCGAACCCGCCACTCCGCGATTGGAAATTCAACGTCGCGATTAAAACAAAAGATCCGGTGCTGATTCGCGGGAACCTGGCGACCGGTGGCGCGATCGTCGACATAAAGCTCGGGGGAACCGGGTTGCGTCCAGGATTGCAAGGGACAGTGCGTTTGGAAAATGTAGAAGCAACTCTACCATTCAGCCGCCTGGAAGTTTCCCAGGGCTTTCTTTATTTTGACCCGAGCGATTCAATGAACCCGAAGTTGGAGCTGCACGGTACTTCGGTAATCCGCGATTATACGGTACGCGTTTATGTTTACGGAACTGTGCTTGCGCCGGAAGCCATTTTCACGAGCGAACCGCCACTGCCGCAGGAAGAAATTATTTCTTTGATCGCCACCGGCGCCACCAGAGAAGAGTTGTCCGGCCGCGGCAATGTTCTCGCCGGACGAGCCGCCATGTTACTGGTACAACAACTGTACCGGAAAATTTTCAAAAAAGGCGAGCCGACTCAGAGCAACGAATTCTTTAATCGTCTCGATTTGGACGTGGGCGCAGTCGATCCTCGAACCGGCCGCCAACAGGTTAGTGCCAGATTCAAAATAAGTGATCAGTTTGTGCTGGTTGGCGATGTCGGCGTCGGCGGCGATTATCGCGGGATGCTTAAGTATCTGATTCGTTTTCGGTAAGCTTCTAAAATGCGACACGGGGTCCTTTTCTTTATTGGAAGTGTGGCCCTTGCAATTGAAGTCGCAGCGCAAACCGCGGTCGATGTTACGCGGCCCGAAGAACGGCAAAAAGCGCAGCAGGCCGTTGTGAAAGAGCAGGAAAAGCGCGCCAAGCATGCAAGCATTATTGAATTTCGCGGTGAGCAAGCCTTCGGGGAAAAGGACCTGCGCACCGCTCTGAAGGAGGAAATCACCACCGTCGAAGACTTCGGGCTAAGCCCGGCGCGCGCCGACGATCTCGCGTTTTTTCTCGAAGTGTTCTACCGCAAGCATGGTTATGCAGACGTGAACGTGCACTACACGATTGAATCGGAGAATAGGTTGCGCCTCGATATCACAGAAGGCCCCCGTTACACGCTGCGGACGATCGTTTTCGATGGAAATGTGCGGGAGCCGAGCGACAAACTTTTTGAGTACGCTGTTGGCCCCACGCGGGAGCGGTACTCAAGGACAGAGAAAAAGTTGCCTTTTGTTGCCGCTGACATGCAGGAAGGAGCGAACCTGGTGCATCGTTTCTATCTCTCCGACGGTTTTTTGGATGCGGTGGTCGATGCGCCGCGTTACACGTTTCACCGGGAGAGCAGTGAAGTGGATGTAGTCATCCCGCTCCACGAGGGGCGCGAATATTTCTTCGGCAGCATTTCATTTAACGGGCGCACGATTTACGGCGCTGACGCGCTGCGCGGGCAGATGCTTGATCTGCTGCAGCGGCCTTACACGGATGCGCGAGTGGAAGACATTCCGCGGCGGCTCCAGTCGTATTATAAGACACGTGGTTATTACGATGTGAAGGTCGTCGCCAACGGCGCGCCGGACGATGCGGTCAATGGCAGGGTGCCGGTGGACATCACGATTTCGCCAGGGCCGGTTTACTACTTTGACGGAGTCACGGTCAGTGGGCTTGATCGGCTACGTCCCAGTTATGTCGTCAAACGTTTCACCAAGTTGGAGGGAAAGGCCTATAGCCCGGAAGCGCTCGACGAGCGATTTCGCACGCTGATGCGCACCGGGCTTTTCAATGTCCTTCAAATCAAGCCAGTCCCTGTGGATGGACATCTTCTGCGTCTGGATATTTCCGCCGAGGAAGCCAAGAGCAAGGAATTCGGTTTTTTGATCGGCTATGGCACATTCGAGGGCGCCATCGCCGGCGTGCAATGGCGCGATCGCGATCTTTTCGGCTATGGAAGGCCGCTCACAACATCGGTGGAGGTCTCACAACGCAGCTACAAGGGAGAAATCCTGTATGAAGATCCGTTCTTCTTCGATACGGATTTTTTCTTTAGAGCCCGGCTTGCGGCGTTCACTTTCGCTTACGATGGCTACACGAAATTCGAATTGGGTGGACGATTCGAGCTGAATCGTAAAATCACGAAATATGACGAGGCAGGCCTGACCGTCGCCGTGCGTCATGTGAAAATCACCGACTCCGAGATTAAGCCGAGCTTTCTCCTTGGGTCGTCGACGAATTATCAGATCAACGCGGTCGGACTTACCAACACTCTGGATACGCGGCAAAGCCCGTATGTGAACCCGCGCGGGTTTCTGATCAAAAACACGGTGGATTTGGCATCGAACGCTTTCGGAAGCGACATTGAATTTATCCGGGGCACGATGAGTGCATCGTACTACCTGCCATTTTCGCCGAAGGTGACCACGCCAGGCGTGACGGAAGATCAAGGAGGCACTCCATTGCAGCACTGGTTCCAACAGTCCTCGCTGGCATTCGGGGCGCGCGCGGGCATTATTCATTCACTCAGTGCCAGCGGCTCGGATGAAGCAACCGCGATTCCGATAGATGAACGCTTCTTCAGCGGAGGCGCCGATACGGTCCGGAGTTTCGGCGAACGCGATCTAGGTCCGCACGATAATCATGGGCATCCTGTCGGCGGTGAATTCTTCACGGTGTTTAATGTCGAATACACCTTCCCAATTCTCGGGGAATTGCAGGGAGCAATCTTCACCGATGCGGGCAATCTTTTGCCGACGTCGGAGGAGATCGGTCTAAACGATATGCGTTATGCCGTAGGTGCGGGCTTGCGTTACAAGCTGCCGGTCGGCCCCATTCGTCTCGACTACGGCGTCAATCCCGATCCTCGTCCTTTCGAGGATTTTGGCGCGTTTCATTTCAGCTTTGGTTTTGCGTTTTAATATGAACCCAATTTTTTTGGTAGGGCGCGACCGCCGGGCGCGCCGATAACGGACGGACGGCCCGGCGGTCCGTCCCTACCATTTTTAGAGTCGAGATTTTTCTAAAGAATGAGAAATCGACAGAATTTCGGGGATACTTCACCGGAGGACTTCCGAAAACAGCTGCACGAGCTTGCGGATTGGATTGCAGATTTTCGACAAAATTTAGGGGCGCTGCCCGTTGCGCCTAATCCCACAGTCGCGGGACCGGGCGCGATTCTGGCTGCGCTTCCCGCCGAGCCGCCCGAAGAAGGCGAGCCGTTCGAGAAAATTCTGGGTGACATCGATCGGGATATCGTTCCCGGGATGGTGCACTGGAGTCATCCGATGTTTCTTGGTTATTTTGGCTGGACGACGACTGCTCCGGCAATTCTCGGCGAAATCATCACCGCGCCGCTCAACGTGAATGCGATGACTTGGCGCACCTGTCCCGCTGCGACCGAACTGGAGACGTTGGTAGTCGATTGGATCCGGCAGTGGATGCACTTGCCGCAGGAGTTTGGTGGCGTCGTGTATGACACCGCATCCGTGGGGGTGATGCATGCGCTTGCTGTGGCGCGCGAAGAGGCTGCGCCATCAGTGCGGAAGCACGGGTTAGTGGGTGCCGGCGCGCCAGTGTTCCGCATTTACGCTTCTGAACAAGCGCATAGCTCGGCAGAAAAAGCGGCGATTGCGCTCGGCTTGGGCGAAGAAAACGTGCAGCGTGTTTCGACGGACGCGGCTTTTCGGATGGATCCTAGCGCGTTGCGCGAAACGATTGCGCGAGACGTTCGTGACAACTTCAGACCGTTGGCGGTCATCGCAACAGTCGGCACAACATCAACGGCAAGCGTTGATCCCGTTGCCGAGATCGCAAGCATTTGCCGCGAAAATAAATTGTGGCTTCACATTGACGGTGCTTACGGTGCCGGCTTCGCCATTCTGCCAGAGAAAAAGTCGCTGACTGACGGGTGGAGTGAAGCGGATTCCATCGTTGTGAACCCGCACAAAAGTCTTTTCGTGCCGCTGGATTTCAGCGTTCTTTACGTGCGTAACCTCGAGAGGCTGCGGCGCGTTTTCACGCTTGTGCCGGAGTATTTGCGCGGCGACACGGTCGAGGCGCAGAAAAATTACATGGATTACGGCATCCAACTCGGCCGCAGGTTTCGCGCGCTGAAAGCATGGGTGATCTTCCGCAGTTTTGGCCGCGAAGGAATGGCCGCACGTCTTCGCGAATTTGTCCGGCTGGCCAACCTTTTCGCCGATTGGATCAACAGCGACAATGGCTTCGAGCTGGTCGCGCGGGTCAGCATGGGTGTGGTTTGTTTTCGATGGGTAGGGTCGGCGCGCCGCGCCGACCGGACGCCGCAGCGCGGCGTCCCTACTGGGGAATCTGATCTCGATGCCCTGAACAGCGAAATCGTGGGAAGAATCAATGCAAGCGGTCGCGCTTATCTCACGCAAACGAAATTACGCGATCGAACGGTAATGCGAATTGGTCTCGGTAACGTGCTCACGACCGAGGAGCATCTGAGGACGGCGTGGGAAATGATTCAGGAAACAGCAAATGAGCTGAATCGTGAGAAGTGATTAAAGTGATTAGTGAGAGGTGAATTACCGGCTATATCACGTCTCACTTCTCACATCTCACTTTGTCAGCGTCGCTCGGATTTGCGGCTGAGGACAGCCGCCTCTACAATTCGTTCCGTTATGATGAAGTTACTGCGTAAGCACCGGGACTGGCTGATGATAGTGATCGCGATTCTCGCGATCCCGTTCATTTTCTATTTTGTACAACGGCCAGATTACGGCGCGATGCGCTCGGATAAATTTGCTCGCATGTATGATCGGAATGTTTCGATGTTGGAGGCGCAGCAAACGTTGCGACTGCTCACATTGGCGCAGGCACTCGGCATGTCCGATTTTGTGCAGACCTTGACGGCAGGGGCCGGCCAGAACCCGAATCAGACTGCTGTGCAATTCATTGTGAACCTGCTGGTCCTTCGGCACGAAGCGGCTCGGCTGGGTATTCGTCCGGGTTACGCTGAGATCGCCGGGGTCGTACGGACGTTACCGGCATTTCAAGGCGATTCTGGATTCGACATGAAAAAGTTCACTGATTTTGCGCAGAATGCGTTGGCACCGATGGGTCTTGCCGAAGAGCATGTCGAGCAACTGGTTCGCGACCAGCTGTCGTTGAATCAGATCAAACAGCTTTTAGCCGCTGGTGTTACAGTCCCGAAAGGTGAACTCGATGTAAATTTTCAGCGCGGTCACGACACGTTATTTGTGACCATTATTCGATTTCAATCGGCTGATTTGAGTAAGGACATCCAAATTGGCGATGAGGAAGTGCAGAAGCATTATGACGCCCATAAGGCCGAGCTTAAAACTGATGAAAAACGCAAGGTCGAGTTTGTCAGCCTCGCGCTCACCGATGAGGAAAAGAAATTAACCGGAAAAGAACGCATCGAGGCTTTGCAAAAGCTTTCCGACCGCGCCACTGATTTTACGCAGGCGCTGTTAGAGAAAGGGGCGGATTTCAGCCACGCCGCTGAGAAACTTAAGTTGCCGGTACATGAGACGGGCGAATTTACCAAAGCAGAGCCTGATCCACAGTTGAAAGTCGACGCGCAACTTGGCGATGCAGCTTTCAAGCTTTCAGCGCAGGAGCCGAACAGCGATCCCATTCAGGTGGCGGATGGATTTTATATTTTGCATCTTGCAGGAAATACCGAAGCGCGTCCGCTTACACTCGAAGAAGCGAAGCCTAAAATTGTAGAGACGATCAAGAAATCCAAGGCACGCGAGCTGATGTCGACGAAAGCAGCAGAGGTCGTTCAACAATTACGCGAAGCGAAGCAGTCAGGGCAACCACTTGAAGCAGCGATTCAAAAATCTGGAGTGAAAGCCGAGAAAGTCCCGCCGTTTTCACTGATCGAAGAGGAGAAACCAAAATCGCAAGACAAAGAACCGAAGAAGAACGAACCGGCTGATCTTCCCGCCATCAAACAGGCGGTGGCGTTCCTGAATCCGGGTGAGACCAGTGATTTTTTCCCAGCTGGTGAAAATGGATTTATCGCCGTTCTGGAAAAGCGGGAGCCATTAGCCGATGCGAACGCTGCTGAGAAGAAGGCGGCGTACGAGAAAAGGCTTCTCGATAACAAACGGCGAATTGTTTTTATGGAATGGCTGCGCGACCGCGGGCAAGCCGCGGGTCTGCAATTCCAGAAAGGCTAAGCTAGCCGAGGTAACCACGAATTGAGGCGAATGCCTGAATGCGACTGGCGGATCCGATTGCCTTGCGATGATTCGATAAGTGGCATTGTCATGTTGAGCCCTTCGGCTTCGCTCAGGACAGGCTCCGCGAAACATCTCTGATTCCACCTGTGTCGCGGTTTCGAAATGGATCTGAGATTCTTCTCCCGCGACTGCGGGATCAGAATGACATTACAAGAACACTCCTATTATTAGTGTTAATTCGTGGTTTCTTCTTCGAAGGATGGAACAAACGCCCGACGAAATTTTTGACGACGCCAACGGGGACCTGGCCGTCGGCGACCTAGACAGTGCTGTGGAAAAGTATAGGCGCTGTGTGCAGATAGCGCCGGATTTTTTTGACGGCTGGCACGCGCTTGGAATGGCGCTGATGAAACTGGGGCGTTTTACCGAAGCAATCGAAGCGGGAAAGAAAGCAGTCGAGCTTCGGCCCAACGATCAGATCGGCTGGACAAGTCTTTCGCTGTTTTACAATCGCGCCGGCAACATTAAAGAGGCCGAATCAGCCGGCGCGAAGGCAAAGATTTTAGGTTGGGGAGGGAAGATCTCAAAAGAGTCAAATAGTGAGAAGTGATTTGTGAGAAGTGAGAAGTGCCGCTGACTTCTCACGTCTCACTTCTTACAGATCACCAAATATTGACCCGCTTATCTGCCGGTCGGATCATCGGACAGTTGTCTGGCAAATTAAACGCCTTGGCGAATTCCGGCATGTTCGAGATCGGGCCGTTGCACCGGTAATGGGTTGGTGAATGCGGATCGGTGTTCAGGCGCAGTTGCAAGTCATCTTCGCGCTGATTCGCCCGCCATACCTGGGCCCAGCCGAGAAAGAAGCGTTGTTCCGGCGTGAACCCGTCGATCTTTTGTTCGCGCGCCTGTGGGTTCTTATCGAGCGCTTTTTGCAGCGCAGCATAAGCGAGCTTGATGCCACCAATGTCTGCGATGTTTTCGCCTTGCGTCAGTTCGCCGTTAATGTGCTTGCCCGGCAGTGGTTGATACTCCGAATATTGATCGACAACCGCTTTGCGACGCCTGTCATATTCCTCCGCTGATTGCTTCGACCACCAGTCGCGCAAATTTCCGACTTCATCGAATTGTCGGCCTTGATCGTCAAATCCGTGCGTCATTTCGTGTCCGATTACCGCGCCCATGCCGCCGTAATTGACGGGGTCATCGGCCTTCGGGTCGAAGAACGGCGGTTGCAAGATTCCCGCCGGAAATACGATCTCGTTCATCATTGGGTTGTAATAGGCGTTCACTGTTGGCGGCGTCATTTCCCATTCGCTGCGATCGACCGGTTTGCCGATTTTTTTGAGGTCGCGATTTGCCTCGAAATTCGCGGCTCGCATGGCGTTCGAGGCATATGAGCTTCTGTCGATCTTGAGCAGCGAGTAATCGCGCCATTTATCCGGATAACCGATCTTGACGTTCATGGCCGCGAGTTTTTTGAGCGCTT
>Ga0209474_10004714_pt1 | contig 11721 bp, 12 predicted proteins | sample GraSoiAngelo_145_FD_185902 | JGI IMG/M metagenome (GOLD analysis project Ga0209474, IMG submission 185902) | Grasslands soil microbial communities from the Angelo Coastal Reserve, California, USA - 14_1009_05_20cm (SPAdes) (version 2) | ecosystem: Environmental > Terrestrial > Soil > Grasslands...
GGCGGCAGGATCGGCGGCCGTTTGGCGGCCCGCAGCACAGCCTGGTACTTGGGCAGTCCGGTAGTCGCTCCGCCCGGGCCTTCGCGCGTGCCGTCCCCGGTGACCGCTCGGTCGCTCGGGGAGGCAGATCCGCTGGGCCCGATCACGTTGGGCTCCCAGTCATAGAAGTACAGCTGCGCCGTCCTGCCGACCTCCTTTTCGGCGCGCGCCGCATTGCTCACGTCAGGCAGCGCGACCAGGATTTCGGCGGCGCCCGAGCGCTGGATTTCGGGCTGCGCGACGCCGAGCTGGTCAACCCGTTTGCGCATGATGTCGATCGCGCGTTCGAGCGATTCGGTGTCCACCTTGGACCGCGCGGTGGGCTTGGCCTCATAGACGAGCTCCACGCCGCCCTTCAGGTCGAGCCCCAGGCGGGTCTTTTTCGCCTTCACCGCGCCCGGGACGCCGACGACCGCGAACAGCAGCGAGACGATGATCAGCCCCGCGACGATCAGCAGGATCAGGGCGTTGCGGCGGCGGTCTGACATCGAGTGGCGAGCTACTTCTCGGGGGTCAGGACGAGCAGCAGCCCGCCGTCGTCGTCATAAGCCGGGAACAGGTCCGCCTTGGCGCTCGCGGCGATGTCCCGTTCCCCGCTCACCTGAACCGGCACCTCGAGCGCGCGGACCCCCCACTCGAGCACCGTCTTTACCGGGTCATCGCCATTTTCGAACTGCAGGCCCAGCACCTGCTCGACGCGCTGGCCGATCACGTTTTCCTCCTCGAGCCCAGTGAAGGCGAACGAGTTCTTGCCGCACCCGATCACCCTTCCCTCGCCGTCGCACACGAAGAACGCCGCGTCCGGCGCGGGGTAGTAATCGTCGAGCAATTCGAACAGAAACGCGAACCCGCACTTCGCGCAGCCCTTGCGGCTGCGGGTGAAGCCCAGGTTGCGGTCGAGCTCGCTCGTGCGATGGCCGCAGTTCGGGCAGATGAACGGGTGCGCCATAGTCCTACAGACTACGAAAGCCGCGCCGTGAGCGGGACCGCTCGCGCGGACGCCGCCCGAGCCACCGGCGCTTTCGGCGTGGAGCGAGCGCCGGCCCGCCCGCGCTGGCGCAGGCTCGCTCAGAACAGCGATGGACCACCCGATGGCGGCGCCTCCAGGCCGAGGTGGGCGAACGCCGCCGGGGTGGCGGCGCGCCCGCGCGGCGTGCGCTTGATCAGCCCCTCGGTCAGCAGGTAGGGCTCGTACACGTCCTCGAGTGTGTCGGGCTCCTCGCCCACGGCGATCGCCAGCGTCGACAGTCCCACCGGGCCGCCGTCGAACTTCTCGCAGATCGTGCGCAGGATCTCCCGGTCGAGCCTGTCCAGCCCGCGCTCATCGACCTCCAGCATCTCGAGCGCGCGCTCCGCCGCGGCCGCCGTGAGAACACCCTCGAGGCGCACCTCCGCGAAATCGCGCACGCGCCGCAGCAGCCGATTGGCAACGCGCGGCGTTCCCCTGCTGCGCGCGGCGATCGTCTGCGCGCCCTGCTCCTCCAGCTCGACCGCGAGGATGCCCGCGGAGCGGCGCGCGATGACCGCGAGCTCCGCCACCGAGTAGGGCTCCAGGCGGGCCTGGATCCCGAAGCGATCGCGCAGCGGCGTGGTCAGCAGCCCCGTGCGCGTGGTGGCGCCGATCAGCGTGAACGGCGGCAGCTCCAGCGTGACCACGCGCGCCCCGGCTCCCTGGCCGATCGTGATCGGCAGGCGCTGATCCTCCATGGCCGGATAGAACGTCTCCTCGAGCGCGCGCGGCAGGCGGTGGATCTCGTCCACGAAGAACACGCTGCGTGGCTCCAGCGCCGTCAGGAACGCGGCGACGTCGCCCTTGCGCTCGAGCGCCGGGCCGGCGGTGTGCACGAACGGCACCTCGAGCTCGGCTGCCACGATGTGAGCAAGCGATGTCTTGCCCAGGCCCGGGGGCCCGGCGAGCAGGAGGTGGTCGAGCGCGTCCCCGCGCGCGGCGCATGCCTCGATCGCCACCGCGAGTTGCTCTCGCAGGGAGTCCTGGCCGACGAACTCGGCCAGGCGTCGCGGCCGCAGCGAGCGGTCGAGCTCGTCCTCGGCGACGAGATACGGGGTCTGGATGCGGGCCGCCTCGGGCGTCATGACTCCGCCCGAGCAAGACGCAGCGCGTCGGCGATCAGCGCCTCGGCGCTGTCTCCGTCGGCACCGCTCAACAGCTGCTCGGCCTCGAGCGGCGCGAAGCCCAGCTCGAGCAGACCTGCGCGTGCGAGCTCGCGCGGGCTCGACGGCGACCCGTCCTCGCCGCGGCGGGCGGCGATCGGGCCGGCCGGCTCCTGGACCCCGCCCGCGACCGCAACCTTCTCGCGCAGCTCGACGATGATCCGCTCGGCCGTGCGCTTGCCGATCCCGGGCACGGCCTGGAAGCGAGCCGCTTCGCCGGCCGCGATCGCCGCGGTCAGGTCCCGGGGTGTGCCGCCCGAGAGGATCGCGAGGGCCACCTTGGGACCGATCGCCTGCACGGACAGCAGCAGCTGGAACAGGTCGCGCTCCTGCTCGGTGTGAAAACCGTATAGCGACAGCGCGTCGTCGCGCGCGATCAGGTGCGCGTGCAGCGTGACGCGCTCGCCCACCTGCGGCACGTGGCGCAGCGTCTCAGCCGAGACGGCGGCGCGGTAGCCGACGCCCCCGCACAGGATCACGACGTGATCCGCACGCCTGGTTGCGACCTCGCCCCGCAGCAGCGCGATCATCGCAGCGCACCCGCGGACGCCCGCGAGGAGGGCATGCGATTGGCGTGGCACACGGCGACCGCGAGCGCATCCGTGGCGTGGTCGCTGGGTGGACCCTGGGCCAGCCCGAGCAGCATCGTGACCATGCGGGCGACCTGCTCCTTGCCGGCGCGCCCGCTGCCGCACACCGCGCTCTTGACCTGCTGCGGGGTGTAGCTGGCGCACGGCACGCGCCGCTGCCCGGCCGCGAGCATCGCGGCGCCGCGCCCCTGGCCGACGGCGAACGCGGTGCGCGCGTTCTGCCCGAAGTAGAGCTCCTCGAGCGCCACCGCATCGGGCTGGTGCGCGAGCAGCAGCGCATCGATCCCAGCGTGGATCTCGGCCAGGCGGGCCTCGGCCGACGTGCTCGCGCTTGTCTCGATCACGCCTCCGTCGAGCGCCAGCAGCCGCTCCTCGCCGCTCGCGGTGCGCTCGCGCGCGATCACGCCGTAGCCCGTGCTGGCGAGGCCCGGATCGATGCCCAGGACGATCATTGCCTGTGATTCTGCGCCGGCCGCCGGACGCCTGCCTGCCTTACGCTGCGCTGGCCATGCCATCGCCGCAGATCGACTTCGCGGGGGAGGGACTGCTCGACCGGCTCGAGGGCGAGCAGCGTGCGGACCGCCTGGTGCTGCTCGAACGGCTGGCCGCCGAAGGCGTGACGGTCGCCGAGCTGCGCCGCGCCACCGCCTCGGGCACGCTGATGTTCCTGCCCGCCGAGCGCGTGATCGGCGGGCATCTGCGCTACACCGCCGGCGAAGCTGCCGAGCGCACCGGCCTGGAGCCCGACGTGCTGCGCGCGATGCGCGGCGCGATGGGCTTGCCGATGCCCGCGGAGGAGGAGGCGATCTACACCGAAGAAGACCTCGAGGCGATACGCACCGGCAACATCGCAAGGCAGGCGGGAATCCCTGACGAGGAGATCCTCGAGCTGATTCGCACGCTCGGCCGCGGCCTTGCGCCGGCCGCGGAGGTGATGCGCTCGCTCGCGCTGAGGCTCGTGATCGCGCCGGGCATGAGCGAGTACGAGCTGGCGCGCCGCTACGCCGACACGGTCGCGCAGCTGTCGCCGACGATCGGCCCGCTCGTCACGAACCTGCTCACCGTCCAGCTGCGCCAGATGGCCCAGAGCGAGGTCATCACCGCCGCCGAGCGCAGCGGCGGCAGGTTGCCCGGTTCGCGCGAGATCGCCGTGTGCTTCGCGGACCTGGTCGGCTTCACGCGCCTGGGCGAGACGGTGCCGCCGGAGGAACTCGGGAGCCTGGCGGTGCGCCTGGAGGCGATGACCACGAGCGTCGTGCAGGCGCCGGTGCGCCTGGTGAAGACCATCGGCGACGCGGTGATGCTGGCGAGCACCGAGCCCGCTCCGCTGCTCGACGCAGGCCTCTCGCTGCTGGACGCCGCCGACGCGGAGGGAGAGGACTTCCCCCAGCTGCGCGTCGGATCGGCGCTCGGGCCGGCGCTAAGCCGCGCCGGCGACTGGTTCGGACGGCCCGTCAACCTGGCCAGCCGCATCACGCAGATCGCCCGTCCCGGCAGCCTGCTGGCGGAGCGCGAGGTGCGCGAGTCCGTGCCCGACGCCTACCGCTGGTCCTACGCGGGGGAACGCAGGCTGCGCGGCGTGCGCGAGCCGGTGCCGCTGTTTCGCGCCCGACGGCTCGATGACCGCGGCGCGCAGTCGCCCGCTTGAGGCGCCAGGACGCGGCGCGCTCCCCCGCGCGTGCTGGTTCGCCGCGGCGAGCGACCGGTGGGTCTACGCCGCCGAGCTGGCCACGCGCTCCAGCACCTCGCTGGGCACGTCGAAGTTGGCGTGCACGGCGCCCACGTCGTCTAGGTCTTCCAACGCCTCGATCAGCCGCATGAGCCTTGCCGCGTGGCTCTCGTCGATCGCTGCCAGCATCGACGGGCGGTAGGTCAGCTCCGCGCTCTCCATCTCCACCCCGGCCTGCTCCAGCGCCATCCTCACCGCCGCGAAGTCGGCCTGCTCGCAGATCACTTCGAACACGTCTTCATCGATCGCGACGTCCTCCGCCCCCGCGTCGACCGCGACCATCAGCTCGTCTTCGGAGTAGCGCGTGGCGTCGATCACGATCGTGCCCTTCTTCGCGAACAGGTACGCCACTGAGCCGGGCTCCCCCATGCTGCCGCCGAACTTGGAGAAGGCGTGCCTGATGTCAGCGCCGGTGCGGTTGCGGTTGTCGGTGATCGCCTCGATCAGCAGCGCCACGCCGCCGGAGCCGTACCCCTCGTAGATGACGGCTTCGATCGCGTCGGCCTCGCCGCCCTCCCCCGTGCCCTTGGCGATTGCGCGCTCGATGGTGTCCTTCGGCATCGACGCTTCCCTGGCCTTTCGCACCGCGTTCTCGAGCGTCGCGTTGGCCGCGGGGTCGCCGCCGCCTTCGCGCGCGGCGACCGTGATCGCGCGCGTCAGCTTCGAGAACTGCGCCCCCCGGCGGGAGTCAACGACGGCCTTCTTGTGCTTGATGCTGGCCCACTTGGAGTGCCCCGACATAGCCGGAAGTCTACGAATCCCCGCCCGCGCCTACGCGGCGCGAGGACCCACCGCGTGGCGTTGCCGCCGGCCTGCCAGCACGGCGGCGGCGATCATTTCAAGCCGCCGCCGCCACAACATAGGATTCATCGCCCGTGCGCCGCCTCGACCCCGACATCTTCAAGGCGTATGACATCAGGGGCATCTACGGCGAGCAGATCGATGGCGACGCGGCCGAGCAGATCGCGCGCGCCTTCGCGCACGTGCTCTGCGGCCTCGCCGGCAAGCCCGTCGGCGATTTGCGCGTCGGCCTGGGGCGGGACATGCGCCTCAGCGCCCCCGAGCTCGCGTCCCGCTACCGCGAGGGACTGCTCGACGCGGGCGTGCACGTGCTTGACGCCGGAGAGGTGGGCAGCGAGATGCTCTACTTCCTCGTCGGCTCGCGCGACCTGGACGGCGGCCTGATGTGCACCGCTTCGCACAATCCCAAGGCCTACACCGGCGCCAAGCTCGTGCGCGAGGGGGCGCTCGCGCTGTCGGGCGACGCGGGCATCCAGGATGTCCGGCGCGCGATCGAGGCGGGGATCCCGAACCGCGCCGGTGCCAGCGGCGATCGCGGCACGCTGCAGGAGCTCGACCTGTACGAGGAGTTCCAGGCCGACGTGCTGGGCTTCATCGACCCCGCCGCCGTGCAGGCCGCCGCCGGCGGCCTGAAGCTCGTGGTGGACGGCGCCAACGGGATGGCGGGTCCGATGGTCGGCCCGCTGCTGCGGCGCCTCGGCCTCGAACCGGTCGAGCTGTACTGGCGCCCCGACGGCAACTTCCCCGATCACGAACCGAACCCGCTGCTGCCCGAGAATCGCCGCCTGATCGTCGATCAGGTCACAGCCGCCGGCGCGGATCTGGGCATCGCCTGGGATGGCGACGCCGACCGCTGCTTCTTCATCGACGAGCAGGGCGCATTCGTCGATGGCGACTTCCTCACCGCGCTGCTGGCCCGCTCGCTGCTGGGCAAGGCCACCGCTCCTGGGGAGGCGATCCTGTATGACGTGCGCGCTTCACGCGCGGTGCCCGACAGCGTTACAGACGCTGGCGGCGTCCCGTACGTCAACCGCGTCGGCCACGCCTTCTTCAAGACGCGCATGCGCGCGGAGGGCTCTCTGTTCGGAGGCGAGGTCTCCGGGCACTATTACTTCCGCGACTTCTACTGCGCGGATTCCGGCACGATTCCCGCGCTGCTGATCCTGGAGCTGCTCGCCAGCGAGCGGCGGAGCCTGTCGGCGCTGCTGGCGCCCTACCGCGAGCGCTACTTCATCTCCGGCGAGATCAACTCCGAGGTCTCCGACCAGCAGGCCAAGATCGAGCAGATCGCGGACCGCTACGCCGACGCCGAGCAGAGCCGGCTCGACGGGATCTCCATCGACTATCCCGATTGGCACTTCAACGTCCGCCCCTCCAACACCGAGCCACTGCTGCGCCTGTGCCTGGAGTCGCTGATCTCCGTCGAGGACATGCGCCGCCGTCGCGACGAGGTGCTGGTGCTGATTCGGTCATGAGCGAGCAGGCGGAGCGCGAGCAGGCCGAGCAGGCGCTGGCGGAGCGCGAGCAGGCCGAGCAGGCGCTGGCTGCCGCCGCCCGGGCTGGCATCCACCGGCTGGCCATTCCCACGCCGTTCCAGGTCGGGCGCGTGAACGCGTACCTGATCGAGGACTCGCCGCTGACGCTGCTGGACTCCGGCCCCAACTCGGCCAAGGCGATGGACGAGCTCGAGCAGGCGCTGGCCGCGCGCGGGCACGCCGTCGAGGACCTCGAGCTGCTGATCGTCACCCATCAGCACATCGACCACTTCGGGCTGGCGAGCATCCTCGCGCGCCGCTCGGGCGCCGAGGTGGCCGCGCTGGACCTGCTGGCGCCATACCTGGCGCGCTTCGGCCAGGAGGCGGAGTCCGACGACCGCTTCGCCGAGGCGATCATGCTCCGTCACGGGATCCCGGCGGACGTGGTTACGGCGCTGCGCGCCGTGTCGGGCAGCTTCCGCGCCTGGGGCGCGGCCGTGGAGGTCAGCCGGCCGCTCGCCCACGGCGCCGAGCTGCCGCTTCGCGACCGCACGCTGGAAGTGCTGCACCGGCCCGGCCACAGCCCTTCGGACACCGTGTTTCTCGATCGGTCTCGCTCGATCCTGCTCGCCGCCGACCATCTCATCAAGCACATCTCCTCGAACCCGCTGCTCGCGCGGCCGCTGGCGAGGAGCGCGGAACCCGTCGACGCGCCGCCGCCGGCGGACGAACGTCCCCGCGCCCTGCTCACGTACCTGGCTTCGCTGGAGCAGACCCGCGCCATGGAGCTGTCGCTCGTGCTGCCCGGGCACGGCCAGCCGATCGTCGACCACGCCGCCCTGATCGACGAGCGCTTCCGCCTGCATCGCCGCCGCGCCGAGAAGATTCGGGCGCTGATCGCCACACGGGCCGCGACCGCCCACGAGATCGCGCACGAGCTGTGGGGAAACGTCGCCGTGACGCAGGCTTACCTGACGCTCTCGGAGGTGCTCGGTCACCTCGACATGCTGCTCGCCGAGGGTCGCGCAGTCGAACGCGAGAGCGGCGGCGTGGTGCGCTTCGAGGCCGCCTAGCGCTCCTGCTCGATCTCGGCGATGTGCCCGACGTTGGCGCGGTCGTCGTGCTCGCGGCTGGCCTCGGTGTCGAACCATGCGTCGAGGATCTCCTCGAGCTCCGCCGCCGAGGTCGAGCGCAGGCTGAGCGCGAGCACGTTGGCGTCGTTCCAGCGCCTGGCGCCCGCGGCGGTGGCGGCGTCGGAGCACAGCGCGGCGCGGACCCCGGGCAGCTTGTTGGCGGCGATCGACGCCCCGGTACCCGTCCAGCAGCAGACGACCGCCTGCTCGGCGAGTCCGTCCACAACCTCGCGGGCCGCGGCCTCCGAAGCCCACGCCCAGTCCTCGCGCTGGTGCTCGGCCAGCGCCCCGTGCAGCGCGACCTCGTGGCCGCGCTGGCGCAGGCTGGCAGCAATCGTCATGGCGATGCCCGTGCGCTCGTCGGCGGCCACTGCGATTCGCATGAGCGCAGTATGGCCCGATGAGGCGCGTGCGACCTCGCTTGCAGCGCAGCATCGCGCTGCCCGGCCGGGACGCGCTGACGCTACGGTTGGCCGATGGCCGGGCCTCCGGGCACGCAACCGCCGCGACGGTGGCGCCCGCGACTGCATTGGGAGCTGTTGCTGTGCGGCGTGCGCGGCCATCGCATCGTGGGCACCGACGCTGCCGCGATTCGGCCGGCGGACGGGCCGCTGGTGCGCGAGGACGCCCATGGCACGCGCTGGCACCGCTGCCTGCGCTGCGACAGCTGGCTGCCGCTGCCGCCGCCCGCGCATCCGACGCGTCCGTCTCCCCCCGAGCGCTCGGAAATCGAGCTGCCGCTTCGCGGCCGGGCGCTGCGCGACAAGATCGTGCTGCGCCTGATCGCCGTCGATCGCGGCTTTCACGTGGTGGTGCTCGGCGCGCTGGGCGCGCTCGTGCTCGTGTTCTCGGCCGACCGGGCCACGCTGCGGCAGACGTTCTACAAGGTCGTCGCCGACCTCCAGGGAGGCACCGTCGCGGGCGAGCCGCACGCCCGCCACGGGCTGCTGCACGAGCTCGACACGCTGTTCACGACCTCCTCCTCGCACCTGCACCTGCTTGCCGCGGTGCTGCTCGTCTACGCCGCCGTCGAGGGCATCGAGGCGGTCGGCCTGTGGTATCAGCGCCGCTGGGCCGAGTACCTCACGTTCGTGGTCACCGCATCGCTGCTGCCATTCGAGCTCTACGAGATCGCCAACCGGACGACCGTGTTCAAGGTCCTGGCGTTCATCGTCAACGTGGCCGTGGTCGTGTATCTGCTGCTGGCAAAGCGCCTGTTCGGCCTGCGCGGCGGCGCGGCCGCCGATGCCGCAGAGCGGGAGCGCGACTACGGCTGGGAGGCGCTCGAGCGCGCGGCGCCGGCAGCGTAGTCGCCGACATCGTTCAAGAACATGCGGTGCACGCGGTCGTCATCGCCCAGCTCGCTGTGGAACGCCACCGCGAGCATCCGGCCCTGGCGCGCGGCGACGCCGTGCCCGTCCACGTGCGCGAGGATCGCCACCGCGGCGCCGTGCTCGGCGATCCACGGGGCGCGGATGAAGATCCCGCGCACCGGGCCATCGCACAGTCCGGCCAGCTCGATGTCGGCCTCGAAGCTCGAGACCTGGCGGCCGAACGCGTTGCGTCGGGCCACGATGTCCATCACGCCGAGATGGTCGCGGTCGAGCACGATCAGCCCGGCGCACGATCCCAGCACGGGAAGGCCGTCGAGCGCGCGCTCGCGCAGCGGCTCGATCAAGCCCTCGCGCTCGAGGCCCAAACAGATCGTCGTGGACTCGCCGCCCGGGATCACGAGCCCCTGCAGCCCATCGAGGTCGGCCGGAACGCGCACCTCGCGCGCCTCTGCACCAAGCCGCGCCAGCACACGCTCGTGTGCCTGGAAGCCGCCCTGCAGCGCGAGCACGCCGACCAACAGCTTCCCCGTCGGTCCGGGGGGCACGGCTACCAGCCGCGATGCGCCAGCAGCTGCTCGTGCTCGAGCTTGGAGCTCTCGAGACTCGTCATCGCGCCGCCGAGGCCGCGCGAGGCCGCGGCCAGGCGCTCGGGGCGCTGCCAGTGCGTCGTGGCTTCCACGATCGCGCGAGCGCGCGCCGGCGGATCCTCGGACTTGAAGATGCCAGAGCCCACGAATACGCCTTCCGCGCCCAGCGACATCATCAGCGCGGCGTCGGCGGGCGTGGCGATGCCCCCGGCGCAGAACAGCACGACCGGCAGGCGGCCCTGACGGGCCACCTCGCGCACCAGCTCCAGGGGCGCGCCCAGCTCCTTCGCCGCCGTCGGCAGCTCCTCCTCTGAAAGCGCCTGCAGCCGGCGGATCTCGCCGACGATCAGACGCATATGCCGCACTGCCTCGACGATGTCGCCCGTGCCGGCCTCACCCTTGGAGCGGATCATCGCCGCGCCCTCGCCGATGCGCCGCAGCGCCTCTCCGAGATTCGTGGCGCCGCACACGAACGGCACCTTGAAGGCCCACTTGTCGATGTGGTGGCTCTCATCCGCCGGCGTCAGCACCTCCGACTCGTCCACGTAGTCGACCTCCAGCGCCTCCAGCACCTGGGCCTCCACGAAGTGCCCGATCCGCGCCTTGGCCATGACGGGGATGCTGACCGCCTCCTGGATGCCCACGATCATCTCGGGGTCAGACATCCGCGCCACGCCGCCGTCGCGGCGGATGTCGGCCGGCACCCGCTCCAGGGCCATCACCGCCGCCGCGCCCGCGTCCTCGGCGACCGTCGCCTGGGCCGGCGTGACCACGTCCATGATCACCCCGCCCTTCAGCATCTCGGCCAGGCCGGACTTGACGCGGAACGTGGACTCCTCGCGCATAGCAGGAGTCTAGCCGCGGGTCCTGCGGGCCAAGCGGTCAATCCTCCCGACAGGATTGCTCCCGCCGGTACATGTACCGGCGGGCGAGGCTGCACATGTGCAGCCTCGAAACCGGCCGCGCATGCGCGGCCGGGACCGCGCCACATGTGGCGCGGTCATAAAGGTCTTAGCCGAAGAGGCTCACTTCAGCCGAAAGGCCTTGATGCGGTCGTCGTACTGGGCACTGTCCTGCGCGTACACGCCGTACGCGATGGCCTGGATCAGGCTGAGCAGAGCGGTGTGCGAGCGCACGTATGCGGGGCTGTTGGACGAGTAGTAGAGCTTGATCTGCGCCAGCTTCGCGACCTCCGAGAGGGTCGCATCGGTGATCGCCGCCGCGCTCGCTTTGCGGTGACGCGCGAGCTTCATCGCGCGCACCACGAGCGGGTGCGGCCGTCCTGCCGAGAGCCCGATGACGAGCGTGCGATCATCGATCCGTCCAAGCCGGCTGAGCGCCTCCTGCGACGGGCTCGCCACGACGTCGACGCGCAGGTCCAGCAGCATCAGCAGGTGGCGTAGGTAGCTGGCGAAGAACGCCATCTGATCGGTGCCCGCGACGAGCACCTTGTCGGCCGCCGCGATCGCTTCGATCAGCGACTCGACAGAGCTGCGCGAGACCTTGCGGACGGTCTCCTCGAGGTTGAGGTGGTCGGCGGCGAGGGCGGTCTCGGACTCGTTCTGGTCGAGTGAGAACAGCGGCCCCCCCGCCTCGACCGTCCCGTTGGCGGGGCCCTGGGCGTGCACGCGACGGTATTCCTCGCGCGCCGCCGCCTGCAGCTCGGGGAATCCCTCGAAGCCGAGCGCTTGCGAGAAGCGCACGACCGTCGAGCTCGAGGTGTTGGCGCGCCGCGCAAGCTCCTCGGCGGTCTGGAAGGCGGCCTCGTCGAGATGGTCGACGATGTACTGCGCCACGTCCTTCTGCGAGCGAGAGCACTCGTCGAAGCGGGCGCGGATGTACTTGGAGAGGGTCAGGTGCT
>Ga0209474_10004717_pt1 | contig 11719 bp, 7 predicted proteins | sample GraSoiAngelo_145_FD_185902 | JGI IMG/M metagenome (GOLD analysis project Ga0209474, IMG submission 185902) | Grasslands soil microbial communities from the Angelo Coastal Reserve, California, USA - 14_1009_05_20cm (SPAdes) (version 2) | ecosystem: Environmental > Terrestrial > Soil > Grasslands ...
GGGGTGGAGATGTTCCGCAAGCTGCTGGACGAGGGGCAGGCGGGGGATAACATCGGGGCGCTGCTGCGGGGGATCGACAAGGACGAAGTGGAGCGGGGGCAAGTGCTGGCGAAGCCGGGGTCGATCCCGCCGCATAAGAAGTTCAAAGCCGAGATCTACGTGCTGACGAAGGAAGAGGGGGGGCGGCACACGCCGTTTTTCAACGGGTATCGGCCGCAGTTTTACTTTCGGACGACGGACGTGACGGGGGTGTGCACGCTGCCGGGGGGGGTGGAGATGGTGATGCCCGGCGACAACGTGACGATGGCGATCGAGCTGATCCAGCCGGTGGCGATGGAGAAGGAGCTGCGGTTTGCGATCCGGGAGGGCGGGCGGACGGTGGGGGCGGGCGTCGTCACGGAGATCACGGAGTAACCCGTGCGCGAGATCATCGCTCTGGCGTGTGCTCAATGCCAGCGGCGGAACTACTCGACCACCAAGAACCGGCGCACGCACCCCGACCGGCTCGAGCTGAAGAAGTACTGCCGGTGGTGCCGCAAGCACACGCCGCACAAGGAAACGAAGTAGCGGTCCCAGGGGTGTAGCTCTAACGGCTAGAGCACCGGACTCCAAATCCGGGGGATGGGGGTTCGAATCCCTCCACCCCTGCCATTCACATCGAGGAGCAGGATCGGACGACGATGGAGTTCTTGAGGCGGGCGAAGGAGTTCTTCGGCGAGGTCATGGCGGAGTTCCGCAAGGTGACCTGGCCGAGCCGGCCGGAGCTGATCAACTCGACGGTCGTCGTGATCGTGGTGACCGTCGTGGTGGCCTTCTTCCTGGGGGCCGTGGACATCGTGCTGGCGCGCGTGGTGGAAAGGATCCTTCGATGAGCGGTGAGGCGGCGGCGGCGGCGACGGCGGACAGGCAGTGGTTCGTCGTCCACACCTACTCGGGCTTCGAGAACAAGGTGAAGGAGGCCATCGAGTCGCGCGCGAAGATTTTCGGCATGGCGGAAAAGATCACCCGTGTCCTGGTGCCGACCGAGAAGGTGGTCGAGGTCCGCAACAAGCAGAAGCGCGAGACCGAGCAGAAGTTCTTTCCCGGGTACGTGCTCGTCGAGATGGAGCTCACCGACGAGACGTGGCACCTGGTGCGGTCGACGCCCAAGGTGACCGGCTTCGTCGGGTCCGGGAACAAGCCGGTCGCGCTCTCGCAGGATCAGGTGGACGACATTCTCCGGCAGATGGAAGCCGGCGCGGAGAAGCCAAAGCCGAAGTCGGTCTTCCAGCGCGGCGACAAGGTTCGCGTGATCGACGGGCCGTTCGTGAACTTCCAGGGGGTCGTCGATGACATGAACCCCGAGCGCGGCCGGATGAAGGTCGTCGTCCCGGTCTTCGGGCGGCCGACCTCGGTCGAGCTCGAGTACTACCAGGTGGAGCGCCTGTGACGGCTGCGGGCGCGCATGAGTACGCGGTGAGGGTGGTCGCTCGATGAAGAAAGTTCAGGCGATCGTGAAGCTGCAGATCCCCGCCGGCAAGGCGAACCCCTCGCCGCCCGTGGGCCCGGCGCTCGGCCAGCACGGCGTCAACATCATGGAGTTCTGCAAGGGCTTCAACGCCCAGACGGGCGGGCAGGAGGGCCTCATCCTCCCGGTGGTCGTGACCATCTACCAGGACCGGTCCTTCACGTTCATCGTGAAGACGCCACCGGCCGCCGTGCTCTTGAAGCGCGCGGCGGGGATCGCGAAGGCCTCCGCGGTCCCGCACAAGGACAAGATCGGCAAGGTGACGCGGCAGCAGGTGCGAGAGATCGCGCAGACGAAGCTGGTCGATCTCAACACGCACGACATCGATGCCGCGATGCGGATCATCGAAGGCACCGCCCGCAGCATGGGCATCGACGTTGTGTAGCGAGGTGTAGGAGAGACGGATATGGCCACGGTGGTGAGCAAGCGTTACGACGCGGCGGCGGCGAAGATCGCGCCAGGCAAGCAGTACTCGCTGGAGGAAGCGGTCGAGATCATCAAGAGTCAGCCGCCGACGAAGTTCGACCAGTCGGTCGACCTCTCGTTCCACCTCGGCGTCGACCCGAAGCACGCCGACCAGATGGTGCGGGGCGCGGTGGTCCTGCCGCACGGCATCGGCAAGACGGTGCGTGTGGCGGTCTTCGCCAAGGGCGAGAAAGAACGTGAGGCGCGCGAGGCGGGCGCCGACACCGTGGGCGCCGAGGACCTCGTCGAGCGGGTGCAGGGGGGCTTCATGGACTTCGACACCGCGATCGCGACGCCTGACCTGATGGGTCAGGTCGGGCGCCTCGGCAAGGTGCTGGGCCCGCGCGGCCTGATGCCGAACCCGAAGCTCGGGACCGTCACCTTCGACGTCGGGCGCGCGGTGCGCGAGGCGAAGGCGGGCAAGATCGAGTTCCGCGTGGACAAGGCCGGCAACGTGCACACGCCGGTCGGCAAGCACTCGTTCGGTGCCGAGCAGCTCCGCGCGAACGCGATGGCCCTGATCGAGGCGATCGTGCGGGCCAAGCCGGCGGCGTCGAAGGGTATCTATCTCCGATCGCTCACCATCTCGACGACGATGGGCCCGGGCGTGCCGATCGACGCCCAGGCGATCGCGAACATGTTCAAGAAGGCCGTGTAGGGCGAAGGAGCCGAACGGGTGCCGACCCAGGAAAAGATCGCAGCGCTCGCGGATCTGAAATCGCGCTTCGACGGCGTGAAGACCGTGGTGCTCACGGAGTACCGCGGCCTCAGCGTGCAGCAGCTCTCCGACCTTCGGAAGCAGCTCCGCGCCGTGGCGGCCGACTACAAGGTCGTGAAGAACCGACTGGCGCGCCTCGCGATCAAGTCGTCGCGCCTCGAGGGCCTGAGCGCGCACCTCACGGGGCCGACGGGCGTGATCTTCTCGAGAGAGGATCCGGTCGCGCTCGCCAAGGCGCTCCATGGCTTCGCCAAGACCAACCAGGCGCTGGCGATCAAGGCGGGCTACGTCGAGGGGCAGATGCTGCCGCCGGCGGAGCTCAAGGCGCTCGCCGACCTGCCGTCGCGGGAGCAGCTCCGCGGTCAGCTCGTGGGCGTGATCCAGGGGATCCTCTCGCGGCTCGTCGGCGTGCTCGCGGCGCCGCAGCGCGACCTCGTGTACGTCCTGCAGCAACGGGGCAGCTCCGTGAGCAGCGCCTCTGACCGGGGGAACGAATGAGCCGCCGCGGCGGGATTGCGGCGGGGCATGGGCGTGGCGACAGGGCCAGGAGCCACGGCTCCGATCGCGAGACGGGATTGGCCGCCGCGGGGGATTGCGGCGGGGCATGGGCGTGGCGACAGGGCCAGGAGCCACGGCTCTGATCGCGAGACGGGATTGGCCGCCGCGGGGGATTGCGGCGGGGCATGGGCGTGGCGACAGCCCGGGTGCCTATGCCCAGTTCAATAGTTAGAGAGAGAGGAGACTGATCGATGTCGACCGTTGAACAGATGGCTGAACAGCTCGACAAGCTGACGCTGCTCGAGGCCGCCCAGCTCTCCAAGCTGCTGCGGGAGAAGTGGGGCGTGTCCGCGGCCGCGCCCGTCGCCGTCGCGGCGATGCCAGGCGCGGGCGCCGGCGCCGCCGGAGGCGCCGCGACCGAGGAGAAGACGGAGTTCGACGTCATCCTGGGCGCGGCCGGCGAGAAGAAGATCCAGGTCATCAAGGTGGTCCGCGAGCTCACGGGGCTCGGCCTGAAGGAGGCGAAGGACCTCGTCGACGGCGCGCCGAAGCCGGTGAAGGAGAAGGTCACCAAGGCCGAGGCCGAGGAGATGAAGAAGAAGCTGGAGGAGCAGGGCGCGACGGTGCAGGTGAAGTAGCGCACGCGACACGAACAGCTCCTTTTCGCCACGTCGTGACGTGAGGGCGGGGAACCCGCCCTCGGGAGAGGGTATGGCAGGCACTATTCAGTGCGGGCGCCGTAGCCGCAAGGACTTCGGCAAGATCCCGTCGATCGTCGAAATCCCGAACCTCATCGAGGTGCAGAAGCGGTCGTACGAGACGTTCCTCCAAAAGGACGCTGCGTCGGACCACCGTGAGGAGATCGGGCTCCAAGCGGTGTTCAAGTCGGTCTTTCCGATCGCCGACTACAACGACAACGCCCTGCTCGAGTTCGACTCGTACCACTTCGGCGATCCGAAGTACACGGTCGAAGAGTGCCACGACCGTGGCATGACCTTCGCGATCCCCCTGAAGGTCACGCTCCGCCTCGTCGTATTCGACCATGACAAGGAGGCGAAGACCCGGACCATCCGGGAGCAACGCGGTCAGGAGGTCTACCTCGGTGAGCTGCCCCTGATGACGGACAAGGGCACGTTCATCATCAACGGAACGGAGCGCGTCGTCGTCTCGCAGCTCCAGCGGTCGGCGGGCGTGTTCTTCGATGACGATAAAGGCAAGACCCTCGCGTCGGGCAAGCCGCTCTTCTCGGCGCGCGTCATCCCGTATCGCGGCTCGTGGGTCGAGTTCGACTTCGACGCGAACGACATCCTCCACGTGCGCGTGGACAGGCGCCGGAAGATGCTCGCGAGCGCCTTCCTGCGCGCGTTCTGGTTTCTGGAGAAGGGCGTGATCCTCGCCGACGAGGAGATCCTCGCGCACTTCTACGAGAGCGAGGAGGTGCTCGGGTTCGAGGAGGGCAACGCCTGGGTGAAGCCGCATCCCATCGCCCATGGCGGCGTCACGCGGACCGACCGCGAGGTCAAGGTCGCCGACGACGTGAAGCCGGCGCGACATCGCGAGCCGCTCGTCACCGCGGGAAAGACGCTGAACGCCAAGCTCATCGAGAAGCTTATCGAAGCCAACGTCGAGAAGATCCCGGTCCGCGCCGAGTCCCTCGTGGGCCGGCGGACGGCCACGCGCATCGTCGACACCGAGAGCGGCGAGGTGCTCGTCCAGACGAACACCGAGATCACCTCGACGGTGCTGTCGCAGGTGATGAGCCGCAAGCCGGCGCCGTTCAAGCTGATCGTGATCGACAAGGAACGGGTCGACGCCTCGATGTACGAGACGCTGGCACGCGACCACTTCAAGAACCCGGACGAGGCGCTGGTGGAGATCTACCGCCGCCTGCGGCCGGGCGATCCGCCGACGGTCGAGTCGGCGCGCGCCCTGTTCCGCGGCATGTTCATGGACGCGCGGCGCTACGACCTGGCGCGCGTCGGCCGGTTCATGATCAACGAGAAGCTGAAGCTCGAGGTGGCCCACTCCGTGAAGACGCTACGGAGCGAGGACATCGTGGAGGTGATCCGTCATCTCCTGACGGTGAAGCTCGGAACGCACCCGACGGATGACATCGATCACCTGGGCAACCGGCGGGTCCGGTCGGTCGGCGAGCTGCTCGAGAACCAGTTCCGGGTCGGGCTCACGCGGATGGAGCGCGCCGTCAAGGAGCGGATGTCCATCTCGGACATCACGAACCTGATGCCGCACGACCTCATCAACGCGAAGCCCGTCTCCGCGGTGGTCAAGGAGTTCTTCGGCTCGTCGCAGCTGTCGCAGTTCATGGACCAGACGAACCCGCTGGCGGAGCTCACGCACAAGCGGCGGCTCTCGGCGCTCGGCCCCCGCGGTCTCTCGCGCGAGCGCGCCGGGTTCGAGGTGCGCGACGTCCACCCGACGCACTACGGCCGCATCTGCCCGATCGAGACGCCGGAAGGCCCGAACATCGGCCTCATCTCGTCGCTGTCGACGTACGCGCGGACGAACGAGTTCGGCTTCATCGAGACGCCGTACCGGAAGGTCGAGAAGGGCCGGGTGAGAGACGAGATCGAGTTTCTGACGGCGTTGAAGGAGGAGCGGTTCGTCATCGCCCAGGCCAACGCCGGGATCGACAAGAACGGCAAGTTCGTGCAGGAACGTGTCTCGGCGCGCAAGGGCGGCGAGTTCCGGATGGTCCCGCCGGAGGAGCTGCATTACATGGACGTGTCGCCGAAGCAGCTCGTGTCGGTCGCCGCGTCGCTGATCCCGTTCCTCGAGAACGACGACGCGAACCGCGCCCTGATGGGCTCGAACATGCAGCGCCAGGCCGTGCCGCTCCTGCAGCCCGAGGCGCCGTTGGTCGGCACCGGGATGGAGCACGTCGTCGCCCGTGACTCGGGCGCCGTCGTGGTCGCCAAGCGCCCCGGCGTCGTCGAGTACGTGTCGGCCGACCGGATCGTGGTGCGCGCGGAGGGGCGGTCGAAGAAGGCCGACCCGGTTCAGGACCTGCCGCTCGACATCTACAACCTGACCAAGTACCGCCGGTCGAACCAGAACACCTGCATCAACCAGAAGCCGATCGTCCGGAAGACGCAGCGTGTCCAGACCGGCGACGTCATCGCCGACGGGCCCGGGACCGACCAGGGCGAGCTCGCGCTCGGGCGGAACGTGCTCGTCGCCTTCATGCCATGGGGCGGGTACAACTTCGAGGACGCGATCCTCGTGTCCGAGCGGCTGGTCAAGGAGGACCGGCTGACGTCCATCCACATCGAGGAGTTCGAGATCCAGGCGCGCGACACCAAGCTGGGGAAGGAAGAAGTGACTCGCGACATCCCCAACGTGGCGGAAGAAGCCCTGAAGGATCTCGATGAGTCGGGGATCGTTCGCATCGGCGCGAAGGTCAAGCCGGGCGACATCTTGGTGGGCAAGATCACGCCGAAGGGTGAGACCCAGCTCACCCCGGAGGAGAAGCTCCTGCGCGCGATCTTCGGCGAGAAGGCCGGCGACGTGCGCGACACATCGTTGACCGTACCGCCGGGCATCGAGGGCACCGTGGTGGACGTGAAGGTGTTCTCGCGGCGTGGCGTGGACAAGGACGAGCGCGCCAAGTCGATCGAGGAGGAGGAGGTCGCGCGCCTGGAGAAGGACTATCAGGACGAGATCGCCATGGTCGAGATGGAACGCGACCAAAAGCTGAAGAATCTGTTGGTCGGGAAGACGGCCGTGGTGGAGCTCTTCGATCCCACGAACAAGACCCTGCGGGTCACCAAGAAGGGCGACCGGATCGCGCGTGAGGACCTCGAGAACTTCGCCTGGAACGAGCTGAAGAAGATCAAGATCAAGGAGGACGACGGGCTCGCGCAGACGACCAAGCGGATCGAGGAGCTGGCGGAGGAGCAGATCGCCATCTACGACTCGATGCTCGAGGATCGCATCGGCCGGCTGCGGCGGGGCGACGACCTCCCGCCCGGCGTCATCAAGATGGTCAAGGTGTACGTGGCCGTGAAGCGCAAGCTCTCGGTGGGCGACAAGATGGCGGGGCGCCACGGTAACAAGGGCGTCGTGTCCAAGATCCTGCCGGAGGAGGACATGCCGTTCCTGCCCGACGGGACGCCGGTCGAGATCGTGCTGAACCCGCTCGGCGTGCCGTCCCGGATGAACGTAGGCCAGATCCTCGAGACGCACCTGGGCTGGGCCGCGCGGGCGCTCGGCCTGTGGGTCGCGAGTCCCGTGTTCGACGGCGCGACCGAAGAGGAGATCAAGGACCACCTGCGGCAGGCGAGCATGCCGACGTCGGGCAAGACCGTGCTCTACGACGGCCGCACCGGCAAGCCGTTTCACCAGGAGGTCACCGTCGGCCAGATCTACATCCTGAAGCTGGCGCACCTCGTGGACGACAAGATGCATGCCCGATCCATCGGGCCCTATTCGCTGGTCACCCAGCAGCCGCTCGGCGGCAAGGCCCAGTTCGGCGGGCAGCGCTTCGGCGAGATGGAGGTGTGGGCGCTCGAGGCGTACGGGGCGGCCCACACGCTGCAAGAGATGCTCACCGTCAAGTCGGACGACGTGGAGGGCCGCAACCGCATCTACGAGGCGATCGTGAAGGGCGAGAACTTCCTCGAGCCCGGCACGCCGGAGTCCTTCAACGTGCTCGTGAAGGAGCTCCAGAGCCTGGCGCTCGACGTCGAACTGGTCACGAAGGACGGCAAGAAGGCCTCCTGAGAGGAGAACACTGAATGTTGACGGATCGGCCTTTCGGCAGCCTGATCAGAGAGGACAAGCCAACCAAGGACCTGTGGGGCATCCTCGATCGGCATGCGAAGCCAATCACGTTTGACGCGATTCGGATCAAGCTCGCGGCGCCGCAGAAGATCCGCGACTGGTCACACGGCGAAGTCAAGAAGCCGGAGACCATCAACTATCGAACGTTCAAACCCGAACGCGATGGTCTCTTCTGCGCTCGAATTTTTGGTCCGACCAAGGACTACGAGTGCGCCTGCGGCAAGTACAAGCGGATGAAGTTCGCGGGCGTGGTCTGCGACAAGTGCGGCGTCGAGGTGACGCGCGCGCGAGTGCGACGCGAGCGCATGGGCCACATCGAGCTCGCCTCGCCCGTCTCGCACGTGTGGTTCTTCAAGGGGCTGCCGAGCCGCATCGGCCAGCTCCTGGACATGTCCCTCCGCGAGCTCGAGAAGATCCTCTACTTCGAGGAGTACGTCGTCCTCGACGCCAAGATCCAGGGCGTGAAGAAGAAGGACCTGCTCGCGGTCGACAAGGCGCGCAAGCTCACGGAGGAGCACGGCGCCGACAGCCTGAAGGTCGGTATGGGCGCCGAGGCGATCCGCGAGCTCCTGCGCGATATGGATCTGGATTCGCTCGCGCGCGACCTGCGCGCCCAGATGCTCGGCGAGACGTCGGTGCAGAAGCGGAAGAAGATCGTCAAGCGGCTGAAGGTCATCGAGGCGTTCCTCAAGTCCGGGAACCAGCCCGACTGGATGATCTTGGAAGTCGTCCCGGTCATCCCGCCTGAGCTCCGCCCGCTCGTGCCGCTCGACGGCGGGCGCTTCGCGACCTCCGATCTCAACGACCTCTACCGCCGCGTGATCAACCGGAACAACCGGCTGAAGCGGCTGATGGATCTCAAGGCGCCGGAGATCATCATCCGCAACGAGAAGCGCATGCTGCAGGAGGCGGTGGACGCGCTGTTCGACAATGGCCGCCGTGGCCGGGTGATCACGGGTCCGAACAATCGGCCCCTCAAGTCTCTGTCCGATACCCTCAAGGGCAAGCAGGGCCGCTTCCGCCAGAACCTGCTCGGCAAGCGCGTGGACTACTCGGGTCGCTCGGTCATCGTGGTCGGCCCCTACCTCAAGCTCCACCAGTGCGGCCTCCCGAAGAAAATGGCGCTCGAGCTCTTCAAGCCCTTTATCCTGCGTAAGCTCGAGGAGCGGGGCATCGCGTCCTCGATCAAGGCCGCGAAGAAGTTCGTCGAGAAGGAACGGCCGGAGGTGTGGGACATCCTGGAGGATGTGATCAAGGAGCACCCGGTGCTGCTCAATCGTGCGCCGACGCTCCACCGTCTTGGCATCCAGGCGTTCGAGCCCATCCTGGTCGAGGGCAAGGCGATCGAGATCCACCCGCTGGTGTGCACGGCGTTCAACGCCGACTTCGACGGCGACCAGATGGCGGTGCACGTGCCGCTCTCGATGGAGGCGCAGCTCGAGGCGCAGGTGCTCATGCTGTCGGCCAACAACATCCTGTCGCCGTCGAACGGCGCGCCGCTCGCGGTGCCGACCCAGGACATGGTCCTCGGGATCTACTACCTCACGAAGGAGCGGCTCGGCACGCCGGAGCGCCCGGTCGAGGGCGAGGGGCGGCTCTTCGCCGACTCGGAGGAGGTCCGGATCGCGTACGACAACGAGGACGTGGACCTCCAGGCGCGGATCCGCCTGCGCTGGAACGGCGACGTCATCGAGACCACGGTCGGCCGCACGCTCTTCAACGAGATCGTGCCCGAGCCCCTCCGGTACGTGAACCAGGAGCTCAAGAAGAAGGAGGTCACCCAGCTCGTCGCGCGCTGCTACAACACGCTCGGCAACGAACGGACCGTCGCCTTCCTCGACGAGCTGAAGGACCTCGGCTTCCGCTACGCGACCCTCTCGGGCCTCTCGATCGGCATCGACGACATGCTCATCCCGTCGGCTAAAGAGCGGCGCATCGCCGAGGCGCGCGAGCAGGTCAACGAGGTCGAGCAGCAGTACCAGGACGGCATCATCACGAACGGTGAACGCTACAACAAGGTCGTCGACGTCTGGGCGCACACCACCGAGCTCATCGCGGAGGAGATGTTCCGCGAGCTCGAGGGCGGCGAGCAGGGCGGCGAGTTCAACCCGATCTTCATGATGGCCGACTCCGGCGCGCGGGGTTCGCGGCAGCAGATCCGACAGCTGGCCGGCATGCGCGGCCTCATGGCGAAACCCTCGGGCGAGATCATCGAGACGCCCATCACCTCGAACTTCCGCGAGGGCCTCACCGTCCTCGAATACTTCACCTCCACCCACGGCGCCCGGAAGGGTCTGGCCGACACCGCGCTGAAGACGGCAGACTCCGGCTATCTCACGCGGCGTCTGGTGGACGTCTCGCAGGACGTCATCGTGAGCGAGTACGACTGCGGCACCGTCAAGTACATCGACGCGACGCCGCTGGTCGAGGGCGGCGATATCATCCAGTCGCTCAGGGACCGTATCCTGGGCCGCGTGGCGGCGGAGGACATCCGCGACCCGCTCTCGAGCGAGATCATCGTCCAGGCCAACACGGAGATCACCGAGGAGCTCGCGCAGAGGATCGAGGATTCCGGCCTCGAGCGCGTGCGTATCCGCTCGGGCTTGACGTGTGACACCAAGCGCGGCATCTGCGTCATGTGCTACGGCCGCAACCTGGGCTCGGGCCGGCTCGCGGAGCTCGGCGAGGCGGTCGGGATCATCGCCGCCCAGTCCATCGGCGAGCCCGGGACCCAGCTCACCATGCGGACCTTCCACATCGGCGGCACCGCGCAGCGGGTCGCCGAGGGCAGGCACGAGGCGAAGGCGGCGGGGCTCGTGAAGTTCCACAACGTGCGTACGGTCGTGAACCGTGACGGCGATCTGATCGCCACGAATCGCAACGGTGAGGTCGTCGTGGCCGACGAGCGCGGCCGCGAGCGCGAGCGCTACCCGGTCGCCTACGGGGCGAAGATCAAGGCGAAGGCCGACCAGAAGGTGAAGGCGCGGACCGTCCTGGTCGAGTGGGACCCGTTCACCAACCCGATCTTGACGGAATTCACCGGCCGCGTCGAGTACCAGGACATCGTCGAGGGCATCACCGTGCGCGAGGAGTTCGACGACGTCACCGGTCTGGCGCGCAAGGTGGTCATCGAGGACCTGGAGGGCAAGCTGCAGCCGGGCATCATCATCCGTTCCGCCGGCGAGGGCCAGGCGACCGCCGAGGCCACCGAGCGTCACCGGTACGCGCTGCCGGTCGGGGCGAACCTCGCCGTCGCGGACGGCGCCGAGGTCTTCGTGGGCGACGTCATCGCGAAGATCGTGCGGGAAGCCACGCGTACGAAGGACATCACCGGCGGTCTGCCGCGCGTGGCGGAGCTGTTCGAGGCCCGCAAGCCGAAGGAGCAGGCCGTGATCACGGAGATCGACGGCCGGGTCGAGATGGGCGGCTTCGTCAAGGGCATGCGGAAGATCGTCATCCGGGCGGACAACGCCGAGACCAAGGAGTACCTGATCCCGCGCGGCAAGCACATCATCGTCCACGAGGGCGACCGCGTGAAGGCGGGCGAGGCGCTCATGGACGGCTCGCCGAACCCGCACGACTACCTCGCCGTCCTCGGCGACCGGGAGCTGCAACGCTACCTCGTGAACGAGGTCCAGGAGGTCTACCGGCTGCAGGGCGTGACGATCAACGACAAGCACATCGAGATCATCGTGCGCCAGATGCTCCGCCGCGTGCGCATCGAGGAGGTC
>Ga0209474_10004718_pt1 | contig 11719 bp, 11 predicted proteins | sample GraSoiAngelo_145_FD_185902 | JGI IMG/M metagenome (GOLD analysis project Ga0209474, IMG submission 185902) | Grasslands soil microbial communities from the Angelo Coastal Reserve, California, USA - 14_1009_05_20cm (SPAdes) (version 2) | ecosystem: Environmental > Terrestrial > Soil > Grasslands...
CCTCGGGAGGCGTGGATGGATCATCACTTGCGCAAGGTCGTCATCCCGGCCGCCGGCCTGGGCACGCGCTTCTTGCCGGCCAGCAAGACGATCCCCAAGGAGATGCTGCCCATCGTCGATACGCCGACGATCCAGCTCATCGTCGAGGAGGCGCTCGCCGCGGGTGCGCAGGAAGTGATCCTGGTCAACGGCCGCGGCAAGGGTGCGATCGAGGACCATTTCGACCGGGCGTATGAGCTGGAGGATCAGCTGCAGCGCAAGGGAAAGAAGGATCTGTTCGAGCAGGTGAGGCGCATCAGCGACGCGGTCCGGCTGGTGAGCGTGCGGCAGAAGGAGCCGCTCGGCCTCGGGCACGCCGTGCTGGCGGCGCGCCACGCCGTCGGCGACGAGTGGTTCGGCGTGCTGCTCGGCGACGACGTCGTCGATGCGCAGGAGCCCGCCATCGGCCAACTCGCGCGGATCGCGCAGAAGACGCGCAAGGCGGCAGTGGCGTTGATGCCCGTGCCGGAATCGCAGGTGCACCTGTACGGGTGCGCCGGCGGTCGCGCAGCGGACGGCGGACACATCGAGGTGGAGCGGATCGTCGAGAAGCCGCAGCGCGATCGCGCGCCGTCGAATCTGGCGGTGATCGGCCGGTACGTGCTGCCGCCGGACGTCTTCGACGTCCTCGCGGGGCTGAAGCCCGGAGCAGGCGGCGAGATCCAGCTCACGGACGGGCTCGCCGTGCTCGCGCAGCAGAAGCGGCTGCTCGGAGTACGATTCGAAGGGACGCGCTACGACGCGGGCGACCGTCTCGGCTACCTCCAGGCCAACGTGGTGTACGCGCTCAAGCGGCCGGATTTGCGCGAGCCGCTGCTCGCGTGGCTCCGCGAGGTGGTGAGGTGACGAACGGCGCCGCGACTGTGCGCCCGCGCCGCGCGTCACGCGCAATCCGACGCGCGCTGCTCTCGAGAGCGACCCGCCGGCGCCGATGGCGTTTCGGTCTCGTTTGCGCGGTGCTCGCCGGTCTTCCCGCGTTCGCCTACGTTCCGTCGGTGAATCTCCTCTTTCGCAAAGCGGCGGCGCGGGTGTCCGAGGGCGGACGCACCCGTGGAGATGTTGCGCTCATGGGGACGTCGCAGACGGGCGATGGCGCGCCCGCTCCGCGCACGCTTCTTTTGCGCTTTCCGCTCGCGTGCCGGTTCGAAGGCGGCGCGCAGGTGCGCGGCACTACCGTGCAGCCGCTGCCGGCGAGCAGTGCGTCGAGCCCGGAGCAGGAGCTCATCGAGCTCGCCTGTCCTCTGATCGCGTATCGCGGCTTGCGCAACGCCGACGCGCTCGACCGGCTGCTCGACCGCGTCGCCGTCAGCATCGGCGCGGCTCCGCGCCAGCTCGATCGCCCGCAGCTGTGGCTCTACAAGGACACGAACGCGCCGGCTCGGCTCGTCGCACGCCGTGACGGGCACGTCGAAGACCTCCGGCTGCTCGAATACGGCAATCCGGCAGCCGCCGAATGGTTCCCGCGCATCCTCGAGCTGTACAGGGACGGAAAGCCCTCGATCCGGTTCGAGGTGCTGGAGACGAAGGGCTTCCGCGCGCCCACCGAGGAGGAGCAGGACGACGACCGCGAATAGCGCGATGTGCCTCGTCGAGGTCGCGCTGCCTGTACCTGCGCACGGTGGCGTCTTCACGTATCGACTGCGCGAGGGCCCGATCGAACCAGGGCGCCGCGTGCAAGTTCCGCTCGGTCGGCGATCCGCGACCGGAGTCGTGCTCGGGCCCGCCACCGAGCCGCGCGGCGAGCTGCGCGACATCGACCGCGTGCTCGACGACGCTCCTCTCGTCACCCCCGAAGTCCTGCATCTCGCGCGCTGGGCGGCAGCCCATTATCTGGCGCCGCTCGGGATGGCGATCCGCGCGGCGTTACCGCCCGGGATCGACCTGCGCGAAGAGTTGCGCGCCGAGCTGACGGATTCCGGCGCCGCTCTGCTCGACGGCGATCAACCAGCGCTCCTGCCGGGCCCGCGCGAAGCCGTATCGCGCACGCGCCAACTGCTGCGCGCCGTCCGCGAAGGACGCGTGGTCCGGCCGGCGCAACTTCGAGCCCTGTCCAAGCGCGGTCTCGTGGCGCTCAGCTCGTCGGATGCAGCTCCGCGAGTCCGCGCTGCACAGGTCGAGGTCGTCGGCGCGGTTCCCGGAGCGCAGCCGCCGCCGCGCTCTCCGCGGCAGGCGGAGGTTCTGGCGTGGCTGCTCGCGCGCGACTCCGACCGGGTACCCGTGGAGGAGCTGCTCGCGGCGTTCCCCGGAGCGCGCCCTCACTTGCGGAAGCTCGTGGGGCGTGGCCTGGTCACGCTCCGCAGCGAACCCGCCGGGGCAGCGGCCGTCGTGGACGCCCCGTGGGGCGGCGGCGGCCCCGTGCGCGAAACGCCGGCGCAGAGCGAGGCGCTGATCGAATTGCGACAGGCGCTGGATGAGCGCCGATTCGCCCCGTTCCTCCTGCACGGCGTAACCGGCAGCGGGAAGACGCACGTGTACATGGAGGCGATCGCCCACGCGCGCGGGCAGGGCCGCGGGGCGTTGGCGCTCGTCCCGGAGATCGCGCTTACGCCGCAGCTTGCCGGTCGGTTCCGCGTGAGGTTCGGCGACGACGTGGCGGTGCTCCACTCCGGCCTTAGCGAACGCGAGCGGCTGGCGGAATGGCAGCGGGTCCGCTCCGGTGGCGCCGGCGTCGTCGTCGGTGCGCGTAGCGCGGTGTTCGCGCCAGTGCGCGACCTGGGCGTCGTCGTCGTCGACGAGGAGCACGAGCCTTCGTACAAGCAGGAAGATCGCCTCCGGTATCACGCGCGCGACCTCGCGCTCGTGCGCGCCCGCGAGGCGAGTGCAGTCGTGGTGCTCGGCAGCGCGACGCCGTCACTCGAAACGCTGCGGCGCGCGCAGGAAGGCAAGCTGCGAACGTTGCGCCTCGCGGAGCGCGTCGACGGCCGCGCCCTGCCGCCGGTCGAGATCGTCGACCGCAAGACGACGTTGCGCGGTTCCGGCGAGCCCACGCTCATCACGCCGGCGCTGGCGGACGCGTTGCTCGAGACGGTCGCCCGGCGCGAGCAAGCGATCCTCTACCTGAACAAGCGCGGCCACGTCCGCAGCCTGCTGTGCCGCTCGTGCGGCGCCGCGCTGGGATGTCCGAATTGCTCGGTCGCGCTGGTGCTGCACCGCGCGGGCCGCATGAGTCTGCAGTGCCACCTTTGCGGTCACGAGGAGCTGCCGCGGCCGTGTGCCGCGTGCGGAAGCGACAATCTCGTCCCGCTCTCGGCGGGCACGGAACGCGTCGAGGAGGAGCTGCGCGCGCTGCTGCCGTCCGCGCGCGTCGCGCGCCTCGACCGCGATTCCGCCGCCGGCCCGGGCAAGGCGGCAGCGCTTCTCGCGCGGTTCGCACGGCGCGAGATCGACGTGCTGGTCGGCACGCAGATGATCGCGAAAGGACACGACTTTCCCGGCGTCACCCTCGTCGGCGCGCTCGACGCCGACGGGCCGCTTCATCTGCCGGATTTTCGAGCGGCCGAGCGGTGCGTGCAGCTTCTGTCCCAGGTCGCCGGCCGAGCCGGACGCGGCGAGCAACCCGGGCGCGTCCTGCTCCAAGCTTTCCGTCCCGACGACGCTGCCGTGCGCGCCGCCGCGGCGCACGACTACGAAGGCTTCGCGCGTGCAGAGTTGCCTCGCCGAGCCGCGCTGTCGTTTCCGCCCTATGCGCGGCTCTGCGTCGTCCGGCTGCAGGGGAACGTGGAGGCGCGCGTGCACGCGGCGGCGGAGCGCTTGGCGTCGCGCGCCGCGAGCCTGATCCGCGCGGGCGAACGCGCCGACGTGCTCGGCCCCGCGCCCGCGCCCATCGCGCGCATCCGAGGGAAGCACCGGGTCCAACTCGTGCTCCGCGCGCGGGAGCACGCGCCCTTGCACCGCCTCTGCCGCGCACTCGAAGCCGTGCCGCTGCCCGCCGGTGTCGAAGCAGCGTTCGACGTCGACCCGGTCGCATTGTTGTGAGTCTGGGACGGGCGGAGCCGGGCAGGCGAGCGAGCGGGCAATCCGGTCGCGAATCGGAAACAGCGCCAGCGGAATCCTTGCTGCGGCCCCTCTGGGGCAAGACTATACTTTCCTGCTTCCCGGAGGGACGAGCGGAATGGCGCTGCGCGAAATCATCATCTACCCCGACCCCCGCCTCAAGCAGAAGGCGAAGCCCGTGGCCGAGGTGGACGCAACCGTCCGCCGGCTGTGCGACGACATGGCCGAGACGATGTACGACGCCAACGGTGTCGGTCTCGCCGCTCCCCAGATCGGCGTCCTGCAGAACGTCATCGCCATCGACGTCGAGCAGCGCGCGCCGGCGGACGGCGAGCCTGCGAAGCCGAAGGGTGAAGGCCTCTTCTGGCTGATCAATCCCGTCATCAAGGTCGGCGAGGGCGAGTTCACCTATACCGAGGGCTGCCTTTCCATCCCGGACGAATACGAGGAAGTCACCCGATTCGGCCACATCGTCGTCGAGTACCTCGGCCGCGATGGCAAGCAGCACCGCCTCGAGGCAACGAACAACCTGCTCTCCGTGTGCGTCCAGCACGAGATGGACCACCTGCACGGCAAGCTGTTCGTGGACTACCTGAGCACCCTGAAGCGCGAGTTGATCCGGCGCCGGATGAAGAAGCTCAAGACGCAGCGCGAGGCCGAGCGCAAGGGCGAGGCTACCGCGCTCTGAGTCGGACCGACGGTCGACGCAGCGCGGCGCGGTGAAACCTTCCCGCGCGGCGGAGATCTGTCACCAGTGGTGCGTCTCGGGTGTCATCGCACCCGTGGAAGTGTCCGCGCCGACCGGGAGCCGGATGCGCAGAGTCCTCCTCGCGGTGGTGCTCGCGGCCGCGGCGCACGCCGAGCAGCCGCAGCCAGTACTGCTCGCCCTGACGCAGGGCACCCTGCGCTACACGGTCGTTCACAAGCTGCACGAGGTGACCGCGACCACGCGCGAGGTCGAAGGGCTGGCGAAGCTCACGCCCGGACAGCCGACGCTGGTGCAGGTCCGCGCGCCCATCAAGACCTTCGACAGCGGCAACTCGAACCGCGACGCGCACATGCGCGAAGCGACGCACGAACCGCTCCATCCCGTCGCCGAAGTGAAAGGGACGCTCCCGTCGATCACGCTGCCGCTCGACGGGCCTCGTGACCTCACGCTCGATGCGCGCGTCGAGCTGAATGGCGTGCAGCGGAAGGAGGCGATCCCGGTGCACGTGGAGCCCGCGGGCCCCCGTGGAGTGCACGGCACGTTCTCGTTTCCCATCAGCCTCGACGCGTACGGCGTCGAGCGCCCCGAGCTGTTGCTCATCAAGATCGACGATCGCGCGGTGATCGCCGGCGACGTCGTGTTCGAGGCCCGACCTTGAGGTACGCGGCAGCGCTCTGCCTCTGCGGTCTGTGCGCGTGCGCGTACCCTGTGGACCGCGCGGACTGCGCGATCGACACGGATTGCGGAGCGAACGCGTTCTGCATCGCGGGCAGCTGCAGGGAGGGCTCCCGGACCTGCCCGACGCTGCAGGCGAGCTACTCGAGCATCGATTCGAATCTCTTTCGCGTGAGCTGCGGCACCTCGGGGACCAAGGCCGTGAACTGTCACTCGACCGACGGCGCCGCGTCCGCGAGCTTTCTCGATCTGACGGGCGATGCGTATCCGCGGCTGATCAACCGGACCGCGGTGAACCCGCTGGGAGATGCGAAGAACCTGGTGCTGGTCATCCCCGGCGATCCGGACAACAGCTTTCTCGTGCAGAAGCTCCGGCTGACGACGGCGCTCGACCCGCACCTGGGAAGCGGCATGCCGGCGGATGCGCCCGGGTCGATCTGCCAGACGACCGTCGACACGGTCGCGCAGTGGATCCGCGACGGCGCGGCGAGAAACTGATGCGCGCGCCGATGCTCGCCGCCGTGGGCATGACGTTCGCCGTGTCCCACGCGTCCCTCGCGCAGACCGGCGCACCGGCCCCGCGGGGAACGCAGGCGCCCGAGCAGCAGCAAACGCCGCCGAACGAAGCACAGCAACCCGCGGAGAAGGCGCAAGGCGCGGAAGAAAAGAAGCAGGGCGGCGCACAGGGACAGGACTTCGAGCTGCTGGGGCCGCGCAAGGCACCGGACGAGGCGACGCGAGCGCGCGACGAGGCGCTGATGCGGCAGCTCGGACGGCGCCGGACGATGCTGCAGCTCCACCAATTCGGCGGGTACGCCACGATGGCGACGCTCACCGTGGCCGTCGTGCTCGGTCAGATCAACTACCTCGACAAGTACGGCGGCGGTGGCGACACCGGGCGTTGGATGACTCCGCACACGATCGCTGCCCTCACCGCCACCGGCGTCTTCGCCGCGACGGGCCTGCTCGCGATTCTCGCGCCCAGCCCGCTGGAGAAGCCGCTCCGCGTCGACACGGCGACCCTGCACAAGATCGCCATGGCGGTCGCGACGGCGGGCATGGTGACGCAGATCGTGCTGGGGCCGATCATCGGAAGCAAGGAGGGACAGCTCTCGCAACGCGACTTCGCCCTCGCCCACCAGATCGTCGGCTACACGACGCTGATTGCGACGTACACCGGTTTTCTGGTCCTCACCTTCTGAGGCTTCCCATGGCGGATGGAATCACGCGCCGCAAGCTGGTCCAGAGAGCCGCCGTCGTCGTATGCGCGCCCGTGCTGGCGCGCGGAGTCTCGGGTTGCGCGCGCCGCACCCCGCCCGATCGGGACGTCCGCGCCGGATCGCTCGTCGACGGGCGGCTCGTCGTTCCGCGATCCGCAGCGCCTGAGCTCGAGCGAGCAGGCGGCGCCGTCGTGCTGCACAACACCTGCGCTCCGCAGCCCGTGCTCCTCGCGAACACCGGAACTGGCTTCGTGGCGCTCCAGGCCATCTGTCCGCACGCGGGCTGCGAGCTGGCATGGGTGGGAGAGGATCAGCAGGCGGAATGCCCGTGCCACGGGTCGCGATTCGCCGGCGACGGAACGGTGCTCAACGCGCCGGCGCGCACCGACGTCCAAGCGTATCGGGCGGATGCCGACCCGACCACGGGAGACATTCTCGTCCACCTGTTCGCCGGCGACGGCATCTTTCCCGCCGTCCAGGACGGAAAGGTCGTGTTCCCGGTGGCCAATTACCCGGCGCTGCAGCAACCCGGCGGAGCGGTCCTCGGGCAGCCGGAAGGACTCAACGGACCCATGCTCGTCACGCGCCCGACCGACACGGGGGAGCTCGTCGCCCTCTCCGCAGTCTGCACACATCAGCAGTGCACGGTGCAGCCTGTTCCCGGCCAGAGCGGATCGAGCCTGTACTGTCCGTGTCACGGGTCGAGATTCGACTTGCACGGCAACGTGACGCAGAACCCCGCGACGGTTCCACTGGCGAGCTTCCCCGTGACCGTCGACGGCTCGGGGACCGCAACGGTCACGGTCGGCTCGATTTGCTCCTGACTGCGGTTTCGGCGACAACGGCGGTATGCCCCCGCCGCCTTCGGATCCCGAGTCGAGAAGCGCCTGCCTCGCGCGGCTGCGCGAAATGGACGCCGCGCTGGCGCAGATGGAGCGCGAGCTGCCCGAGGACGTGCGCGCCGTAGGCACCGAGGCACGGCGCCGCGTCCACGATTGCCTGCGCCGGCTGGGCAGCGGTGCCGACAACGGCTTCGAATCGCTGACCGCCGCCGTCGAGGAAATCTCGCGGATGATGGACTCGCTGACGGCGCGCCTGCTGCTCGTCCCGTGGGACGGACACCCGAAGCGCGGACCGCTCGAGAGCTGACGCTTCTCACCGCCGACGCGTCGTGCGATGCGATCGGCGTGGACGACCCGACCCGGACGCATCACCGGATCGACGCGCTGCCGGCGTGGAGGCGCTTCGACGACGTCGAGTGCACGGTCTCGCATTTGCTTCGCTTTCCGCACCCGGCGCTGCGCGGCCTGCGCTACGGCGAAGCGCTCCTGCAGGGCATCGCGGCGCGCGGGATCGCGCCCGGCCCCGACGGGGTTCTCGAGATCGGGGGCGGAGCAGGACACATCGCGGAGGCCGCGTGGCGAGGCGACGCGGGGCCGTACACCGGCTCGCGATGGATATCGCTCGATCTGTCGCCGGCCCTGATACGGGCGCAGCGCCGCCGCATGCTCGGCGTCGGTGCGGACCGAGCTTCGGTCCCGCGCGGTGCGCACGAACGATGGCATGGCGTGCGCGCCGACGCCATCGCGTTGCCGCTGCGGCAGCGATCGTTTGGTGGGCTCATCCTCGCCAACGAGGTCCTCGCGGATCTTCCGGTGGACGCGGGCGTGAACGTCGGCGCCGCGCAGCTCGTCCGCGAAGCCGCGCGGGTCCTCGCTCCCGGTGGCGCGGCCGTTTCGTAGAGTTCGGCGGCGACTTCGCGCCATCTCCGGTGCTCCTGACCGCGGGCTTCGGAAAGGGAGCTCACACCGAGTGGTCGATCGACTTCCGGCACCTGCGCGCGACCGGAGCCGACTGCGGTCTCGACGTACATGAGATTCCGTTGCACGAGCTTCTCGCCGCCGACCTATCGGTGCGGTGCGCGAGCTACACAGACCTGTGGCGTCTTCGCCGGCTGGTGCGATGCGAGGTCTTCGCCGCTCCCGCCGAAGAGGTACGCAGGCGTTACCCGCTCCTGTCGCGAATCCTTGGCCTCGAGTTGCCGCGCTTAGGCTCCCCGACATGGCCCGACGCGCACGCCAGAGGTGGCCTTGCCCAGCTCTTCCGCGCGCTGCTCCTGCGGCAGCGGCGGTAGCATCCCGGAGGAGGCGGACGGCCGCCGGGCTGCCCACGTCAGAGTGACAAGGGGCCGCCCTTTCCTTATGTTCCCGCCCTCATGCCGGGCACGAAGGCGAGGAGGGTCAGGACCGGAGCGGAGATCCGCGAGGCGTTCCTGCGGTTCTTCGAGGAACGCGGCCACCGCCGCGTGAAGAGCTCGCCGCTCGTGCCGCAGAACGACCCCACGCTGCTCTTCACCAACGCCGGAATGGTGCAGTTCAAGGACGTCTTCACGGGCCGGGAGGAGCGCGACTACAGGCGCGCCGCCTCCAGCCAGAAGTGCGTGCGCGCGGGTGGAAAGCACAACGACCTGGAGAATGTCGGGTTCACCGCGCGCCACCACACGTTCTTCGAGATGTTGGGGAACTTCTCCTTCGGCGACTACTTCAAGAAGGAAGCGATCGCGTGGGCGTGGGAGTTCGTCACGGGCACGCTCGCGCTTCCCGTCGAGCGCCTCGCCGTGACGGTGTTCCGCGAGGACGACGAGGCGGAAGAGCTGTGGCGCAAGACCGGAGTGCGCAAGGAGCGGATCTTCCGGCTGGGAGAGAAGGACAATTTCTGGGCGATGGGTCCGACGGGTCCGTGCGGTCCTTGCAGCGAGATCCACCTCTACCGCGTCCCGGACGAGGCGACCGTCGCGCACATCGACGACCACGCGCAGCGGTTCTTCGTGCAGAACGCGGTCGCCGACAGCGATTCGTGGATGGAGATCTGGAACCTCGTCTTCATGCAGTTCGAGCGCAAGGAGCCGGAGGGTCCGCTCTCGGCGCTCCCCAAGCCGTCGATCGATACCGGCGCCGGGCTCGAACGCGTCGCGGCGGCGGTCCAGGACGTCGCTTCGAACTACGACACCGACCTGCTGCAGCCGCTCATCCAGGAAGCGGCGCGGATCAGCGGCAAGCGCTACTCGCCGACCGACGCGCTCGATGCGCACGGCGATTCCGCCTCCATGCGCGTGGTGGCCGACCACTCGCGCGCCGCTTCGTTCCTCATCGCGGACGGCGTCCTTCCCTCGAACGAAGGACGTGGGTACGTCCTGCGACGCATCCTCCGGCGCGCCATCCGCCATGCGCAGCGCCTGAGCAACGACTCGTCGCTGTACGCGCGCGTGTGCGGCAAGGTCATCGAGACGATGTCGGACGTGTACCCCGAGCTGTCCGACGCGCGCGTTCGCATCGTCGATACGGTCCAGCACGAGACGGACGCGTTCCTGCGCACGCTCGACCGCGGTAGCGCCATTCTCGCGGAGGAGATCCAGCGACTGGGGAAGGGCAAGCAGATCCCGGGCGACCTCGCGTTCAAGCTCTACGATACGTATGGGTTCCCGCTCGACCTCACGCAGGTGATCGCCGCCGAGAGCGGTTCGACGGTCGACGAGGCCGGGTTCGAGAAGCTGATGGAGGAGCAGCGCACGCGCGGTTCGTTCGCGGGGTCGGGCGAGGCGGCTGTCGGCGACGTGTACAAGCAGCTCGCCGGCGCCGTCGGGGAATCCGAGTTCCTCGGATACGAGCACGTCGCCTCGCACGGAACGCTGAAGACCGCGATCGTGGCGGGACAGCGCGTGCATCGCGTCGTCGCCGGAATGGAGGCGGAGCTCGTGTTCGTCCGCACTCCGTTCTACGGTGAGTCGGGAGGGCAGCTCGGAGACCAGGGATTCATCACCGGGAGCAGCGGGCGCGCCCAGGTGATCGATACGCAGAAGCCCGTCGGCCAGCTCATCGTGCACCGCGTGAAGATGCTCGAGGGGGCGTTCGAGGTCGGTGAGACGCTGGAGCTGATTGTCGACAAGGGCCGCCGCGCGGGATTGCGACGCAACCACAGCGCGACACACTTGCTGCACCGCGCGCTGCGCGAGCTGCTCGGCGAGGGCGCGAAGCAGGCCGGCTCCGTCGTCGCTCCCGACTACCTGCGCTTCGACTACACCTCGTACCAGCCACTCTCGGAAGAGCAACGGATGCAGATCGAGGCGCGGGTGAACCAGCTCGTCTGGGAGAACTACCCCGCCGCGACGAAGTTGATGGATCCGGACTCGGCCGTGAAGTCTGGGGCCATCGCGTTCTTTGGGGACAAGTACACGCAACTTTCGCGCGTGCGCGTCCTGCAGATCGGGCCCTCGGTGGAGCTGTGTGGCGGGACGCACGTGGCGCGCTCGGGCGACATCGGCCCGTTCAAGATCCAGAGTGAAGGCGCGATTGCGGCGGGCGTGCGCCGCATCGTGGCGGTGACCGGGCCCGAGGCCGTGGCGCAGGTGCACGAGGAGGAGAAGCAGCTCGCGCGCGCCGCGGCGGCCCTGCGCGGATCGCCCAGGGACGTTGCGGTGAAGGCGGAGCAGGCGGCGGCGCGCATCAAGGAGCTGGAGCGGCAGCTGGAGCAGCTGCAGCGCAAGGCCGCGACTGCGAAGAGCACCGAGCTGGCCCAGGGCGCACGCGACGTGAACGGCGTGAAGGTGTTGGCCGCGCGCCAGGAGAACGGCGACATCGAACACCTGCGCGAGCTGGCGGACAAGCTTCGCGATCAGCTGAAGAGCGGAATCGTCGTGCTCGGCGGCGAAAAGGACGGCAAGGCGATCCTGCTCGTCGCCGTCACACCGGATCTCTCGAAGAAGTATCCCGCGGGAAATCTGGTGAAGGAGCTTTCGAAGACGCTCGGAGGCCGCGGAGGCGGCAAGCCCGAGCTGGCGCAGGCGGGCGGCGGCGATCCGGCGCAGCTCGACGCGACGCTGGCGCGCGCCTACGAGCTCGTCCGCGCCTGAGTCCCGGCGCGGCGTCGCGCTGCATGCGACACCATTAGAACGCGATCGGCGCGTGCGCCAGCCGTAGCAAAACGAGAAGGCGTCCGAGAATGAAACGGCACGTGCTCTCCGCGGCGAGAGGCGAGCACACCGGCACGGAGCGTGCAACCGCGTGCTGCGCCGTTCGGCGGCTGC
>Ga0209474_10004719_pt1 | contig 11718 bp, 12 predicted proteins | sample GraSoiAngelo_145_FD_185902 | JGI IMG/M metagenome (GOLD analysis project Ga0209474, IMG submission 185902) | Grasslands soil microbial communities from the Angelo Coastal Reserve, California, USA - 14_1009_05_20cm (SPAdes) (version 2) | ecosystem: Environmental > Terrestrial > Soil > Grasslands...
GACATCGCCTCGACGCCGAGCTTGTCGCCGAGCTTGCGCATGCTGAGCGACTCGAATCCGCCTCGATCGGCGAGGCTGATGGCGGCACGCAGGATCCGCTCCCTGGACAAGGCTGCGCGGCGCTTTGCCGCTTGTTTAGCTTGCGTCGCCATTGCTTTACCGCCGATAGCATACACCGTAAGTCGATACAGGCTTACGCTGTATGTGGTACGCTTACGCAACAAGCTTACGGTGTAAGCACAAGCCCAACAGGGCGAAAGGAAGTGGAGCCAATGATTTCAACGGAGATTCGTGCAACGACGACAAGAACAACCACGATGAAGGCCATTGTTCAAGCCAAGTACGGCACCTCCGAGGTGCTGGATCTTCGGGACATCGCCAAGCCCGAGATCGGGGACAGCGAAGTGCTTGTGCGAGTTCGGGCCGCCGGCGTCAACCCCGGTGACTGGGCGATCATGGGCGGCCTGCCGTATATCGCCCGCCCGGTGTACGGGCTAGGCAAGCCAAAGAACCGGGTTCGAGGGACGGATGTGGCGGGACAAGTGGAGGCCATCGGCGGGGCCGTGACGCGGTTTCGGCCGGGCGACGAGGTCTTCGGTTCGTCCAGGCAACTCGGCGGTGCCTTCGCCGAGTATGCGGCCGTCTCCGAAGATGCGCTCGCACCCAAGCCGACCAACCTCACCTTCGAGCAAGCGGCGGCCGTCCCGATGGCGGGTTACGTCGCCCTGCAGGCGCTGCGGGATCACGGCAAGGTCAAAGCCGGGCAGAAGGTCCTGGTCAACGGCGCCTCTGGTGGCATCGGGACCTTCGCGGTGCAGATCGCGAAGTCGTTCGGAGCGGATGTGACCGGCGTCACGAGCACGAGAAGACCTGGTCCGATCACTCGGCGCAGACCATGTCATCGATTACACCAAAGAGAACTTCACGCGGACGGGCCTGCGTTACGACTTCATCCTCGACAACGTGGCGAACCACTCACTGTCCGACCTCCGACGCGCACTCGCTCCCCAGGGGATGCTCGTGCCGAACGGCGGGGGCTTCGACCATCGGTGGATCGCCAGTGGGGGTCGCCTTATCAGCGCGAAGGTGTCGTTTGCGTTCGTGAGCCAGAGCCTGGCGACCTTCATCGTGTCGCCGAAGCAGGAGAACCTGGTTGTTCTGACGGAGTTGATCGAGAGCGGAAAGGTCACACCGGTCATCGACCGAACCTACCCGCTGAGCGAGATCCGTCAGGCGATCGACCATGTCGGCGGGGGACACGCGCGAGGGAAGGTCGTCATCACCGTAAGCAACGGCGTCACATCATGATCGCGACCAAACCGACGACCAATGGCCACGGACCCACAACCGGGCAAACCCGGAGTGGAGGCAAGATCGCCTTCACCTCGCCGAAGCGCCTCGCGAGACTCGCCGGCGTCCTCTACCTGCTCGTCGGCATCTTCGGCGGCTTTGCCCAGGGCTTTGTCTACCCGAAGATCTATGTTGCCGGCGACGCGGCGACCACGGCTGCCAACCTCATCGCGAACTCCGGACTCGTGCGTCTGGGCGTAGTCGCCGACTTCTTCGACAACGTGATCTGGGTCTTGCTCGCCTTGGCTCTCTTCGCGCTCCTAAAGCATGTGAACAAGAACGCGGCGCGCGCGATGGTCGTCCTCGTCGCCATCGGGGCCGGCATCACGATGCTCAACGCGGTATTCGAATTTGAGGCCTTGCGGGTTGCAACTGGAGCCGTCAACCTGGCCGGCTTCGGGGCGGCGGGTTCGAATGCGCTGGCACTGCTCTTGGTCGACGCCCAGCACTACGGGCTCCTCATCGCGTCGATCTTCTTCGGCCTGTGGCTGGTACCCCTGGGTTACCTCGCCTACAGGTCAGGGTGGTTTCCCAGGGCCCTCGGCGTCACGCTCATCGTGGGTGGCGCCTGCTACCTCGTCGACATGCTCGCCGCATTCTTGCTTCCCGACATCGGGAAAGCGATTCATGGCTACGTCAACATCGCGTCAGCCATCGCGGAAATCTGGATGGTCGGATACCTGCTCGTGATCGGCGTGAAGATATCAACGCCAGGCGAGCGCCTCGTTCCCAAGGAGGGGAGATCATGATCGATGCCAAACTGACGACTAATGGGCGTGTGTCGACAGAGTCGCACACCCCGGTAGTGGCGAAAGCCAAATCCCGTGAATTGGCAGGGTCTCGGATGACGTATTCGAGGCTGATTGGAGCACTGTTTCTGGTCGGGTTTCTCACTTACGGCGTGGGCTCCGGCCTGGTGACATCCCTCGTCGGCGGGTCCAACTTTCTGTCGACGATTGCGGCGAGTCAAACCATCCTGGTCATCGGAGCCTTTCTGATGTTCCTGAACACCGGCGTGGATGTGGCGAAGGGCGTCCTGTTCTTCCCGATCCTGGAGAAGCACAGCAAGAGAACCGCCCTGGCCTACCTGGCCACGATGATCGTCGAGGTCGTCCTGCTGAGCATCGGGGTGCTCGCTCTCCTCCTGATCGTTCCCCTGGCCAAGCACGCTGGTGAGGCTGGGGCGCAAACCCTCGGGGCAATTCTGGTCCAGACGAACGCCACGGCCTACCAGATGGGCGAGATGACGCTCGGAGTCGGGGCGGTATTCCTGTGCTTGCTGTTGTTCCGGACCCAACTGATCCCTCGGTGGCTGGCGATTTCGGGCTTGATCGGCTACCCGGTTCTCGTTGCTGGGACGATCGCCGAAATCTTCGGGCTCCACATCGGCCTCTATCTCACGATCCCCGGTTTCTTCTTTGAGCTGGTGCTGCCATTCTGGCTCTTCTTCAAGGGTTTCAAGCCGGCAGCCTACCAAGGGGTTTGAGGCACGGACCATGGCCCGCACTCTCTCGATGGCCGGTAAGGTCGTCCTGATCACCGGCGGCACCGGCGGAATTGGCAAGGCCACCGCGATCGGGCTTTCCGCGATGGGCGCGCGGGTCGGCATCACGGGGCGCGATCTGGTACGCGCCGAACAGGCCGCCGCCGACATTCGCTCTGCGTCAGCGAACTCGGCCGTCGACGCCTTCGCCGCCGACATGACCTCTCAGGCCGAGGTCCGTCGGCTCGCCGTCAGCGTCCTGGATGCTTACCCACGACTCGACGTGCTGGTCAACAACGTCGGCGGGTTCTGGGCACACCGACACGCGACCGCCGACGGCCTGGAGCGCACCTTCGCCCTCAACCACCTCGCCCCGTTCCTGCTCACCAACCTGCTTCTGGACCGGCTCAAAGCCAGCGCACCAGCGCGGGTCGTCACCGTGTCCTCCGGTGCACAGTCGATGGGTCGAATCGACTTTGACGACCTGCAGGGCGCTCGCAGTTACTCTGGGCAGCGCGCCTATAACCAGTCCAAGCTCGCCAACGTCATGTTCAGCAACGAACTGGCCCGCCGCCTCGACGGCACTGGCGTCACGGCCAACTCCCTGCACCCCGGCGTCGTCCGTAGCAACTTCGGCGCTGAAGACCAAGCCCGCTGGTTCGCTGTCATGAGCCGCGTGATCCTCCCGTTCCTGAAGACGCCGGCGCAGGGTGCCCAGACGTCGATCTATCTGGCCTCTTCACCGGAGGTGGATGGCGTCACCGGCCAGTTCTTCGCTAACCGCAAGAGCAAGAGGCCCAACACGATCGCCTTCGATACCGAAATGACAGCCGAACTGTGGAACGTCACCGCCGCCCTGGTCGGCGTGACACCGGTAACCCCCGTCACACAACCAGGAGGCGTCACGTGAAAGGAACACTCGACCTCATCACCCGTCCAACCACCTCAGAGGCTCGACCGCCAAATGAACCCTTTCGGCCGGGGAATTCACGCCACCCGAGTAAAGGCCACATTGGCCTGATCGTTGCCGGCTCCCTGCTCAGCGGGTTGGTTCGACCGCCAAATGAACCCTTTCGGCCGGGGAATTCACGCCACCCGAGTAAAGGCCACATTGGCCTGATCGTTGCCGGCTCCCTGCTCAGCGGGTTGGTTGCTGCGATTGTTCTGGTCGCCGGCCCGCTGGGCGGGTCGCAAGAACACGTCATTACCGGTGCGGTGCTGCTCGCCTTCGCCTTTGGTTGGTCGCTACTGGCAGTCCTCTCCACGCTTTGGACCGACCAACCGCAGCGATGGGCAATAGTGCCCGCCGCGTTCATGGGCCTGTTCGGCGCCGGCCTCATCGTCTTCGCACCTGACGCGAGGGCGCTGAATGTCGTCAGCTGGGCATGGCCACTGCCGGTATTTGCCCTCGTCGTGTGGATGATCGCCATTGCGCGGCGTCAGCTGCGCAGCCATGCCCGCCGGTGGCTCCTCTATCCGGTGTTTGGTGTGCTGGCACTTGCCGCACTTGGCGGCGCCTGGCAGACGGTCTCAGCCGCGGTCGACCGCGCGAGCGCGGTCATGCCTGGGCAATTGATCGACGTGGGCGGCCACCGACTCTACCTGCACTGCACCGGTTCGGGCAGTCCTACCGTGGTGTTGCAATCAGGCGCCGGCGAGTCCTCCGCCTACTGGGGGTGGATCGCGCCCGCCGTTGCACGCGATACCAGGGTGTGCGTCTACGACCGCGCGGGTCGCGGCTTTAGCGAACCCGCGCCGAGTCCGCAGGATGGCATCGGCGCCGCCACCGACCTGCACACCCTGCTGGATCGAGCTCATGTCGCCGGACCATACGTCCTCGTCGGTCACTCGTCGGGGGGCTCATACGTGCAGATCTTCGCCGCCCGCTACCCCGATCAGGTCGCCGGGATGGTCCTGTTGGATGGGCAGTCGCCCAATGTCCTGACCAAGCTGCCAGGCTTCCCTGCCTTCCTCAACAACTATCGCACTGCTACGGCGTTGTTCCCCTCACTCGCCCGCATCGGGGTGTTTCGGCTCGCCGACCTGTCGAGCTATGGCAGTTTGCCGCCACAGGCTCGAGACGAGGAGCGTGCGACCCAGTCCAGCCCGGAGCTGGCCCGCAGCCAGCACGACGAGTTTGCCGAATTGCAGACCGCCCTCAAGCAGGCGCAAGCGCTCAAGAGTCTCGGTGACAAGCCACTGATCGTGGTCACCGCCGCGAAGGAGGCTCAGGAAGGATGGCTGCCATTGCAGGACGAGATGGCCGGGTTGTCAACGAACAGCATCCACCGTGTCTTGCCAAACGCGACTCACGCCTCGCTGATCGAAGACAAGGGCGATGCCGACATGGCCAGCCAGGCGATTCGCGATGTCGTCGAATCGGTTCGGGCCGCGACACCGCTGACCAAGCCGTAAAGGGAGGCTGGCGGCCATCGAGATCGAAGACCGACTCGCCTTTCACGAGGGTGCAGAATAAGGGTTCACCCGGCAGGCAGATGGCTCGGGTGACGATTCAACGTGATCAAGCGAATAGAGGAGGCAAACTATGGCGGAAGCCAAAACCGCAGTCGCGAACAAGCCAACGTGGGTCGATCTTTCGACCACCGATGCTGCCGCGGCTCGTGAGTTCTACTCGAAGTTGTTCGGCTGGAAGATCGAAGTCGATCCCGATCCACAGTACGGCGGCTACGGGATGGCAGAGGTGGGTGGCAGAAGGGCAGCCGGAATTGGGCCCAAGATGTCACCGGACGCGCCGACCGCGTGGTCGATCTACATCGCCACCGATGACATCGACGGCCTGGCCAAGAAGGTACAGGCCGCGGGCGGGAAGGTAGTGGCGCCGCCATTCGACGTCGGTGAGCAGGGACGGATGGCCGCCTTCCAGGATCCCAGCGGCGCCGTCATCTCGGCCTGGCAGGGTGGCGCGATGAACAGCCAAATGCCGATAGGCGAGGCCAACACGTTTGGGTGGGCGGAACTGAGCGCCCGTGGCGTCGACAAGGCGATCCCCTTCTATCAGAAGGTGTTTGGCTGGACCCCGAAGGCCAATGACATGGGCCCGGGCCAACCGGCGTATACCGAGTTCCAGCTTGGCGGCGAAAGCGTCGCCGGCGGCCAGGAGATGCAGGCCATGGTTCCGCCGCAGGTGCCGAGCTACTGGCTCGTGTACTTCACGGTTGCCGACGTCGACAAGTCGTTCAAGACGGCCACGCAGGCCGGCGCGCGCGAACTGGTCGCGCCGATGGAATTCCCCGGCGGACGTTTCGCGATCCTCACCGATCCGCAGGGCGCCTCGTTCGGGCTGCTCAAGATGGCTCCGCGCTAGCCAGAATTTTCAGAACGCGGGCCGGCGCCGCCGCCGGCCCGCGTCGCCTTTCCCGAGTGTTAGCGTGGCGGCATGTCCGACGGCCCGGCCGCGACGTTTGTTCCCGTGACGCTGCGCGAGCCACCGCCGCAGGTGCAGTGGGGCCCCGAAGCCCTGCGCATGTCTGGTCTCGAGCTAATGCGCGCGGCGCGCGATCGCCGGCTCCCCGAACCGCCGATCACCACGTTGACCGGTCTCCGACCCACCGATGTCGGCCTGGGCAAGACGACCTTCGCGATGCCCGCAAGCCCCTGGTGGCAGTCCGGAGCCGGCGTCTTCCTCGCCGGCACGCTGGCGTTCGTCGCGGATGCGCCACTCGGCTGCGCGATTCTCACCAGCGCGCCGCCGGGTACCGCCGTCTCCACCTCGCAGCTCTCGGTCAACTTCCTGCGACCGGCCGGGATACGCAGCCAGATCCTGATCGCGCGCGGCCGCCTGATTCACGAGACGCGCACCACCGGCCTGGCCGAGGCGTTTATCGAGGACGGCCGGGGGCGACTTCTCGCCCATGCCACGTCGCGTTGCATCCTCAGCCCGATTCCAGCCGCGCTCGCGGAGGCGCTCGCCGGCCAGCAGGCCCCGGCGATCCGAACTAACGGGCAACCAGCTCCCCATCTGACCGCGCCGGAGGGCGAGGTCTACGGGCAGGAGGTCTGGGACACGACGCCCGGGATTGAGCTGATGCGCCGCTTCATCGACGGGCGCTTTTCGCCACCGGTATTTCGTCTCATGGGAATTCGCGGCATCGGTCTCTCTGAGGGGGAGATGACGGTTGCCATGCCGGTCTCCGGATGGCTTCTCAATGCCTTCGGCGTGGTCTACGGTGGGTCCCTGGCATTGCTGGCGGACGCAGCGATCACGGTCGCCACGGTGACCATCGTTCCCCCGGCCACCGCCTTTTCGCCCCTCGATCTGAAGATCAACTATCTCCGACCGGTCTTTGCAGCCGATGGCGAACTGGTCGCGAAAGCTCGCCTCGTTCATCGAGGCCGCACGATCACGGTGGTGACCTGCGAAATTGTGAATGCGGCAGGAAAGGTTGTCGCGATCGCGAGCGGTTCCGTCCTCATCCTGCCGGGCCGGCCCTGGGATCGTCCCGTGCACGTCGAGGACGAGCTTGTCTCGACGGTGGGCGGGTAAGAGCCACGATCTAAGCCGTCCGACTCCACGCGCTGCCGGGTTGACGGAGGAATTCATCGGGTGTAGAATTCTACGCGTGATGAATTCAGCTCGGTCCAGGGCGGAGGCGGTCCTTCCGCCGCTCCTCGGCGGCCTCCTGATCCTGGTGGCGTTGATCGGGCTCATCGGGACGGCCATCAAGAACCCCCAGCCGCACGACATCCGGGTGGGGCTCGTCGGCCCGGCGCCGGCGACTCAGCAGATCTCGAGCGCGTTCGCCTCCAACGCCCCTGGGGCATTCCAATTCACGTCATACGCGTCAGAAGACAGCGCCCGGGCCGCGATCGACGGGCGCTCAGTGGATGGCGCTCTCGTCCTGGGAACGGGTGGCCCGCGGCTGATCGTTGCCGGCGCCGCGGGTGATGCGGTGACAGGCTTGATCGCTGGGGCGTTCATGAATGTCTTCAAGGCGCAAGGCCAGACTCTGACGGTCGAGACCATCCATCCGTTTTCGAGTGGCGATCCGCACGGCCTCATTCTGTTCTTCGTCATCCTCGCGGTCTTGATCTCGACGCTGGTCGCGCAAGCACTGGTCGGGCTGCGCGGCGATGCCGGTTTCGGTTTTCGGCTGATCATGGTGGCGATCTATGCGGTGATTGCGGCGCTGGTCGCAATGGGGATGGCAACCTGGCTTGCGGGCGATTACGGTTCGGGATTCTGGGTCGCGACTTGCATGCTCGCGCTGGCGTCGGCTGCCGTCGGCGCGGTGGTGGCCGGTAGCGCTCGGCTGCTCGGTGCACCCGGCGTCGCGCTCGCTGGGCTCGTCGTCGTGCTGCTCGACCTCGTCTCGTCCGGAGGACCGCTCGGCAGCCAGTTGCTTCCAGACTTCTATCGCGGGCTCGCGCCCGGAATGCCGGTGGGCCAGCTGTACAGCGGAATGCGCGGCGCGCTCTACTTTAACAATGCGGGCATCGGCGTATCGATCGCCGTACTCAGCGCCTGGCTCGCGGCTGGCCTGGTCCTGATGGTGCTCGGAGAAATGCTGACGCGTCGCGCCAGGCAGCGGGTCGCCCTGGCGACGGCCCGGTAACCCGACGGCAGATGGCGCGGACCGGCCGGCGGCCCGGTGCAGGTGGCACGCGGGAAAGAATCCTGGCGGCCGCCCGGTCGCATTTCGCCAGGGTCGGCTACGAGGGCGCCACGATCCGCGGGATCGCGGCTGCCGCGAAGGTTGACCCGAAACTCGTCCTCCATTACTTCGAATCGAAGGAGGGCGTTTTCATCGCCGCCGTCCAGTTCCCGTTCGATCCGTCCGCCGCCATCCCCCGGCTGCTCGAACCGGGACTGAATGCCCTGGGAGCGCGACTCGTGCGCTTCTTCATCGAGACGTGGGAGTCGCCGGCAGGTAGCCCCATGCTCGCGCTGATACGGTCGGTGGTATCTAGCGAGAGCGCCGCGAAGCTGCTGCGCGACTTTGTTAGCCGCGCGGTGCTGGCGCGATTGGCCGAAGCCCTCGAGCTGGATCAGCCTCGGCTCAGGGCGAGCCTGGTTGGCAGCCAATTGGTCGGCCTGGCGATGCTGCGTTACGTCGTGAAGATCGAGCCGCTCGCCTCGGCCACGCCAGCGAAAGTCGCGGCCTGGATCGGGCCCACGCTGCAGCGATACCTCACCGATCCCGCGGCGACCCGGCCTGAATCAACCATTGGAGCACGCGCTCGGCATGCAGGTCGGGCGGAAAGACCGGGTACCACACGTGCTCCACGCGGCGGTCGCGGATCACGAGGGTGAGTCGGCGCAGCAGCGTGTGGTCGGCCGCTGAAAAGGTCGGCAAGCGCATGGCCCGAGTCAGCACGAGATCCTCGTCGGAGAGGATGGGGAAGGGCAGGTGCAGCCGGGCAACAAGTTCCTGCTGGTCGGCGGTCGATTGGGTTGACAGGCCGAACACGGCTGCACCGGCTAGCTTCAATTCATTGTGATGGTCACGAAAGCCGCAGGCCTCCGGAGTGCATCCGCGGGCGCCCGGGATCAAATCCCAGTCGGGAGTGAGCTCGGGCTCGCCCGGGCGGCCGGTTCGCGGATACGCGTAGACGATGGTGCGAAAATTTCCCAGGCGCGCCAGCGAGACCATGCGACCATCGGTCGCTTGCAGTTGGACGTCTGGAATGAGCGCACCCATGAGATGCGCGGCGGCACCGTCGTCGACCGGCACCGGTAGACCGGCTGGAAGCTGGGATGGATGCGTCGGCGTGGCCAACGTGATTCCTTAGGCTTCCTGGTTTGACCCTGCGAGCATGAACGAGCCCAGCTTTACTTCCCCGGCCCGGGCGTAGGTGCTCGCGACGACCCCACTCGGCGAGATCCGGCTGTCTTTCAGCGCGAATCCAGCCGGCATCGTCCCCTCAGCAAACAGGCGCTTCCCTGAGCCAAGGGCCACTGGGAAGGTCTTGAGCCAGAACTCGTCCACCAGGTCATTCTTCAGCAACGTCTGAATCAGGTTGCCGCTACCGTGAACCTGGATCTCCGGGCCATCTTCATTCTTCAGTTGCATGATCTTGCCGGCGACATCGCCAGTGATTGGGATCGTCGTTTTCCAATCGAGATTGACTGGGCGATGCGAGACCACGTATTTCCGTGCGCGATTGATTACAGCCGCAGCTGGGTCGTCATCGCCCAGGCGGGGCCAGTGGGCGGCGAAGATGTCGAATGTCGTCCGGCCAAGGAGCAAATCCAACGGGTGTGCCATCTGCTCACCCATGAGGTTTCCCAGGACGTCGTCGAAATACGGGACTGACCATCCACCATATTTGAAGCCGCCGCTATCGTCTTCCCCTGGTCCACCGGGTGCCTGCATAACTCCGTCGAGCGTGATGAACGATAAAACAATGAGCTTTCTCATGTCTGCAGCCTCCTTGCCGGTTCTGAGGGACGAATGTTGTTGTTGAGATGGAAGACGTTCTCCGGGTCATATTTGTCTTTGAGCGTGGTCAGCCGTACAAGCTTATCCGGCGGATATGCGCGACGCACCCCTTGTTCTGAGGGACGAATGTTGTTGTTGAGATGGAAGACGTTCTCCGGGTCATATTTGTCTTTGAGCGTGGTCAGCCGTACAAGCTTATCCGGCGGATATGCGCGACGCACCCCTTCGGCGCCTTCGTCGCTGAGCGTATTGACATACTGGCCTCGCGCGAACGGATCGAGAGCGGCAGCGGTGCGCCGCGCGAGCGCGATGCGTCCGTCGTCCTCCGCGGGATCCGTCCACCGGCTCGCGGCGACGTATTCGAATGCGGTGTCTCGAAAGGCGAACGCGGTGTCCTGCTCGGGCACCTCGGCGATCGCGCCGCCGTACGCCTGCAGGCCGATGTTCGGGAGCCCTCCGCTCCGTGGCTCCCTGCGGCTGTGCAGCAGTGCCTCGATGGCATCGTCCGAGAGCTCGCGAAGGTAATGTCCCTTCCAATACCGGCGTATCGCGTGTCCTTGAGGCGTGTCGTCGATCCGTTGCAGATCGACGTATGACAGCTCAACTACGCGAAGTACCGAGCCAGCCGCTTCGATTGGAAAAGAGAGCTCGGTAATCAGGGCGGCAGTTCCGACATCGTGGAGTCGGAACTCGAATTCGGTCACGACGCCGAAGTTGCCGCCGCCGCCACGCAATCCCCAGTAGAGATCGGCATTCTCCGCCTGGCTCGCACGGACGACGTCGCCGTCCGCTGTGACCATCTCGAATGCCACGACGTTGTCGCAGGAAAGTCCGTACTGTCGGGCCAGCCACCCCATGCCGCCGCCGAGGGTGAGGCCGCCGACTCCCGTGTGGGAGACGTTCCCGGCCGTCGTTGCCAAGCCATGCGTCTGGGTCGCCCGGTCGAGCGCACCCAGCAGTGCGCCCCCCTGCACCCATGCCCGCTTCTGAATCGGATCGACACGAACCGCACCCATCGGGGTCAGATCGATCATCAGCCCATCATCCGGGATCGCCAGGCCGACCACGCTATGTCCGCCGCAACGCACGCCGATCTCGAGGCCGAGATCGCGCCCTGCCCGCACGGCGGCCTGCACGTCGGCGACAGTACGGCAGCGAGCGATGAGGCGTGGTCGCCGGTCGACCATTGCGTTCCATACGGCGCGTGCCGCGTCGTAGCCCGGATCTCCTGGCGCGAGCACGTCGCCATCGAGGGTCTTCGCCAGGCGTTCTCGGATCATCGTGCAACTCCTCCTGTTATGTGCCGGACCACGATGGTGATAAGTGGTTCTGTCAGCTATGACCGCTGTGATCGAGGAAACTCATCGCGCTAGTAGACCGCCAGGGCCACCGCTGTACCATCGACGGCAAGATGGAGTCTGAGGTCGAGTTAATCACGACCGCCGAAACTCCGACCGCCGTCGTGATCGCGACCACCACTTGGGA
>Ga0209474_10004720_pt1 | contig 11713 bp, 14 predicted proteins | sample GraSoiAngelo_145_FD_185902 | JGI IMG/M metagenome (GOLD analysis project Ga0209474, IMG submission 185902) | Grasslands soil microbial communities from the Angelo Coastal Reserve, California, USA - 14_1009_05_20cm (SPAdes) (version 2) | ecosystem: Environmental > Terrestrial > Soil > Grasslands...
ATTTCAAAGGCCGCGCATGGGAAATATTGCGCGGCCTTTTGCTTTTTTTCCGGGGAGCGCAGGCTGCCAGCCTGTAGGATTCGGCCGCTGTGCCGAATGCAATTTTTCGGCAAATTCTGATTAGAATCTTTTCGCGTGTTTAGCGGGCAAAAATCTTATCTTGCCAGTACTCTACTTTGTCGGCTTGAGTAAGGTTGAATTATGCCCGCTAAAACCGCTGAGAAGACTGGCGAAGACAAGGTCACCGCCGCCCGCAACAAAAATCTCGATCTCGCCATTCAGCAGATCGCCAAGGATTACGGAGATGGCGCCATCATGCGTCTCGGTGACGAAAAAATAGTCGATATCGACGTTATTCCGACCGGGAACATTTTGATTGATCGCGCGCTGGGCGTCGGCGGATTTCCTCGCGGCCGGGTGGTCGAAGTTTTCGGACCAGAATCTTCCGGCAAAACTACGCTTACGCTAACCGTAATCGCACAGGCGCAGAAGCGCGGCGGCCTCGCTGCGTTCATCGACGTCGAACACGCGCTGGATCCGCAGTATGCGAAGAAGCTTGGCGTTAACCTTGACGATTTGCTGGTGTCGCAACCGAGCTCGGGTGAAGAAGCACTGCGCATCTGTGAAACGCTCATCCGCTCGAATGCGCTTGATGCCATCGTGGTCGATTCGGTCGCGGCGCTGGTGACAAGGGCCGAATTGGAGGGCGAAATTGGCGATACCACCGTCGGCGCGCAAGCGCGTTTGATGAGTGCCGCGCTGCGCAAACTCACTGCCCTGATTTCGAAAGCGCGGACCTGCTGCATTTTCACCAACCAGATTCGTGAAAAAATCGGTGTCATGTTCGGAAATCCGGAGACGACACCTGGCGGCAAAGCGCTGAAATTTTACGCCAGCGTTCGTGTTGATATTCGCCGCATCGGCGCCATCAAACAGACGGATGGCGTCGTCACTGGTAACCGCACCCGGGTGAAGATTGTAAAAAACAAAGTGGCCCCGCCATTCACCGAAGCGGAATTCGACATCATGTATAACGAGGGAATTTCCTCCACCGGCGCGCTGCTCGATCTCGCGCTGGAGAAGCAAATCGTCGAGAAACGTGGTTCCTGGTTAAACTACAAGGGCACTCAGCTAGCCCAGGGCCGCGACGCCGCCAAGGATGCACTCAAGTCCGATCCGAAGCTTTATCAGGAAATCGAAGTCGCGGTGAAGGCGAAGCTGGACGAAGAGAAATAATCAGGGTGTTTCAACGCCGCTCAGGATTCCACCAAGATGGCCGGTGAGCGTGATCGCCACTAGCGCGAGGAAGGTCACTGCGAAATAGGCGAAACCTGGCGAGATGCCTTTCAAGCGGAAGCGCCAGCGCATCCAGGAGAGAAAGAAGATTAGTGAGGCCGAAGTCAGCGCGAAGATCATGTGTAATCGTAAGTTGCCCTTGATGGCTGCGCCTTCGAGTTGCCATTGCCATGCTCCCAACCCCGTAGCGATCGCTAATGGGAGGGTGACCGCGGCGCCGAGGAGATTGTAATAGGCGACAGATGCGAAAAGCGGTTGCTTACGCCAGACCGCCAACAGCTCAAAGACAGCGCTCGCCATAAAAAGCGCGATCGGAAAATGAATGATAACCGGATGCTGCGCGTGCCCAGCCAGAAGCGCGGATTTCAGATCGAACGGATTCGGAGAATGGGAAGCCGCCAGAAGTAATGTCATACTGTTTAAGGGAATTGCCGCTGCACGAGGCAGCAATGGTGCGTCACGACTTCTGGACCACGATCGTGCCAGTCATCTTCGGGTGAACTGAGCAGAAATAGGTGTAAGTCCCCGGAGCGCCTGCCGTGATGGTGAATTCCTGGTCGGTGTCCAGCGGCGGTGATTTCTTGAACTGCTTCTCCACGCTGACGACGGTGTGCGGTTCTTCATCCCGGTTGATCCACGTTATCTTTTGGCCGGATTTCACGGTCAAGGTCTGGGGATTAAAGTTGAAGTCCTTAATCTCTATTTGAGTCTTTCCGCCGGCGTCACCAGCTGTCTCCTTTATCTCGTTAGCTCGTGCCAGGAGCGAGAGGTTCAGAACAGTGATGCCGCACAGTAGTGCTACCAATTTATTTTTGAATGCAATTGTTGTCATGTTTGATTGGATCTAGCTGAGGTTGGAATCGACGATGGCCAGGGCGTTGTTGCCTTGCCGGTATTGCACGGTGGTTAGGCCAAGCACGCTGCGAAGCTTTTCGGCCGGCACCTTCATCGGACCCGGCGAGGGCGCGGTTCCTGGGGCTGGTTGAGGGAAGGCGGTAGACATGGCGCTGTGGAAAGTCACATTCCCTTCCACTTTCTGGAGCACCTGGTGGATGTGACCGTTTAGCACCGTCACTGAGCCAAAGCGTTTCAAATATCCCAGGGCGCGTTCGCTGTCGCTCGTGCCCCAGCCCCACTGCGGATAAACCGCCCAGAGAGGGATGTGTGCGAAGACCACAATCGGCGTGCTGGTTCCGAGATCCTTGACGTCGGCCTCGAGCCATTCGAGTTGCTCGTCTCCGAGTTGTCCCAAACCGCCCGCTTCGAGGTTCAGGACGTTGACCAGGCCAATGAAATGGACGCCGTTTTTGTTGAAGCTGTACCAGCCGGAGCCTTTGCCTTCCACGTTCTTCAAATACCGATCGCGGTAGAGCTTTCCGTTGTCGCTCAGGACATCGTGCTCTCCCGGAACGTAGAACACGTCCTTGGTTCGGCAGCTTTTTAATACTTCATCAAAGATGTCGAACTCCTCGGGTTTCGAGAGCTGTGTAATATCTCCGGTGTGAATGAGGAAGGATGGCGGAGTGGGCAGCGCGTTGATGCGATCGAGCGCAATCTTGAAGGTCGCCGTGACGTCTTTGTTCGCCTCTTTACTAAAGCCAATGTGACTATCGCTGATCTGTAAAAAGCTAAGATCTGTGGCGGGCAACGGCTCTGCCGCCTTTGCGATTTGAGCAAGGGTTTTCGACGCGAGCACGCCCCCGCTAACCGTCCAAAGCAAGCCGGTACCCGCCCAGGCCATGCATTGAAGGAAGCCGCGGCGATCAATGCCGTCGTGTTCGTGGTCGTGAGTAATGTAATCGGACATAATATTGGGCTTCTGTTAGGTTGGTTTAGTTGAAAAAATTGCCTTCACCTTTCTCTACTGATTCAATTTGATTTTATTCCCGAAATCTTTGCTGGTTGCGATGGTGTGCGGCGAAAAGCTGACGTTATCGGTGACAACCTGAGCCTTTGCAGCTCGCGGTGCAGATAACTTTCCCAGTCCAGCATCCTTTCCCTGAGTGTTACTCAGAAGCGCCAGAGCAACGAACATGGCACATGCCAGAGTACTCATATTCAATTGCCTGAGGAACCGGCATGCGACTGGGCTTCCTTTGGTGTCGGACCCGTGATAGGAAGCGTCAAAAGCGGAAGCGAACATAATGTTAGTTCTTTCTGTAGTTGTGTTCTCGTTAGTTAGTTGATAAAACTGATTTCAACTACCTATACCGGTTGCGGTGGAAAATATTCCATTGCGACTCAGCGCAGCGTCCGATCGACGAAATCCCGGCAGCTAGCTAGCAAAGGAAATCGGAAGCGCCAAGACACGAACCAGCGCCGTGATTGGAAAACGCTGAGGTCGCTTTTACCGTCGTGCCAGCCTTACGCCGTACTCGACGTCAGTGGTGCGAAATTTGTTCTTCGAAAAGCTGCTTAAACTGTTGCAGCTCTTTCTCGTTAATGTCGGAAACAGCCCAGTAGTTCAAGTCCGAGTCTACCCAGTGCAAGAGCTGATAACCCTGTCGGGTCATTGCCTTGGTCGATCCAGCTCTACCAGGTCCGAGCGGCCAGACAAAGAGATTAAGAAAATGCTGGCGCCTTTGATAAATTAAAGCCGCCACCGGCCGGTTATCGAGATAATCGAGACGACCACCGATTAAAGGAAATCCTTTCTCGGAAAGGTCGACCACCGCAGGTGCGAAATCGAGCTTTGCGTCCAGCCACGGCTTGACCGTGTGCTGGTCGGAGGAAGCTACGTCGGTCAGATGATTTGCCATCAACGAACGCGCATGACTGGCGATGAGTTGCGTCGCGAGGAATTGGTCGGCCTCAGGTCGCTGCGCTCGGGGTACGACGTTGAAAGCGATAATCGCCGCGAGAATGATCGCTGCGGCCAGGCCTAACCAATTCCATGGTATCTCCGAAAGAATAGACCGCGGCTCCGGCTGTCTTTTATGGAACACGACTTGAGCTCCTGGCACACCATTTCGGACCGGGTGCTCAGTTGTCTCCTCTCGCAACGAGGATTGGATTCGCTCACGTAACTCTGCAGGTGCCTTGAAATAAGGAGTCGCGTTGCCAATCGCACGAATTAGTGAACCATGCGTTTTGTAGGCTTGATCACAGCGACCGCACTCGCGCAAATGCTGTTCAATCGTCTGGCTGGTAATCGGATCCAGTTCGCAATCCAAATAACCATCCATCAGTTTTATCGCTTCTCGGCAGTCCATCTTTATATCTACTTACTCATCCGAGCGGCCAAATATTCCTTAAGTTTGTCCCGCGCGCGAGCCAGCCGCGACATGACCGTACCCAGCGGGATTTGCGCGATGTCGGCTATCTCCTTGTAGGACAGGCCTTCCTGATGTCGCAGCGCCAAGATCTCACGGAATTCGGCCGGCAATTCATCCATGGCTTCTCTAATCAGCTCCGCGTCTTCACTATGCTCCAGAATCGTCGCGGGACTCACAGACTCGTGCCCGGTCGCATGTATTTCTTCATCAAAAGGTGTTGTGAAATCAACCGCGCGGTTCTTTTTGAGCAACGTGTATGAGGTATTTCGAACGATTGTAAGCAACCAGGCCCGGCCGTTGGTTCCATGGAATCCGCTAAAAGACCTAAAAGCGCGCAGATATGCCTCTTGCACGACGTCCTGGGCATCTTGTTCGTTGCGAAGCAGCCACCTCGCCAAATTGTGCGCAGCATCAAGATGAGGGAGCATCGCTGCTTCAAAAGACATTAGCTCTTCTTTCGGAGATTGATCCGGCTCTTCGTGCTTCTTGGGGACTACGGCGAATTTCACAATCTTTGCGGTCGATTCGAAATCTTCGGTCTGCGAAGCATGTTCCGCTTTCAATGGTAAAACCATAGCAATTTTCGGGAGGTCATATCTCGACCCGGCACAGCACGTTCAGGTGGTTTGCCATTTGTTTATAAGACCGGCGCGGCCCCGTTTTATTCCAGCCTCGTGAAAGAAACTCCGGCGGGGAGGCCAATCTCACGGATATCCGCTACCGAAATGCTGCGGCACATCACTCTGTGGGAATATAAATCCATCAAATTGGTTGAATAAGCGAAGAGCAAATTACCGCTAACCAAACATGCTTATGACTCCAATGATCGCTAGCATCCTCAATCTTATGGGACCGGACATGATGGTAATCCTGCTCATTGTTTTACTTCTGTTCGGCGCGAAGAAGCTGCCTGAGCTCGCTCGGGGTATGGGCCGGGCTGTGAAAGAGTTCAGCGCAGCTCGAGATGAAATTGAGAGGGGACTGGGTCAGTCCAGCGGTGGCGGAGTAGCGCAGCCTGGCTTGTTAGACGCAAAAGCCGAGCTGCCGTCTGCCCGGCAGCCCTAGCGGCATCAACGCTTCTTGAACGCTGCCTACCAGCCGCTTTCGTTACAGGAAGGACTCCATGATCATTCGAGTGACCCGTAGGCCGCGCAAAAAGCGAATCGTCATTCTCGGCGGTGGTTTCGGCGGAGTTTATGCCGCCATGCATCTCGAGAAATTGCTGGCGCACCATGGTGCGGTCGAGATTTCCCTCGTTAGTCGCGATAATTTTTTCCTGTTCACGCCGATGCTTCACGAGATTGCCGCGAGCGATCTCGAGATCACGAATATCGTAAATCCCCTGCGTAAGCTACTTCGCAAGGTTGAGGTGTTGGTGGGCGACGTAAACGAGATCGATCTAGCAAACAAGCGGGTCCTGATTTCGCGGGGTCACAGTAATCGCATAGAACAACTTGACTACGATCATCTTGTCATCGCATTGGGGTCGGTTACCAACTTTTACGACCTTCCGGGGCTCGGAGAACTGGCGGTAGCGATGAAATCGCTCCGGGATGCCATTCAATTGCGTGCGCAAATCCTCCAACATTTGGAAGAGGCCAATTCTGAAGGCGATCCTGCCGAGCGGCGGTCGTTACTTACCTTCATGGTGGCGGGTGGCGGCTTTGCAGGGGTGGAAACGGTTGCAGCGGTAAATGACTTCGTTCGTGACGCGCTGCCGTTCTACCCCGCTCTCGCTGAAGATATGTTGCGAGTCATGCTGGTCCATTCTGGTCCCGTGATCCTACCGGAACTGGGTGAAAGTCTGGGACGATATAGCGAGAAAGTGCTCGAGAGACGCGGTGTGGAGATTCGCCTTAATACCCGGGTCAAGAGCCTGACAGAGAACAAAGTTTTCTTAGCCGATGGTGTGGCAATTCCATCGCGCACGCTGGTGTGGACGGCGGGAACCGTGCCCAGTCCCATCATTGCTTCGCTTCCGTGTGCAAAGCAGCGAGGCCGATTACTCGTAAACGAATTCTTGCGAGTTCCCGGTTGGGCCAACGTGTGGGCCGTGGGGGATTGTGCGTTTGTGCCGGACGTCAGAAATCCGGGAAAATCTCATCCGCCTACTGCGCAACATGCCATACGTGAGGGCAAAGTTGTGGCGCAGAATATCGCGGCGACACTCTTAGGTCGTCCCTTAAGATCATTTTCGTTCACGACCATCGGGTTGCTGGCTTCGATCGGTCGCCGGATGGGCGTGGCGCGAGTCCTTGGTTTCAATTTCTCGGGCTTCTTCGCCTGGTGGATATGGCGGACGGTTTACCTCAGCAAGCTACCGGGCCTGGATAAAAAGGTTCGTGTGGCATTTGATTGGACACTCGATCTTCTCTTCCCCAAGGACGTCTGCGCCGTGCACGATCTCGATCAACGCCGCGATTTCCATTGGCCCGACCGCGCCAGGAATATATCTGGGAATAATGGTGATCACGAAGCCACCGCGCGCCGGCTAATACCCGCGCGCGCGGAAATGGCCACATGAGTGCATTCTCACGACGCCCTTCGCTTCGCGCTACTTTTAACGTTGGTCTTCTTGGCGCCGCGATTTTCGTGATCGCGCTGATCATCTGGCAAGGGTTCACTGCACGCGGAACGCCGGACCCGACGCAACCGGGCACGAGTTCAACGGTCGCGTTCATGGATATCGGCGTCCTCGTATTCCGGGAAGGACTCGAGTGTATTCTGGTGCTTTCAGCGATTACCGCGACCTTGACCGGAAGCGATCAGGCGCATCGGCGTCCCGTCGCGATAGGTGCAGGCATGGCGTTTGTCGCGACATTAGTCACATGGTTCATCGCGATCGAAATCGTCGGACAACTTACGGAAAGTGTTCCAGCGCTCGATTTGCAAGCAGCGACCGGCCTGATTGCGGTCATTGTTCTGCTCGTGATTATGAACTGGTTTTTCACAAAATTTATTGGGGCGGCTGGATTCGGGCGCATACCAGCCGCAGAAAAGCGCTATTCGGCAATTCGAATGGCGAAGGCTCTTACCTTCGCTGCGGCTTAATTCTGCTTGGATTTACTTCCCTTTATCGCGAAGGCTTTGAAGTTGTTCTTTTTCTCCAAAGCTACAATCTGCGACTGGGCGGCAGCGTCGTGCTAAAAGGCGCGCTGCTCGGCCTTCTTCTCTCCGGGATGGTCGCTGTCCTCACGTTCGTTCTGCAGCAGCATCTCCCATATCGAAAGATGCTGATTACAACAGGCATTCTGTTGGGAGTCGTCTTGGAAGTAATGGTGGGTGAACAAGCGCAGGAGATGCAACTCGCGCATTGGATCTCCAGAACGGACATAGGTTGGCTGACCAATGTTATCCCTGCTTGGATGGGGATGTGGTTTTCGGTATTTCCCACTTACGAGACGATGGTTGCTCAACTATTGGCCGCGATCTTGGTCGTGGGCTCTTATTATGCCGCAACTCATATGCAGCGCAGAGTACGACCGGACAATAGCTATTCGGCAAACGCAACCGCAGCCAGTTCGAGCCTTTCCAAGTCGCTCTTAATAACCAATCGTTGGTATTATCTGTTCAGCAAAATGCTCCATCTCTTTTCAAGAGGCGAGTGGTTTCGTTCATTGCATCTATTTAAGAGAACTGATTAGCCCGGTTTTTCTTCGGCTCGCTCTCCTGCAAGCACCTGGGAGTGACTTACTATTTCTGCTCAGACGATGATAAGAAAATTTTTGACGCGGCTCCCGGCAAGTTCGCGGATGCAGGTAAGAAGTTATAATGCCGTACCAGAATAGTGCCCGTCCAGCTCGGACCGCGATCGAGAAAGTCAACGGAATGTACCGCCCGCCCAGTCCCGCCAATCGCACTGACTCGTCCTGTGGCAAGCCCGACCCTCAATAATAGGGAGCCAGTTCAACCCCGAACGCGGCGGGCCGTGTTCATTGCGGCACCGGGAACCGAGACACTCGACCTGGTCGGGCCGCTTCAAGTCTTTTCGTTGGGATTATGTTCTCGGCAAAGCGCTCCATCTCTTCAAACTGGGGGCTGCATTGCAGCAGGAGAAGGTCAACGCCAACCGCTTCAAACTCGGCAACGCGTTCCGCAATTTGGCCAGGTGTGCCGACAAGTCCGGATCGCAATCCTCGATTACTAACGGAGTAATCTTCGAGGGAAACATGTTGATCGAGCTTTGTCCCGGCCAGCCATTGCTGGTAATTGTCGTAACCGGCAGCGGACTGTTTCACGTCGGTAATGCGTGCCAGCTCTCTCTGCGCCTCCTCTTCGGTATCACGAACAACCGAGTAGGCGGCCACGCCGAAGGACATAGGACCGAGCCCTTTCTTTTCTCTTCGCTCGGACATGTCAGCGATCTTGGAACGGATACGATCGGGAGGATCTCCATGCATAACAAAGGCATCGCAGCGTTCACTGATCAATTCTCTCGCCGCTTCCGATTCGCCACCGGCGTAAATCAGTGGTCGTGGCTGTGAGATTGGCTTTGGCCGCAGGATCGAATCCTCTATCTGATAGTAACTTCCGGAGAACGAAAAATGATCGCGTTTCCAGAGCTGGTCCACGATTTCGAGCCACTCCGCCGTGCGCGCGTAACGATCGTCATGCCGCTCGAAATGGACACCGTACTTCTTTGCCTCATCCGCCCACCAGGATGAAACGACATTGAGAGAAAGACGGCCCGGGCCAGCGATATGATCTATGTTGGCGGCTTGTTTGGCGAGGAGGGCAGGCGAGTGAAAGGTGGGACGGACCGCAACCATCAACTCGAGACGGTTCGTCACTGCTGCCAGGGCTGCGGCCGTAGACCAAGCGTCCAGTGCAGGCGCATCGGCACCTTTGATATCGTTGAGGTTTAGTTCAGCGATCAGCGTGAGATCGAATCCGATCTCTTCGCTTCGTCGCGCCAGACGGCTCGCGTATTCCCATGTCGCCTCCATCTGTTCGTCCTCCACGTTTCGGAGCCAGCCGCCAAAGACTGGGAGCCAATAGCCATAACGCATTAGATCCCCTCCGTCTGGCGCTCAGGTAGTCGACCAGCGGCACGTGCGGATCAAAGCCAACGATTTCCGCCGCAGTCGCCACAAAATTGGAAAGCACATTGATGTCGTAATAAACGACGGTGCCATCGCGATCGTCGATCAGGTATTCAACGCTGCCCACTTCGATTTGGGCGGCAGCGACGATTTTCTCAACTGCGCCAATTATTTCTCGTGGCGGCGTAAAGGCCTCCACTTTTAATCCGGTCTTTGGGGCATCAGCTAGGGCGGCCGTGTTCGCGCCACAGGCTTCTTCTTCTGTCCTGCATATCTCAGCCGGGCACAGATTAAAATTCTCACCCGAGGGGTAGACTTTGATCGCGTACAGAAATTTTCCACCAAGGGTCTCGACCCGCGTAATGTGCCCGCCGCGGACTGGAAAAAATTCCTGCACCAGGGCGGTACTATCGATCCCAAAACCGATTGTGCCGGCCGCGGCCGCACGTGCCAATTCCGGCGCAGAATCAAGACGGATAATCCTTGCGCCTCTGCCGCCGATATTTGGTTTGATGATGACTGGAAATCCAATCTCCTCTGCTGCGGAAATAACCTCGATCGCGCAGTTCACGATACGCGAGCGCGGCGTAGCCAGTCCCAGCGAGTGCAAGAGCGCGAGTTGCGCCGCCTTTGAAATCTCGAACGAGAAGGCCTTGCAGCCGTTGATGACACGCGTGCCAATACGCTCGAGATACGCGAGGTAGTCGCGCGTGAAGAAAATGCCTTGTGCGTTACCTCGCAGGTAGGCGGAAGCGCTCATGCGATTGACTAACAGCGCGTAATTCCTGTCTGCCGCGGTTGGGTCGTACCCGTGGCATCCGGCATCGATCCGCACATATTGAATGGAGCGGCGATCCAATTCTGCAAAGAGCGGGCGGAACCATTCTGGATGCTCGTAGTAAACCGCTAGTGGTAAGTGGTGCCGGTTTATCATTGGTATTTTCTTAACCGCTAAGAATCGACAAAACTCTCTTACGAACTTTGGTCTCTAGTTATCCGAGAATAGATGAAAAGTTGTAGCTTCTAGAACGCGAGCGGGCCGCAGGTTAATAGCGCGAGCCCGAACTGAAATGTTTCGAATGGACTCCTTACCCAATGCCCATGGTTGTGAGCAATCTGCCGCGGATTTGACCGTCCGCTGGCAAGCTATGGGCGCGCTCGTACTCACGGATTGCCCTCCGCGTTGCATTCCCACTCACGCCATCGATCGCGCCATGATAATACCCTGCACGAGCTAGACGGAGCTGGACTTGCCCAATCAAAGGGTCGGTATATTCGGCACTGCCTTGGTAAACAGGTTCGGCGTAGGAATTATATCCGTAATCGTAAGGATAATATCCGTAGGGATAGTATCCGTAATACGGATAGGGATAGTAAAAGAATGGGTCGCCAAAATCGCCAAAGAAGACGAACCGGTCACCGAAGTCGCGGTGGCGAAACCGATCACCGCGAAAGCCATGGCCGTTAAAGCCACCGCGAAACCCTCCACTGTTAAATCCGGTTCTACCGAAGGCACTGCCGCCACCGCGAAATCCGCCGCCACTAAAGCCGCCGTGTCGCCGTGCCATGGCGTTTGAGCCTGCCAAAATGCAAACCGTGACAACAATTGTGGCTGCAATCAGGTTTCTGTAGGTCATAAACATCTCGGGTCGTTTTTCGGTCCCTTTTCCTTCCATTAATACAGACCGGTTTAGGCTCGTTTTATTCCGCTTTCGCGCAGAAAGAGGCTAGAGGTTACGGACTGGCGAGTTAGTTGGGCGAGCAAGCGTCATACTCCCATTCGTAGAGCCGATTCATCGTTCGCATTGGAAAAAGCTCTCAATTAAATCGTATCGCCTCCCAGTGTTCGTCTGCGTCTTGCGAAACGATTGCTAGCAGGGATAAAAGACTTTCCGATGTTTCTATTTCCTTTGGAGCAGAATGTTCTCGTCGATAGACTGTGCGACCTGTTCGCCTAGATCCTTACCAGCGATGTGGTCAGTCCGGAAGTGTTGCCCCGCGTAAATACGGCTTAGTCCCGCTTCCTCCGCCGCGCCGGAGAAACTGGTGAAGTGTCGCGTCACTCCCGCCAGCGACTCAGAGCTGACATCGAAAGTGAAT
>Ga0209474_10004721_pt1 | contig 11711 bp, 11 predicted proteins | sample GraSoiAngelo_145_FD_185902 | JGI IMG/M metagenome (GOLD analysis project Ga0209474, IMG submission 185902) | Grasslands soil microbial communities from the Angelo Coastal Reserve, California, USA - 14_1009_05_20cm (SPAdes) (version 2) | ecosystem: Environmental > Terrestrial > Soil > Grasslands...
AACATCTACGTTCATTCTTCGCGCGGAGCTCAATCGAGAGGCTCAACGCGGCACGTATCCCTGTTTGTGCTTAGAAAGCACGTTGCAGTAAGCTTCCGACCGTCGTCGCTTCGTGGATAAGATCGATGTGGATTCCGCCGCTTCAGCTCGCTTAAAAAAACTAACCGGATCCATGGCAGTGGACGTAGTCGAATTCGGTAAGACTTCGTGATCTCTGCGGTAAAAGGTCTTGAGAGAAGGTTTGCGATGGCGAGGACACCATCGCCAAAACGCGAGCCGCATGTGCTCCCCGGAGTTCGCGGCAGTTTCAGGACCTCGACCGCCGACCCCGAGCAATTCACGTCAGCAATTTCAGCAGCGTTCCTGCTTTTGCCGGAATATCTATGGTTCGGCCGACAACAAATTCACGCAATGCGACATTTAACCATTCGCGCGACGCCGTCGCTTCCTCGATGGTCAACCGCGCAGCTGACTCTTTGTTCTTGAGACTGTATTTAGTGATCTCCACTTCAATTGGCTCGGCCTCGCCCAGTAATTCGAGGCGCACGCGAACCCGACGCTTTTTTGTGTCGATCGATAATTCCGTCATTTCGCCAATTCCCTTCAGCCATCTATTACTGGCAACGCGCGCGGTAAACGCCAGCGTGGCGTCCTTCGAGCGGCGAAGAAATGTGCGCACTTCACCGTGAGCGGCAGCGGGCGTCAGCTCGCGCTGGCGGACTTTTTTGAATGACTGCGTTTCTTGCGCTCGTCGCGACCGTTGTTCAAACCCGGCAGCTTGTGCGCCGCATCTTTCACCGCCGGCGTCAACCCGGCCACTGCTCTGGCGAGATGTTTACCACCCGGCAAGTGTTTCACGGCTTTCTTGATCTGCTTACGTCCTTTTTTTCCTTCCGCTCCGAGATAAGTAGCCAGACCGGCGGCCAAAGCGGTTGCTGCATGTTCCGCTACAGTCGGCGCGTGCTTGTTCACGATTTTCTTGAAACTCTTCTGAATTGCCTTGCGCGTTTTCTTTTTCAGCATTGCCATGATTTAACCCTCCCTTAAATAACATCGGCCACCGATAACGTTTTGGACGCTGTTTGCCTTAATCAAAACGCACGGGACCGCTGCGGATGCGCGAAAAGCCGGTTCCGCGGGCGTAGCGATTTGATCCATTCGCACGTGGCCGAGATGATCGTGCCAGCGCTCGGTTGCCTGGCATTCATTTTCCACCGTGCCAGGCCTCTTGCGCTGTACTTTTGCTTTCTCAAAATAGGGCGCGACGTAATCTGCAAATGGAGCTTTGCGTCCGGGGCTGGGAAGGTGATTCTGGCGCCGTTCGTGCCGCTTGATCTCGAGCGCCTCGGGCGGCTGATGAAGTGCGCACGGTTGATTATCGCCATCCCGAAGCGGAAATCGGCGCGCGGCTTTCTTCCCGTTACCCAAGTCAACCCAAAGCTGCGCGTAATAGCGGCGCGATTGCGAGAATCTCGCGTGGGGATAAACTGAGCCCGATGATTGGAAGAAGGAAAATTTGGGTTGGGCATTGCGGTCGCACTATTGGATGTGTCAATCGAAGCGCTTTGGGTTTGCTTTGCAGTGCGCCAGCTTTCACAACATTGCTCTAGCACCATCGAAAAAGATGTCTGTCAACGTTTATAAATGCTTCGTAATCAGCCAGCCAGGGTGGCGGAATTGGCAGACGCGCCAGACTTAGGATCTGGTGGAGAAATCCGTAGGGGTTCGAGTCCCCTCCCTGGCAGTTTTCCAAGGATAAAGAGTTGCGGCAAAAACAACGCTTCTCTCAACGGCCTGGCCATGCAATAATTCGCGGTACTGTGGGAAGAAGTTGGCATCTAATGGCATGCATTCTTGTGGTTAGAGGCACCGCAATCGCGACAGTCACATCCGGACTATTTTCTGCACTCGCTCTTCCGAAGGGTATCTTTTTCCATTTCGTCACAAAGCGTTCCCCTCGAAATCAACAGTTGGCATAAACTGAGGGTCGCTGAAGATGAAAGGTGGTTCCGTCTCTTTTGAAGCCACGGACGTTCAATCGGCCGGACGGAACGCGAACGGTATTAGCGCGGTTTTTGGCCCGCATCTGTTGATGACCGGGTTGTGGGTGTTCGCTGGGTACTATCTTGGGTGCAAAATCGGTTTCGCACTCACGCTTAAACCTCATCCTGTTTCGGTTCTTTGGCCTCCGAATTCTGTCCTGGTCGCATCGCTTTTGCTAACGCCACCGCGTAGCTGGTGGTTCGTGCTGCTGGCCGCGTTCCCCGCGCATTTGGCGGCACAGTTACAGAGCGACGTTCCGCCACTGATGATCATGTGCTGGTTCATCAGCAACGCTTCAGAAGCAGTGATCGGCGCAGGTTTGATGTACTATGTTATTGGCGGCCCGATGCGCTTCCAAAGTCTGCGCAATGTGGGCATTTTCTGCCTTTGCGTAGTGTTCATCGGCCCGTTTTTGTCCTCGTTTTTAGACGCCGCGTTCGTGGTGTGGAATCATTGGGGGCAAGACGGATACTGGGAGTTGATCCGAGTGCGGCTATCTTCCAATGCCGTCTCAGCGTTAATCATCGTGCCGTTAATCGTAACGTGGGTGACGAATGGAGTTCAGCCTCTGAGAACAGCATCACGGCCGCGTTACTTGGAGGCATGCGCCCTCTTTCTCGGTTTGTTGGCAGTGAGCTATGTTGTCCTTTATGAATTAAGATCGCCAGCGGATTTAGCTCTGCTTTTTCTCCCTCTGCCATTTCTGCTTTGGGCCGCGGTTCGCTTCGGCGTTTTGGGAGCAAGCACGGCCATTTCCATTGTTGGCTTCTTGGCGATTTGGAGCGCTTCCTACGGACATGGACCGTTCTCGCGTGGAACAGCTGAACAAAGCGCCCTTTCGATCGAAATATTTTTAATCGGTCTGGCGATTCCGCTGTTGTTTCTGTCGGCGGTGATTGAGGAGCGTGTGGCCGGCCAGAGCGAGCTGCGAGAAAGTGAATCACGTTTCCGAATCGTGGCCGATGCTGCGCCCGTTCTCATCTGGATGGCTGGCGTGGACAAGCTTTGCACGTTCTTCAATAAGCCGTGGTTAGATTTTACCGGCCGCATCATGGACCAGGAGCTTGGAAACGGCTGGGCTGAAGGCGTGCACCGAGACGACCTGCAGAAGTGCCTCGCGGTTTATACCCACGCATTCGATGCACGGCAGCCATTCGTTATGCAATATCGCTTGCGGCGAAACGATGGGGAGTATCGCTGGATATCGGACCAGGGCGTGCCACGCCTAGACCCGCAGGGACGATTTGCCGGGTACATCGGTTCGTGTGTCGATGTTACTGAGCTGGTAAACAAGGACCAAGCCTTGCGGGAGAGTGAGGAACGGATGCGTGTGGCCGCGCAGGCGGTTAATCTCGGTATTTGGGAATGGGATCTGAGCAAAGATGAGATCTGGGCCACGAATGCGCGACGGGCGCTTCTTGGTTTGCCGGCTTCCGGCAAAATCGCGTTGGAAGACTTTATTTACCGGCTTCACCCCGATGACCGTGATCGGGTCCGACACACAATCGACGATGCCATTCACAGCGGTCGAGATTTTGATTTCGAGTATCGATTAATTCTCCCCGACGGAATCGTGCGTTGGATGTCAATGCGGGGCAGCGTCCAGTTTGATGATGCCGGAAAACCGACACGGCTTTTGGGAATCAGCATCGATATTACTGAGCGCAAACAGGCTGAACTGGATGCGCAGCGCGGCCGCGCAGAGCTATCGCATCTGAGTCGTGTGGCGTTAATTGGTGAAATGTCCGCGTCCATTGCCCACGAATTAAATCAACCGTTGGCCGGAATTCTCAGTAACGCCGCAGCTGGGCAGCGCTTTATGGACAAGGGAGACGTTAATCTGCGCGAAATTCGCGAAATGCTCGGTGACATCATCGCAGATGGTCGTCGTGCTAGTGACGTAGTTCGCGGCATTCGCGGCATGGTAAAGAAAAAGCAGGTGGAGCGTCGTTCCGTGGAGCTCAACGAGGTCGTAATGGAGGCATTGCGTATGGTATCTCCCGATGCCGTGCTGCGTTCGTGCCAGCTGGAAACTTCGCTAGACGCGAATTTGCCGGTCATCGAGGGCGACCCGGTTCAACTTCAACAGGTGTTACTGAATCTTGTGATCAACGCGTTCGACGCGATGCGAGACACGGCGCCCTCCAAGCGCAAGGTCTTCATCGCGACACAATCGAATGGGGATGGCACAGTTCGCGCCAGTGTGCGTGATCATGGCGTCGGGATTGCGGAGGATATGCGGGACCGGCTGTTCGACCCGTTTTTCAGCACTAAAACTGAAGGGTTGGGAATGGGCTTGGCTATTGTGCGTTCGATCATTGAAGCGCACGGCGGCACAATCACAGCTGAAAATGTCGATGATTGTGGTGCTCGGTTTGAATTTGCTCTTCCGGTGAATGGCCACTCCTCTGCATGATCCCAGCGAACAGCCTCGTGTTTTTGATTGACGACGACGCCTCAGTGCGAAGAGGTGTGTCGCGGCTATTGCGCTCGGCCGGTTATAAGAGCGAAGCATTTGCCTCGGCGTCCGTTTTTCTCGCGCGTGAAGAATATCCCGGCCCTGCGTGCGTGATCGTGGATGTGCGGATGCCTGAGCTCAACGGAATGGATCTGCAAAACGTTTTGATTCAGCGGCGCCGGGAAGAACAACTCATCTTCATCACTGGTCACGGCGACATCTTGATGTGTGCGCAGGCGATGAAAGCCGGCGCGGTCGATTTTCTCCCGAAACCGTTTCGAGACACCGAACTCCTGCAATGTGTCGAGCGCGCGCTGGCGCGTTCCGCGGACCAACGATGGCGCGCCATCGAGAAAGCTGCAGCCCGCCGTTTTTTGGACTTGTTAACACCGCGTGAGTTCGAAGTGATGCAACTCGTGGTTACAGGCATGTTGAACAAACAGATTGCAAGTGAGCTAGGCACTGCGGAAAAGACCATCAAGGTGCACCGCGGCCGCGTAATGAAAAAACTGGGCATCATATCGGTCGCTGATTTGGTGCGTTTGGTTGAAACAGCACAGATCGCGTCCCTTCAGTGACGTGAGACTAAGGTCTAATATGGCTGCATCGAACGCGAGCGTAGTATTCACTTGTTTTGCAAGCTCCATGTCCAGATCTGATCTGCCTTCTCGACGATGATCCTTCGGTGTTGAGAGGCCTCAATCGGCTTCTCATGTCGGCGGGTTGGCACCCCGAACAATTCAGCGACCCGGACGCGTTTTTGAACTACGTAAAACTTCATCGCCCTCCGGTTGCCATCATTGATGTTTGGATGCCGCTCATGAACGGCCTTGAGGTTCAATCGCGGGTCCGGGAGCTTTCGCCTTCAACGCGCGTCATCATGTTTACCGGAAAAGACGATCCGCTAGTGCGTTCCACCTCTCTGAAAGCCGGCGCGTCAGCTTTTTTCACCAAGCCGTTCGACGACGAGGAATTTCTCACCGCCGTTCGGCTAGCCCTTTCTGCAATGTGATTTTGCTCTAAATCGGCTGTGAATCGAACCTCAGTAGAATTTCCGACTGGATTTATCCGTGAGAATTGTGTATTCCAACACGCGTTCCTGAACACGATGCGAACTTCTTCGACTGAATTGGTCGCCATCGAGCGTCCAAAGACAAATTCCAGAATCTTTGCGCACACACGCTGGGACGTTGTCCCAGTCGCGGCAGGCGTTGTCCACTGCATTTACTTCTTCGGCATGTTTTATCTTTTCCCCCGTGTGCCACTCTGGGTCATGCTGATTCTCGGTTTGAGTTATTCGGTCAGCATTTCTTGGAACATCAACGGCATTTCCCACAACTTCATTCACAATCCCTATTTTCGTTCGCCCCTGTTGAATCGCTTATTCAGCATTATGGAATCGATCACCGTCGGGTTCGGCCAGGTCTTTTACGAGTGCATTCACATGCAGCATCACAAGGGAAACGCCGATCGACCCGACGATCATGGCGACACGATCGATTGGATTTCGATTTACAAGCATGGCCATGACGGTGAAGCGGAACATCCGTTGAAATACACATTCATCAGTTTCTTTCGCGAGGCTCCCAAAACCGTCCTCAAAGAACTGAAACGGAAGAACCCGCGGGAGGCGTTTTGGGGAGTGTTCGAGCTGGCGTGCTTTGTCACTACGTTCGTTGTGCTCGGTATTCTGAACTGGCATTACACCTGTTTTCTCCTGCCGTTTTGGTATTTGGGCCACTGCCTCTCATATTTGAACGGCTACTATCGGCATTACGGAGGCAATCCCGACGAGCCGATTGCCTGGGGCGTGAGCACCTACGGGAACCTGTATAACTGGACCTGGTTTTACAACGGCTACCACGCAGAACATCATTTCCGTCCAAAGGTGCATTGGACTCGAATGCAGGCGCTTCGCGATCAGATTGTCGCACAGCAGCGTAAGGCTGGACTGCGCGTCATCAAGGTGCCGCACGCGCTCGGTTTTCTCGACTCGCATTTGCCTTCTGTTGAATCGAACAATCCGGAACTACACTCTGAGTCGGCCGCCTAGCACTACGAGCGCAACTTGCGCTTTTCAAAACGAATTGAAAATCACGGTTGTTCTGAAACATCGCGCTGATCGTTAACTGCAATGAAGTATTTACTGTCCTCGTCGGTTACGGTCCTTTCCGGGCTGTTTGTTCTCGCATGGTCAATCGTGTTGGCTGAAACCTTCACAGAGGGTGTCCGGGTGTCGCCGGAAACGCTCGCCCTCAAGCGGGGCCAATATGTCTGGGAACCCGAGCGCGCACCTGAAGGACCGCTTTTGATCGTGGCCAGCATTACCGAGCAGGTGGCGTATGTCTATCGCAACGGTATCTGCATCGCGAGATCAAGCGTCAGCACCGGACGGCCCGGTCATCGTACTCCCACCGGCGTGTTCACAATTCTGGAAAAAGAGGTGCATCATACCTCCAGCATCTACAAAGGCGCAGAGATGCCTTACATGGAGCGCGTCACCTGGGGCGGCATTGCGCTGCACGCCGGTGACCTGCCAGGTTATCCTGACTCCCATGGATGCGTCCGGCTTCCGCTTGAATTTTCCAAGCTCCTGTTCGGCGTCACAATGAAAGGCGCGACTGTTATCATTGCGGACGCGCACTCTGCGCCCGCGACAACCGTGCATCCTGGTCTCTTCTTTTCCCGGGCCGGTCAGGAGAGTGAGCCCATTGCTGCCGGGCGATTCGACTGGAATCCGGATAATTCTCCCAGCGGCCCAGTTTCCGTGATCGTTAGCAGCGCGGATAAAACAGTTTACGTCTACCGAAACGGAGTGGAAATCGGTCGTGCCGGAGTACCAAATCCTCAGGTGATTAGGCCTCTGAAAGACTTGGTCTTTAGCGCGCTTCAGGGCACGGATTCGGAAGGACACCTCCGGTGGGCGGAAGTGACATCCACGGGCGAGAGCAAATCGAGTGAGAACATTTTTTTGGCATCGCAGAAAAGCGGCCTGCCAGCTGCGTTCCTGGATAAGGCAAAAGAAGTCATCACACCCGGCGCGACACTCATCTTCACAGACAGACCGGTAGATCCGAGCACCCAGAGCCCTCCGAACTTCCAGATTCTCGTTGCGCAAAAGGACAAGCCTGTAAAGACCTAACGAACTGGTCGTAGTTACGATAAACATGAGTTGATTCTGGGTGCGAGCTGCACCTGCCTCGCAGTGCAGTGCTGTTCCGCGGCAAAATAACGGTAAAGCGTTACATCATGGGTTCTCGTCTCAGGGTTCAGATTGTGAATAATCGCGCGGGAAAATCGGAATGATTATCATTATTGCAGCAATTCTTTTTGGAGGTCTGGTGGGTGTGATTCTAGTCGGCGCGCGTCTGCGCCGGCTCGTTCCGGCTGAGCACCTGAGCGCCGACTCCAAAGACGCCGTCAAACTTGCACTTGGACTTGTTGCGACGATGACAGCGATACTCCTGGGACTCCTTGTTAGTTCAGCGAAAAATTCTTTCGACACCGCGCGAAGCGAAGTGATCCAAATGTCTGCCAAAATCGCTTTGCTGGATCGCATACTTGTGCTTTACGGAAAACAAACAGATGCCGCGCGCCGTGCACTTCGCGATTCGGTCACCGAAGGAGTCCGGCGTACCTGGCCGCCAGACGGACGTCGGCCGGCCACGCTGGACCCCAACGAGCAGATGGGCGACGCAGTTTACGCTGCGATTAGTCAGCTGGCGCCGATGGATGACGCGCAACGTGCCCTTAAGGCCGAGGCAGTCACGCTGATGATCCAATTGGCGGAGCTTCGGTCTCTGGTGCAGGCGCAGGCGGTTTCGTCGCTTTCGAGGCCGTTGCTGGTTGCACTGGTAATATGGCTTGTGGTGATCTTCCTCGGCTTTGCTATTCTGGCGCCCCCGAACACCACAAGCACTCTGGCCCTGCTCGCCGGTGCGTTCTCCGTCGGGTGTGCTGTGTTTATCATCCTCGAGCTCGACTACCCATTTGCCGGCGTAGTGCGGATTCCCAGTGAACCGATGATAAGGACGTTGGATCATCTATCGAAACAAACGAGCTAAATTTAAGTCGATCAAGAGCCTAGTCCGTGTTGTAGCTCGTGCTGCCGATCATGTTCACTGGTCCCATGCGTGTTATCCCGGTGTTCTGCATCGTTACACTCCTATTACTTACGTACGATAAGCGACTTGAAGCTGAACCACTGCCTAAGCCGACAAAGGCAGACGAATTGAAACAATTAAATGATCCCACTTTGCTCGTAACTCACGTGTCATTGGAATCAGAGTGGGACCAATTCAAGGATGGCGCTGAAAGGGCGAATTGGACATTCACCGGGTTGTGGGCCTGGCGTGTCAGTGATTGCCAGGACTGGGCGATACGTTTCACGTTACCCTTTGTGTATGACAGAACTGATCGGGGATCAGGTCACCGTGATACGGGAGGTCTGGGCGACGTGGAATTTGGCACAGGCACGGCATTTCGTTTGAATGATAAGTGGAGGACCGCTGGTGGCATTGAACTTCATGCCGATACGGCTTCAGATCCAGCTTTTGCAGAAAACGTGTGGCGATTGAAGTGGGGCTGGGGAGTTGCCCACGATTTCACCCACTGGTTCAGCTTGACCGCCAATGCCGAGTACAACCGTTCGATCGCCGAAGAAGATAATGTTCGTCCGCAGAGTTATCTCGACATGGCTGTGCCGGCCACCTTCATTCTTCCGCAGCACTGGTCCGTAAGTGCGAAATATCGGACAGTGCTGGATTTCAACAATGGCGATCGATGGGCTCACACTCTAACTGCAGGCATAGCGAAGCGCCTTAAGGTGCCCGTTGTGCTGAGCGCTACAATAGAAAAGCCACTCAGTAGCGGAACAAGAAGATTTCAGCTCGGCCTCACGGTCGTTTATTATTTTTGATGACTCCCACTCTTCGAGAGACGGAAAGCAGAAGACATTGTAATTCCGGATTCGCGGCTATGATTGCTGCAACACCTAATAATACAAAAAAATAAAATGACTGATTGTACCAGAAAAAGCGTAACGCTTTGCATCATACTTGTTTTGAGCAAAGCAATCGCGTTCTCGGACCCAGAGCAGTTTCAACCAACTCACGCGAACAAAAATCCGCCTCCCAGCAAAGCGCCCGAAGGGATGGTGTGGATTGCCGGCGGCGAATTCTCCATGGGCGCGGCGGTAGGTGGCGAAGGAAGTCATGCAATGCCGATGGCTTCGAATGACTCACAGCCTGTGCACCGTGTGTACGTAGACGCTTTTTGGATGGATGCGACTCCGGTGACCAATGCGCAGTTTGAGAGGTTCGTCAAAGCGACGAATTACGTCACAATTGCTGAACGCAAGCCCACAAAAGAAGAATTCCCGACCGCACCGGAGGAGAATCTCGTGGCAGGTGCAGTCGTTTTCGCGCCGACCGATCACGAAGTTCCGCTCAACAATCATTATCAATGGTGGAGCTACATCAAAGGCGCGAACTGGCGTCACCCGCTCGGTCCGCAAAGCGATATTAAAGGCAAAGAGAACTATCCGGTGGTGCACATTGCGTACCCTGATGCTGAAGCTTACGCAAAATGGGCAGGCAAACGTTTGCCAACCGAAGCGGAGTTTGAATTTGCGGCGCGCGCTGGCCTCTCAGGAAAGATGTACGTGTGGGGCGATGAATTCCGGCCCGACGGCAAATGGATGGCCAACACGTGGCAGGGAGAATTTCCGGTGAAAGATGCGGGCGAAGACGGTTACGCCGGAATCGCGCCGGTGAAATCGTTTCCACCGAATCGCTATGGGCTTTACGAGATGGCCGGCAACGTATGGGAATGGTGCAGCGATTGGTATCGGCCAGATTACTACGAGACGCTGGCCGAAAAAGGCGGATTGGCGCGCAACCCACAAGGGCCGGACTCACCATTTGATCCGGCTGAGCCTAACGAGAAGAAACGCGTTCATCGCGGCGGCTCATTTCTTTGCAATGAACACTATTGCTCGCGCTACATCGTCGGAACGCGCGGCAAAGGCGAAGTCAACACCGGCACGAATCATCTCGGTTTTCGCTGCGTGAAATCGCCGTCGCAGACGGCGGCAAAGTGACCACCGTCGCTGCTTGTTAAGCCAGAAAGCGTTTCGGTTTTCCTTTCATCTTTACCAGTTTCGCGATATGACTCAGCTGTATTGCGACGCTCAGGGCTGAGCGTGCCATCAACTCGATGAAAGAACACGGGATTTCGCCAAACGTTGTTTCAACCAGCGCACGCGCAGAGGAAGAAGGCGCGAGCGTCCAAGTCCCTGAAGACGATCAGAAACCGGCAGACGGCGAACACACTCCCGATGAGCTGGCCACGGCGCTAGCGATGGTTCATGCCACACTCGAGTCAACGACAGACGCTATCCTTGTGACTGATGAAGCGAACTATGTGCGAGAATTTAATGAGAAGTACGTCAAGCTCTGGGGAATTCCGCCTCACATCCCGGTATCAGCTCATGCCAGCGAGTTGTGGAATTACATCAGTTCGCAATTGAAAGACCCGGCTGCGTATCTGGCGCGTATCAATGAGATTGTCGCGTCGTCTGCGCCCGAAACTTTTGATGTATTGCAGTTGAAAGACGGCCGCGTTTTCGAGCGCAATTCGGCAATTCAACTGATCAAGCAACGAAACGTTGGCCGTGTATGGAGCCTTCGCGATATAACGCAGCGCAAGCGCGCGCAGGACGCGCTCGCAAACGAGAAACGAGTATTGGCGAAGATCGCCTCCGGTGCATCGCTGGCGACGGTGCTCGATGTGTTGGTCCGCGGCGTCGAAGCGCAATCATGTGACGGAATGATGTGCACGGTGCTGGTCTTTGACGAGGCGGCACAATGCCTGCGCCACGGAGCGGCTCCCAGCATGCCGGAGGAATACAATAGAATCGTGGACGGCATCGGCATCGGTGCGTGTGTTGGCTCGTGCGGAAGCGCTGCTTACAAGCGTGAGCCGGTGTTTGCGACAGACATCGCCAGCGATCTTCATTGGGCTAATTACGTTGAACTCGCCGCGAAGTTCGGGCTCGGCGCTTGCTGTTCGACGCCAGTTTTTTCCAGCGATCGTGCGCTGCTTGGAACTGTTGCGATGTACTATCGTCATGCGCACGAACCCAGCGCTCACGACCGAGAGTTAATCCGAATGGCCACGCATTTGGCAGGAATCGTCATTGAACGAGCAC